>Ga0079225_10001376_pt1 | contig 13594 bp, 14 predicted proteins | sample Poulit2012_FD_76344 | JGI IMG/M metagenome (GOLD analysis project Ga0079225, IMG submission 76344) | Agricultural soil microbial communities from Georgia to study Nitrogen management - Poultry litter 2012 | ecosystem: Environmental > Terrestrial > Soil > Agricultural land | place: USA: Georgia...
ACAGAACGGGTTATCCGTGGTGCAAGAGATGGATTCACAGAAAGTATAGTTTTTAATAGTGCGCTTGTGCGGCGAAGAGTAAGAGATAAAGGACTACGCAATGAAATGTTGCACGTTGGGACAAGATCTAAAACAGACGTTTGTATTAGTTATATTGTAGATATAGCGAATCCTGAATATATTAAACATTTGAAAAAGAAAATTAAACAAATTGATATTGACGGTTTAGTGATGGCAGATAAAGCTTTGGCCGAATTATTTGAACAAGACAGCTATAGTCCATTTCCATCGGTTCGTTTTACGGAAAGGCCAGATGTGGCAGCGCATCATATATTAAGTGGATATGTTGTTTTATTCGTCGATACGTCACCAAGTGTCATTATTTTACCGATAACGTATTTTGACCATATGGAACATGCGGAAGAATATAGACAGACACCGATGACGGGAACATTTACACGTTGGATACGAATTACGGCTGTTTTGGCTTCCATATTTTTATTACCGTTTTGGATGCTTTTTGTTATACAACCTGAATTATTACCAGATAGATTGTCTTTTATAGGACCAGATAAAACAGGTAATATTCCTATTCCAATACAGATTATTATTGCAGATCTCGGTGTGGAATTTTTAAGAATGGCGGCAATTCATACACCGACCCCTTTAGCAACAGCCCTTGGCTTAATCGCGGCTGTATTAATAGGTGATATTGCTGTTGATGTTGGAATGTTTAGTCCAGAAGTAATTCTTTATGTTGCTATTAGCACGATCGGTACTTATGTTACACCTAGCTACGAGATGGGGGTTGCGAATAAGTTTATAAAGTACTTTATTCTATTGATGACAATCTTCTTTGGATTAAATGGATTTGCTATTGGTACGACATTAGCCATCATTTATCTTATTCGTTTGCAAGCATTGGAAACGCCGTATTTTTGGCCGTTCATTCCTTTCAATGGAAAAGCAATGCTGTTATTTATTGCACGTATACCACTGCCGAAAGTGGAATATCGTCCAAGTATTGTTCATCCAAGAGATCGTGTTAGACAACAAAATACGGAAGAGTCATGACTGTAAAAAATTTTACGCTTTCGTTTTGTAGTGCAATATGATACATTAATGCTATCTTTGAAATCGGATAGTCTTGGAGGAACAATTATGTTGGAAAATCATCCCTTTAATATCAATGAAAAAGGTCATTTATCCATCTGTGGTGCTGATGCTGTACAACTAGCTGAAGATTACGGTACTCCACTGTATGTATATGATGTAAATCGAATAAGAAAAAATTGTCGAGTGTTTACCGAAGCTTTCAAGGAAGCTGGTGTAAAATCGCAAGTTAGTTATGCATCTAAAGCATTTTCATGTGTAGCTATTTTAGAAGTGATACAACAGGAAGGACTAAGTCTTGATGTCGTTTCGCATGGTGAGTTGTATACGGCTATGAAAGCAGGATTTCCAAGTGAAAAAATTCATTTTCACGGTAATAATAAAAATGAAACGGAATTACAAGCAGCAATTGATTATGATATTGGGTGTATTGTGATAGATAATTTTTACGAAATTAATTTGTTGGAAAAGTTGCTAAGTAAAGCAAATAAACAGATGAATGTCTTACTGCGGGTAACCCCTGGGATTGAATCAGAAACACATCAATATATTATGACTGGTAATGAAGATTCTAAATTCGGATTTAATTTAGAGAATGGACAGGCAGACGAAGCATTTCGCTTATTGCATAATCACTCCCATATACGATTGCAGGGATTACATAGCCACATTGGTTCACAAATCTTTAATACGAATAGTTTTGTTATGGCGGTGTCTATCTTATATAAACAAATTGCTGTATGGTATGAATCTTTTGGTTATGAACCTAATATTATGAATTTTGGTGGAGGATTTGGTATTCGCTATACAAAAAGTGATGAACCAATCGAAAATGACGAACATATTCGTCATTTGATTACTGCAGTAAAAAAGGAAACAACAGCACTCGGGATCAATATGCCAGAAATTTGGATAGAACCTGGTAGATCCATTGTAGGAGATGCAGGGTTGACATTATATACAGTTGGATCGATGAAAGATATTCAAGGTGTAAGAAAGTATGTAGCCGTTGATGGTGGAATGGCCGATAATATCAGACCCGCTTTATATGATGCTCCCTATGAAGCGGTTGTAGCTAATAAGGCCAACGAAAAAAATAAAGAAACTGTTTCGATTGCTGGAAAATGCTGTGAGTCTGGGGATATGCTCATATGGGATTTGCCAGTTCCAGCGATTGAAGCACAAGACATACTTGCTGTTTTTGCGACAGGTGCATATGGGTATTCCATGGCTAGTAATTATAATCGTTTATTTAAGCCAGCAGTTGTATTTGTCGAAGATGGCGTCTCACAACTAGTTGTGAAAAGGGAATCACTGGATGATATCGTGAAAAATGATTTAACCTATAAACCTATTTGCGATGTTGCGACTGGAAGTAATTAACCAACTGATGTAAAATATAGGTTCAGAATAAATTTATGTTAAAATAAGTTTAAGGGGGAAAAAGAAATGAAAACAGGATATATCACAATGAAAAATGGAGAAAAAATTGAATTTGAATTATATGATGATGCAGCGCCGAACACAGTAGAAAATTTTGAAAAGCTAGCTAATGATCATTTTTATGACGGTCTGAGCTTTCACCGTGTAATTCCGGGATTTGTCAGCCAAGGAGGCTGTCCAAAAGGTAATGGCACAGGTGATGCAGGTTATACCATTAAGTGCGAAACAGAAGGCAACCCTTACAAACATGAAGCAGGAACGCTCTCGATGGCACATGCGGGTAAAGATACAGGCAGTTGTCAATTTTTTATCGTGCATGAGCCTCAACCGCATCTTGACGGGGTACATACTGTATTTGGTAAAGTAACCTCTGGATTAGATATTGCTAAACAAATGCAGAATGGAGATGCAATGGAGACAATAGTTGTCAATGCATAATTGATAATCATGACTTCCTTTGTTGGTCATTTAATCATCTTGTTTATCATAGGTGTAGTAAGTCTTATTTTCCATGAACTAGGTCACATCACTGCATCTAGATGGAATCGTGCAGAACAAATTTATTTGATAATAGGTGCGGGTAAACAAATATTTACTTTTACCATTGGTAGGTTAATTGTTCGAATTCAGCAGTTGTTTTTTATGCACTTTGTCACTGTATCTAACAGGGATAAAACATATACTTCAAAAGAAAGAATAGTAATATCTATCATGGGACCGGCATTCAGTATTTTGTTAGCTGTCTTCTTTTATAGTTTGTTTTATTTTTACTTTTCCGTATATGTTGTATATATAGGCTTCTTATTTAATATTTGGCTTGCTTTTTTTAATTTAATTCCACTCAAGATTGGACAAAAGGCAACAGATGGATATATAATTTATAAAACATTAACCAATTCAAGGTGAAGAAATTGCATCATAATGTGACAATAGTATTGTGATTGGATACAATATCATGAAAGTAAGATATAATGAGGGGTTTTTATGCTAATACGTTATAAGAAGAATCAAGAAAAAATAGCGATGGGGCTTTTATCGTTTATGCCAGTGGAGAAAAAAGATATCAAACTACTGCAGCAAACGATTCAAGCATATCATAGCAATCCCAATTGGCATCTGTATTTGTGGAAAGAAGCAGATGATATTGTCGGTGCCATCGGACTCAGAATTGCGGATGAGTTAAATGTTGTTGTGCAGCACATATCTGTCAACCCTTCTTACCGGAATATGGGTATTGGCAATAAAATGGTAGCTGCAATAAAAAGACAATATGGGGATAAATACGATGTTTGTCCAGATGACTTTACACAAGAATTTTTCGAAAAATGTTCAGAAAAAGAAAATACAGAAGCAAAAGATGAACAAGATGAATAATAAAGCCAGCCAATATTGAGGCTGGCTTTTTCTAAACATATATTTTGAAAAATGGTTTTGCACTTTAATAACCTTGCAATTTGTTGTCTATTTGAAAGCGCGAAATGAAATGGACAAGGAGCTTAACGATGAATAGGACTTATGAAGTTAAATTAGAAGCATTTGAAGGACCGCTCGATTTATTATTGCATTTAATTAATCGCATGGAAATTGATATTTATGATATACCAGTTGCAGATATTACTGATCAATATATGCACTATATTCATGCAATGCAGCAAATTGAATTGGATATTGCCAGTGAATATCTTGTCATGGCCGCAACACTTTTAGAGATGAAAAGTAGTATGCTTTTACCAAATCAAACAATAGAGGATCCAGAAGAAGAGTGGGAAGAAGATCCAAGAGATCAATTATTGGAAAAGTTATTAGAATATAGAAAGTACAAGGAAGCAGCCGAACATTTAAAGGAAAGAGAACTGGAAGAAAATCAACTTTATGTGCGACCGAAAAAAAAATTAGAAGCATCGACAGAGAATAACATACAACCAGAAAAAAGTGATTCAGTATCCGTGCTCGATTTAATAGATGCCCTACATCATTTTGTTGTGAGAAAAAAAGAAAAAGCCCCGATTACTTCAACTGTAAAACGAGTAGACATTTCAGTGGAAGATAGAAAAAAAGAGGTTTTACAAATGCTCACGAAAAAACATACAGTTTTCACTGCGTTATTTCCTTACCATGATAGACAACATATCGTTGTTACTTTTTTGGCGATTTTACAATTATTGAAATCAAACGATATATATTGTCAACAAAAAGGGCAATTTGAACCGATATATGTATCTAAATTGGGGGCATCAGAATGACAACAGAACTTAAAGGTATTACAGAAGGTTTGTTATTTGCTTCCGGTGAAGAAGGAATAACTAAAAAACAAATTGCCAAAGCACTTGAAATCACTCAAGATACTGTAGATCATTTGCTAAATGAACTTTCATTTGATTATGAACATGAAGGAAGAGGTATGCTAATTATGCAGTCAAATGATGTTTTTCATTTGACGACTAAACCTGAGCATAGTCATTACTACCAAAAAATTCACCAAGATAAAAAAAGTTCAAGAATGTCACAAGCAGCACTCGAAACGCTTGCTATTATCGCTTATAGACAGCCAATCACAAAAGTAGAAATAGAAGAGCTACGAGGAGTAAATAGTGATCATGCTGTGAGGAGTTTAGTGCAACGATCATTAATTGAAAGCTCAGGTAGAAAGGATGCACCAGGTCGTCCTTACTTTTTTAAAACAACGACTGCTTTTCTTACTTATTTTGGACTATCTTCTTTAAATGATTTACCAGCTTTACCAGATGACATAGATACTGCTGGGGCAGAATATGAGCTGGATTTATTTCAATAGTAGATTAGTAGATGTATGAATCAAAACTTAAAATCATATCAGAAATTCAGACGCATAAGATGAATTATAACCCATTCGGAAGATGATACTTTCCATAAAAGTATTTAGAAATCATCGATACCGATGAAATAAAAGGGGGATAGTTTGCTTATGCGTTATTTTATTTGGCTGACGATTATGTTAATAGGACTTTATTCATTTCCGATAAATGGACAAACAGAGGAATCATTGCAAGTTTCTGCCGAGCAAGCTATTTTGATGGATGCAGAAACAGGGGAAGTTTTATTTGAGAAGCAACCATTTGAACGTACAGAAATTGCTAGTATTACAAAGATTATGACAGCACTTGTTGCCATAAGGTATGGGCATTTACAAGATGATGTGACCATTAGTCGAAATGCCGCCTTTACGTCCGGGTCTTCTATCTATCTAGAAAAAAATGAGAAGATGACTTTAGAAGATTTATTGTATGGCCTAATGCTTAGATCAGGAAACGATGCTGCTGTAGCTATAGCTGAACATGTAGGTGGAAGTGAGGAAGGTTTTGTTTATTTAATGAATGAAACAGCCGATTATATCGGAATGACAGATACATATTTTATGAATGCGCACGGGCTGGATGAAAACAACCATTATTCAACGGCCTATGATATGGCATTATTGATGAAGCAAGCGATGAAAAATGACGTATTTCAAAAAATAACTGCTGTAGAGTCGCATTTATCTAAAAAGAGGACATACCCTTGGGAAAATAAAAATAAGTTGCTTACAAGCTATTATGATGCATGCACAGGTGCGAAGACAGGTTATACACAAACAGCTGGTAGAACTCTTGTTAGTACTGCAGAAAAGTCAGGTCGTTCATTTATTGCTGTCACATTAGATGCGCCAGATGACTGGAATGATCATATAAATATGTATGAATCGAAATTTAAACAAGCGAGTAAAGAGTCTTCAAAAGAAGATAATCAGACACACTCTGTAAATAATCTTTTCTTAACGGAAAAAGAGCTTAAAAGCTATAAACAGCTGAATGTACATGAAGTTGACGGCAAAGGTAGCACTTTTAGTCAAAGATATATGTTCAACTTGTTGAAAATATTAAGGATTGATGATAATGGTTAATCTTATATGGGCATTTATGGCGATAGTCGGAATTGTATATGCAATGTTTAATGGCACAATGGGAGATGTAAACAAGGCATTATTTGAAAGTGCGAACGAAGCAGTCACATTATCGATTGGACTAATTAGCGTACTTGTCTTTTGGTTAGGAATGATGAATATCGCTAAGCATGCTGGTGTTTTGGATAAATTAGCTACATTATTTAAACCATTTATTCATTGGCTATTTCCAGATATTCCAAAAGGTCATCCTGCTATTGGTTATATTTTATCTAATTTTACCGCAAATTTATTTGGGCTTGGAACTGCTGCTACCCCTATGGGACTAAAAGCAATGGAAGAAATGAAACGTTTGGAGGCCTCTCCAGTTGCATCACGCTCGATGATCACTTTTTTAGCATTGAATACTTCCAGTGTGACATTAATACCTACCAAGGTAATTGCAATTAGAATGCAGTATGGGTCTGTTTCACCAACTGAAATTGTTGGGACTTCTATTCTTGCCACTTTAATTTCTACGATTTGCGCGATTAGTTTAGATCGTCTATTTCATCATATTTCTAAAGGATGAGGCATTTTGGCATATATTACTTTGATAAGTACATGGATTATTCCTTGTTTTATATTGATCATATTAGTGATGGCTGTCAAAAAAAAGTTGCCAGCATATGAATTGTTTGTAGAGGGTGGCAAAGAAGGAATTGAGATGGCTTTTACATTATTACCATTCTTACTTGGTATGATAGTTGCTATATCTATTTTACGTAGTTCTGGAGCGCTGGAGGCTTTTGTCGGGGTGATTTCCCCAATATTAATAAAATTTGGTGTTCCACCTGAAATTATTCCACTTGCTTTTTCTAGACCTATATCAGGAACAGCGGCACTTGGAATCATGTCAGAACTAACCGAAACTTACGGGCCAGATTCTTTTATCGGTAGATTGGCAGCTACAATGCAAGGAAGTACAGATACAACTTTATATATTTTGACGGTATATTTTGGAGCTGTAGGAATTCAGAAAATGCGTTATGCGCTAAAAGTAGGGTTATTGGCAGATCTGGCAGGAATGATTGCAGCCATTACAATCGTATATTGGGTATTTGGTTAAAGCGTTTAGAATGATAAGTTCTAATCGCTTTATTTGTTTGTTTTGACTATGCTATGATGAATGAAGGATTGAGACAAACGTAATAATTGCCTAATAAAAGAGTGAAAAGATGAAGGGAATAATAACTACCAATGAATAGAAATTTAGAAAGATTACAAAAGATTATAGCACAAAGTGGGATTACTTCCCGCCGAAAAGCTGAACAATATATTGTTGATGGAAGAGTGAAGGTAAATCAAAAAATAGTCACTGAGTTAGGTACTAAAGTTACGGAAAAGGATGAAGTGGCTGTAGATGATGTTCCGATTAATCGTGAACAACGTGTTTATTATATTTTGTACAAGCCTCGTGGGATTATTTCGGCAGTTACAGATGATAAAAATAGAAAAACGGTTGTGGATTTAATGGAAGATGTAACGGAAAGGGTATTTCCTATTGGTAGACTTGACTATAATAGTTCAGGCATCCTATTGTTAACCAATGATGGAGACTTTGCCAACTTACTGATGCATCCTAGATATGAAATAAAAAAAGAATATATGTAGTCAAGGTAAAAGGTATACCATCTAAACAAGATCTAGAACAATTAAAAAAAGGAATCAAGCATAATGGTGATTTATTAAAAGCGATAGATTGCCAAGTTAAATCTACAGATCGAAAAAAACAAACAGCTATTATTGATATAACACTACAGGAAGGAAAAAATCGTCATATCCGTAGAATGATGGAACATCTGGGGTACTCCGTAAGTAAATTAAGTCGAGAAAAATATGGCTTTCTCACATTAAACGGATTACAGCCCGGAAAATATCGTGAATTATCAAAACAAGAGGTACATCAACTTAAACAATTAAGCAAATCAATATGAATAATTGTTATAAATCGGACAAATCATTGGGGAAAATTCTAATTATTTAATGATATAATGAGCTTGGGAGTGATTGCCAATGTCGGTTGACGAAGCAAGAAAAAAGAAAAAAAACAAAATGCGCAAACGTTACATATTGAGAAGTGCGGTGTTAGCTTTATTAATTGGACTTACTGTATATGCATTATATTCGAACCATAATAAAGACAAGGAAATTTATCAACCGGGAGATGAAGCACCAGACTTCGAATTGACACAAATAAATGATCAAAACGAGATGGAAAAAGTTCGTATGAGTGAATTACAAGGAAAAGGAGTCATGCTGAATTTTTGGGCTACGTATTGCGAACCATGTGAAAAGGAGATTCCTTATATGCAATCCTTGTATCCAGATTATAAAGATGACATTGAAATAGTTGCAGTGAGTCTAGATACAGGTAAACTCGTTGTTGATGATTTCATTGACAAATACGACTTGACTTTTCCTATTCCACATGACAAACAAAGCGAAGTGAGAGGATTGTATAATGTTAAACCAATTCCTAGCACATTTTTCATAGATGAAGATGGAATTATAGTGGATAAAGTAGAGGGAGCCTTGACGCTGGATAAATTGGAAGATCATTTTAAAGAAATTCAGCCACAGTAAAGAGGGGTATAAATGAGTGTAGACCATATTAAATGCGAATGTGGGCATGTCAACCCAGAGGGTACAGTTTTGTGTGAGGCATGCGGTAAACCAGTCGCAAAAAATCAAGATATTGATGGAAATAATAAAAAGAAACTACTTAATATGCGGTATGAGGGGTCTGCCAGAAGATCTCAAACGTACAATCGTTCTATTGTTGATAAAACATGGAACTTCTTTTCCTCTGTTCGCAATGGTGTCATTTTAATATTAATTGCGCTAATCGCTTCCGGAATTGGCACTATATTTCCACAGGCAATGTACATACCTGAAAGTGCGCCTAACCGTGATCCGGCATTTTATTATGAAGATGCTTTTGGAATACTTGGAAAGATTTATTATCAACTCGGCTTCCATGAACTGTATAGTTCTTGGTGGTACATGATACTTATTGCATTAATCGGTGTTTCTTTGGTTATTTGTAGTTTAGATAGATTTGTTCCTCTCCATAGAGCACTTAAAATGCAGAAGCCAAAACGACATTATACGTTTTTATCAAGGCAACGATTATTTGGTGAAACTGAGAATGTTTCCGATGAAGATCGTCAACAAGTTATCAAAAAATTAAAGAAATCACGTTATAAAATCACTGAAGATAATGGCTACGTACTAGCAGAAAAAAATAGGTTCTCCAGGTGGGGACCTTACGTGAATCATATTGGTTTAATCATAATTCTTTTGGCAGCAATACTTCGTATGACACCACTCTTGTTTATGGATGAATATGTGTGGGTACGTGAAGGTGAAGAGAAAGTTATTCCGGGTACGGATAATGAATATTTTATAGAAAATAAGAAATTTACAGTTGATTTTCATGATGAGAATGATGAAAGATTTAAAGAAGCAATCGAGAACCAGGGAGACGTAGAAAGTAATTTCCAAACGGATGTTGTGATTTCCAAAGTAAAAGAAGGATCTGTTGTTGGTCAGTCCGACTCTATGGAGACTGTTACAGAAGATTCTATTTGGATGAATCACCCACTTAAATTTGATGGCATTACGCTATATCAATCTGGTTATCAAGAAAATGAATTCTCAGATATGACTTTTAAAATATATGAAACAGATGATGAAGACCAAGAATCATTAGGGGAAGTAACCATTGATTTGGATACACCTGAAGATACTTATAAAACGGATTCTGGATTTGAAGTAGAAGTCACTAAATACTATCCAGAGTATGAATTGAAAAATGGAGAACCTAGAAGTATTTCTCAATATCCGAGAGACCCTGCCTTTGTATTTGAGGTGTTAGGTCCAGATCAGGAAGAAGCGGAAATGAGCTTTGTTGGTATTGGAAAAAACATTGATGCAACAGGAGATAACAAGTACAAGCTAGGTATTCAAGACTTTAATGTGCGCTATGTAAGTGGTATAACAGTACGAAAAGATTATACACTGCCATTCTTCATTATTGGAGCAGCCATTTTCTTGTTTGGGGTTATTCAGGGCATGTATTGGCAACATCGACGTGTTTGGATTCATCCAGAAGGGGATAACCTAGTGCTAGCAGCACATACGAATAAAAACTGGTTTGGCCTGAAAAAAGATATTGATAAAGCCATTGAAGGAACATCCATTAAAATGCCAATAGATCAAGAAGAAGCTGAAGAAAAAAAAGCAATGGAAGAAGATGAGGAGGCTTAATTTAGAATGTCTAATCTAGTAAGTATAAGTAGTACAGCTTTATATACCGCTTTTGTTTTATATTTGATTGCTACCTTGTTTTTTGGCGCAACCATTAGAGATAAACGAACAGCAGATATGTCAAAAAAAAGCATATCTGGAGTGATTGGAATTACGCTCACAATAATAGGTTTTTTAGCACAAGTTGTTTATTTTATATCAAGATGGATAGCTGGCGGTCATGCACCAGTTAGTAATATGTTTGAATTTGTTACCTTCCTTGGTATGACACTTGTGTTTGCCTTTATATTAATTTATTTTATATATCGGCTCAGTGTGCTCGGTTTATTCGCGCTACCAATTGCTCTGTTAATTATTGCTTATGGCAGTATGTTTCCTAAAGAAATATCTCCACTTGTACCATCATTACAAAGTAATTGGTTATTTATCCATGTGATTACAGTGTCGATAGCACAAGGAATTCTTGCTATTAGCTTTGTGGCTGGATTAATTTACCTTATATTAAAGGTTGATCAGAAAAAAATAACATTGAAAAACATTTTGTTGGAAATAGTTATTTTTCTGCTCGTAACAGGATTAGGCTTTAGTGTTATTACTACTATATTTGCAAGTATGGATTATGAGGCTATATTCCAAACGCCAGAAGGGCTTGAAATGGATTATCATATGCCTGCAATATCTGGCCCTAAAGGTGCTGAATTAGTTGATTCAGATAAAATGGAACCTTTGTTTAGTGCACCTACTTGGTTTCAGGGTGAAGCGGCACCAAGGAAACTAAATACATTGATATGGTCATTTATCGCTGGAACTGTTTTATATGGTTTTATACGATTACTCACTAGAAAACGCGTCGGAGCAAGAGTACAACCTTGGCTAAGAAAAATAAGTCCACAACTTGTCGATGAAGTGATGTATCGCTCTGTAGCAATTGGGTTCCCGGTGTTTACTTTAGGTGGTTTAATTTTTGCAGCAATATGGGCACAAATTGCCTGGGACAGATTCTGGGGCTGGGATCCAAAAGAAGTTTGGGCGCTTATTACTTGGTTTTTCTATGCGGCATTTCTCCATCTACGTTTATCACGTGGTTGGCACGGTGAAAAATCAGCATGGCTCGCTGTAATTGGTTTTGCGATTATAATGTTCAATATTATCGTCGTTAATTTAGTTCTTGCAGGATTACATTCTTACGCTTAATATAGTAATCATATGAAGTAAAAATTCATACTGTCAAAAAAGGAGACAGATAGGAGTATTTTTGCAACAATTTTTTAGTTGACATTGCAAACCTTACATCATACTTCTTATAAGGAGGACGCTTCATGGACGAAAATCAAAGAGTATTAGTTGTAGATGATGAAGACCGAATTAGAAGATTAATTCGTATGTATTTAGAACGAGATCATTTTGTAGTAGAAGAAGCAGATAATGGAAAAGATGCACTTGAAAAAGCGTTAGATAATGATTATGATATGATCTTACTTGATATCATGATGCCTGAGATGGATGGTATTGAAGTATGTGAGGCTTTGAGAAAGGAAAAGTCAACTCCAGTTATTATGCTGACTGCTAAAGGTGAGGAATCTAATCGGGTACAAGGATTTGAAATTGGAGCAGATGATTATATCGTCAAACCTTTCAGTCCACGTGAGGTCATTTTACGTGTAAAAGCAGTATTACGACGTACTGAGAACATCACACCTGATCCAAAACATTTACAGTCAAGCAATTTAATTGTCTTTCCACACCTAACAATTGATTTGGATGCTTACAGGGTAACAGCTGATGAACAGGAAGTCATGTTAACACCAAAAGAATATGAACTGCTCTTGTTTCTCGCACAATCTCCCGATAAGGTATTTAAAAGGGAAGACTTACTAAAAGAAGTATGGCAATATGAATTTTTTGGAGATCTGCGAACGGTGGATACCCATGTTAAACGTTTGCGAGAAAAGTTAACTAATGTATCTAAAGAAGCAGCTAAAATGATTGTAACGGTTTGGGGCATTGGTTATAAGTTAGAGGTAGATGATGAATAATGTTTTGGCGTAGTGTAGTAGGTAAGCTAGCAATAACGATTTTATTGCTAGTTTCTTTTGTCTTATTTATTTTATCGATATTATTACTGGAGTTTTTTGAAGGCTTTCATGTACAAGAAGCCGAAAAAGTGATGATTCAGTCAGCAGTAAAAATTTCGTCACTTGTTAAAGAACACGATGATAAAGAACTCGTTATGGAAATGGTTGATAGAATTAAAGAACCATCGAGTAGAGTGATTATTTATTTTGATGATGATAATGTATGGTCATCAGACACTACGAATGATTATTTGGAAGATACCGATCAATTGCTATTGGAAAATCATGCTGACTTAAAGGAAGTAGCTATTGATGGTAATTTCTATAATGAGCGCATGCAAGTTGGAGATAATAATGATTCAGAACTCATTGTCATTGGACAACCAATGCAGGAAGACGGTATGATTTTTATCTTTCAATCATTAGATGTGATTAATGAAACGAAGGCAGAAACAACTAAAATTGTATTTGTGGCTGCAGCTATCGCAATAGTACTCACAACTGTTTTCGCATTTTTCCTATCGACAAGAATTACCTCACCGCTTATTCAAATGAAGCGTGCTTCGGTAAAACTTGCAAAAGGAGAGTTCACAACTAAATTGCCAGTTGTAACTAATGACGAAATAGGTGATTTAGCTAGAGCGTTTAATAAAATGGGAAAGGACTTGCAATTCAATATTCACGCATTACGACAAGAGAAGGAACAACTCTCTAGTATTGTTAATTCAATGGC
>Ga0079225_10001377_pt1 | contig 13587 bp, 9 predicted proteins | sample Poulit2012_FD_76344 | JGI IMG/M metagenome (GOLD analysis project Ga0079225, IMG submission 76344) | Agricultural soil microbial communities from Georgia to study Nitrogen management - Poultry litter 2012 | ecosystem: Environmental > Terrestrial > Soil > Agricultural land | place: USA: Georgia...
GAATCCACGCCCGGGTGGCTGCGGTCGGCGGTGCCGAAAAGCTGCAGGGCACGCTGGTCCTTGTCGTAGTCGAAAAGGTCTTCGATTTTCAGGATGGCGACCGGTTCGTTCCTGTAGTCGGTCAGGGCGACTTCGTCGCCGATGGACAGCTGCCGGATGACTTCGGAGTTGCGGTCGCCGATGGGAGCGAAGCTGAGCGGGACCGGCCAGATTGTGCCATCGGCCAGCCTGCCCGTCTTGAGCACGGAAGTGTAGTTTTCCTGGTTCATGAAGCCGGTGTTCGGAGACAGCACGCCGGTGGCGATCATTTCGATCGTGATGACGGCTTCCAGGTCAACGCGAATAGACGGCAAACTGCGGGCCCGCTCGATTTCCTGAGCGCGCTGGCCTTCGGGCACAACACGGTCAATCAGTACGCCGCCATGGGGTTGTTGCGGACAGTTCGCAAACGTCATAGGGGTGGTTTTCATTGTTCCTCCGGGGGGATTTGGCGTGTCAGGACGCTTCGACTTATAAGGATAAAAGGCAGCGAAATCAGGGCGACAACGCTGCAAGGCGTACAGCTTACGCCCTATATATACGAGATTGGTCTTCGGGTGGCAATGCTGCTTTAGTCTTACAGGAATACCCGCTGCATTGCCCCTTGGCGCGCTGCTGCTGCGGCGTGAAATTGTACCGCGGCAGCAAAGGCTCTGCGGGGGAACGCCCCGCAGGTGGCATGCTGCGCCGGTGTGCTATGGCGGCACCCGGCGCGTGCCGCGTTCAGCGGGTGCTGAAGGCGGACCGTATCATTTCCGGGGTGGCCTGGTCGTGGGCCTCCAGCAGGGCGATCAGGCGCATGCGGATCTTGCGGGCCGTCAGGCCGCTGATGCCGATTGCACCGGCATTTTCCAGGTCGTGCAGCGAGCCCTGAAACGCATAGGCCTGGTGCACGGGGCCGTGAAGGGTGGACGAGCCGATCGCGATGATGACGTCTGCGGCGATGGCGCGCCGTATGGAAGGCATCCACCCGGGCGGGACGTGCCCGCGACCCAGGGCGTCGATGACGACGGCCCGTGCTCCGCTGTCGACGGCGGCATCAAGCAGCTGGCTGCGGGCATCCAGATGGACGCTTGCGATATCCACGATCGGAAGTTCCCGTGGCCGGCCGGGCACGGCGGGCGCGGGGGTGATCACGGGCAGGCGATGCGGACGCTGGTAAATCGTTACCGATCCATTGTCGATGATGCCGAGACAGCCACGTGCCGGCGCGTCAAATCCGTTGACCTGGTAGCTGCTGACCTTTTGCACGAAGGCGGCGCAATAAATCATTTCGTTGAAGGACACCAGCACACCCATGCCCTTCGCCTGCGGGGCCGCCGCGACATAAATGGCGTTTTGCAGGTTCACGAAGGCGTCGGTGCCCATGGCGTGGGGGACGCGTTGCGACCCGGTCACGACGACCGGGATATCGCCCGTATCCAGTGTGCAGTCCAGAAAGAACGCCGTGTCCTCAAGTGTGTCGGTACCGTGGGTGATGACAATGCCATCCACTTCCTTGCCATCGATCAAGGCCTGGCATTGATCGCGCAGGTGGTACAGGTCGTGCAGGGTGATCGCGTTGCTTGGCTTCTGGAATACCGAGCGTACGTGCAGCTCCATTCCTTCCCTGAGCTGAATCTGGCTGACCAGCGCTTCGCCTGCCAGCGCCCCCGCCATGGATCGCCCGCCTTCGTCTGCCGTGCTGGCGATGGTGCCTCCGGTGGCAAGCAGAATGATTCTTTTCATCAGATCTCCCCTCGTGACAAGTCTTGTTGATGCTCCGGTTTATTTAACACACTTCCGGACGGGTCATATCGCGCCCGGCATCAACACCCCGTAGTTTTACAAGTTGTGCATTTTGACGAAGCCGCTTAAGCTTCCGACCGGTGTATCTACTTGTTACGAATGTGGTCAAAATTTGTTTCAGGAGAAAAAGATGCGTGAACGTTTGGATTGCGCCATTGTCAGGTTCGGGGACATGGCTGCCTGGTGCATGCAGAAAGAAGGCGTCTTTGCCCGGGGGCGTCTGTATTTGCACAGCCTGCATCAACCGGCTCCGGAAGTGGATGACTTTCAGGCACTTGCCGGGCTTGCGACGCGGCTGCAGCGATTTGATTCCTGTCTGCTCGCGGTCTGCGAGAACAATCTGGTCTGGGTGCGCCAGGCGCTGCTCACGGCGCGTCCGCTGATGCGAACGCCGCTCATCGGCGTCATCCGCAACCTGACCGCTCCGGCAATAAGCGACCTGTATAATCTGGGGATGGCCGATTTTGTGCGCGAGCCATTATGCGTCGAAGAAATCCGGATTCGGACTGACCGCCTGCTTGGGCACGCCCGCACAGCCAGTCAATCGGCGTATGCGCCGGAACCCGCAACCGCGTCGCGCCGGGTCCAGGACGACGTCCGGACGTATCGATCAGTGGCCAATGGGCAGTGCGCAGTGTCGGCCTCTGCGGTGTCGGCCTCTGTCTTGCCGCAGGCGGTCCTGTTGTCGGCCCTGCCCGACTACCAGCCGGGTCAGGGCACGCAGGCGCTGGATGCCGCGCTTGAAGCGTTTGCGGTGGCGTCGGCATCATATTGCGCCACGTCCGACGATTCTTTCGGGGCCGCCAAGGGGCGCGTTGTGAAGTGTTTCGAACAAGCCTATCTGCATGCGTCGCTGGCCAAGGCATCGGGTAATATAGCGTTGGCAGCGCGCAGTGCCAAAAAGCACAGGCGTGCTTATTGGGCCCTGATGCGCAAGCACAATATTGACGCCGCGCCGTACCGCAACGCGTTGCCTCCGGATCAATAACCGGCGTGCCGGCTTGCCCGGCCGTCCGGACAACCAAGGGAATTCAAGTCTGTGTCTGAATTGAAAAACGATGTCTTTCTGCGCGCGCTGATGCGTGAACCGGTACCTTATACGCCGCTGTGGCTGATGCGCCAGGCAGGCCGCTATCTGCCTGAATATCGGGAAACACGTGCTCGCGCCGGCTCGTTCCTGAAGCTTGCGCAGAACCCGGACTACGCCTGTGAAGTCACCTTGCAGCCCCTGCGCCGGTTTGATTTTGATGCGGCCATCCTGTTTTCCGATATCTTGACCATCCCGCACGCCATGGGCCTGGGTCTTGATTTCATCACGGGTGAAGGTCCCCGGTTCGCACATCCCCTGCGCACTGAAGATGATGTCAACAAGCTGCAGGTGCCGGACATGGAAAGCCTGAAGTACGTGTTTGATGCCGTGTCCGTCATCCGCCGGGAACTGGATGGCAAGGTGCCTCTTATCGGCTTTGCCGGCAGTCCCTGGACGATCGGCTGCTACATGGTCGAAGGTCAGGGCTCGGCAGACTACCGGCTGATCAAGTCCATGATGTACAGCCGCCCGGACCTGGTCCACCGGATTCTTGACATCAACACCCGCGCCACCACGGAATACCTCAATCACCAGATTGATGCGGGTGCCCAGGCCGTCATGATTTTCGACAGCTGGGGGGGTGTGCTGGCCGACAACAAATTCGACGACTTTTCCCTGCAATACACCCGGCGCGTCATACAGGGTCTGAAGCGCGAAAATGAAGGCCGCACCGTTCCCGTGATCGTCTTCACCAAGGGGGGCGGCCAGTGGCTGGAAAAAATCGCGCTTTGCGGCGCGGACGCTGTCGGGCTGGACTGGACGGTCAACCTGGCGCAGGCGCGCCAGCGCATCGGTGACCGTGTCGCCCTGCAAGGCAATCTTGATCCCAACGTGCTGTTCGGCGGAGAAGCCGCAGTTCGCGAACAGGCGCGCAGCGTCATCGATGACTTCGGCCCGGTGGGCAAGGGCGGGCATGTGTTCAACCTCGGCCACGGCATTTCTCAGTTCACACCTCCCGAGGCGGTCGAGGCACTGGTTGACGAAGTCCACCGCTACAGCCGAAGCAAGCACGCCTAGGCCGGTTGCGCAAACGGAAGGGAGCACGGGCACCTGTCACACGGGTGCCCGTTGTGCGTTGCGGCATTCCGTGTAGTACAAGTCGACGCAGTTTTACACAGAAAACGAAGGAACAAGGGTTTGCGGCGCATAGTTTTTGTGAATTCTTGCTTTGTCTCGTAAGTCGCTGTTTAATAACGGGATTTTCGGGTCACTCTTTATTGTTCACGAACTCAGGATCAATTCGTATTGACTTTTTCCCCGGTTATTGCATGCCTTTTCCCCAAAGTTATCCACAGGGTGGCGGGCACGGCTTCAGACCCAATGAAAACGTAGTATTCGGGCTATTTCCGAGAAAATACTTTAACTTGAATGTCTGATCCAGGTACGCCGTGCTGGGTGCGTGTGGTGCTGGATGTGCCATTGTTCGCACAGTTTGACTATCGTTCGTCCCGGCCGGTGCCGGCAGGGACCCGGGTGATTGTGCCTTTCGGGCGGCGCAAGATGGTCGGCGTCGTGGTTGACCAGCCCGCCCGGCCGGGTGTTGATGTTGCCCAGATTCGTGATGTGGATCAGGTGCTGGACGACACGGATCCTTTGCCCGCAAGCTGGCTGCGTTTTGCCGCGTTCGCCGCGCAATACTATCAGCGGCCCCTGGGGGAGGTCATACTGCCGGCATTGCCGGCAAGCCTGCGCAAGGTATCGGCGTACCAGGGCAAGCGCTCGGCAGGCGGACCGGTGGAGCGCATCAGGCGCCGGAAGTTTCCGGCTGCAAAGGGCGTTGATGCGGCAAATCCTCCGCAACTGACTGACGAACAGCAAGCCGCCATTGATGCGATCAACGGGCTTGACGGCCATCGTGCCGTGCTGTTGCACGGCGTGACGGGCAGCGGCAAGACCGAAGTCTACGTGCGGGCCGCGCAGCAGGCATTGCAGCGTGGCCGACAGGTGCTGTTTCTGGTTCCCGAGATCAATCTGACGCCGCAGCTGGAGCAATCGCTGCGGGCGCGACTGCGTCTTCCCGATGGCCGAGCGCCGCTGGCCGTGATGCACAGTGGTCTTTCCGAGGGCGAACGGCTGCGGGCCTGGCTGCAGGCACAGACGGGCGAGGCCCGGGTGCTGCTGGGCACGCGTCTGGCGATTTTCGCGCAGCTGCCGGACCTGGGCCTGATCATCGTGGACGAGGAACACGATGCCTCGTACAAACAGCAGGATGGCCTGCGTTATTCGGCGCGAGATCTTGCCGTCTGGCGCGGCCACGACATGGGGGTGCCTGTCATACTGGGATCGGCCACCCCGTCGCTGGAAAGCTGGAAGCACGCCAAAACGGGCCATTATCTGCTGCTGTCGCTGAACAAGCGCGCCAAGAGCGTGTCGCTCCCGACGGTGCGGCTGGTCGACACGCGCCGTCTGGTCATGGAGCAGGGGTTTTCACCGCAGCTTCTGGAGGCCCTGCATGAGCGACTGAAGCGGGGCGAACAGGCGCTGATCTTTCTGAACCGGCGTGGCTACGCACCCGTACTCAGCTGCGCCTCATGCGGGTGGGTCACGCAATGCACGCGTTGCACGGCCTGGACCGTGCTGCATCGCGCCAGCGCAAGACGTCATTTTCTGCAGTGTCATCATTGCGGCTATCAGGCACCCGTGCCCCGGGCGTGTCCGGATTGCGGTGATCCGGATCTCAAGCCCATGGGGCGCGGAACCCAGCGTATCGAAGAATTCCTGGCGGAAAAGTTTCCGTCCGCCCGCATTGCGCGCATTGACGCCGACAGCACCCGGCGAAAAGGCAGCGCGCAAAAGCTGTTCGACGACGTGCACACCGGCAAAGTCGATTTGCTTGTCGGCACCCAGATGGTGTCCAAGGGCCATGACTTCGCCAATCTTGGTCTGGTGGGCGTGCTTAATGCGGATACCATGTTGTTTGCTCACGATTTCCGTGCGCCGGAACGTCTGTTCGCGCAACTGATGCAGGTCGCCGGCCGGGCGGGGCGTCACAGTGGCGGCGGTGAGGTCATCGTGCAGACCGATTACCCGGAGCAGGCCGTCTACCAGGCGTTGCGGCGTCACGACTATATCGGCTTTGCCGGCCACGCGCTGCAGGAGCGCAAGGACGTGGGGCTGCCGCCCTATGCCTGGCAAGCCCTGCTGATGGCAGAAGCCAGGGAACTCGCCAGGGCGCTGGAATTTCTGCAGCGTGCACAACAGCTTCCGGAGCAGATGCCCGACCGGTATGCGACCGCAGAGGCCGTGACCCTGTACGATCCGGTGCCCTTGCGTGTCGTGCGGGTTGCCAATATTGAACGCGCCCAGCTGCTGGTGGAATGTGGCAGCCGCCCTGCGCTGCATGCTTTTCTTTCGGCCTGGACACAGGATCTGGTCGAACTGGCAAGGGACTGCCGCATCCGGTATACGCTTGAAGTCGACCCACTGGAGATCTGATGATGCTTGCGCGAGGACACACGTTGCCGGCAGACCTGAACGCCATGCAGCGTCAGGCCGTCCTGCATCTGGACGGTCCATGCCTGGTGCTGGCGGGTGCCGGAAGCGGCAAGACCCGTGTGATCACCCAGAAAATCGCCTGGCTGCTGCGTGAATGTGACTATGCGGCCCGCAACGTGGTGGCACTGACCTTCACCAACAAGGCGGCGCGCGAAATGAACGTCAGGGTGCGTCAGCTGGTTGATCCCCGTCTGACCAAGGGCCTGACGATCAGCACCTTTCATTCGCTTGGTTTGCGTTTTCTGCGCGAAGAGGCGCATCACGCGGGACTGAAGAAGGGCTTTTCCATCCTGGATGCCACCGACACCATGGCGATCATCCAGGAATTGCTGGCGACCACTGACAAGGCGCGCCTGCGCGCGGTCCAGCAGACAATCTCGCTCTGGAAGAATTCGCTGCTTGACCCCGATGCGGCCGGCCGCATCGCGTCCACGCCCAGCGATATCGAGGCGGCCCGCGTCTATCGCAGTTATTCCGAAACGCTGGCCGCCTATCAGTCGGTCGATTTTGACGATCTCATCCGTCTGCCGGCCCTGCTGTTGCAAAACGATGAGTCGCTGCGGCAACGCTGGCAGCGTCGCGTGCATTACCTGCTGGTGGACGAATATCAGGACACCAACGCATGCCAGTACCATTTGCTGCGTCTGCTGGTCGGTGACAGGGCGATGTTCACGGCGGTCGGCGATGACGATCAGGCGATCTATGCCTGGCGCGGAGCCACCGTCGACAACCTGGTGAACCTGACCCGTGATTATTCCGACCTGACCATCATCAAGCTCGAGCAAAATTACCGGTCGGTGCAACGCATACTGGCTGCGGCAAACCAGTTGATCCGCAACAACACCAATATCTTCAGCAAAAAGCTGTGGTCGGATCTGGGTACGGGCGAGGCGATTCAGATCACCCCCATGGAAAATGACCTGGCCGAGGCGGAAAGCATCGCCATGCGCCTGTCGGCAGCCCGCTTTGAGCGGCGGGCGGAATGGCGTGATTTCGCAGTGCTGTACCGCAGCAACCACCAGGCGAGGGTGCTGGAACAGGCCTTGCGCAACCTGCGCATTCCGTATGTGATTTCCGGGGGGCAAAGCTTTTTCGACAAGGCGGAGATCCGCGACATTCTGGCCTATTTGCGTCTGGTCGCAAATGACAATGACGACCCGGCGTTCATCCGGGCTGCGACCACGCCACGGCGGGGTATCGGCCAGACCACACTGCAGACACTGGGCCGCTTTGCCCAGGAGCGCCAGTTGTCACTCTTCGAGGCGGCATTCGAGATCGGCGATACCGGTCTCCTGTCGCCGCGACAGCATGACTCGCTGTTGACCTTCGCCACCTTTATTCAACGCATCCAGACGCGTGCCGCCGGCCATGGCAGCGTGCCGTCAGAAGGCCTGCCCGGTATTGCCATGCCGGGCGAATTCGCCGGTGTGGATGGTGAGGTATCGGACAGCCCCGCCCGGATCCTGGATGATCTGCTGTCCTCCATACGTTACGAGGCCTGGCTTTACGACACGCTGGACGAGAAACCGGCCCAGAAACGCTGGCAGAATGTGCTGGAGTTGGTGGATTGGCTGAAGCGCAAGGCGGACGAAGACGATATGACGCTGCTGGAGCTGGTGCAGCATGTGGCGCTGGTGACCATGCTGGAGCGCAACGAGGAAGAGGATCCCGACGCGGTACGCCTGTCGACGCTGCACGCATCCAAAGGACTGGAATATCCGCATGTTTATCTGGTCGGTGTGGAAGAAGGCCTGCTGCCGCACCTGGGTCACGACGAGGAAGATGCCGGCGCCGAGGATGCCGGGCACGCCCTGGCGTTGCGCATTCAGGAAGAACGGCGCCTGATGTATGTGGGCATCACCCGTGCGCGGCGCAGCCTGCACCTGAGCTGGTGCCGCCGGCGACGTCGTGCGCGCGAGGATGTGGTGTGCCAGCCGTCACGTTTCATCGAGGAAATGGGCCTGGTGGCCGATGTTGGCGATACGGACGATGCCGGGCCGGGATTGAGCCCGCGTGACAGATTGGCGATGCTGAAGGATTTGCTGGCGCAAAAATGACGCATGAAAAAACGCCTGTCCGAAGGACAGGCGTTTTGGTTGCAACTTACATCACAGGCGGATACGTGACTCGATTACCACCGCATGCGTGAATACCGTGCACTTTCGGCGCGCGCTTTATTGATTTCTTCGCTGACTTCAACCAGAAAGTTGAAAAACGCCTTCAGCTTTCTTTTCAGAAAACTGCCTGTATTCTTGCTGAGGGTAACAATCGAAACGCTCTCGCCATTGCTGTGCTTGTCATTGCTGACAGCGTGTTGATCAAGAATGTGTTCCGACATGTTTTCCTCACCTGTTTATAAATAATGTAAATGTGGGGCTACCACAATTACTATTTTAGGGTTAACCCTAGGAATATTCAAGGGTTAACCCTAGTTGTGCGGTGGTGAGGGTGTTGCTCTCGCTTTTGTGTTGTTATATGTACACAGCGCTGAACTGGTCATTCAGTGATTGGCAGGCGGCATGGTATTCGTCCTGAAGCTGGCGCACGATTTCTTCTACCGACAGCACGCTGTCGATATTGCCCACGCCCTGGCCTGCGCTCCAGATGTCACGCCATGCTTTTGGGGTGTCTCCGCCCGGCTTGTCTGCGGACTCGGATGCCCCGAAGCTGGTGGCACCGGCCGGCTTGTCCGGCAGCGCGTCGGGATCGAATCCGCGGGCGGCGACGCTGGCCTTCAGGTAATTGGCCGGAATGCCGGAAAAATACGGGGTATAGACAATATCCCGGGCGGTGGCATCCACGATCATCTGTTTGTAATCCGCTGCGGCGTTGGCTTCATGGCTGGCGATGAAGCGGGTTCCCATGTAAGCGAAGTCTGCACCCATGGCCCGTGCAGCAGCAATATCGCTGCCACGGCTGATGGCACCTGACAGCACGACCGGACCGTCGAATATCTTGCGGACTTCACCCAGCAGGGCAAAGGGGCTGAGCGTGCCGGCATGCCCGCCGGCACCGGCGCATACCAGAATCAGTCCGTCAACCCCCGCCTCCAGGGCTTTTTCGGCATGGCGCAGGGTGGTGATGTCGTGGAAAACCTTGCCTCCCCATTGGTGCACGGCACCGACCACCTCGTCGGGAGCTCGCAGGCTGGTGATGATGATGGGAACGCGATGCTGTTCGCATACCGCCAGATCGGCTTCCACGCGTGTGTTGGAGTGATGCACAATGAGATTCACAGCCCAGGGCGCAATGACGCGTTCGGGTTCACGGGCCTGCACTTCGGCAAGTGTATCGGTGATCTGGCTGAACCATTCGGACAGCAGGCTTTGTGGTCGCGCATTGAGCGAAGGCATGGAGCCCACGATTCCGCTGGCGCATTGCGCGATGACCAGTTCTGGTCCCGAAACCAGAAACATCGGTGCGCTGATGACGGGCAGCGTCATGTTCTTGTAGAGTTCTGCGATGACGGGGTGTTGCATTGTGTCCTGCTCCCTTGGTTGTGGGCCCTGTGTCGATGGGCGAATCAGATTCTTGTACCGCGACGCCGGGGATTGTCGTCAATGCACAATGTATACGTTGGACGCGGGAACGTGCAAACACCCGGGCGTCGAAATGCGGAACCGGCGGCGTGTGCGAAGGCCGGGGTGTGCCGATGTGATTCCGGCATAATATAGGACGCCTGCAGCCGGCATGGCCGATGGCAGGCAGACAGGGCGGACGGCCCGTTTCGGGGCGGCATTGGCAAACAGGAATTGACGTAATGACTACCATCAACACAGTGGGGATCGTTGGGGCCGGCGCCATGGGGCGGGGCATTGCCCAGATTGCGGCGCAAAGCGGAATCGAGGTGCTGCTGTTCGACCTGAACAGGCAGGCTATCGATGCGGCGCTTGAAAGCCTTGAGAAAATCTGGGCGCGACAGGTGGAAAAGAATCGCATGACTGCCGGGCAGGCCGATGCCGCCATGCGGCGCGTGACAGTCTGCGAGCGACTGGAAGACCTGGAGCGTGCCCGCCTGGTTGTCGAGGCTGTCGTCGAACGTCTTGATGTCAAACAGGATCTGTTCCGGCAGCTCGAGGCGATTGTCGCGGCCGACTGCATTCTGGCATCCAACACGTCATCGCTGCCGATCACGGCCATCGCGCAGGCCTGTCAGCGCCCCGAACGCGTGGCGGGCTATCACTTTTTCAATCCGGTACCGCTGATGAAGGTTGTCGAGGTCATTGACGGACTGCGTACTGACCCCCGGGTTGGCGACCGTCTGATGACTCTGGCCCGGGCCATGGGCCATACGCCGGTGCGGGCACGCGACATGCCCGGCTTCCTGGTGAATCATGCGGGTCGGGGCATGAATATCGAGGGCCTCAAAGTTGCCCAGGAATGCGTGGCGTCCTTCAGCGACGTGGATAGCATCATGCGCGAGCAGGCGGGGTTTCGCATGGGGCCGTTCGAACTGATGGACCTGACCGGCCTGGATGTTTCGCACCCGGTCATGGAATCGATATACCACCAGTTCTATGACGAGCCGCGTTTCCGGCCGTCCCCCATCACCGCCGTGCGCATGCAGGGCGGTTTGCTGGGCCGCAAGACAGGCGAAGGCTTTTACCGTTATCACGATGGCCGGAAAGTCCTGCCAGAATCCGCCCCGGTGCCGCCGCGCCCTGAAAATCTCACTGTCTGGTTGTCGCCCTGGCATGCCTCGGGCCACAAGCGCGCGGCGGCTCTGATGAAGTCGCTGGGCGTTTCGCTGTCAGCCGCGCCCACACCACCCGACGACGCTCTGGTGTTTGTCACCCCCTACGGAGATGACGTGGCCAGTGTGGTCGCCAGACATCGGTTGCCGCCGGATCGCACGGTGGCGCTCGACACACTGTTTGGCCTGGAGCCGGGCCGACGCCGAGTTCTGATGTGTTCGGCGGCCACGCGCCCCGAATGGCGGGATGCGGCGCAAGGTCTGATGGCCAGCGACGGAAGTGCGGTGTCGGTGATTGGGGATTCTGCCGGCTTTGTGGCCCAGCGCATCGTCGCGACGATCGTCAATGTGGCGTGTGACATCGCACAGCAGGGGATTGCGACACCCGATGACATCGATGTTGCGGTCCGGCTGGGGCTGGGCTATCCGCAAGGGCCCCTGGAATTGGGCGATGCCCTGGGCAGTGCGCGTATTCTGGAAATCCTGCGCGCCATGCAGGCGGTGACTGGCGATATGCGCTATCGGCCCAGTCTGTGGTTGCAACGGCGGGTGCAGCTGAACATGTCGCTCACCGATCGGGCTGCATCGTAGCCGGTGTCATGAAAAAGCGGGTGCCGTCCTTCACAAGACGGCACCCGCACAGGATCAGATCCAGATACTTCGAACGTTTTCATGAAGGCCCGGGGCTTGCCGCAGCGGCTTGCCATCGGGCCGTGTACGGCTTATTCCGGTGCGCCGGCCATGATCCAGCTGACGATCTTGGCCAGTTCGTCATCAGTGACGCCGGGGTTGGGGGGCATGGGGATGGGTCCCCAGATGCCGGAACTGCCGCCTTTGATGTGCTGTGCGATTGTTTCGGAGGCACCGGCTTCACCCTCATATTTTTCTGCCACCTCACGGTAGGATGGCCCGACCAGCTTGTTCTCGACCGCGTGGCAGGCCAGGCAGGCATTCTTGGCAAGAATGGGCTGGATTTCGTCTATGCCAGGTGCATCGGAAGCGGCGGCTGCGGCGTCTGCGGTGGCATCAGCGGCCTGGTCCGCATCGGCGGCGGCCACGTCGGCCTGGGCGTCGGTGGCATCGGCCGCATCGGCGGCAGCGGTTTCAGCAGCGGCGTCGCTTTCTGCGGCTGCATCGTCAGCGGCGGCTTGCTGTTCCGGGGCGGATTCAGCGGCCGGGGCTTCGGCGGCTGCCGTTGCATCGCCACTTGCTGCCGCGCCGTCTTCGGAGGGTTCGTCAAACGATCCGCCCGAATTGTTTGCCATGAAGGCCACGGCACGAGCAATTTCCAGGTCAGACAGCGCCGGGTTGCCACCGCGCGGAGGCATGGCACCCTTGCCTTCGATCGCGATCCGGACCATTTCGTCAAAGCCGCTTTCAATCAGCGGTGCCCAGGCGGCGTTGTCCCCCATGGTGGGTGCGCCGGCCACCCCGGTTGCGTGACAGGTCGCACAGGTCAGTTCGTAGACCTGTTCTCCAGTGCGGGCGGCGTCTTCGCCGCCTTCATCGGCCGCTGCCACCAGTTTGAAGCCGGCGACAGGCTGAATGCGTTCGGCGATGGATTCGGAGCTTTGCGCCCGGCTGCCTGCGCCCATGGGCGATGTGACCGCCACGAGCTTGACCAGCAACAGTATTCCGATGATGGGGATAAGAAACGCCAGGATGATGACCGTTACCAGTTGTCGTGGTGTCTTGATCAGGCCTTCCGCTTCACCGGAGGTTTCGTCGACGTGTTCTACTTTGTTTTGCATAATCGAATCCTGCTAATATCTGGTCAGGGGCAAACGTCACCATTGGGTTGACATGACAATCAATCCGGACTGGCCTGCAACGGATGTGGCAAAAGGCCCGTTTATGCTGCGTATCTGCGATGTATATCGTAACAGCCGGACCCGCCGATTATAACCAGCAAGCCGCATCACTGCATATGTCCCGCCACGGCAGCGGGTCGACAATCCACCGGCCCGGTGCATAATTTGAAAAACAGGTTACAATGGCTGGTTCAGCGCGCCCGTAGTTCAATGGATAGAATGAGAGTCTCCGAAGCTCTTGATACAGGTTCGATTCCTGTCGGGCGCGCCATAAAATCAATCCCATTTGTCATACAACCCGGTACGATGCTGCGACAGGATTGACCCGCCAGACAGAATCCGGTCTGGCCAGAGTCAGCCTAGGATACGCCTTGCCAGCTTGATGTGCGGCGCGTCAATCATTTTGCCGTCCAGTGTCGCCACCCCCGTTTCGGCGTCGACGGCGTTCAGGACGCGTCGGGCCCATTCCTGTTCTGCGGCGTCAGGGCTGAATGCGTCATTGATCACCGGAACTTGATCGGGATGGATGGCGGCCTTGCCGGTAAAGCCCATGGATTTGGCCGCGCGGCATTCGCGGGCCAGCCCATCCAGATTGCGAAACTCGACGTAGACGGCGTCGATGGCGGTGCATTGGGCGGCACCGGCGGCCATCAGCATCAGGTCGCGCGCCA
>Ga0079225_10001379_pt1 | contig 13586 bp, 12 predicted proteins | sample Poulit2012_FD_76344 | JGI IMG/M metagenome (GOLD analysis project Ga0079225, IMG submission 76344) | Agricultural soil microbial communities from Georgia to study Nitrogen management - Poultry litter 2012 | ecosystem: Environmental > Terrestrial > Soil > Agricultural land | place: USA: Georgia...
CGGTGTTCGACGAACGACCGGCCAACACCCTGGTGGGATTATTGTTATACCGGATGATATGGATGTTTTTGATTTCACGCCCATTCAATATCCTGCGAATGATCAAGAATCCGAGTGGTACACCACTCACTTTGATTTCCACTCGATTGAAGATAATGTATTGAAGTTGGATATTCTAGGGCATGATGATCCTACAATGATTCGCATGCTTCAAGATTTATCAGGAATCAACCCAGAAGATATTCCGTTGAACGATCCAGACGTTATGGCATTATTTAAAGGAACAGAAGTGTTAGGAGTATCTGAAGAAGATGTTTACTCTAAAACAGGAACCTTGGGTGTTCCAGAGTTTGGTACGCCTTTTGTCCGGGAAATGTTAGAACAAACGAAGCCGGAAACTTTTTCTGAATTATTGCAGATTTCTGGTTTGTCTCACGGGACGGATGTTTGGTTGGGTAACGCACAAGAGTTAATCAATAAGCACGATATTCCATTGTCCGATGTTATCGGGACTCGTGACGATATTATGGTTTATTTACAATATAAAGGGGTTGAAGATAGTTTAGCGTTTAATATCATGGAGTATGTACGTAAAGGACGCGGCATACCCGATGAGTGGCAAGAAGAAATGCGCGCAAATGATGTTCCAGAGTGGTACATTGAATCTTGTTTAAAGATTAAGTATATGTTCCCTAAAGCGCATGCGGCGGCTTATATTATGATGGCTTTACGTATTGCTTACTTCAAAGTTCATTATCCACTTTATTACTATGCAGCATTCTTTTCAGTGCGTGCAAAAGATTTTGACTTAACGGCCATGACTGGTGGAAAATCGGTTCTTAAAGCTAAGATAGAAGAAATTTATAATAAAGGATTAGAAGCTACGCCTAAAGAAAATACCTTAGTAGTTTCTTTGGAAGTGGCGAATGAGATGTTAGAACGGGGTTATACTATTCAAATGGTAGACCTCGATAAATCAGATGCTACGGACTTCATTATTAAAAAAGATTCTTTAATTGCCCCATTCCGAGCCGTACCATCATTAGGTGCGAGCGTGGCTAAGCAAATTGTGGCTGCGCGAGAAGAGAGTGGATTTCTCTCGAAAGAAGATCTAGCTAAAAGAGGTAAAGTCAGTCGAACAGTGATGGATTATCTAGAAACACATAATGTAGTGAATCATTTACCCGATGAAAATCAACTTTCCTTGTTTGATTTTTAATTTAAAAGATACTAATCGTTTAATTACCTGAAAACTGTCCCAAAGAAAGCGAAGGGTTTGCAATGGGCATACTTTCATGGTATTATTACACGGTAGTAAGAATGAACTGGAGAAGAGTGAGCCAAATTATTGGCTCACTCTTTTTGCCGAAATACTATAAGAATCAAATCAGTAGAAAAATAATCAAAGAGGTGACAAGATGAACACAGTTGAAATAGTAGAAGATATCGTAAAACCAATCGCTGATGAAAAAGGTTTTCGTGTTGTAGATATTGAATATGTTAAAGAAGGAAAACATTGGTTTTTGCGAATCTATATTGATAAGCCAGGTGGCGTCGATTTAAATGACTGTGCAATGTTCAATGAATTAGTGAGTGAACAAATGGATGCACTTGATCCAGATCCAATTCCTTATGCTTATTATTTGGAAGTATCTTCTCCAGGTGCGGAGAGACCATTGAAAACAGAAGAAGATTTTGAGTTAGCAAAGGGCCGCTACATTCATGTCTCTCTTTATGAACCAGTAGAAAAAAATAATGTTTATGAAGGCACTCTAAAAGAATTGACAGATGACTCGATGGTATTATCCGTAAAAGATAAAAATAAAACGAAAGAGATAGAATTAGAACGAACAAATATCTCTAAAGCGCGTTTAGCGATTGAATTTTAAAATAGGAGCGAATAAGAATGAGTGATGCATTAGTTGCTGCTTTTGAATTACTGCAATCTGAAAAAGGAATCTCACCTGAAGTAATCCAAGAAGCTTTAGAATCAGCATTGGTTTCAGCTTACAAAAAAGAATACGGAACTTCGCAGAATGTTGATGTCGAATTCGACACTAAAAAAGGTACAATTAAAGTTTATCAAATTAAAGATGTTGTTGAAGAAGTAGAAAATGAAAATCTAGAAATTTCTTTAACGGACGCAAAAGAAAAGAATTTTGCCTATGAAGTTGGAGACAAAATTCGCTTTGAAGTCACTCCTAAAGATTTTGGACGTCTAGCTGCTTCGACAGCTAAACAAGTTGTGACTCAACGTTTGCGAGAAGCCGAACGGTCAGTCATCTATGAAGAATATATTCAATATGAAGATGATTTAATGACAGGAATTGTTGAGCGACAAGATGACAATTTTGTTTTCATTAACTTAGGAAAAGTTGAAGCCGTTATGTCGGATAGAAACCAGATTCAAGATGAAGTTTATAAAGCGCACGATCGAATTAAGGTTTATGTCACGAATGTGCAAGACTCTACAAAAGGTCCACAAATTTTTGTAAGTCGTACACATCCTAATTTAATCAAACGACTTTTTGAACAAGAAGTTCCTGAAATTTACGATGGAGTGGTTGAAATAATGTCCATTGCTCGTGAGGCAGGAGATCGTTCTAAATTAGCCGTATATTCTCACGATGAGAATGTAGATGCTGTAGGGACTTGTGTAGGACCTAAAGGTGTTCGAGTTCAATCCATTGTTAATGAATTAAATGGTGAGAACATGGATATTGTTGAATGGGACGAAGATCCAGTCGTATTTATTAAAAATGCACTAAACCCTGCAGATGTAATTGACGTCTATATTAATGAAGAAGAACGTGAATGTATAGCTGTTGTGCCAGATATGCAACTCTCACTTGCGATTGGTCGACGGGGTCAAAACGTTCGTTTAGCGGCTCGTTTAACTGGCTATAAAATCGACATTAAATCTGAAAGTGAATTTGATCCAGAAGAAGTTGCAGAATTTGAAGCAAAAAGTGATATCGTTGAAGCCGAAGATGAAATTCGCCTCTCAGATGATCTTTCTGTAGAACCAAAACTTGATCAATCAGAAGAATTCTTCAATAGCATCGAAGAAAAAGCAGAAGAAGTTGATCCGGAATCTTCGGATGCCTACCAAGATGATATGGACGGTTTCTTCGAGTATTTCGATGATCAAGATGGAGAAGATGTTCCGATGGATACTGAAGCTTTGGATACGGATGAAGACCAACCAAGAGATGCTTCAGACATTCTTGATGAATTAGAAGATGAGCAATTGGGTGAAGAAAATCTTGCCGATTTAGATAGAGATACAGAAGAAGATCCAGCGATCGATGAGATGTATGACCAAGATGATACACCTGTAGACAATGTAGAAACTGTTGGAATGGATCTTCCTGAAGAACGTCCGGAAGAGGATGTAGAAATTTCCCGAGAAGTTTCTGAAGAACTTGAAGAAATTGATGAAGAGTTAGAAGAAAAAGAAGAAGAATAAACTTCAAAAAAATAATGTGAGGTGGGTGGACATGGCAAAAAATAAAATTCCAATGCGAAAATGCGTGGTGACTGGGGAAATGAATCCCAAAAAAGAAATGGTTCGCATTGTAAAAACAAAAGAAGATGAAATCTTTATAGATGAAACAGGTAAAAAGAATGGTCGAGGAGCTTATGTCAAATTGAGTGAAGAAGTCATTCAAGAAGCAAAAGAAAAAGATCTGTTAAGTAATGTCTTGAAGACAAACATTACGGATGAATTTTATGATGAGCTCCTGGAACATGTAAAATACCGCATCGCTCGAATTGAGATAATGAAACAAAATGAACAATAAACAAAAAGCATTAAATTTACTTGGTTTAGCTTTACGCGCTAGTCAGTTGGAAAGCGGAAGTCCTACAGTACTGGATGCGATAAGAAAACAAAGAGCTAAACTAGTCATTATTGCCAATGATGCTAGTCCAAACACAAAAAAGCAATTTTTAGATAAATGTGATTTTTATAAAATACCTTCTGAAATATTATTTTCCAAAGATGAAATCTCACAAGCGATTGGAAAAGAAAGGACGGTATGTGCATTCACAGATAACGGATTTGCACAATCCTTTAAAAAATTGCTATAAGAGAAAAGAAAGGTGATTGTATGAGCAAAATACGTGTCTATGAATTTGCTAAAGAACTAAGTATTGAAAGTAAAGAGGTTTTAGACGAAGCGAAGCGTCTAGGAATTGAGTATGGTAGTCACATGTCCTCTATGTCAGATGAAGAGCAGAAGCGTGTAAGACAGAGTTTGCAACAAAAATCAAAACCAAATGCTACTAAAAAAACATCAAAGAAAAATGAAACGAAAGCGGAGCATGTTCAAAGCCAACCGCAAAAACAAAACAAAAAGAACCAAACAAATCAAAAGAATCAACAAAACAAAAACTCAAACAATAAGCAAAATCAACAAAACAAAAAACACGAATCAAAGAAACAACAATCAAATAAACAACAAACAAATAAAAAACAAAATAAAAAACAAGATAAAAAGCCAAAAGTTGCTAAGCGTACAACTAATGAACAAGAAAGAGCAAAACTACGTAAACAAAATACTAAAGGTCGCCGAAGAGGACGACGTTTCCGTGGAACTCGTGGAGGTCCTGCCGGAAGTAAAAAACGACAAGGGCGTAGCAGAAATCAAGAACAACAAACAAATAATCGTCCAAAACCTTTACCAAAAACTTTAGAGTATACAGAAGGTATGACAATCGCTGAGATTGCTCGAAAGTTGCACCGTGAACCAGCTGAATTAGTTAAGAAACTATTCATGGAAGGTGTAGTGGCTACACAAAATGATTCTTTAAGTAAAGATGTTATTGAAGTATTGCTTATTGACTATGGTGTAGAGCCGATTGAAAAAGTTGAAGTAGATGTCGCAGACTTAGACACTTACTTTGAACAAGAAGTGGATGAAGACAAACTAGAAACACGTGCACCAACTGTGACGATTATGGGACACGTTGACCATGGTAAAACAACTTTACTAGATACTTTACGTGATGCCAGTGTTACGCAGAGTGAAGCTGGCGGGATTACTCAGCATATTGGTGCTTATCAATTAGAAGTGGATGGAGAACCAATCACTTTCTTAGATACTCCTGGACACGCAGCGTTTACAACTATGCGCGCACGTGGTGCAGATGTAACGGATATTGCGATTATTGTAGTAGCTGCTGATGATGGAGTTATGCCACAAACGGTAGAAGCCATTAACCACGCAAAAGCAGCGGATGTACCGATTATTGTTGCTGTCAATAAAGTGGATAAACCCGAAGCAGATCCAGACCGAGTGAAACAAGAGTTATTGGAATATGAACTTGTTCCTGAAGAATGGGGCGGAGACACAATCTTTGTCGAAATCTCTGCTTTATTCAACCAAAATATTGAAGAACTTTTAGAAATGATTCTATTAGTTGCCGAAATTCAAGAGTTAACTGCTGACCCTTCTGGATTAGCAGTAGGTAGTGTGTTAGAAGCTCGGTTAGACCGTTCAAAAGGTCCTGTAGCCACATTGCTTGTTCAAAATGGGACTTTGAAACATGGAGATTCAATTGTTGTAGGTACGACATATGGACGTATCCGAACAATGACAAATGACAAAGGACTAGACATTGAAGAAGCAGGTCCATCAATGCCGGTTGAGATTACCGGACTAAATGAAACGCCTCAAGCGGGTGATCAATTTGTTGTGTTTGAAGACGAGAAAACAGCACGTCAAATTGCGGAAACTCGAGCGAATGAAGCTGTTGAAGAACAGCGTCAGTCAGTGAACAAAGTGACTTTGGAAAACTTATTTGATAGTTTAGAAGAAGGCGAACTGAAAGAAGTTAACATTATTGTTAAAGCGGATGTTCAAGGGTCGGTTGAAGCTTTAGTTGGAAGTCTAGAAAAAATCGAAGTCGAAGGTGTCCGTGTGAATGTTGTCCATACAGGTGTTGGAGCAATCAACGAAACAGACGTTACACTAGCTGCAGCAAGTAATGGAATTATCATCGGTTTCAACGTAAGACCTACACCACAAGCTTCTGATAATGCGAAAACGGAACAAGTTGAAATACGAACTTATCGCGTCATTTATGATGCAATTGACGAGTTGGAATCAGCGATGAAAGGTATGCTGGATCCAGAATTCGAAGAACAAGTGACCGGACAAGCGACAGTTCGTGAAACATACAATGTCTCAAGAATTGGTACAATTGCTGGTGCTCTAGTAAATAATGGCGTCATTCGTCGTTCAAGTTCTATTCGCCTAATCCGAGATGGTATTGTCATTCACGAAGGTGAATTAGGCAGTTTACGACGCTTTGACGATGATGTTCGTGAAGTACAAAATGGTTACGAATGTGGATTTACCATTGAAAATTACAATGACATTAAAGTTGATGATGTAATAGAAGCATTTGAAATGGTCGAAGTAGAAAGAGCATAAACTTTTATAATGTAGGTGAAAATACATGGCAAATTATAGAGTTGGTAGAGTTTCGCAAGAAATCTTAAAAGAAGTCAATGATATTATTGCACACACTGTTCGTGATCCGCGTGTAGAGGGGATTACAATTACTGATGTAGAATTAACGGGTGATCTACAACAAGCCACTATCTACTACAGTACTCTTGAAACAGATGATGAAACAAAAAAAGAAACTCAAACGGGTTTAGACAGAGCAACTGGTCTAATTCGTAAAGAACTAGGCGCACGTCTAACGACTTATCATACTCCGGAATTAGAGTTTAAAAGAGATGAATCGGTAGAATATGGTAGTCGAATTGAAGAGTTATTAAACGAAATTAAAAAAGAAGATGAATGAATTTAAACTTTAGCTCGCTGATTGATGGGCTTATACGAACGATGCCAGAAGTATACAAGAATCCTGATGGGAATTTGTTTTCTCATCAGGATTTTTTTGAGGAAATTCATATCTAGCTGGTTGTTTTAATACACCTGTCACGATTTGAATGGTAAAAAGAATAGAGGAAAAGAATGATTAATGTTACAGATGTAAGTTTAAGATTTTCAGATCGAACTTTATTTGAAGATGTCAATTTAAAATTCACATCAGAGAATTGTTATGGAGTAATTGGTGCGAATGGAGCAGGTAAATCAACATTCTTGAAGATTTTGACAGGTGAGATCGAGCCATCATCAGGAACTATTGACATCGCACCTGATGCACGACTAACGACGTTGAAACAGAATCACTATGAATATGAAGAATATACTGTAATTGACACGGTTATTCTGGGGCATAAAAAGCTATACGATGTTATGAAAGAAAAAGACGCATTGTATATGAAAGCTGATTTTTCTGATGAAGATGGCATCCTTGTAGCTGAACTTGAAGGCGAATTCGCTGCATTAAATGGTTGGGAAGCAGAACCTTCAGCGATAAATTTATTAGAAGGGCTCGGTATTCCTAATGAGTTGCACCATAAACAGATGAACGAATTAAAAAGTGGCGACCGAGTTAAAGTACTATTAGCACAAGCGCTATTTGGAGACCCAGATATATTATTATTGGATGAGCCGACAAACGGACTAGACTCAAAATCCATCACTTGGCTAATGGATTTTTTAATTGATTTTCAAAATACTGTTGTTGTTATTTCACATGATCGTCATTTCCTAAACAGTGTTTGTACGCATATGGTTGACGTTGATTTTAAAAAGATTCAGCAATACGTAGGTAATTATGACTTTTGGTTAGAATCAAGTGAACTTGCCGCTAAACTACAAGCTGATCAAAACAGTAAAAAAGAAGAGAAAATTAAAGAACTTCAAGAATTTATTGCACGGTTTAGTGCGAATGCGTCAAAGTCAAAACAAGCAACATCACGTAAAAAGCAACTTGAAAATATTACGTTAGAGGATATCCAACCTTCTTCCCGACGTTATCCAATGGTTCAATTTAAGCCAGAACGAGAAATCGGAAATGAATTGTTACGTGTGGAGAATGTATCCAAAACGATCGATGGTAAAAAAGTTCTCGATAATATTAATTTTACATTAAATAAAAAAGATAAAACGGCTTTTACTAGTTTAAACGATACATCGATTACCACGCTTTTTAAAATAATCCTTCGCGAAATAGAACCGGATAGTGGAACGATCAAATGGGGAATTACAACATCACATGCGTACTTACCAAAAGACCATTCAGATGAATTTTTGGACGAAGATTTAACGATTATTGATTGGTTGCGTCAATATGCTTCTAAAGAAGAAAATGATAACACATTTCTACGCGGGTTTTTAGGGCGTATGTTATTTTCTGGAGAAGAAGTGATGAAGCAGATATCTGTCTTATCTGGGGGAGAACGAGTTCGAGTGATGCTTTCTCGTCTTATGTTAAGTAAGGCCAATGTACTCATTATGGATGATCCTACGAATCATTTAGATTTAGAATCTATTACTTCTTTAAATGATGGATTAATTGATTTTAAAGGGGCATTATTATTTAGTTCACACGACCATCAATTTGTCCAGACCATTGCCAATCGCATTATAGAAATATCACCGAATGGAGTCGTCGATCGTCCTGAAACAACTTACGATGACTTCTTGAAAAATGAAACAGTACAATCCCAAGTGGAAGCACTGTACGCATAAATTAAAAAAAGAGCCCGGTTAAAATCCCGGACTCTTTTTTGAAATTGATTATAATTAATATCTTAATGTAGCAGCAATAGGTGATTGTTCCGGCATATCTTCTTCTTCAAAAATATAGACATTTCCTTTTGAATTTAAGACATTTAATACTAAAGCGTGGATAAAGTTGTTTTGATCATCATTCTCATCATACAAACCTTCTTCAGTAATAGAACCAGGAATATCAAAGTCTTTTTGTAAGAACAGGTTATCAATTCGTCCTTGAAGACTAGCTGAAGTTAAGTCATCTGGAATATTTTCAATCCGATTTTCAGGACTCGTTTCTTTTAAGCGATCCAATAATCGATTTCTTTCTGAGTCATTTAATTCTTTAATACAATCAGCGACTTTTTCTTCGATATCAGATGTGTTTAATCCTGCGGCTGAACCTGTAATCATCGCATCGCTTAAGAATTCATTTTTTGATATCTCTTTAAACACTGCTTGGTTGTCTTCCACTGAATAAACAATCAATGGGTATTTAGATTCATTTGAGAAGTTATTGTAGACAAAGTCATCGACTAGTCGGAAATATCTCTCACGGTCAATATCTTTTTCTTGACTGGTTTCTTGGTGACCATGGAAAAACTGACCAGTACCTGATTGTCTAGCTCCAGCATTATGAGAACCGAAGTTTAAGTTCCCGCCTTCTTTTTCAGTTCCTAATGCTGTCTCTAAATCAACTGGAGCGTCTTCATACTCTGAAAGGTCTTGTTCTTGAATCTTACCTCCATGCCCTTCAAATACGCGAATGCTCTCACGATTTAACACAAGCAGGTGATAGTCTAACGTGTATTGGTCATTCGCTGCAACAGGAAGTATGTACGGCAATTTACCAACATACACTCGATCCGTTACAGAAATACCTAGTTGATAGAAATAAACATCACTAGGGGTGACGTAAAGTACAAGACCACCAATAAATTGAATGAGAGTATCGATATTGGCAAGTGCATGTTCTAATTGTTCCAATAATGCAGATTTTTCTTCCAAATTAGAATCTGAAACTTTTTTCTTTGCTTCACTAATAAGATTCTCAAACTGGATACGGTCTTTATCATTCGTTAGGGTCGAGGCATGCAACTCCTGAACGATTGTAATATAAGTTATATCCTCTTGGAATAACTCTTCTGATGGGAAAGTAAATAATTGTTTCATCAACATCACTACCTTTCTCTATTTTCAAATTTATATTAACATAGAAGCGAAGATTAATTAAAGCAAGACGCTGTCATCACTTTAAATATAAAAGAGAATAGGATGTAAAATCCTCTTTTAAGTTTGGAAATCCTATAGAAAAATGGCTATACCTTAGTCTCTAATAGAAAATATGTTACAATTGCATAGTGAAAAAATATAGAATTGATGTGAAATTATGGTAGAAGGAATCTTACCCGTATGGAAAGAAAAAGGAATGACAAGCTTTGCTTGTGTGCGTGAAGTTCGACGATTACTTGGTATAAAAAAAGTTGGACATGCAGGCACATTAGATCCGGAAGTTGACGGCGTCTTGCCGATTGCAATTGGACCGGCAACCAAAGTGTTGGAGTTTATGTTGGAAGCGGACAAGACGTATACGGGCGAAATAACTCTTGGGTATTCAACATCTACAGAAGATGCTACTGGGCAAGTTATTGAAAAAAAGGCTGTTTCTGAAAGAATAAAAACAGAAGAAATTGATGAAGTTTTAAAACAATTTCAAGGAGTTATAACTCAAAAACCACCGATGTTTTCTGCCGTAAAGGTGAAGGGGAAAAGATTGTATGAGTATGCTTTTGAAGGCCTTGAAGTAGCCCGGCCATCTCGAGAAGTTGAAATTAAATCTCTTACAAGAACATCAGAGCCTATTCTTGATGAACAGTCTGAAACCATTCGCTTTTCTTTTGAAGTGTCATGCAGCAAAGGGACTTATATACGTACACTAGCGGTTGATATTGGAAAAAGACTAGGGTATCCAGCCCACATGTCACAACTGACCCGAATAAGAAGTGGTGAGATTAGCTCCGAGCAGACGAGTACTTTATCTGAGATCGAAAAAGCAGTAACCGAAGGAACTATCGAAAACTTATTGCTGCCTATCGATTATGGATTGAACCAGTTTATGCATATAAAGATTTCTGATTCATTATGGAATCGTGTAAAAAACGGTGCTATATTAGACGAAGAGGACCTAGAGGTTGTTGAATTTCCTGTTTTACTTATTTATAAAGAAACTGTTGTTGCTTTATATGACAAGCACCCAAATAAACCTGGAAAATTAAAACCTAAGAAAGTGTTTAAAATAGAAATGTAGGTGTAGATATTGGAGATTATTAAAATAAAGCATCCTTATAATAAAGAAGACATTATTGAAGAAGAGATTGTTCTTGTTTTAGGCTATTTTGATGGTGTTCATTTAGCACATCAAGAAGTGATTAAAGAAGGTGTACGTATTGGACAGGAACGGGGATTAAAAGTTGCACTTATGACATTTAATCGTCACCCAAGAATTGTTTATCGTAAACTAAAAGGAAATCGATATACGAATCTAACCCAACCTCATCAAAAAGCGCGATTAATCGAAAATTTGGGTGTAGATATTTTATATGAAGTTTATTTTAATTCAGAGTTTGGCAATTTACCTCCCCAAGAATTTGTCGATCAATATATCGTGGGTTGGCATGCGAAGGTTATTGTAGCCGGCTATGACTATACTTATGGAAAACCAGAAGTTGCTTCAATGGAACATTTACACGATTATGCCAAAGGTCGATTTGATATTGTTCAAGTGGGTGAAACCAAAAAGTCCGGTCAAACCATCAGTTCAACCCAAATTCGTGAATATATCGGTCAAGGAAAAATAGAAGAAGCTAATGCAATGCTAGGCTATCCTTATGAAACATTGGGCTTTGTTATCCATGGCGATGCTAGGGGTCGCGATCTCGGCTATCCAACTGCAAATGTTTATTCACATCCATATACCCACCTTCCAGGAATCGGTATTTACGCTGTCTTATTTACTGTCAAAGGGAAAAAGTATATGGGGATGGCGTCAATCGGTCGCAATGTGACCTTTAAAGATCAAGCAGATATTTCTGTGGAAGTGAACATTCTTGATTTTAATGAAGAAATCTATGGAGATGATGTCAAGATCGAATGGATTGCTTATCTTCGTGGAGAAGAAAAGTTTGATGATGCTGAAGGTTTGATTCAGCAACTGCAATTAGACGAAGAAAATACAAGAAAAGTTTTAAGTCAGTATGGGTTTTAATCATCTTTGAAAAGTCATAACTTCTTCATAGTTTCAAACCCTTTTACATTGACAATTTTATTAAATTTTGTTAAATTATATCTAGTGATTAGCACTCGATTAGGTCGAGTGCTATTTTGTTGGAAGATAATTGTCTTTTATAGCGAAAGGATGTTGCGCCATGTTAACAGAGAGACAATTATTAATATTGAATAAAATAATTGAACGTTTTACAAAAGATGGCCAACCGGTCGGCTCAAAAACATTAGTCGAGGATGGGGCGGTAGATGCAAGTTCAGCAACCATTCGCAATGAAATGAGTGTCCTTGAAGAATTAGGATATATTGAAAAAGTCCATAGTTCTTCTGGAAGGGTCCCTTCTGTAAAAGGTTACCGATTTTATGTCGATCATTTAATGCGTCCTAAACGTGTGAATACGAAAGAACGCAGTAAAATTAAAAGTTCAATGAACTCGCAGATTTATGAAATGAGTGATGTTTTTTATCAATCTGCGGAGTTGTTATCGGAATTGACAAATTATACAGCAATCGTATTAGGTCCGCAATCTAAGCAACAGACACTGACGGGTTTTCGTATATTACCTCTAAATCAGCGTCAAATGATGCTTGTTATGCAGTTGGATAATTTTGAGGTTCAAAATATGATTTTTAAAATTCCAGAGGGATTGCGTACAGAATATATCAGACAAGTGACTGATTTTATGAATAGGAATCTAGTCGGAGAATCGCTGCATACTGTATATTATGCATTAAAAAACGATTTGCCTAGTTTATTCGAAAAATACCTAGCAATGAATTGGGATGTTACAGAAATGCTAGAGCGAACGCTTCTACATTTTAAAGACGACCAATTGTTTGTTTCTGGGAAAACGAATATTCTTGACTTCACAGAAGATATGGATATACGTCAAGTAAAAGATTTATACAATTTACTTGATAATGAAGGAACGTTATTTACACTTTTTAATTCCTTGTACGATAGACAAAGAACTTATGATATACGAATCGGGAAAGAGTTTGACGATCAATTATTTGAATCATTTTCATTAATGACGGTCCCTTACCAAGATGATCAATTCGGTGGTGGCTTTATTGCTGTTTTAGGTCCGACAAATATGACGTATGATTCGACTCTAGGAGTTATTCAAGTATTAAGAGAAGAATTACTCGATCGATTAGAAGATTTTTATTTAAAATAAAACTCTTATTTAAAAACATAATAGTATATGCTACTATGGAATAGTGCAATCTAGGGAAAGGTAGGATGAGAGTGACCGAAAAAGAAAATAATTTCGAACAAGATTCAGAAAAGTTCGAAGAAGAAGTTACTTCTGAATCGGATACAGGTTCGGAAGAAGAAGTAACTGAATTAAAACAAAAAATTGAAGAATTAGAAGATCAGAACTTACGACTGCAAGCAGAAATTCAAAATATGCGTCGTCGCCACAAAAATGATCGAGAAGCAGTGGTGAAATACCGTTCTCAAGATCTCGCAAAAGAAATTCTTCCTGTATTAGATAATTTAGAGCGTGCATTAGAGACAGAAGTATCCGATGAAGGTGGTAAAAGCTTAAAGCAAGGACTTGAAATGGTTCTTGAAAGCTTCTATCGCGCTTTAGAGGCAGTCAATGTGGAAGAAATTGATGCAAAAGGCCAACCTTTTGATCCAAACTTCCATGA
>Ga0079225_10001382_pt1 | contig 13576 bp, 7 predicted proteins | sample Poulit2012_FD_76344 | JGI IMG/M metagenome (GOLD analysis project Ga0079225, IMG submission 76344) | Agricultural soil microbial communities from Georgia to study Nitrogen management - Poultry litter 2012 | ecosystem: Environmental > Terrestrial > Soil > Agricultural land | place: USA: Georgia...
CGATGGCTCTCCTTGAGCTGCCCAAGGACCTGGGGCTCACCGATGACCTGGCTGTCGAGGGACGCCGCGACCGCGAAGAGGTGGCGCAGAGCATCCTCGCCAAAAAGCTGGTAACTCTGTTCCTCCAGAGCCTTCCCGTCGCCGCCCGCCCAACGTTCGAGCAAGGCCCGGAGCTTGCGGGCAGCTTCGATGGTATCCTCTGCTACCGCCAGCACTTCCAGACGGTCGCAGGTAGCCAGCAGCAAGCTTTCCGGCAGCTCCAGCGCCCGCAGTTCCAGCAGCCTCTCGGGCAAGCGCTCTTCTTCGACAAAGAGCGCTTCGCGTAGCAGCACGCCAGCGCTGCGGTAATTGACGCCGACGATCAGCAGGTTCTGCTGCGGTTCGGTCACCGCCGCCCCCGGAAGCTAGGCGCGGCGTCGAAGACGGTCGCTCAGCGCATCGAGAGGGACGGTCTCCTGCTCGCCGCTATCAAGATCACGCAGGCTCACCACACCCTGGGCCAGCTCGTCCTCGCCCAGGAGCAGGGCATAGCGGCTGCTCAGGGCGTTGGCCCGGCGCAGCCGCCTCTTCACGTTGCCACCATAGCCCAGTTCGACGGCAAAGCCTTCCCGGCGCAGCCGCTGGGTGAGGAAGAGTGCCTCGTCCGCCGCCTCCCGACCCACCGGGACCACCGCGATGGGCCGAGGCGTCGGTGGCGGATCGACCAGCAGTGCCAAACGCTCCACTCCCGCTGCCCAGCCAACGCCTGCAGTTGGAGGTCCGCCCATGGTCTCGACCAGACCGTCGTAACGTCCGCCACCCAGAACCGTACCCTGGGCGCCAAGCGCTTCCGTCGTGAATTCGAAGGCGGTGTGGCTGTAGTAGTCGAGGCCGCGCACAAGACGGTTGTTGAGGTGATAGGAAATGCCCAGCGCTTCGAGACCGTCGCAGACCTGGCTGAAGAAATCGCGGCTGGAAACGTTGAGATACTCCTCGAACGCCGGGGCCTCGGCGATCACCTCCCGGTCGCCCTCATCCTTGCTGTCGAGGATGCGCAGCGGATTGCGCTCGAGGCGCTCGCGGCTGTCGGCGCTGAGACGCTGCCGGTGGGCCGAGAAATAGCTGACCAGAGCCTCGCGGTAGGCACTGCGGCTCTCCGGATCGCCAAGGGTGTTGAGTTCCAGGCGCGTCCGCGCCGCCACCCCGATGGCTTCGAGAAGATGCTGCCCCAGGGCGATCACCTCGACATCGCCCAGGGGTGCAGGGACGCCCATCAACTCGACACCGATCTGGTGAAACTGCCTTTGCCGGCCCTTTTGCGGCCGTTCATGGCGGAACATGGGACCTGCATAGAAGAACTTGACCGGCAGCGAGTGCTGCAGGCCGTGGGTCATGAAGGCCCGCGCCACTCCGGCCGTATTCTCGGGACGCAGGGTGATCTCCTCCCCCTCCTTCATGGAGAAGGTATACATCTCCTTGGTCACGACGTCGGAGGTATCCCCAAGCGTTCGCCTGAAGACTTCCGTAAACTCGAAGATCGGCGTCGCCATCTCGAGATAGCCGTAGCGCTCAGAAAGCTCCCGCGCCCTTTCGATCACGACCCGGTGGCGGCGCATCTCCTCGGGCAGAAGGTCATGGGTTCCGCGGACGGGCTGCAGGCTGGACACTCTTGTTTTTCTTTCTCGCAGACTATTCGGCTGCGGCCTGGGGCCGGGCTTCTGCAGCTTCGATTTCCGCCGCCTTCTTCTCGACGAGGCGCACCAGGTGCTCGACGATATCCTCGTCCTTCAGCCGGTGGTGAGGGACACCGGCAAGATAGACCTGATGCGTACCCCGCCCGCCGCCGGTGAAGCCGATATCCGTCATGGTGGCCTCCCCCGGCCCATTGACGACACAGCCGATCACGGAGACGGTCATCGGGGTGGTGATGTGCTCCAGCCGCCGTTCCAGCACCTCCACCGTCTTTATGACGTCGAACTGCTGACGGGCGCAGGACGGACAGGAGATGACATTGACCCCCCGGTGGCGCAGTCCCAGGGACTTCAGTATCTCGAAGCCGGCACGAATTTCTTCAACCGGATCGGCAGAAAGAGAAACCCGCAAGGTGTCACCGATTCCCGACCACAGCAGCATGCCGAGACCGATCGAGGACTTCACGACACCACTGCGCAGCCCTCCAGCCTCGGTGATGCCGATGTGCAGGGGCGCGTCGGTAGCCTCGGCCAGGCCCTGGTAGGCGGCAACCGCCAGAAACACGTCGGAGGCCTTCACCGAGATCTTGAACTCGTGAAAGCCCTCATCCTCCAGATGCTTGATATGGTTGAGCGCGCTCTCGACCATGGCCTCCGGACAAGGCTCGCCATAGCGCTCCAGCAGGTCACGCTCCAGGGAACCGGCATTGACGCCGATGCGCATGGAGCAGCCGTGATCGCGCGCCGCCTTCACCACCTCGCGCACCCTATCCCGGCTGCCGATGTTCCCGGGATTGATCCGCAGACAGGCTGCCCCCGCAACCGCCGCTTCGATGGCGCGCTTGTAGTGGAAGTGGATATCCGCCACCACCGGCAGCGGCGATTCCTTCACGATCTCCCGCAACGCCGCCGTCGAGGCCTCGTCCGGGCAGGAGATGCGCACGATGTCGCACCCGGCTGCGGCAAGCGCCTGCACCTGCTCGATGGTGGCGCTGACATCGTGGGTCGCGGTGTTGGTCATGGACTGCACCGAAATGGGTGCGTCGCCACCGACGGCCACCTTGCCGACGTGAATCTGGCGCGAGCGCCGCCGCTGGATGTCGCGATAGGGCCGAACGCTCATGGTCGGCTCCCTGTTGCTTCAAAAAAAACTGGAACGAGCGGGCAGCTTGCCCTTTGCCCTGCCGGACTTCAAGGTCGTCCCTACTCCTGGACCCAGTTGCGAATGGCCTCCGGTTCCAGTGGGATGTCCCGACGCACCGCGCCATTCGGTCCCAGCTGCGGCAGGCGCACGCCCTCGACGACCACGTCCAGCCCACCGGCGTTCCCGGTCAGGAGGGTGAGACCCGGCTGATCGGGCACCCGGTAGGTATCTCCCGGGCGCAAGACCCGGGTGAAAAGCAGTTCGTCACTGGCACTGCGCACCTGAATCCAGGAATCGGCCGTCGCCAGCAGGACGATGCGCACCGCGCTCTCCTCCCCATAGCGCTGGCCGGCACCCAGGTCGTCCATGTCGACAAGGGGAGCGGCAGGCGCTTCCTCGGCTGCCTCGGATTGCAGCGCCTCGTCGCTCTCTCCGATCGCTGCAGGCGGTGCCGGCACCTCCTCCTGCTCGGCAAAATCACCCACATCAGAGGCCGGGGGAGCAGCAGGAACGGTTTCTTCGCCCAGCGTTTCAGCCTCGGATGGCGCCGCCTGGGTCGCCTCCTCGGGCGGGTTCTGGAGGGCCGTATCTTCGGTCGAAGCCGGCTCCTCTGCTCCTTCTTGCAGTGCCAGAGGTTCCTCACCTGCGGGCTCGTTCACTTCCCTTTCCGGCAGCTCAGCCAGAGGTGCGGAGGGTTGCACAGCTTCCTCCTCAGCGATCTGCAGCGGCGCTTCGCTCTCCGGCAGCGGCAGCAGCTCGACGAAAGGCCGCTCGCTTTCGGTCCAGTAGTACCAGCCACCGTAGGCGAGTGCGACGACCAGCAGGGAGATGAGGACGAGGGCGAAACCCGGCAGGCGCCCTTCGGGCTTCGGCGCTGGGAAGTTCAGTTCCTGCTTGACCCGGGCGAGCTCATTGACTTCCGACTTGAAGAGCGCAACGGAGGTGTCGCTGTCGAGCCCCAGGTAATCCGCATAGGAGCGCACGAAGCCGATGGCATAGGGCGTGCCTGGCAGATCGCCATAGCGCCCCTCCTCGATAGCTTCGAGGTAGGGGCGGCGAATACGCAACTCCGCGGCCACGGTTTCGAGGTCATAGCCGAGTTCGTGGCGGGTGCGGGCGAAGATGCTGCCGATGGAATCCTCGCCCCGGCCCTCGGCCGAAGCCTCGCCGGGCCACTCCCGATCATCGTGCACTTGCTGAGATTCCTCTATCAAGCAATCACCTCGTCGGAGCCATCCTGCTGCCTTCACGACAGGGAGTAGCAAAGGGATAGATCAGGAAAGAGCGAGAGTCGACTCACAGGCCGCTACCCTATCTTGGGGGTCACGAAGACTTCGCTCCGAAGGGCCAAGGCCCGAGCCCTTCGGATCCAGCTTACTTCTTTCGTTAGCATTGCGAGCCTTCTTTTCAGCTCAGAGAGCGATCTCGTGGTCCAGGGCGTAGGCGCGCAGGTGTCCGCGAATGCTGCTGTTGGCCAGGCCGCTGAGATAGGTGACGTACTCCTTCAAGGGTGCCAGCTCCAGGCTCCGCACCATCACCCGGATCGCGCCGACATTGCCCGGCGGCATCGAGAGGCTTTTTATGCCACAGCCGAGCAGGGCCAGGGCCTCCAGAGGATGGCCCGCCATTTCTCCGCAAAGCGACAGCGGCACCCGGTGGCGTCGCGCCTCTTCGGCGAGAAAGCGCAAGAGGCTCAGCAACGGCGGGCAGAGCACATCATAGCGGCGCGCCAGCCGCGGATTGCCACGGTCGATGGCGAAGAGGAACTGAAAGAGATCGTTCGAGCCGATGGAGACGAAGTCGACCCGAGGAAAGAGCACCGGAAGCTGCCAGATCAAGGCCGGCACTTCCAGCATGACCCCCACCTCGAGCCGTGCCGGGGCCGCGCCACCCCGCTGCAGATGGCGTTCCAGTTCAAGATCGAGCAGCGCGCGGGCCTGCAGGAGCTCGTTCACCTCGCTGACCATGGGAAACATCACGCGCAGATGACGGCCGGCGCCAGCGATCAGGAGCGCCCGGAGCTGCTGACGCAGCATGGCTGGCCGATCCAGGCCGATACGGATGGCGCGCCAGCCGAGCGCCGGGTTTTCATCGAGCTGCTCGTTCCAGTAGGGCAAGGCCTTGTCGCCACCGATATCCAGGGTGCGAAAGGTGACGGGGCGCTCGCCCGCAAGATCGAGAACGCGGGAATAGATATCGATCTGCTCGGCCACGTCCGGAAAACTCTCGCGCACCATGAAGGGCACCTCGGTGCGATAGAGACCGATACCCTGTGCGCCGAAGTCGTCCAGCTGCTCCAGATCTGCCAGCAGGCCGGCGTTGGCGAGCAGCGCGATGTTCTCCCCGTCGCGGGTATCGGCCGGCAGGGTGCGCAGGGCCGCCTGGGCCGCCTGTCGGCGGTTTCGCAACGCAATGGCATCGGCGAAGTTCTGGCGGACCGACTGGCGAGGCCGCAGCAGCGCCTGGCCGCCGCCGCCGTCGATGATCATGAAATCGCCCGGCTGCACGCGCGCCAGCAATTCACGGCAGCGGCCGATCATCGGGATGCCCAGCGCACGGGCGATGATCGCAACGTGAGACGTGGGACTGCCGTCTTCCAGCGCCACGGCGCGCAAGCGCCTGGGATCATAGTCCAGGAGTTCCGCCGGCCCGAGGCTGCGGGCAACGAGAACCATGTCCTCGGGCAGGTCGTCCTCCGTCGCCGGGCCACCGGCGAGATGCCGCTGCAGCCGGTTGGCCAGGTCTTCCAGGTCGGCGTAGCGCTCGCGGATATAGGGATCACGGGCTCTGCCCATGCGCTGGCGCATGTCGGTCAGCACCAGCTGCACGGCCGCTTCGGCGGTCAGGCCGCTGCGGATGGCTTCGCGCAAGCGCCCGGTCCAGCCCCGATCCTCCGCGAACATGCGGTAGGTCTCGAGGACCTCCGTATGCTCCCCGTCTCCGCCCAGATCATGGCGCTCGAGCAACTCCGCCAGTGCCTCGTGCATCTCGGTGATCGCGGCCTCGAGTCGCCCCAGTTCAAGGTCGATGTCTTCGGCCAGCACGTGTCGGATGACGATGTCTCTTTCGTGGAGCACCGCCGCACCCATGCCGATCCCCTCGTTGAGGGTCACGGCCGACAGCCGCGCCGGCAGGCTTGCGAGGCTGTCCCGGTGCCGTCCCTCCTCCTCGCCGATCAGCCCCGCGGCGCTGATCATTTCGGCGAGCACCATCGAGACCGTTTCAAGGGCCTCCACCTCGTCTTCGCCGTAGGTGCGGCGGGTCTTGTTCTGCACCGCGAGGACACCTATTACCCGCCGATCCCGCAACAGCGGCACCCCCAGCATCGAGTGGTAGATTTCCTCTCCGGTCTCCGGGCGATAGGCAAAGTTCGGGTGACGCTGTGCATCCTGCAGCGCCAGGGGCCGGCCCGTGGAAGCGATATCACCGATGATCCCTTCGCCCAGCCTGAGGCGTGTACGGTGAACCGCCTCGCGCCGTAGGCCGCGGGTGGCGAAGAGTTCCAGAACTTCGCCCGCGCGCATGACGTAGAGCGAACAGACCTCGGCAACCATGGCGTCGCCGATCAGGCCCACCACGGCATCCAGCCGGTCCTGCCACTGGCCGCCTGATTGCATCAGGTCGCGCAGCTGTCGCAGCAGCCGGCGTGAGCCACCCCAGCTTCCTGGTTGCAGCGCCATGACGACTACCTCGCCCTCAGCTTGCGGGAGCCTCCCGCACTATACCCCTTGGGGATCGAGCGGAGGAAGGATCTCAGTCTTCGTCGAGACCGTAGGCCGTGTGCAGGCTACGCAGCGCAAGTTCGAGATAGTCTTCCGCAATCAGGACGCTGATTTTGATCTCGGAGGTGCTGATGACCTGGATGTTGATACCCTTCTCCGCCAGGGTGCTGAACATGGTCTGGGCGACGCCGGCGTGGCTGCGCATGCCCACTCCGATCACCGACACCTTCACCACGCTTTCTTCGGCGGCCAGATCCAGGTGGCTGATGACCTCCGCGTGCCTCTCCAGCACCGCGACCGCACGTTCCAGTTCAGAGCGCGGGACCGTGAAAGTGAGATCGGTGGTCTTCTCCCGCGAAGAGATATTCTGCACGATCATGTCGACGTTGATCGCGGCTTCGGCCAGCGGACCGAAAATGCTTGCCGCCACACCCGGCCGGTCAGGGACGGCGCGCAGGGTGATCTTGGCTTCGTCCCGGCTGTAGGTCACTCCGCTTACGACTGCCTGTTCCACGATTTCATCCTCGTCAACCACAAGCGTGCCCGGCAGATCCACGAAGCTCGAGCGGACCTGGATGCGCACGCCATGCTTCATGGCCATTTCCACAGACCGGGTCTGCAGCACCTTTGCCCCGAGGGATGCCATTTCCAGCATCTCCTCGTAGGTGATCCTGTCGAGCTTGCGCGCCCCCTTCACGATGCGCGGGTCGCTGGTATAGACCCCTTCGACATCGGTATAGATATCGCAGCGATCGGCGCTCAGGGCGGCCGCCAGGGCAACCGCCGAAGTGTCGGAGCCGCCGCGGCCGAGGGTGGTGATCCGATTGCGTTCGGGCTCGACCCCCTGAAAGCCGGCAACGACCGCCACCTCACCGCTTTCGAGCCGGCGGGCGAGCTCTGCCGTCTCGATCCCCTCGATCCGGGCCGAGCCGTGCGCGCTGTCGGTCAGCACCGGGATCTGCCAGCCTTGCCAGGAGCGCGCCGCCACCCCCATGCCCTGCAGGACGATGGCGAGCAGGCCGGCGGTGACGTTCTCCCCGGAAGAAACCACGGCGTCATATTCTCGCAGGTCATAGAGCGGCGAGGCCGCGTGCACATGATCGATGAGCTGATTGGTCACGCCGGCCATGGCGGAAACCACCACGGCAACCTCATTGCCGGCATCGGCTTCCGCCTTGACCCGCAAGGCCACGCTCTTGATCCGCTCGATGTCGGCGACCGAGGTGCCGCCGAACTTTATGACGATGCGAGCCATCCTGCTCTTGCCTGCCTGGCTGTGCTTCGAGACCGGATCGCGCCGGCGCGGAACTCGTATCCTTTCCGCTCCTTGCGCCTGAAGCCGGTCTGCTTCCGAGAATGTCGTCCTTCTGTCGCCGCCGGCGATCATCGCTTCCCCGGCCGGAACCGCGGTTGCTTCCTGATTGCCCGTGCTTTTGCATGGCAGGCGGTTGCTGACCTTCGGCTGGCTATCCATACTTGAAGGCGCAGGCTCCGCGCAAGCGCTCCGCGCGCCAGGAAAGAAGCGACGGCCTCAAGTATCTGGAGTAGCTCACGATGGTTCAGGCCCGACCCCCGGCGCACCACCTTTCCGGATCTCCCAGCCCCGGATCCCCCAGTATCGACGATGCGGAGGTGGAAAAGTTCGCACGCCTGGCCGCGCGCTGGTGGGATCCGGCCGGGGAGATGGCGCCCCTGCACCAGATGAACCCGGTCCGCCTCGCCTTTCTCCGGGCGAGGGCGATCGAACACTTCGAACTGGAGCGCGGGGCCTTGAAGCCTCTCGCGGGGTTGCGGGTGCTGGATGTCGGCTGCGGTGCCGGGCTGCTGTGCGAGCCGCTGGCCCGTCTGGGCGCCACCGTGACCGGGATCGACGCCGGTGACGAAAGCCTGGAGGTGGCGCGCCGGCACGCAAAGCTGAGCGAGCTCGAGATCGATTACCGCCACAGCAGCGTCGAGGCTCTGGCCGTCAGCGGCGAGAGCTACGATCTCGTCACCGCGCTCGAGGTGGTCGAGCATGTGGCCGATGTGGAGAGCTTTCTCGACGCCTGCGCCACCCTCGTGCGCCCAGGTGGCGCCCTGGCGCTCTCCACCATCAACCGCACCCCTCAGGCCTTCGCCTTTGCCATCCTCGGCGCCGAGTATCTGCTGCGCAGGCTGCCGCGCGGCACCCACGACTGGCGGAAGTTCCTCAAGCCCTCCGAGCTCGCCCGGGTCCTGCGACGCCAGGGCCTCCGGGTGCAACGCCTCACCGGCATGGTCTACAACCCCCTCAGCGGCGAGTGGCGCCTGAGCGAGCGTGATTTGGCCATCAACTACCTGCTGTGGGCAGGCAAGCCGGAGGCAGAGGAGATGGACGCAAGCTCAGCCGATCAATCCGCTGCCCAGAGCCTTGGCGGGAACGAATAGTACTAGCTCTGGCCTATGCTACTCTCGGCCGAAGCTGCTTCGGCGTGAGAGCCAGCCACGCCGTCCAGATGTCGTGCCCCAACGATATCCAACAGCTGTGCAAAGTTGGTTACTACCTCGTACTTGACCTGATCCCGGGCAACACGCTGGTTCAGCTTATCGAAGAACCTCTGCGCACAGTCGATCTTTTTCTCCTCGAGTCCGCGCATCTGGAGAGATGACATCGCTCCCTTGGTTTCCGCCACAAAGTAGACATGACGGACAGTGCCCTCCTTGAAGGCAATGGCCCAATCGGGATTGTAATCGTCCACGGGCGTTGGGATCAGGAAGCCGCGCGGTAATTTGGCATAGACAACGACGTCGCTGCTCTTATCCAGCTCCTTGACGAATCGGGCCTCTACTTTCGAATCCGTGATCGCGTAGTCATAGACATGCTTTTGGAGCTTTCCGATTGCCCGCGAAAAATCTTGTTTCATCTGGGCCTTGGTGAAGATGTCGGTATCGTACCGCTCATCAAGCTCATCGTAGGTTAAACGCTCGATCACCGTCGCTGCCTTCTGCTCGGCAATGATGTGCGAAGCTTGCGAAATGAAGTGCTCGGGGTTTGTCTTGAATTTGTTGAAGACCCCCGGAGCCAGCCCGCCCAGAATGGCAGCCGCCGTCTGCCGCGTGAGACGAGCGCTCTCCGCGATCTTCCCGATGAGATCATACTTCACCAGAGAAGCGGCGGATTCGGCTCGATAGGTGTCCTGCTCATCTTCGGCGAAACCATAACCGCTCGCCAACTGCTCGTCTGTGAGAGAAGCCAGCTGCGTCCCGGCGCGAACGGTGTACTGCAAGGGCGTGACCCGTAGTCCGCCGTCCAAGGCGCTCACGCACTTCCGGATCAGCTCTTCTGACTCGAACTCTACGCGATAGATGGCCTTCCGATTGATCCGCGCCCAGAGTTCCTGGAACTCCTTCTTGTCGAAATTGCTGTTGAGCTCGTTGCGCTTGTCCCCGCGTTCATCGCCTATCCTGGGCAGCTGCGCCTCGCTGAAGACGCTATCGATCAGCTGGAACACCTGATCCGCAAAGGGTTCCAGTTCGGGTGGCAATTCCGCCAGTTCTCCCGTCTTCTTGGCGACATGATAGGCTTCCGTGATCTGATCGCCATCATCGCTGTAGTCATGCTTCACGAGATAGCGGTAGATCTGCCTTGCCATCTCCTCAGACACTTCAAGTTCTTCGTCATCGGTGCGGATTAGCAGCCCGCTAAAATACTCTACACTCGCGCGCCGGGGTCTCGAGGTGAGGCTCTCTGCAATTTCCTTTTGCAGCCCGGCCACAAAATCGCGATAGCTTTCGCTGGCAACCACGGTCAGCACGTTGATGTCGTGAACGGTCGTCGGATTGTCCACGCGGTCGCCAGATTGATCGACACAGAGACGAAGTCCCCGTCCCACTTCCTGCCGACGGGAAATCGTGTTGTCGCTGTGCTTGAGCATGCACATGACAAAGACGTTCGGGTTGTCCCATCCCTCACGCAATGCCGAGTGCGAGAAGATGAACCGCGTAGGCTCGGCGAAGGACAGCAGACGCTCCTTGTCCTTCAGGATCAGGTCGTAGGCATCGACATCATCGGAATCGACGGACCGGGCGCCCACTTTTGGGTTCTTGAGACGTTTGGTCTTCTTGTCGATCGAGAAATAGCCTTTGTGGGTCCCGACTGTATCGATTCCGGCCAGGTGATTCCTGTAGGCTTCGTTATCGATCGCGAGCTCCGAGAGATATTCCGCTTTGAGCAGCTCGTATTCTTCTTCGAAGATCCGCGCATAGTCGCCCTTCTCGTCAGCCTGGTCGTAATCGCGGTACTTAGCCACCTCATCGATAAAGAAGAGGGACAAGACCTTGATCCCCTGGGAAAAGAGCTGCTTCTCCTTGTCGAGATGCGCCTTGATCGTCTCGCGGATCTGAATGCGGCGAATGTCGCGTTCAGAGACGTCGCCATTTGCCTCACCAGCCTTCAGCACGATCCCATTCGTGAACTCGACCGTGTCGTTGACGGCATCGATCTGGCTGATGGTGAAGCCACGGTACTGGTCCAGTTCGCCGGATCTGACGAAGAGATCGTCGCCAAACTCCAGCCGCCGCAGCTGGCGCCTGATCTCGCCCGACCTCAGCTTCACTTCCATCTCGACCCGGGCCACGGGGGCCCTCTTCGAGATGTCGATGCCCTCCAGATAGAGGTAGGCATTGGTGCCGGCGAGCCCGCGGATCTGGATGCCGCGCACGGCGATCTTCTTGACCAACTTCTGGTTGTAGGCGTCCAGCGCGTCCAGCCGGTGAACGCGGTTGTGCTGCGTGCGGTGGGTGGCAGAGTAGCGCAGGATGAAAAGCGGCTTGAACTTCGGCAGCGCCTCCATGGTCGCCCTGCCTTCCATCTTCTGCGGTTCGTCCAGGATCAGGATCGGGCGGTTCGAGGCGATCACATCGATGGGCTTGCGCGACTGGAAGTCGTCAAGTTCCTCGTAGATACGCCGGTTGTCGGCCCCGCGCGCATTGAACGCCTGGATGTTGATCACCATCACGTTGATCCCGGCGTCCGAGGAAAAGCTCTCCAGCTCATGCAGGCGCTTGGAGTTATAAATGAAAAAGCGCGCCTTCTTGCCGTAACTTTCGGTGAAGTGGTCGGCGGTGATCTGCAGCGACTTGTAGACTCCTTCGCGGATGGCGATCGAGGGCACCATGATGATGAACTTCGACCAGCCGTAGCGCTTGTTCATCTCGAAGATGGTCTTGATGTAGCAGTAGGTCTTGCCCGTGCCGGTCTCCATCTCGACGTCAAGGTGAATGCGCGTGGCGGCGAGCGCGTCCTTTTTATAGGCCGCCTTGACGGGGACCCGGTTTCCCTTGTTGTCTAAGGTCGTGAAGTCCGTCAGCGACTGCGAGACGGGCAGGTTCTGCTGACGCTGGACCGTCTGGATACTCTCCAGGATCTGCGTGTCGGTCAGCGCGAGGTCGCTGTTCCTGAAGCCCTCATACTCAGTTTCTGGCCGGTAGTGGTGACCATGCGTTATCTGTCCGGGATCGATGCGATAGGCCAGACTGTCCCTCTTGGGTTGGCCCGAAAAACACTCGACCACCGCATCGACCGCATTGGTCTGGTAGGCTTGAACCTTGAACTTGAGCCTCATGGCCGACGACAATCCCCTTGTTGCGTTTATTTTTTTGCAACCACTTTTCGACGCCCATGCCGATAAGCCACTCCATTGTTTCTAAACAATATTTTTGGCCTTTCTTTTCGGCATGATGCAGATTCACTCGTCTTTCTTTTCTGCAAGTTCCCACCGTGACGCACGCCTTGACCCGACGTTCTCGATCACCCCTTGCCGTTTGAGCTTGGTCAAGAGGTTCGAGATCTTGACCGATTTCTGCGGCGCCAGGAGCGCATCGCTCAGCTTGTCGAGCAGGAGCGCATCAATCTCACGTCGCGTCGCTGAACCGAACTTGGCCAGATAATCGGTAAGCAATTTGGCGTAATGCTCATCATCCTGCGCACGTGTGCGGATGTAGTCTGCCTTGCGCGCGGTGGCGGCAGCCACGCGAGCCGAGACGTGGATATTGGGCTTTCGGCCCTCAATGAGATGATGGCGCCGAAGGTGACGAACAGCATCGTCCGAGATCGGCAGCCGTTTCTGTACCCGATCCAGTGCCAGAACATCTGCAAGTGGCAGCCCCGTCTTCTGCATAAGAAGCCGGCTATAGGCAGGATCAACCACCCGACCATGAATTGTCAGGCGGACTGCTTCCGGTTCACGTAGATCATAATCGGGAAGTGGGAGAAAGCGCTCACGCTGGCGGCGGTAGATATCCAGAATCCCATAGCCCATGCGGTCGATCATGTTCAGCTCTGTCATGGCTTGGGCCAGGAAGGGGTTGCGATAGCGACGCGGCACGTGCTCGTGCAGCACGTAGTCCTCCGGTTGCGCTTCAAAGAAGCTGCCCTCGCTCTCGAAGATCAGACTGTCCGGCCGTTCGATCACGACAATCCGCGCCGACCGGCTGTAGTCCTGGTGCGCAATGCAGTTGTGCAGGGCTTCAAGAATGACCTTCTGGTCGTACTTTGCCACCTCGTGCGCAAGCAGTTCGTTCTCCGGGAGTAAGCGCAGCTGAACGTTGCGAATGCGATCGAAGAGCTGCGATGAAGACAAGAGGAAAGGAGGGCCGAAATGCTCGTAGGCCCGCTCCTCACCATCCAGCTTCCACGTGATCTCAGCAGGGTGCGGATTAAGCCGCCATGCCGCCTCCCGTTTGCCCAGCAACAGGAGCGCCGTGCGCGTGATCTGCCCACTTTGGGTCACCCTGGCGCGATCCAGGAGCAGCGCATCGCTCCAGCTACTGGCCTCTTCCGCTGAGATTCTATTGGCATGTTTGGCAAGAAATCTCTCGCGAGCCGCCCTCACCGCCCGCTCGTCCAGATCCGCAAGCATTGCCTCCGGCACAACCTGAGCGGTCCAGTCGGAAGCGAGCGTCTGGGAGCGGATTTCATCCACCTTATCCTGGCTGAGAGCCACGAGGCTCTCTCCCGCTCTTCCGTAGTGGTGACCCTTCCAGGCGATGGGAATGCCGCGAGGTGCCGCTGGAATCTCGAA
>Ga0079225_10001383_pt1 | contig 13574 bp, 10 predicted proteins | sample Poulit2012_FD_76344 | JGI IMG/M metagenome (GOLD analysis project Ga0079225, IMG submission 76344) | Agricultural soil microbial communities from Georgia to study Nitrogen management - Poultry litter 2012 | ecosystem: Environmental > Terrestrial > Soil > Agricultural land | place: USA: Georgia...
CATCATGAAAAAACCTACTACTACCTCACAGTTTCGGATCTAAATGGGGCGGAGAAAATTTTATCTGAATTACAAGTCCCCACTGTACTTATCCAGGACAAATTACAAATAGAAATGGAAGGGGCTGCTTTATATCCTATGTTAGAGAAATTATCTGACGAGAACATTGATATTTTCGATGTTGAAAAGAGAGTTCTCGGTTCAGAGGATCGTTACCGTGAAATTTTCGGAAGTGACGGGTCATGAGTATTTTAAAGTTCGAAATGAAAAAACTCTTTAAGCAGAAGAAGTTTTATGTCTTATTAGCGATTATTCTTCTTGTGTCTATCGGGCTTTTTATGCAAAATATGGAAGAATTAGATGGCCTAGCCGATCGTGCCCGGGAAGATATTAGGCCTTTAAAGGAAGAGACCGATGCACTTGGTTCTGAAATGCGGGAAAGGTTACGGGCTGATTTATTATCTCCCCTAGAAGAGGAGCAGTATGAGCATTTAAACGCTATGTCCACGGACTTCTTTCAGTGGAATAGTGCCATCTTTAATGAAGAGTGGGAGGAAATCCCAAAGATAGAAGCAAGTTTTTTGGAAAACTTAGCAAAGTATGAGGAAAAGGGCGGCGAATTTGTTCTTTTGCAGGGACTTGAGCGGGAGGCGGCCATCTTAAAAAATGATTGGATGCTAAGGCATGATATCGCCTATGAGGATGAGACCTATCCAACTTCCCCACATCTTTTATTAAAGGAAAATCTAGTAATACTTTTAGGCTTACTAGGACTTGCACTCATGTTTTTATTGTTCGGGAATATTTTATCTTCGGAAAAGGAAAACAATACGATTCTTTTTTTGAAGACCCAGCCCCTTGCTGAACATAAATGGTATATATGGAAGTTTGTTAGTTTGCTTGTATCAATGCTTATTTATATAGCTATGTTAGTAGTTATAGCGGTCTTGCCTGCTTTATTGTTCGGTGATTATTCCTTAAATCTGCTCTATCCACAAGTTGTTCAATCAGCAGATGAGGTTATGGTTCTGTCAACCTTGCACTTTGCTGCTCGAGCTATATTCTTATTTACAACTGCTATGATCCTTATTTACTCTCTTGCTTTGTTTATAAGTAAATGGGTTAAGAGTTCTTTTTTAGCAATTGTTTTTTCAAGTTTTATTCTTATTATAGGCTTTGTTTTAACCAATATCATTGAGGCGCTTCAGGTAGTCTATAATCCTTTTGCCATCCTTCGCCTGGGGCAAATCCTTCAATCGGTTCCACAGGCAGGGGAATGGCTATATGGAGTCAGTGTGCTCATCTTTAGTCTCCTTCTGCTAGGGCTTGTGCTCCTTTTTCCAAATAAGGAGATTGATTTTCTTTCTTCGGCTAATAATCTTAAGCCTTTTAGGTGGGGTGATGTGAGCCGGTGGAGGCGTCCCTTTTTCGATATCGTTCTTTTTGAATGGCGAAAGCTGCGTCGTCGTGGTTTGTTTGTGCAGGTTAGTTTAATACTTCTTTTATTAATGGTTTTTGCTACGGCGATTTTCCTCCATCATTCGAAGCTTAATAAGGAATATGTGCTCGATGTGATTCGTGAATCAATTCCGCAGAAGGAGCGTCATTTGGAGTTTTTGCGTAATCTTAAGGATGACTATATAAATCGTGAAGATATTGATGAGGAAAATCGGCGGGAGTTGATTGAACAGAATGCAGCCTTGGTCGAATATTTTGAGAGGGATCTGATCCTAACGGAAAATGTGATCTTAGCTGTCGAGGCAGGGAAGTGGGATGATTATTATGAGTACCGGCTTCGTAACCGTGAGCTTGCCTCAGGTGAGGTCTTAGATAATGTACTTAGGGCGGATTTAAGTTCTTTAACTATAGAGGCGGGTATTGATGAGATGAAATGGTTGCTTGAAGAGGACGTGAAGCCGATCTTTTCCCTTGGTTTTTTAGGGACGGTCTATGATCCGGCCATAAAGGATGAGAGAGAAGTCTTGCCTCGGGTTGATAGTAGTGGGTATTATACCTTATATTATTATTTTAAAAAGTATTTGTACCTGCTGCCAATTCTTCTGCTCTTGTTTCTAGTTGGCCTAGGTTTTAGTGAGGAGCGAGGGAAGAAGGAGACATTGTCCTTTTTAAGGTCAGAGCCTCTTAGCTGGCGAAGTCTATATAATGGAAAGCTTGCCCATGCTGCACTTGTTTCGCTTTTTGCGAGTCTAGCTTTTATTTCCCTGGTCCTTTTCATTGGCCTTATCTTTGATCGACTGGGAGACTTTTATTATCCAATTTTAAATTATGATAGTAAGCTAGTTGTTGAGGGTGAAAACTATGCGGGTAGTCGCCCCTTTGCGATGGATGTTGGCTATCATTTTGTGCCCTTAGGTAAAATGCTCCTTAGGATGGTTGCCCTATTTATCTGTGTGATCCTATTTTTAATCACCCTATCCCAAACCCTATCGATTTGGTTAAAGGGGCGTTTGACACTTATGGTAACGACACTATTAGCAATTGGTCTAGGCTTTTTCATTAGTACTGAAAAGCTTCCTGATCAGGCCCACCTCCTGCCCTTTACTTATTTTGATATTAAACGAGTAACGAATGGTGAGTTTGAATTGCTCTTTAACAATCCTAGTATTCATACGATGACAGGGATGATTGTTTTACTGTCGGCTTCTGTTTTACTTGTTCTTATTGGCAACCTATCTTTGCGTAGAAGTTAGCATTTTGGGTAAAGAAAAATCCCGGTTCAACTTTGGTTGAATCCGGGGTTTTTATTCATCAGTTTGTTCCCATGAAAACTTCTCATTTCTAAGAAAATTGTATAAGGATGTTTTTCCGGTTCGGTCTCTTGGAATAACTTCATACACATACTCATCTGTGTAAATTACATGTTTACTTACATAGAGAATCTTCACTCCTTTATTCATGTGCAAGGTAAGATTGTTTTCAAAAGTCCTATCATCAGGTTAGCTTGTCGTTACTTTCCTTTTCATCCTGACCTTGGGTTCAGTTAAAAACTTTTCTAATGTGGAACTTTCTTCAGTGACAGCATTAAAGCTTGTATTTATAATATCTGGCCTAATGCGGATTTCAATCCTTTCAACTTGTTCGCCTTCACCTAGGAGTTCATTTATGAATTGTTCGTAAGTTACTTTTTTTGAATGGTTAAAGAGAAAAAAGAGTAAAACAAGCAGAAAGACAAAACTAGAAAAGAAATAGCTTCCTACTCATATAAGATCCTCCTTGAAATTAAAATATACACTTCTTAAGATACTTAATATTATGACTATATTAATTGAATATGCTTGACTATACAAGTCCTTTTTGATGGGGTTTGATGTGATGATCCCATTCGCGTATACACTAGCTAGGATTATATCTAACTTTCTTGGGATTTAATGATAAAAGGGCTATTTTCTAATAATAAAATTCCCAGTATAATATATTTATACATAGGATAAAAGTTAAAACAATTGTTATTAGCAGTATTGGCTTCTTACAGTTTAGTTGTCTATTTATATATCCTTTTATAATTAAAATTCCGGTAATCAAGAAGGATAAAACGATATAAAGGATATTTAAAAATAGGAAGGGCTTTAAATCTGAGTAACTTACCATTGATAAAGTTTTATAAATAATCCAACATATATTTGTAAATAAAAGCAAATTTAGTGTGTGTTGGGTGAAGATGAATAGGGATAGATCTCCTTTCCCGATCAACTTTCTAAACAGTGAAATTACCACATAAAGAAAAGAGGTAATAATTGCTAAGAAGAGCAGTAGGATACCAGTCCACTCTAATAGATGTTTATGATGGGACACATAAAGTAAGTCCGAATATGTATTAGATAACATCTTTTCGAAGTTCTCATCTTGTGAATAGATATCCAAACTATAAATACTAAAATCATCGTTCGTTTGGTAAATTCCTGGTTCTAATTGTTCATAATAAAAATCATTAATCTTTAAATCGTGCGTTATCTCTTGCTTTGTATGACTTCTTAAAAACAAACCGTATATTTTACTAAATCCATGTCTTGGTAACCTGGCCGGTTCATAAATACCCGCCCATTTGCTAGAGTTTTCTAATAAAATATCATTATCTGGATGTACGTATTCTCCAAAAATTAATTCGGGTATTCCCGCTGTAAAAATCGTTTCATTTGCTATGTTTATTAGTACCAAGGATCCTATGCCTTCCTTGCGATTAACATAAAAGGAAGAGCTGAAAGCCTTTGAATTCCCTCCATGGCCATAAACGTCTTGACTTTTTGCAGGCAGGGAAAATAAGCCATTGGCTATCCTTGAAATATGTGTGTCAGGGTAGTCTAGTGTTGGTTCAAACATTAAATCAATCGTTGTTTTATGCTCAAATAAAGGGACACCATCCTTTGACAATAGCGCCTGCATAAGTTGATGTAAATCTAGGGCAGTCCCGACGACACTACCCGCTGGATACATTGGAATTGAATAAAAATTAGGCTCGATTAATTGTAAGTTATTTGAATATCCCTGTATTTAACCCCGTTGCTCTTTAACCCATTGATGATCACTTAGATCAGGGGCGATAGCTGTTTTGGTCATTCGAAGTGGCTCGAGGATATTTTCCCGAACATATCGTTGATAATCTAACCCACTAATTCTTTCAACAATATAAGTAGCAAGTCCGCTTCCGTAATTAGAATAAGCTACCACATCACCGGGAGGAAATACTTGCTTAACCCTTGCTTGTTCAAGTACATCTCTAAGCGGTGTGGTTTTAGCAGGTGAAGGGAGCATTAAATCTGTATAACTATCATCAAATCCTGCACTATGATTCATTAAGTGGCGCATTGTAATAGGATTTTCAAACCTAGCTTTAGACTGAAAATCCTGCGGTAAATATGTATGGATATCTGTTTCTAAATCAAGTTTTCCTTTTTCCACTAATTGAAAAACACTGATCCAAATTAATATTTTAGAGACGGATCCCCATTCAAAGACAGTATCTTCATCAATAGGGATTTGTTTCTCTATATTGGAATAACCCTTCATTTTATAAATGGTATTATCCTGATTTATTACAATTGTTGCTAAGCCTGCGATATCTTTCTCGTGTTCTTTTAAATAGTTTGTTAACCTTTCTTCCACATTAAATAGTTCTTTTGCTGATGAATTTGAAGGTGTGGCAATTGCTATTAATAGCAGCAGAAATATAAGAAATCCTTTTTTGAAATTGTGCATCTATTTTCATGCCTTTCTATGATTAGTAAACTACAGATATAATTAATAATCCTTGAAGTTATCGGGATAAACTAAGCGATGTAATGTGTATCTATATTTTGCAATAAATTTACGAAATATTTTTTTATTATATCATACATATAATTTTCTTCTCCTATATTTTCAGTTTTAAAACCAAATTTAAATTAACAGCCTTTACTACCCCCCCAAAAAATTATCATCCTCCCCCCCTCTCTCTAAAATCTTTTAAAAATGGTAGCTAGGGATCTCCATATTTAGAACAGAAGTAATCAACCTAACTATACAAAAGGAAGATTCTAATAAGTAGGCCTAGGGTAAGTAGTTTAATTGTCCCGCGAAATGGCGATGGCAATCCTTTTTTAGATACTTTTAAATTTTTTTAGGATATATAATGTAACCGCTTTAAAGTATACTGTTAAATGAAAATATAAAATAAAGGAGAAGTATGTTATGAAGCGATTTTATTTTTTAGCCATACTGATAGCGCTTTCACTAGTCGTTATCGGTTGCTCCAACGATGGGAATAAAAAATCCAACGAAGGAAATGGCGAATCGAATGAACTTGTTGTATATACAGCAAGAAGCGAGAGTTTGAACGAAGCGGTAATTCCTAACTTTGAAAGAGATACAGGAATTAAAGTTCAAACGGTTACAGCTGGAACTGGTGAACTGGTTACCCGGGTTGAATATGAAAAGGACAATCCGCAAGGGGATATTTTATGGGCAGCCGATGTTACCATGCTTAATGACCTAACGGACTTATTAGAAGAATATGTCTCCCCAGAAGATGAGTTTATGTTAGATGGTTTTAAAAATGAAACGGGATATTTCTCTCCTGCTTTCGTAGACCCGACGGTGTTTATTGTAAACACAGAATTAGCTGGTGAGGGAACAATTACGAGCTTCGCAGATTTACTTGATCCATCCTTAAAAGGAAAGATTGCCTTTGGTGATCCAGTGAATTCAAGCTCTGCTTTCCAATCATTAATGGCCATGTTATATGCCGCAGGTAATGGAGATCCTTTAGCCGATGAGGCCTGGGATTTCGTTGAGAAATTCATCGCTAATTTAGACGGCAAGATTCAAGGAAGCTCTGGGCAAGTTCATAAAGGAGTGGCCGATGGAGAGTATGTTGTAGGATTAACCTGGGAGGACCCGGTTATTAATTACATTAGAAATGGTGCACCAGTAGAAGTAGTGTTTCCAAGTGAGGGAGCCATCTTTCCTGGACAAGCTGTTGAAATTATTAAGGGTGCTAAGAACTTAGAGAACGCTAAGAAGTTCATCGACTATGTTTTATCCGAGAAAATTCAAACCTTAGCTGGTCAGGAATTAACGGTTAGACCTTTACGTAAAGATGTAAAATTAGCGGATGATATGGTTCCGCAGGATGATATCAAACTGTTTGAGACCTATGATGAAAAATGGGTAGCAGAAAATACGGATGAAATTACTGAGCGTTATATCGACTTAATTGAAAGATCTCTCGATTAATTTAATATATTGAGGAATTAAAATTATACCGTCAATGGTTTATGTAACTTTACAGGGTAACTAGGTGTTCGTCGAATGGTTACTCTGTATTTCTTTCATAAGGAGTTGGAAAAAATGAGTGTTTCCATACAAATCAAAAAGGTTGCTAAAAGTTATGGAGATGTAGAGGTTTTAAAGGATTTATCTTTAGATATTAAGCCTGGCGAATTGTTTACATTACTAGGTCCTTCCGGTTGTGGTAAAACAACCTTACTTCGTATGGTGATCGGGTTTAACTCGATCGATAAAGGTGTAATTGAAGTAGATGATCAGGTTATCAATGACATACCTGTAAATAAGAGAAAAATGGGTATGGTTTTTCAAAATTATGCAGTATTTCCCCATATGACTGTGAAGGAAAATATCGCCTTTGGTCTTAAGGTGCACAAGATGGATAAGGAAGAGATGGAGCGGAGAATTGATGAGATTTTAAGGGTCGTTCGAATTGAGGAACATAAAGATAAAAGACCCGATCAATTATCCGGCGGACAGCAACAAAGAGTTGCCCTAGCCCGCGCCCTTGTCATCCATCCTAAGGTCCTGTTAATGGATGAGCCCTTATCCAACTTAGATGCAAAGCTAAGAATAGAAATGAGAAATGCAATTAGAAATATCCAAGAAAATATCGGAATTACCACCTTATACGTTACCCACGATCAGGAAGAGGCCTTAGCAATTTCAGATCGTATTGCGGTACTTAATGATGGTGTAATTCAGCAAATTGGAGAGCCGAAGGAAATTTACTCCAGGCCACAAAATTTATTTGTTGCTCAGTTTATCGGGACTTCCAACGTATTAAAAGGGAAAATTAAAAAGTCCACAGAGAAATGCTTTATTCACTATTTAGGGGATGATTATAAAGAGGAAATGTCTAATTTAATTTCTAAGGTTAAGGACGGTCAGGATGTTCTTCTTGCCATTCGCCCTCAAGATTTTACATTAACGGAGGGTGAAGAAGGAATTTCTGGTATTATTGAAAACACAGTATTTTTAGGTTTGAACACCCACTATTTTGTTAAAGTGACTTCCGGTGAAATTGTTGAAGTTATTCAAGAGGATGACGCTGTTCTATTAAAGGAAGGGACGGCAGTTAAATTAAAGGTAAATCCAGAAAAAATTAATATTTTTGACGCAATTACGGAAGAGACGCTAATAAAGGCGGGTGAATAAATTGCAAGGTAAAAAAAGAAGCCTTAACATATGGAGTAGTACGTCTTTAGTTATACTCATTTTATTTGGGGTCTTTATTGTTTTCCCTATTTATTTAGTTTTACAAAAAAGTGTAGTTGACCTCGAAACAGGTAAATTAACTTTAGAAAACTTTACCTTATTTTTCACAAGAAAATTTTACTGGATTACCTTGTTAAACAGTTTTAAAGTGACGATTGTAAGTACAATTTTAGCAGTTACCCTCGGTTTACCCCTGGCTTACTTGTTAAGGCGGGTTAAAATATTAGGGAGTAGTATCGTGCAAATAATCGTCATTGTCTCGTATATCTCACCGCCTTTTATTGGAGCTTATGCCTGGATTCAACTTTTAGGGCGCAATGGGGTAGTGACGAAGTTTATTAATAACTTATTTAATATGGAATTTGACGGAATTTACGGTTTTACGGGAATTGTACTAGTGTTGACATTGCAATCCTTTCCCTTAATATTTATTTATATTTCCGGAGCCTTAAAAAATATGGATAACTCCTTAATCGAAGCGGCAGAGAGTCTTGGATATTCGAACTTTCAACGGATCCGAAAAATTGTCATTCCACTTATTACACCGACAATTTTAGCTAGTTCCCTTCTTGTGTTTATGCGGGTCATAGCGGATTTTGGTACACCGATGTTGATTGGAGAAGGATATAGGACAATGCCCGTATTAATCTATTCTCAGTTTATGAGTGAAGTCGGCGGGGATGCAGGTTTTGCGGCTGCCCTTGCTTCGATCTTTATATTTGTAACGATAGGATTATTTTTATTCCAGAGAATTATAGCGAGACAGTATTCCTATTCAATGTCTGCCCTAAGGCCAATGGCGGCAGAGAAGGTGTCTGGCTTTAAAAATGTAATTAGTCATATCTTTGTGTATCTAATCGCGTTTTTGGCAATTTTACCCCAGCTTGTCGTTACATACACGTCCTTTTTAGAATCGGCTGGTGGACAAGTGTACACTGGTAAATTTTCTTTACAAAATTACAAAAATATTTTGTTTGATAAAGATTTATCAATGATTTTAAACACTTATAAAATGGGCTTAATGGCAATTGTAATTATCGTCGTATTCGGACTTTTAATCGCCTATTTAACAGTTCGTAAGCGGAGCATGGTGACTTCCTTATTAGATACTGTATCGATGTTACCCTTTGTCATTCCGGGTTCTGTGCTGGGGATTGCTCTAGTTTTTGCCTTTAGTAGTCAGCCGTTTTTCCTAACAGGTACCTTAACGATTATGGTCGTTTCCTTTGTGATTAGGCGAATGCCCTATACGATTCGATCTAGTAATGCAATAATAAGTCAAATTAGCCCGAGCATTGAGGAGGCAGCTATCAGCTTAGGGGCTTCTGAAACGAGAGCCTTCACAAGGGTTGTCGTTCCAATGATGATGCCAGGAGTTCTTGCTGGAGCAATTATGAGTTGGATTACAATTTTAGGAGAATTAAGTGCATCGATTATTTTATATTCTAGTAGTACCCAAACCCTATCTGTATCCATCTATACAGAGGTAATACGAGGTAATTTTGGAAATGCCTCTGCTTATTCAGCGATTTTAACAATTACATCCATTTTATCTTTATTATTATTCTTTAAACTTTCAGGACGAAGGGAAATCAGTCTATAAATCAGGGGTTGTCTAAGTAGGACAATCCCTATCTTTCAAGGGAGCTAGAGAAAATGAAGCAGAGAAGTATTAAAGATTATATTCGGGAATCCTTTATAAAATATAGTGCGATTGTTATTTTACTTATCTTCGTCGTCTTTTTATTATCTTTATACTTCATTTTTAAAAGCTCCGTATCAAATGCTAATAAAACATTAAATAGATTAATCGTTTCTGAGATTGAACAAGGCACCCTCCATTATCAAGAAGAAATAATAAAATGGAAAAATAATCACCATGTAAAAGAGTTCCTTCAATCCGGTGAACAGATGGGTGATACCGTTGAAAGTCTGTATAACTTGAAAAATAGCGGTATTTTTAATGCAAATTTTATTTTGTTAGATGCAAAGAAAAATATCCTTTCAAGCAGCCTGCCCCAGGATGTTAGATCTGAACTCATTAATAGGTACATGTTTGGCAATTTGATCGAACAATTAGACCAAGAACTATATGTGAAAAAGTCCATATCAAGTTTGTATCCGACTACAGAGAAATCGATGTATTTTTTTGGCACGAAGATTGAAGATGAATCAGAAACAATCGGGTATTTACTGTACTTTATAGAAGGTCTAGCAGTAGAGCATAAATATAATCAGACGATATATATAACGGATCAATTTGACAATATTATATTTAGTATGAATGGCTTAAAAGATACTACCCTTGGTAAACTCCCAATAAATACGGATGAAAAGATAAAAAAGATTAATAATGATTATTTTTATATTAGTTATGACGAAAGCTTTGATCAGTCCATGCGGGTGTTGACGATGACATCGATTAATACCTATCGTAACCTTTTAATATACGGACTTCTTGCAATGTCAATTGTAAGCGTTGTTATTATTTTAGTTGTCTATCTAGTAAGCCCAAAGATTTTTGAAAAAACCCTTCAGCCATTAGATGTACTCGTTTCCCTTATCTCTAAAGATCAAGGTGACTATGGCGATGTTGATAAATTTAATGAGTTTCAAACGATCTATAAGGAATATAACAGTAAGATTAAAGAAATACAGACCCTGCTAAGTGTAAATAAGGAAATTATGGAAAAGAAGCGGCAAATGGAAATAAAGCACTTAGAAGCAAAGTTTAATCCACATTTTCTATACAATACTTTAGAGATGCTTAAATATGAAATTACCTTAAATCCAGAAAACGCTTCAGAAATCGTTGTAAAAATTGCGAATTTAATGCGTTATAATACAAACTTCGGAAGTACGACCGTTCCTTTACATATAGACATTAGCAATCTACACGATTATATATCTTTACAAAAAATGCGTTACGGGGACAGACTATCCTTTTCAAGCGAAATTGATAGGGATTTACTACCCATTCACATCCCCAAATTAATTATTCAGCCCTTAATTGAAAATGCTATTAAACATAATATTCAACATGTTTTTGACCTATCGATTAATCTAATCATAAAACAAATAGATTGCCATATTGTCATTGAGGTGATTGATAATGGGATAGGGATTGAAGCTGGTAAATTAAAGAAACTTCAGGACTTTATCAATAGCGATCATGGGAACTGGGAGCATAACGGTTTAAGAAATACACATAAGATCATTCAGTTACTGTATGGAGATACTTATGGTTTAGAAATATATAGTCAAATTAATAAACAAACAAAGGTACGAATAATTATTCCATATACTGAGGTGAATGCCCTTGTATAAAGTAATTATTGTAGAGGATGAACCGATTATTCGAAAAGGTCTCACCTACAAAGTCGACTGGCCTAAAATTAACTGTATTGTAATCGACAGTGCCAGTAACGGAATAGAAGGAATGGATAAAATTAAAAGCTTAAGGCCAGACATTGTGATAACGGATGTAAGAATGCCCTTTAAAGATGGATTAGAGATGCTAACTGAAACGAAGGATGAATACCGATATGAAACAATTATCATATCTGGTTTTGATGAATTCAAATACGCTAAACAAGCAATTCGTTTAGGCGTTTCTGATTATTTATTAAAACCAATCGACATTAATCAACTAGAAAGAACCCTAAAAAAACTCGTTCATAAAATAGAAAAAAGAAAAGGGCAAAAAAGTTTAGAAAAACAGTCACAACTTTATAGAAAAGTTTTAAATTTAGAATTTCAGCCAAGGGAAAAGTTTACTTATAGCGAGGCAGTCATTAACTATATTAAAGAAAATTATTGTTTAGACCTTACATTAAAGGATGTAAGTAACCACCTTGGGATTTCTATCGCCTCTTTAAATAGCCGTTTTAAAGAGGACACGAATTATAGTGTTAATGAATTTTTAATTAGGTACCGGATTTTAAAGGCCCTTCAATTGCTACAAAATGAACAAATGTACGTCTATGAAGTCGCAGAAAAAGTCGGCTTTAATGATTATAAATATTTCAGTCAGGTTTTCAGAAGGTACGTTGGGATGTCCCCTACGCAGTTTTTAAGCGGAGAAAAAGTGAAATAATAGCATGATAAGATTTAGAAATGATTTTAAAAGTTTATTTTAAGCTGTAAATTTCGTTCATTGTTTGTTATTCTTATATTGAAGCACCGCTTATTTAAACGCAAGGGAGGTGAGTGAGTATGCTTATCGAATTTATTCAAAATGCCTTTTTCGATTCGACCCTTTTATATTTGTATTTGGGGATCTACCTGTTAACGTATGTATTGATGTATGTGAGCTTCTTGTACAAGCGTAATTTCTTTCAAAGAGATTATGTCCTTTTCAATCATCATAAATACTCAAAAATTAATGTAAGTCAAATGGAAAGGCCCCTCATTGTCAACGAACCCTTTCTCATCTGGTTCATCTTAATGTTTAAGCGATCAAGTGAAGCAGATGATCAAGAAGACAGCCTAACCTCTTATTTTAAAAAGAAACCTAAAATAAGAGGAGGACTATTATGGAAGAGAGCAACTTACTCACAACCTTTAAGAAATATATATTTGTAATTTTTATCGGATCTTTAGTTATCATACTTGCAGGGTGCGGACAGGACTTTACACCAATTGATGAATCATCGACTGGATTTTTCAATCAATACTTCGTTTACCCTTTTTCTTTATTAATTAAAGGTGCCGCGAACATGCTAGGCGGGAGTTATGGAGGGGCGATTATCCTGATCACGATAGCCATCCGCCTCGTGCTAATGCCCTTCTTTATCAGACAAGCAAAAAATGGCGAGAAATCGAAGGAAAAAATGGCAGTTATCATGCCGGAAATGAAAAAAATCCAGGAAAAGTATCAAGGAAAAAAGAGCACAGAAGACCAAGTAGCGATGCAGAAGGAATTAAGTGAGCTTTATCAGGAGCACAATTATAATCCGATTCAAATGGCTACTGGCTGTTTACCCCTTTTCCTTCAAATGCCCTTTCTCATTGGTTTTTTCTATGCGATTAGACGAACTCCGGAAATAGCCGAACAAACCTTTCTTTGGTTTAGCTTAGGCGAGATGAACCTTTTATTAGTTCTTATTGCTGTTATCGTCTATTTTATCCAAGCTAGGGTAAGCTTACTTGGTTTAGATGAAGCCCAGCGGAAACAAATGGCAATTATGGGGTTGGTTTCCCCAGTAATGATTGGAATCATCTCATTAAATGTCCCGGCAGCCCTTCCTTTATATTGGACGGTTAGTGGATTATTTATGATTGGTCAAACTTTAGTTATAAAAAGGATGGTTCAATAGCCTTTTAATAGAAAGAGATGCGGATTTCGCATCTCTTTTTTGTATGGGAATCTTTACAAAAAGAATTGTAGAAAAACACGTAAAGGAATAATATGGTATTATATAGTAAATAATAGAGATTTTATTAAGGAGGGAGAAGAGCTTGAATACTTTAGATCAAAGTGTACGAGACTTGATAGGAAAGAAAAGTAGTCTTGACATTTATAGTAACGACGGGATTTTGTTAGTTCCAGCTTTAGATATTATAACTTATGATCA
>Ga0079225_10001384_pt1 | contig 13569 bp, 13 predicted proteins | sample Poulit2012_FD_76344 | JGI IMG/M metagenome (GOLD analysis project Ga0079225, IMG submission 76344) | Agricultural soil microbial communities from Georgia to study Nitrogen management - Poultry litter 2012 | ecosystem: Environmental > Terrestrial > Soil > Agricultural land | place: USA: Georgia...
AAAATTGTTAATTAAAAAAGGGAAGAAATTAAATTGTGCTTTTAAAATTGTTAAAAAATTTAATAAAAATTTAAATAATTTAGAATGAAAAATCAATAAAATAAAATTTAAACGATCACCTTTACGAAAAGAAAATATAAAAGCATATAAAAATGGAAGAGGAGGAAGCTGGGTTATCACGCCCAGTGTCCTCCTATTTTTTTACTTCGATCCAATGTAATGCCTGCATTTGTATAGCTGCAGGCCCGTAAAATAGCCGTTGAACCGTATTTTGCCCGTATGCTATCCATTACCAAACCAATATCCTTTTGTTTTGGGCGTTCATAAAACAAATCTAGCTGTGTTTCTCCGTCATTCCGTAAATTAGTTAAGGTGACAAATATACGTCTGATTTTACTGATTCCGTCATAAAAGGTATGAAAAAGCTCACAACAAACTTCAAACATTTCCATCGTAATATTGGTTGGTAAATCACGTGACTTAGACCGGCTGAAACCTCCTCCATCATTGGAGTAGCCAATACCGAGATGAACTGTTTTTCCAACTTTTTTATCGGTTCGCGCCCTGCGGCAAGCCTCTTCGCATAATTCAAGTATGCAAATCAATGCATCTTCTCTGGAATAATCTTTAAGAAGTGAAATACCATGTCCATAACTGTCATTTTCAGTATGGGTAAAGTCACCTAATACTGGGCTTAAATCAATTCCCCATGCATGCCAGTATAACTGTTCTCCCATAATGCCAAATCGTTTTTTTAAGGAAGTAAGCGGATATTCAGCGATTTGTCCCAGGGTTGTAATGCCCATCCGGTACAAATTTCTTTCCATCCTTGAACCAATGCCCCAAATTTTTTTAACAGGGAAGGGCCACAGCATTGTTTCTACATCTTCATATCTACATTCAGCAATCCCGTTTGAAACTTTTTTGGCGTGCAAATCCATGACGACTTTTGCTAAAAATTTATTATCCCCAATTCCAACGACACTTGTAATGCCAAAGGTGTTTAGAATGGCTTGTTGTATTTGATTTGCCACTTCAAAGCGATTACCATACAGTTTCTTAAGTCCATTAACAGTGACCCAAACTTCATCAATGGAGTATGGATGGATTGCTTCTTTTGGTACAAAGGTATTGAGTAATTTCGTGATCTTTAATGAGGTGTGTAAATAATCAGCCATATTTGCTTCTACAATATAAATATCGGGATCATCCGGTAATTCGTAAAAGCGACTCACATTACTAATACCATGCTTTTTCTTCAAAGTGGGGGAAGCAGCAAGAACAATACTTCCAGAACGGGATGTATCACCTACTACAGCGAGCATAACTTTCATTGGATCCAAACCAAGTCTAACAGCTTCGATGCTTGCATAGAAAGACCGCATATCAATGCATAGCACATCATTACGCGGATAAAAATTATAATTCATTGATATCCCTCCTTCACACAAGAATGTATGTTCTATTATATGGAGAAAGTGAAATATATGCAAATGTATGTTCTGTGTTATTATGTTAAAAATAAGGAGAAATATCCAGAAATAGTATTTAGCTTAGCTGAGCACTACGAACAGTTAAATTCATTCATTTCATCGTGGCTTCGTACAAGCATAAAAAAGCACCCCATCCATTATTGTTGGGGTGCTCTGTATCCTGTTTTGAGCAATAGATTTTATTTAGTAATTTATTATATACGAGAAACAGATAGTAGATGATTTGCTCTAAAGGATAAGATGATGTATGCGTTTCCAAATGAATGGAAAATTACATCAATATGACTTATTTTTTATTGTAATTGCCATACAGCGGAATCATCTGGCTGCTCACCTTGTGTCCACCATGCCGCTTCATACACATCATCATCATAGGTGACTAAATCACCCTCCAAATAGATTGTATCTTCATTCCATGCTGGTGCGTCAGGCTCGTTTCCATTTTCTCCATCTTCATCACCGTTATCAGAGTCTTCGGAAACCAGTTCCCATGCATTTGAATCTGCTGGATTATCGCCTTGTGTCCACCATTTTGCACGGTATGTGTCACCATCATAAGTTACTTCATCGCCACTTAAATAAGCTTTAGATTCGTCCCATGCATCCGCTTCGTTATCATCACCATTATCGCCATCTCCGTTATCACCATCACCTGGTTCTTCCGGCTCTACATACTCACCGTCAAAATTTGCATCAATAACTTGATAGAATGCATTTGCCGTATCAGCAACTTCCCAGTAGGCTAAAATAACATGATAGCCTTCTCGATCAGGAATTTCACAATCATGTGACACGGAAAAGTCGGGACGTGCACCTTCATCATCATATGAACAGAATAATTCTAAGTCAGAACGCTTCAGCGGTGTATTTGGGTCCCAATCTTCTTTTGTAACATAGTAATCCCAGTTGTCAGTAGCATGTGCTGCAGTTAATGTCCAATGAAATGTATATGCACCACTGGACATTGGTACCTTTGCCCAACGATCTTCTCCCTGTTCGTCCAATTCCGGAAAAACACCGCCGCCACTTGCTATTTCACCGTCATCTACGCCTGCATCAGGAAAGTTACCTGGTCCTTCCACGCTTTGCGGCTCATGTTCAACACCGCCACAGTCAAAGTTTTCGCCTTCTTCACATAAGAGGGCTCTACTTTGGGGTTCATCTACATATCCATGAGCAGAAACAGTAGAACTGAAACCTAGTGAAAAGATTGCTACGATAAAGGAACCAAATAACGCATACAAAAAGTGAACTTTAGAAAAGCTGATTTGCAAAATAATTCATCCTTCCAAATAAATTAGTAGGATCGTTCCCCCTCCCGTTCTTTTGCCTCCTTTCATATATGATTATAATGTTATAATAATATAAAAAATACTAGAATAAAAGAGTATAACGAAGCATCTTTAATAGAGTAGACAACTAATTTTTACATAATATAACAAATAATCAGAAAAATTCATACTAAACAACTGCATATATACAATATAATGGAAATTATCGGTGAAATAAACAATACTTAATACGTATAGTGTCATAAAAAGAATTATTTTAAATAGTTGCTAAAAGGGGAACGTATGTTATAATGAAACAAACGTTCTCTTGGGGAGTGGTTATGATGGATATAATCAAAAACGCTGTTCAAACAGGAGCACTTGTAAAAGTGATTTATTGTTCGGATACTGGAATAATTACAGAACGAATCATTCGTATTATTAGTGTGAAGCAAGGGTATATACAGACATTTTGTTTTAATAAGAGGCAATACAGGACATTTAAAGAGTCAAACATACTTGCGATAAAATTAATAAGAGTAACAAGGGGAGGTACGTATGATGAAAGTGCATGATAGAGGATCAATAAAATGGACATCATTAATGTTACCGGAGCATATAGAACAATTACGGGAAATTTTTACGGAATATAAAGAAAAACCAATACTAGATGAACAAAAGCAAATAGAAATTGATCAACAATTGAAATATGGATTAACACATCAATTGATTTTGAAAATAACTTATTATAACCATGGAGAATTTCATATTTTAAATAGTCGGCTGAAAAAATTTGATCAATGGAAGGGGTGTATCGTACTGGCTGATGAAGATGGTACACTAATTCCACTAAATGATATACAAGATGTTGAAGCGATAGTTGCATCTATATAGGATATAGATGCAACTACAAATGGATAGAAATCCACAAAAAAATCTGTACTAATATATAAAGAGTGAATGTATATTGCAAAAAGAAACGCATTGTTATTAGACATCAATAGCGTTTATACAATTGCTAATCTTATGGCGTTCCGTTTTTAAGCATTTAAATACTAGCCACTAAAAGATGGACAAATTTTTCTAAATATATTCGGTCTACTTCATCAAAGCGCTCTTTTATTGGACTGTCGATATCGAGCACACCAAAAATATCCTCACCTTTAAAAATTGGCACCACTATTTCTGATTGAGAAGCTGCATCGCAAAAGATGTGTCCTGGAAACGTTGTAACATCATCAACGACTATTGAACGCTTTTCTTGAACTGCTGTACCGCAAACACCACTGCCAATATCGATTCGGACACAGGCAGGTAGTCCTTGAAAGGGGCCGAGTACAAGTTGGTCTTGCTTTAATAAGTAGAAGCCAACCCAATTGATTTGTTCTAAAAATTGATTGAGTAAAGCAGAAGCATTGCTTAAATTAGCCAGTTTATCTGGCTCGTCTTCAATAAGTGCAGTCAGTTGTTTTAAGAGCATTTCGTATTGTTGTTCTTTATTTCCTTTATAGGCGACAGATTCAAACATATATATCCTCTCCCTGTTAAGTTACATTAAGTATTCATTTTAGCATAAAATAGACAATCTCACTAAAAATGATGTTTTCGAACATTTGACATGTAGATTGATAGGCTTTTTAAGGGATATTTGATAGAATGACTGAAACTGCTTGTGGAAGGGGAGCATGCTTTGAAAGTGTATCAAATGAGCCGTAAACAATTATTGCATGTATCTTTGGATGATGTGTGGTCATTTTTTACGGATCCAGATAATTTACAAAAACTAACGCCACCAAAAATGCGTATGGAAGTGATAGGTAAGCATCCATCAGAACTATATGCGGGAATGGTAGCAACATATAAAGTACGGCCTATTTTTAAACTCCCTATAACATGGGTGACAGAAATTACACATGTATTACCAAAGGAATACTTTGTTGATGAGCAACGGTTTGGCCCATTTAAATTTTGGCATCATGAACATCGGTTTAAGCAAACGGAAGAAGGAGTGGAGATAACCGATTTAGTTCATTATGCTATGCCGTTCTCCGTTATAGGAAAGCTTGTTCATGCCCAAGTTGTCAGGCCAAAGCTACAAGCGATGTTCGCTTACCGGCAAAAGCAATTGAAATTTTTATTTTCAAGCGAAACACCATATGAAGACCCGTTTTAATGCCAGTTCAATGATATTCGAATGTGGTATATAAATAAGATACACATCATAAGTATAGAAGAAACATGATTGTTCATCTATGTACTGCATTATTCTTATAAAGATATCATCATGTAGTTACCGGGCAATATGCATGAGCATGTTTAGAAAATACTGCTCGCTAAAATGCGGCAACCTATGTGATATTCAATTAATGACCTAATCCATTCCAATAAAAAGTGACTATCTGATCCACTAGCTCTTCCAAAGAATGATAAGGGAGATTTCGACTTTCCATCAATTGTCTTCCGGTTGTAAGATAAGCCATAAATGCATGCGCTGCTAATATTGGTGGACTTGGCGGAACCTCCTTTATTTTTATTGCATCTGAAATTCCTTGTGCAAGTACTTCATACATTTCTTCCTCAGCTTTTTCTATTTGCATTAAATGTTCTTTAGGCAGAGAAGTTTTAGCTTCTTTCATAAAACTGCTAATATCAAGGTCTTCCGTTGCTAACAAATGATTTAATGCAATATCAGTAAGTCGTTCTTTCAACGGTTTATTTATAGAAAGTATTTTTATAATGGCGGATTTAATACGATTCATTAATTGAATCATAGCATCTGTAAACAAATCTGCTTTTGTTGGATAGTGATAATATACAGTAGCTTTTGTAAAACCGCACTGTTTTGCAACATCATCCATAGAAACCGCCTGATAACCTTTGCTCAAATACATTTTAGTTGCTTCATCGAGGATTAATGTTTTTGTTGGTGGGCTATTGTCATAATGACGAGGTCTGCCAATTGGACGGGAACTGCGTGCCATTTCATTCACTCCAGTATAGTTGTTTTTAAATGTTATTATAAATTATAACATATTCTTATTACTTGATTAATTAACTATACAGTATATATAATTTATATGGGAATAAGATGTTATGATAAATGGAGGCTAGTCATGAAACGTATAATAAAAAATTGGGGTGAAGTTGTCGCAGGTTCTAAAACTAGATGGGCAACAATATTTATATGGATTTTGTTAATTGGTATTTTTTCATACATATGGCCACAGGTGAACAGTCAAGAAACAACTTCTAACCAATTATTGCCTGAAGATGCTAATTCTGTAGTTGCTACAGATATAGAAAATAAAGAATTCTCTGATGATGCCGGAAAACCATTGCTACTCGTATGGAATAGACAAGGCGGGCTTAACACTGATGATATGGAGGCAATCCAACAATTATATACAGAATTGGATGACTCGCCAATTAAATACCAAACGTTTATTCCACCATTTGGTGACATACCACCAGAAGCGTTGGCAGAAAGTGCTTCAGAAGATGGAGAAGCGTTAAATACACCAGTATTTTTTGATGAAGACGCATCAACAAAGGAATTGCAAGCTTCACTCGATAAATTAGAAGAAATCATTAATGAAAAAATAGGTCGAGATGTTACCGAAGGAGAGCTTGATGAAGAGGGATTACATGTGCGTTTTTCAGGCCCAGTCGGTATCCAGACAGATACGGCGGCACTATTTGGTAACGCTGATATAACCTTACTCATTACTACAGTTTTACTCGTGTTTATTTTGTTAATCATTTTATATCGTTCACCAATACTTGCTATCGTACCACTTATTGCAGTTGGAATTGCCTATGCAGTAATCAGCCCGCTACTTGGATTTATGGCGAATAATGAGTGGATCGTTATTGATCAGCAGGCAATTTCTATTATGACCGTTTTATTATTTGGGGCAGGGACAGATTACTGTTTATTCCTCATTTCTCGTTACCGTGACGAATTGCGCCATGAGGCGGACAAATATGTAGCACTGCAAAAAGCAATATCCGGTCATGGTGGCGCCATTATGATGAGTTCGATGACAACTGTTCTTGGACTATTGTCACTCGGGCTTGCTTATTATGCTTCGTATGAACGGTTTGCTGTACCGTTTAGCTTGTCGATATTCGTGATGGGAATGGCAGCATTAACTCTTTTACCAGCCATTCTTGCTTTACTTGGTCGTATTGCATTTATACCGTTTATACCGAGAACAGAAGAAATGATTGAAAAGCTGGAAAAGAAAAAGAACAAAAAAATTCGTCGCCCAAAACCAAGCCATCGTATAGGCAAAAAGATTGGTGGGATTGTCACCGAAAAACCATGGATGATTATCATAGTGAGTGTAGTTATACTTGGAGGATTGGCCTCCTTTGTTCCAAAAATGCAATTTACTTATGGATTGCTGGATTCTTTTCCAGATGATATGGAATCAAAAGAGGGTTTTGATTTAATTGCAGATCATTATCCACCTGGAGAAATTGCGCCTGTCAGTGTGATTGTCGATACAGAGGGTGAAGATATCTCTTTAAATGATTCACTAAAAAACTTACCTCATGTAGAAAGTGTTGACGACCCAGAAGAAGGTGCAGAAAATGATCAGTTAAAAAACTGGTCCGTTACTTATTCAATCAGTCCATATGATTCCGAAGCCGTGAACGGAATTCCAGATATGAAAGAAACCGCAGTAAAAGCACTTGAAGATGCAGGAGTATCAGATGCAGAAGAAAACGTGTGGGTTGGTGGCGAAACAGCAACTTTATATGATACAGAAGAAATTACAAGCAGAGATCAGGCGGTTATTATACCAATACTGCTTATTATTATAGCGACACTTCTTTTGATTTATTTACGTTCCATTGTTGCTATGACCTACTTGCTTGGTACTGTTCTCTTATCGTACTTTTCAGCACTTGGTCTAGGATGGATCGTGTTGCATCATTTCATGAATGTACCGGAAATACAAGGACTGATTCCACTTTATGCGTTTGTTTTCCTTGTAGTACTAGGAGAGGACTATAACATATTCCTTGTATCATCCATTTGGAAAAAGCGAAAGGAAATGCCGTTGAAACAAGCAATTCAAGAAAGTGTTGGAGAAACTGGCAGTGTGATCAGTTCCGCTGGCCTCATATTGGCAGGTACATTCTCAGTACTTGCTGTATTACCATTACAAGTATTAGTTCACTTTGGAACAATTACTGCTATTGGTATAATGTTGGACACATTTATTGTTAGACCGCTGTTAGTACCAGCAATTACTATAGTATTGGGCAGGTTTTCATTTTGGCCGGGAAGCATGTGGAAAATAAAAGAAGATGAATACTAGCTTGAATAAATTAAAAGTCCCGAGATTCTAAAAAAGAATCCGGGATTTTAATTTATTCATTCATATAGGAAATACATTTGAAAGGGGAGAGGTTAAATCATATGATCTAACATTAATAATAAATCTTTGTATTGATGGAGCGTTTTTTCGTCTTCTATTTTCTGACCAGATTTTAAGAATTGAATGTCTCCAGACCCCTCATTTATTCGATTGGTTGCGGTAAGGATTCGTTTTAAGTTTTTAGCAGTACCCATATTACCTGATATAATATCGATCTCTTTTGGAAATAATTCCTGCAGACTATCTGCAAAATAGGAGAAATGAGTACATCCAAGTACAATAGTTCCATAACGATTTATATCAAAAGCAGATAATGCTTCTTTTAAATAAGGAATAACTTTTTCTTTTCTGAACTCAAATTTTTCGGCAAGTTCCACGAGACCTGGAAGTGCTAAGAATTCAACAATATCATGATGATCAATTTTTTTAACTAGATTATGAAACTTTTCTTCTCTTAAGGTTAAATTTGTAGCTAAAACTAAGACTTTATTTTGACTTCGTACTCTATTTTGTACCGCTGGTTTAACAGCGGGTTCGATCCCGAGTATGGGGAAATCATACATATTTCTTAAATCATCAATAGCGATACTTGTTGCGGTATTGCAAGCAACAACCAATGCTTTCACATTTTGATGAGCTAAAAAATCCGCAGCATCAAAAATATATTCTTTAACAACTTCTTTTGGTTTTTCTCCGTATGGAACATGGGATGTATCTGCATAAAATATGTAATCATCATTTGGAAGGTATTTTAATGCTTGATGAAGTACAGTTATACCACCTATACCAGAATCTAAAAAGCCAATTCGCATTACTTTCACTCTTCTCTCTTAAACAATCTTGATTATATTTATAAACACTTAGTATTATAAACAATATTGCAATGTAAAAAAACAAAAAGCCCTTTGAAAGAAGTTGATTGAACAACATTTCAAAGGGCTTTTAAAATACTTCACTTATCTTGAGTAGAACTCAACGATTAATGCTTCATTAATTTCAGCCGGTAATTCTGAACGTTCTGGAAGACGTGTATAAACACCTTCCATTTTATCAACATCAAACGTAAGATATTCCGGTACAAAATTATTAACCTCGATTGATTCTTTGATTATATCAAGATTTTTTGCCTTTTCACGGACACCTATCAACTGATTAGGTTTAACACGGTAAGATGGGATGTCGACGCGACGACCATCTACAGTAACATGACCATGGTTGACAAGTTGTCTAGCTTGACGACGTGTACGAGCTAGGCCAAGACGGAATACAAGGTTATCAAGTCTTGATTCCAAAAGTATCATAAAGTTTTCCCCGTGGATACCTTTCATTTTACCAGCTTCATTAAAAAGGGTACGGAATTGACGTTCATTCACACCGTACATGAAGCGAAGTTTTTGTTTTTCCTGCTGTTGCAGACCGTACTCCGAGATTTTACGGCGTTGATTTGCACCGTGCTGCCCTGGAGCATAAGGGCGCTTGGAAAGTTCTTTTCCTGTACCTGTTAGCGAAATGCCTAGACGACGAGATTTTTTCCACATAGAACCTGTGAATCGTGACATGGGACATTTCCTCCTTTTATATTTATTTTGCATAAAATAATGAGGATGTTGACTAAATGCTGGCCATTATATTTTCATGTACCATCGCTCCAGCAGCCGAGAGTTACGCGATACACCTCTTTTAGATAGAGGAACATAATGGGAACATGCATAAGCCCACAAAAGCTACCTATTTTACACACAGGTTATATTATAACGATAGTTAATAGAGAAGTCAATAAAATATATTACATGGCTCTATTGTAATATAGTGCTCGAAATTTTATGCGGAGGTTAGAAGTGAAAAAATTATCAATAATTGTTATTGGATGATATGAAGTTGACCATGCTGTTAGTAATAAGTACGAGGAGGAAAATAACAAATAAATGGATACTTTAAATATATTTTTGCTGGATAAGCATCAATTTTTTCGTGAAGGGGTGAAGCAGGTACTTAATACGGAATCTTCATTTCGAATAATTGCTGGAAGTGATGATTATTCTGTATTGCAATCAACAATAGATGTATATGAAGTAGATGTTGTATTAATGGACGTGCACATGTTTATAGAAAATGAACAACATATTCAGAACTTAATTAAAGCAACAGATACAAAGTTTATAGTATTATGTGATAACGGTGAAGAAGCTTATGTAACAAATGTAATTGAAGCTGGCATAAATGGGTACTTACTTAAAAATATGGATATCTATTCATTTATAGACGCAATTAAATTTGTAAGTACAGGGAATGATTATATACATTATTCTGCAAGCAATCATCTTGTAAAAGCATACAGACAATTAATAAAAAAAGAGGAAGAAGTGACCATTCCTTTGCATCTATTCACCAAAAGAGAATGTGAAGTCTTGCAGTTGTTAACCGATGGACAAAGTAATCGAAAAATTGCAGAAACTATGGATATAAGCGAGAAGACGGTAAAAAATCATGTCAGTAGTCTTTTTAAGAAAATGAAAGTAAATGATCGGACACAAGCAGTAGTCACTGCAATTCGAAATAATTGGGTTACATTGCGCAAATGAAACTTTAAAACCATGACTAAAGTTGTTACTTTATTGATTATCAATATATTGTACAGTATCATTTTAGTATATAGGGAAAAATCGATGTTGTATTGAAATAGGCAGCACGAATGTGGATATTTAAAGTTGTCGATAAATTATTGAATGATTTAAGAGGGTTTTACTGGAACAAAAGTTATCTATTAAACTAGTTAAAGTAAAATATAGTATTATGATATGTTTCTCAATGATAAATAAGTAATATGATTACTAATATGAAAAAGACAAGTTAAGTAACAATACAGGACCTTTTTGCAGGAATTTAACTTTTATTGTCGTATTTTATTAAAAGGGAGGCGGTTATGTTTGGAGGAAATGTCAACGAAGCAAAAAGTTATTCATGCGGCGTCTACATTATTTTTTCAAAAAGGATTTGATGGTACCTCCGTCCGTGATATTGCGTATAAAGCGGACGTTAATGTATCTTTGATTAGTTATTATTTTAAAGGAAAGCAAGGTTTATTAGAACATGCTGTAATCCATTATTATGAATCTTATTTGGAAATGATGGAAGAAAATATTCATGCATATCAAAAAGAGTCAACATTGGACTGCTTAAAAAACTTAGTATTTAATATGATTTATTTTCGGTTGGAGCATTATCAATTAAGTGCATTCATTCATCGTGAATTGTTATTGGACTCGACCTTTGTAAGGGAAATGTCAGTCACTTACCTGGCTAAAGAAAATCATTTACTAAGTAGTCTTTTTTATCATTTTCTCCCCGAAAGCAAACGGAAAAGTCGGCGTATGCTTTATATGCAGTTGCAAGGAATGATTATGTCACCATTTAACTTGAAAATCGAGTGGGATACTACACTTTTAGACGATTATGGACGAACTCAGTTTGTAAGGCAATATACAAATGAATTAAATGAATGGTTAGATTTTTTAAAGGCTTTTGAGTACGAAACATGTCCACCAAATAGTCGGAATTAAGAAGAATATTATCTTTTTCAGTTTTTTTTAGCAAAAACATGTCTAATCATGATATGATAATACATATCAAAAAAACTAAAGCAATCCTTCTATAAAAAGCATTAGGAGGCAAAATATGGAATTTGTTATTGGTGGACTTATTGCAATTATCGTTATTATTATTGTAGGCTTAATTATTCGTAAAAAAATGTATGATCAAGTTGATTATTACGAAGATTGGAAATTAGATATCATGAATCGTAACGTTGCAGGTGAACTTGGCAGAGTGAAGGCTTTACAACTAGAAGGCGATACGAAGGATAGGTTTGAACATTGGAAAAATGAATGGGATACTATTTTGGGAGAAGACATGGCGGATGTAGAGGAATTGCTTTATGACACTGAAAAAGCAGCTGACCGCTATAATTTTCCTGGAGCAAAAAAATATATGCAGCAAATGAATCAAAAAATGGTGCATGTGGAAGAGAAAATTGAGAGAATTTTACAGCAATTAGATGAATTGTTGCAAATTGAAGAATTAAATCGAGAAAATGTAGACCACATTGCTCCAAAACTTGAAGATTTGAAAAAGCACTTAACAAAAAATAGTTACCAATATAATCGGGCGGAAGATCGATTTGAAGCGGAAATTCATGATATTAAGGAACAGCTTAAGACCTATGAATTGTTAGCAGAACAAGGAAATTATGCAGATGGAGAAGAACTTGTAAAAAGACTGAAAGAGAAAACAGATCAACTCGAGGTAGATATAGAAGAATTTCCAGAGCTTTATAAAAAGTGTAAAATTGAGATGCCTCGTCGGTTTGATGAATTATCTAAAGGTATTACAGAAATGAAAGAAGACGGCTATAATGTAGATCATCTAGATTTGCCTAAAGAAATCATGCATTATCAGAACCAGTTGAGTGATTTAGTTAAAGAGTTGGAAGAGTCAAACGCGGAAGGAGCTAAAAGCACGCTTCCAGAAATGGAGTCACGAATAAAGGAAATATATGACTTATTGGAACAAGAGGCTTTAGCTAAAAACTACGTTGATTCTAAAATACCGAATTATGAGCAAGCACTTGAACAATTTTCTGCGTATTTCACTGATACAAAAACACAGGTCGACAAGTTAAAAGAAGCCTACTATTTTGAAGATGAAGATTTAGAAAAATACTTGTCATTAGAGAAGAAATTGAACAAGCTCACAGAACAATTAAATGGATTGCAAGAAAAAGTAGCGGAAAAAGAATCACATACAGATGTAAAGTCAGAGCTTGAAACAGCATTTGAACAGTTAAAAGAATTAGAAGAAGCACATGAAGTGTTTCGGGAAAAAATTCATACTCTACGTAAAGATGAATTGGATGCCCGTGAGCAATTGGAAGAAATGTTTGATAGTATGTCGAGAATTAATCGCAAGCTAAAACATAGCAATATTCCTGGTGTTCCCAATGCTATCTGGATCATACTGGATGAAGCGCGTAATAAAAACGAACAGGTGCTAGCAGCATTAGACAAGCAACCGCTCGATATTATGGAAGTAAACCAATCGCTTCAAGATGCTAAAAATTCTACAGATAAAGCAGTAGATCAAACAAACACCATGTTAGAACAAGCTTATATGATTGAACAGGTTATTCAATATGCGAATCGTTATCGCAGTTCATACCCGATTTTACATAGCAAGTTGGTTGAAGCTGAGAATTTGTTCAGAAATGCTCAATATGAACTTTCACTTGAACAGGCTGCACATGCACTAGAAGAAATTGAGCCTGGGGCTTTGAAAAAAGTGGAAGCACATCAAACATTAACGGTTTCATAAATAAGACTGCCTAATTATTAGTCAGTCTTGTTTTTTCGTTTATTTTAT
>Ga0079225_10001385_pt1 | contig 13564 bp, 14 predicted proteins | sample Poulit2012_FD_76344 | JGI IMG/M metagenome (GOLD analysis project Ga0079225, IMG submission 76344) | Agricultural soil microbial communities from Georgia to study Nitrogen management - Poultry litter 2012 | ecosystem: Environmental > Terrestrial > Soil > Agricultural land | place: USA: Georgia...
AAGGTGCGAAAATTATAATACAACAAGATTTTATTTTTGTCAATACCGATTGATTTTTATTTTAATTAATTAAATCAATTAATACTCAAACAATTTCTTTAACACGTTCAACGATTCGTTTAACATTACTCATTTTCAATGCGAATAAATGTTATCTCTTCAAAACAACGGCCACATTTATATTTTTTAACATTTACTCGCCGCTTCCTTTTATATTCCAATTTACACTTTTTACACATATAAATGTATCTTTTCATTGATGATGGAAGTGGTTGGCAATATTTAGGTGCACCGATCTTATTTATTAACGTAATAAAATCAGTGTCATTATCTCGGAAGTTTTTCCCCTCTATATGTAAATGATAATGACATAACTCGTGTTTAATAATACCAATCAAATGTTCTTGCGTCATCTCCAAAACATACTTTGGATTAATTTCAATTGTTTTTAATGTCGGAATGTATCTTCCACCAGTCGTCCGCAGTCGGTTATTATATTTGATCGTATGTTTAAATGGTTTTTGAAAATAAGTTTTAGATAGTTCATTTGTTAAGTTAAATAAATTTTGTTCATCTAACAATCTTGCCACCCCTTCATTAAGTATAATTATAACATTTTTCCTTTGATTTTATGAACTCTAATAATTTTTATTATATATATTTATTTTCAATTAATGTATGCTAATTGATAATGGATGATATGGTTAATTCTATTATAAAGGTAATAATGTTTCATACTAACATTATATACAATGTATTTGTAAGTGCTTACAGTTCTGGGTATTAATAAAAGTTGTTCTTATTGTAATTTTAAAATGCGTGTGTTATTATAATAATTGTAAATAATAACTTGTGGAGGTAATGTGAATGGCGGAAAACAATGAGAAAAAGAAACGATTAACGACTGCTGCAGGCGCTCCTGTTGCTGACAACCAGGATTCGATGACTGCAGGTCCAAGAGGCCCAATGCTTTTACAAGACGTTTGGTTTTTAGAAAAGATGGCACATTTTGATCGTGAAGTTATACCAGAGCGACGAATGCATGCCAAAGGCTCAGGGGCTTACGGAACATTTACCGTAACAAATGATATTACACAATATACAAAAGCGAAAATATTTTCTGAAGTTGGGAAACAAACGGATTTATTTATTCGATTTTCAACCGTAGCCGGTGAACGCGGCGCAGCAGATGCTGAACGTGATATTCGTGGCTTTTCAATGAAGTTTTATACTGAAGAAGGCAACTGGGATCTTGTCGGTAATAATACACCCGTATTTTTCCATAGAGATCCATTGAAATTCCCTGACTTAAACCATGCGGTGAAGCGTGATCCACGAACAAATATGCGAAGTAATAATAATAAGTGGGATTTTTGGACAAGCTTACCTGAATCACTTCATCAAGTGACAATTGAAATGAGTGATCGGGGTATTCCTAAATCATATCGAAACATGCACGGATTTGGTAGTCATACGTTTAGTATGATTAATGATAAAAATGAGCGGGTATGGGTTAAATTTCATATGCGGACACAACAAGGCTTTAAATTTTTAACAGATGAAGAAGCGGCGAAATTAGTTGCTAGTGACCGGGAAAGCCATCAAAGAGACTTATATGAAGCAATCGAAAATGGTGATTACCCGAAGTGGAAAATGTATATTCAAGTCATGACAGAAGAAGAAGCAAATGAGATGCCATATAATCCATTTGACTTAACGAAAGTATGGTATAAAAAAGATTTTCCATTAATCGAAGTCGGTGAGTTTGTTTTAAACAAAAACCCAGAAAACTATTTCGCTGAAGTTGAACAAGCAGCTTTTAACCCAGCAAATGTCGTCCCAGGCATTAGCTTTTCACCAGATAAGATGTTACATGGCCGACTGTTTTCATATGGTGATGCTCAGCGCTATCGACTCGGTGTTAACCATTTCCAAATTCCAGTGAACATGCCGCGATGCCCTTTTCATAGCTATCATCGAGATGGTGCCATGAGGGTTGACGGAAACCAAGGTAGTACACTTCATTATAATCCGAACACATACGGTGAGTGGGATGAGCATCCAGAACATCGTGAGCCGGATTTAGCTATTTCAGGTGCAGCGGGTCGTTGGGACTTTAGAGAAGACGACGATAACTATTTCGAACAACCTGGAAAGCTATTTAACTTAATGGACGAAGAAGCGCAAGCTAGATTGTTTGCTAATATCGGACGTGCGATGGATGGCGTCGAAAAACATATTAAAATTCGTCATATTAAACATTGCTATTTAGCAGATCCGGCTTATGGTGAAGGGGTAGCCAATGAGCTTGGCATTTCACTCGATGAAGTCGATTTAAAAGAACCAGTCAATTACAATTAATTGCTAAAAAACACTTGTGGGCGACTAAGCTCACAAGTGTTTTTTACATACATTATTTTTGAATCATCGTTAAGGCAATACGGCCACGCTCAATATCAACATCTTCAATCCATGTTGTGACAATATCCCCAACAGATACAACATCTAGTGGATGTTTCACAAATTTATTCGCTAATTTCGAAATATGAACTAATCCATCCTGCCCTACACTAATATCGACGAATACACCGAAATCAACAACATTTCGTACCGTTCCTTGCATCTCCATTCCTGGACGCAAATCTTCTAATTGGATGATATCTTTTTGCAAAATAGGCTGAGGCAAATCATCACGTGGATCACGCTCAGGTTGAGTTAATGAATGGATAATATCGATTAACGTTGGCTGTCCAATGTCAAGTTGCTCTGCCACTTCATCGATCTTTAAATCATTTATTTTTTCTTTTAATAGATCTGTTCCAATATGTGATAGATCACAATTGATCATTTGTAAAAGTCGCTCGGTATGCTCATAACTTTCTGGGTGAATCGACGTTCGATCAAGCGGATGATCGCCATCAATAATACGTAAGAATCCGATCGCTTGTTCATATGTTTTTGGCCCTAAGCGAGGAACATCCCCTAATTGTTTACGATTTGTAAACCGTCCAAGTTCATGCCGGAGCTTGACAATATTGTTAGCGACTGTTTTGCTTAAACCCGAGACATGCTCTAACAATGCTGGTGAAGCTGTGTTTGCATTGACACCAACTTGGTTTACGGTCGTTTCAACAATAAATGATAATGAATCATTTAATTCACGTTGGCTAACATCATGCTGATATTGACCTACACCAATTGACTTTGGATCAATTTTCACAAGTTCTGCTAAAGGATCTTGCACGCGCCTGGCAATTGAAACGGCACTTCTTTCTTCCACTTCTAAATCAGGAAATTCCTCTCGAGCTAAAGGTGATGCTGAATAAACACTTGCTCCTGCCTCATTCACAATCATATAAGGAATATCTAATTGATGTTTTTGGATAACATCTGCAATGAACTGCTCAGTTTCCCGGGAGGCTGTTCCATTACCAATGGCGATTAATTCGATTGGAAAATCTTCAAGTAGTTGTAAGATGATCTTCTCAGACCCTGCGACATCATTTCTTGGCGCTGTTGGAAACATAACATTGATCGCTAAAACTTTGCCTGTTTCATCAATAACAGATAATTTACAACCGGTTCGAAACGCTGGATCGACTCCTAAAACGACCCGATCTTTTAATGGTGGTTGTAATAATAAGTTTTTCAAGTTCTCAGAGAAAACTTTAATCGCTTGCGCTTCTGCTGTTTCAGTTAATTGGTTTCTTATCTCACGTTCGATTGATGGTTGAATTAAGCGTTTATAACTATCTTCAATTGCTCCATCAAGGATCGCTTGACAAGCTTCATTAGCTTTATGTTGGATAATTTCACGGCGTAAATAGTTTTCAATAAATTCAATTGGCGGAACAATCATCACCCGTAAAACATCTTCTTTTTCACCACGATTGATCGCTAAAATACGATGCGAGACAATTGAGCGAATCGCTTCTGTATATTCGTAGTACATTTCATAAACTTTTTTTACATCATTCTCTTGATCTTTTAGTTCTGTCGTTAATTGACCACGCTTAAATGTCGCCTCACGAATATATTCACGAAACTTAGGATCATCAGAGATCCACTCAGCAATAATATCATTAACCCCAGCTAAAACATCTTCTTCATTCAACAGTTCATGTTCTTCACTTAAATAATCGACCGCTTCTTCAGTTATTTCAACATGTTGGTCGTCCCATATAAGTTTGGCTAAAGGTTCCAATCCTTTTTCTTTCGCAATCGTTGCTCGTGTGCGCCGTTTTTGTCGATAAGGACGATATAAATCTTCTACACGTTGTAATTGTGTCGCCGCATAAATTTCCTTTTCCAATTCCTCGGTTAATTTATCTTGTTCAGCAATTAAACGAATGACTTCTGCTTTTCTTTCGGATAAATTTACCGTATATTCCCACTCATCGTGAATGTGTTTAATTTGTACTTCATCGAGTCCACCCGTCATTTCTTTACGATAACGAGCGATAAACGGAACTGTATTACCATCATTTATTAAATCAATAACTTTTTGCACAATTGATCCATTAATTTTCACCTTTTTTGCGACATCATTAAATAAAGTTTGTTTTTCAGAATGATCTGTCAAAACATTCCCTCCTCTAATACACGTTTATAGTTTAGCAAATTCAGCAATACTTTCCTAGATAAAAAAAGACTAAGCATTTTAAAATTGACGCCTAGCCTAATCTTGACATACAAACAATTCGTTTATTCTATAAAATCAAACAAATTATTTGGCAGAGCTTCACGGAGTTTGCGTAATGAACGGCGTTGTAATCGTGAAACATGCATCTGTGAGATTCCTAACAATTCACCAGTTTCTTTTTGATTTTTATTTTCAAAAAACGTATATTGGATAATCTGTTGTTCTCTTTCGGGGAGAATAGGTAAAAGTTTTTCAATCAATACTTTAAAATCGATTGAATCATAACCTGATTCACTGTCACCGATCAAGTCAAGAAGTGAAATATCTCGACCTTCGGAATCAGAATTAATCGTATGATCAACGGAGAGGGCACGATAGCTTTGGCGCATTTCCATCGTCTCTAAAACTTCCTCTTCTGAAGCATTTAAATGTTGGGCAATTTGAAAGATTGATGGTGAAGATTGATTTTGAATGGTTAGTTCATCAACTGCTCGTTTAATTTGTGGACCTAGTTCTTTAATACGGCGTGGTACATGGACACTCCACGTCTTATCACGAATATAACGCTTAATTTCACCGATAATTGTCGGGATTGCATATGATTCAAATTTCCGACCATACGTAGCATCAAACCGACGAACCGCTTCTAATAGTCCAATCATCCCTACCTGTACAAGGTCTTCTTGGATTTGTTTATTATAAGCATATTTGCGGGCGAGAGCATGTACTAAATTCGTATATTTTAAAACAATATGTTCCTTGGCAGCATTATTTTCAGGATTTTGCTGAATTTGTTCAATCCACTCGTAAACTTCAGAGTGTTCAGTTCGTTTATTTGGAAATTTTGTCATAAGCTGCCACTCCTGATTGATTTAAGTATTTTGTCATTAACACAATAACACCATATGTATTGTTTATTTCTACTTTATCCATTAATGTCTGAATCAAAAATAGCCCAAAACCCCCTTCTCTTAAATTGTCAATTGATTCATCGGGATGATAAGGTCCAATATCATCCTTAATATCTGCTAAGTTAAAGCTACCCCCATGATCAGCGACCATAACTTCCAAACGGTCTTCATAGACACCAAACCCTGTTGTGACTTCGCCTACTTCATCCGCCCGATAAGCATGTGTAACCGCATTTGTGACTGCTTCAGAGATCGCCACTTTTAAATCTTCAATATCATCATAAGAAAAGCCCATCCGATGTGCTAACCCTGATATCGTTAAACGGATCGTACTCACATACTCGGCTTTTGCCGGAAAACGCATTTCAATAAAATCAAATTCCATCTTATTTACACCCCGCGGTATGATCAATTTCAATAACCTCATCTAAACCAGTAATTTTAAAAAGTCGGGCCACACGTTTTTGTAAATGTGTTAACTTCAGGACACTATTATAATTTTTAGTCGATTTTAATGCTTTAATAAATAAACCTAATCCCGTGCTGTCCATATAGTTAACTGCTTTAAGATTAACAATTACCGTATGTTGGTTTTTTTCAGTAAGTGGTAACAAATGTTGTTCGATTTGATCAACCGTGTAAATATCAATTTCTCCTTTTAAAAAAATTGTTGATTCATCTTCACCTTTCTCGATATCAATCGTTAAATTCAAAGAAACCACCCTTTTTATTTTTATTCATAGGAGAATATTTACCCGTCCCGATGACTATTTAAACATGTTTTAATATCATGAGAGTAAAATCATCTCTTAATTCAAAGTCTTGCAACCGTTCAAAATGCCGATAAACTTCATTGACCATTTGTTGAGCCGGCAAATGAATAAACCGCTCAATGACTTGAATGAGATATTCACGTTCGATAAATTCATTATCACGCTTACTTTCTGTCACACCATCTGTTAATAAAACGAGCATATCGCCTTTACGGAACTGAATTTTATATTCCTTATATGTTGAATGTGGTAAAACCCCTAAAATAAGTCCTTTTGTTTCTAGATCATTGAAGGTTTGGGTTTGACCATCAAAATAAAACCCTGGTTCATGTCCTGCAGAAGCATATGTAAACATATTTATTTGTGGCTGATAAGTTGCACATAACATTGTAATAAACATACTTGCATCAACATTTCGCTCAACTACACGATTTAAATTTTTTAAAATATTCTTTGGATACATCAACTCATTTGGAAAGCTATCTAGTGAGTACTTAATCATTGACATACATAATGCGGCGGGAACGCCTTTTCCAACGACATCGGCGATGACTAAACCAATTGAATGATCGTTTCCTTCAAAAAAATGATAGTAATCACCGTTCATTTGTGAAGCTGGGACACTTTTAATACCGATATCTAATGATTCATCACACGGAATCGTTGTTGATAAAAGAGACGCTTGCATCGATGCTGCCACAGCAATTTCTGATTTTAAAGCATCTTGGGAATCGCGTAAAGTTGTCACTTCTTGATAAGCAACGCCATAATACGTAATCGCTTCAATAAGAAAATACATGGCAAGTTTATGTTTATGATCAATATTAGGAAATAATTCAAATAAGGCTCGTCGATGCAAGTTAATAATTTCTTCTGGTGAGTAATTATGTTTGATGAGAGATTTACTCAATTGTTCGACTTCGTAGAGTGACGCTTCATCTTCGTTCATGACATAGTTATTTAATAGTTGCATATATGTAAGTAAATATTTATTAATTGTATCTGTCATCTTAAGCCCCTTTCAACTGGGTTTCACGACATTACTGTTCAAGCCATTTACAAACGTGTATAACCGTCCCATGATTCTTTTTTGAGCGAATATCAAATTCATCAACCATTCGCTTAACGCCGGGAAGCCCTGATCCTAGACTGCCAGTCGTTGAGAATCCATCTTGTAAAACGAGTTGTAAATCATCAATCCCCGGCCCTTGGTCAATCGCCTTAATTTGTAGACCTTTTGTTTGATCATGCCGAATGACACGATACAGACTAAGTTCACCTCCAGGGGTATATAAATAAATGTTACGAGCTAGCTCTGAAATAACCGTCGTTATCCGAGCTTGCTCAACAATGCTAAATCCTATTTGATAAGCAAGTCGCCTACCTTGTTGACGAGCAATAATAATATCCCATTCTTTATTGATAAATATTGTGGATTGATGAATGACTTCCATTATCCCTCACTCCACTTAAAGGTGAATGGTTTCAATTTGTACCATTGCCTAAGAACGTTTGGCAACATAACAAACATTTTTATACAGGAACATTCTAACTGATTAACTTGCTCATCGATCGTAAGGCACATCTTGATATTCCCCTTTAAATTTATTTGTTAACACTGATATTAGCTACACCTGTTATTTGAATGAATTTTCGCAATTATTTACCGTTTATTATATAATACGACAATATATTTATGAGATACAAGGGCCTTTGTAATTATTTTACCTAATGGTTTATAACTAATTTTTGTACGGATTGAAAAACGAATGCTTTCGCTTAAATATTTGATTTCAAAAAGCCTACATTGTGCATCTAAACAATGTAGGCTTTTATAAGTTTATGTAATTATGTATACATGTCTCTAAGACCTAAACTAATCTCTAAAGCGTAGTCGATCTTTTTCATAAGATCGCTATCTAGTTTAGTTATTTTGTCTGTTAAACGTTGTTTGTCCAACGTGCGGATTTGCTCAAGCAAAATGACTGAATCGCGATCAAACCCATAGCGTTCGGCACTAATTTCAACATGTGTTGGTAATTTACCTTTTTGAATTTGTGCCGTAATCGCTGCAACGATGACTGTTGGGCTATGGCGATTCCCTATGTCATTTTGCAAGATTAAAACAGGCCGTACGCCACCTTGTTCCGATCCGACGACAGGGGATAAGTCGGCGAAATAAACTTCGCCTCTGCGAACAATCAAATGACTACACCCCGATCACAGTACGTTCTAAGGTGTCTTCGGCCTCCTCCTCAGCTAAGAAAGCTTCTGATGCTATTGACAAATTGATGCGTGCCATTTCCTCGTAACCTTTTTGCATAGTTTCATACAATTGCTGAACATGCTCATCTTGCATATGCTTAATATAGTTTTTTGTTGCACGATAAATGAATTCATTTAAATCACTATTTTCATGCTTCATTAGTCCATTCACCTCATTAAGAAGGTTTTTCGGTAATTTCACAGAAATCTCTTGTAAGCTATTCGACAAAACCAAACACCCCCGGCAACTGTTGAACGACCAATATATTAAATTCATTTTTATAATATCATTGAATCGTAACGTTTGCAAAGAGTTACAGGTAATATTTTATAAAACCTTACACATTATTGTAAAAATCTACAATATTCGTTACCGTAAAATTTGCTTTATTTTTATGACACGTCTGTATCTTTATAAATTCTTGGGATTCTATTCGTCAACATACACGGAATTTCATAATTGATTGTCTCTAAATAATGAGCGACATGATCTGCTAAAATCTCCTCTGCTTGTTGGGTGCCGATTAATGTGACTTTTGTACCGACAGGATATTTTTGATCAAGCTTAATCATCATTTGGTCCATACAAATTCTTCCAACAATTGGCATTCGTTTTCCTTCAACTAATACGTGAAATCCTTGAAGTTTACGTGTCCAACCATCAGCATATCCGATCGGTAATGTACCAATCCATTCAGCTTCTTTAGCAAAATACGTTTGGCCATAACTGATCGAGTCGCCTTTAGTCACTTTTTTGACATGACTTAAACGACTATGCAGCGAAAAGGCTGGTTTTAAATGAATCGTTTGTTCTTGTTTGACCGCTGGTGATGGGTATAACCCATACATTGATACCCCAAAGCGAATATAGTGATACATATTTTCGGGAAAACGAATTGAAGCGGCACTATTACCAATGTGAAGGGCAATCTTTTCCGGCCATAATTTCGCAAATGTATCAAGTAGTGTTTGAAATCGTTCCCGTTGCTCATGAAAATAAGTTAAATCTTCATCATCTGCTGTCGCAAAATGGGTAAACACACCGGTTAGTTGTACGTTTGGTTGTTGTTTAATTTTTTTGATAAGTGATTTTAATGATTCAACCGTGCGAATACCAAGACGCCCCATTCCCGTATCCCATTTCATATGAACTTTTACAGGTTGTGGTAAATTATGGGGAACATCTTCTAACCATTGTTCTTGAAACATTGTTAACGTAATATTATATTTGACGGCCGTCGGAGCATGCTCGGCTCCTACCCAACCCATCACTAATATCGGGGCATCTATGCCGGCTTCTCTTAAAGTAATCGCTTCTTCTAACAAAGCAACTGCTAAATGTGTTGCTCCTGCTTGTAACGCACGTTGGGCTACCTCTACTGAACCATGCCCATAACCATTTGCTTTAACAACTGCCATAATTTCTGTTGTCTCTGATAATTGGGCTTTGATCGCTTGCACATTATGCTCAATCGCTTGTAAATTTACTTCAGCCCATGTATCTCGATAAATTTGTTGACTCATTTAGCTACTCCTCCCACGCTCGAACGACTTGCTTTGTATTGATTTTTCTTGGATTTATACTCATATTATTTAGCTTTTACGGCTAACTGTCAATGAATAATCATTACTTTTGCAGGTTTCTGTACGAATGGCGTGGGAAAAGATGGCCAGTCATTTAAGAAAACGATCTTTTTATTTTGAAGTCTTTCCTTGGACAGATTTAGCAACTTCAATTAATTCATTTCTCGTTAAGTCTTCACTTGCGAGTAAAAATTCTGATCCTTCATAAACCCATTCAAGTTTATTATTCGTTAAAGCGCCAACCGCAAATCCTAAATCGATTAAATCACCAGTTACTTCCTCTTGATGTGACATCGTTGGTAATGTATGTTGCTTTTCTTGAACAAGTGTAAAGTTTTTCTCACCGGAAAATGTCATAATAACTCGCTCACCATTGTCTAGAGAAACTTCTTTCATTTCATCGAGCTCTGCATTCGCTGTAAAAAGTGGAAAGAAAACGGCTAATGGTGCTTGTGCTTCATCATTTTCTGCGAGTGTTTCTTCATCAATTTGTTCAGCTTGTTTATTTTGTTCAAGTGAAAAATCCTCAGTCGCTAAATTCGTATTTAATTGAAATTTATTAAACGTTACTTCAACAAGGGGTTCATGATCATTATCAAGGACATGAACGTGTGTTGGTGTGAATTGCTTTTTATCGATATAAATTTCTTGATAAGGTAAATTTTGGTTGCTCTTATAATTCGTTTTCGTCATAAATACATAATGTGTTTCTGTTTCTTCAAATTGCACCTCTTCATCCGCCAAAATATCATTTAATAATGATTCATATAAATATGGTTGACTACTATTGTCAGGCCAATCGGTTTGAAATTTATAACTTTTATTTAATGTTGGTGTTAAAACAAATACTCCATCATCATTTTTCAATATAATTTGACCTGCTTTTTCACGATCAGGGCTATTTAAAGCGATTCGGTAAAAATCTTCTTTCTTATGCCAAATGGAAACTTCATAAGCCTGTTCTTCTTGTCCAGTGTTCATCATCATTTCAGCTTCAGCCACATAATCCGTTAAATTAGCTAACGTCTTTTCCATTTCTTTCACAACATCAGTATCTGTCTTTTTACCGCAAGCTGCTAACATAAGTACACTTATAAATATGATGATCCCGTTCACAATGAATTTCCTTTTCATCAGACATATCTCCCCTGTCTTCGTTATTCTCGTAATTGTACATTTAAAGTTTTTGCACAATGACAATGTATAAGGATTGTACAGATGACTTTTCCTTACTACTTGCCATCAAATATATGAGACAAGTTTTTGAAATATGCCAAATGATTAAAGAGAGCTGATGGTCAGCAATGAACACATCATTTAATTAATGAGTGATCACGACTTGAGCAATTGCATATGTATCACTATGTGAGATCGAAACGAATAGTTTATCTCGTTCATATCCTTTGGCCATAATTTTTGGTGCCCCATGAACGTTTGTGAGTATTTCGATATGTTGAAAACTTAGTTCGCCAATTCCCGTGCCATTCGCTTTCGCAAATGCTTCTTTAGCAGCGAAACGCCCGGCTAAAAATTCGACTTTCCGACGCTGACTCGTAAATTGTTCATATGTTTGGCGTTCTTTTTTTGTTAAAATTCGTGCAACGATTCGTTCATTTTTCTGAATGCTTTTTTCGATCCGGTTAAGTTCGATCAGATCGATACCGATTCCTTTAATCACAAAATCACCTTTTCATTTTATGAATTAATTAACGGGTCTATGATATACTTTATGATAAATTAGTTGACACTTTTCATTACTTTACCAACGATACATATATAATGTTCTTTAGGAGGCTTTTATGTTTATACGGCAGGAGCGGAGTTTAAAAGAATTTATAACGTTTTATCCAGTTATTTCATTCATCGTGATTGTTAATTTTATTCTATGGTATTTAACCGATTTCAGTCAGTCATCGATCGGTAAAATAATTATAGATTTTGGCATGGGGAGTAATTTCCTCGTTCATGAAGGGCAATATTGGCGTTTAGTCACACCGATTTTTTTGCATAGTGGTTTGCGACATGTGTTGTTTAATTCATTTTCCCTCGTCATCTTCGGATCTGCTTTAGAACAAATGTTAGGACGGTTTAAATTTATTTTAACATATTTAATCGCAGGTATTGCTGGTAATGTCGCAACTTTTTTACTCGGCCCTGAGATTTACTTTCACCTGGGAGCCTCTGGAGCAGTTTATGGAATTTTTGGTGTTTATTTATATATGATTGCTGTGAGACAAGATTTAATTGACTCGATGAGTCGACAAATCATAATTATTATAACAGTCCTTGGATTCATCTTGACATTTGTCCGGCCAAATATTAACATCTATGCACATCTTTTTGGCTATGTAGGTGGACTTATCATGGCACCAATCGTTTTAACTCGGGCAAAACCATTTTCTATTTGGCGAAACCGCTATAAAGCACCTCCAAAAGATGATGGCGATCCAATTAAATTTGATCCAAACCGTTGGCAAAAAAAACGTATCCCCACACAACTTAAAAAGAATATTTTTTGGGTCGTGTTAGGGATACTCATTATTTTTGCTTTATTTGGCCGCTTTTTTTAAATCGTTTGAAATTATTGACGGTTTCTTCGCCTTCGATTCGATTGGCGTCGATTTCTCCGTTCATTGCGCCTGCCTTTTGACCGATGATGTGGCCGATTAGATCGACGGCGCCTTCTGCCTGATTGCCTTTTGACACTGATTGGTTGTACGGCTGACAATCTCACGGGACGATTTGAACGTTCTTTTGTTAATAAACTTAATGCAGCTGCGACAATGTCACTTGAGTCATGTTCATTGAGTATTTCGGTAGCTGCTTCTTTGTATGTGGTGAGATCTTTGTTAGCGATCGTATCGGCTAACTTTTCAACGACCGCTTGTTGTTGTCCCCGACGAGCTTCTTTTTCTGTCGGTGCGACCAAGCGTTTAATTTGGCTTTTTGTCACTTGCTGAATCATTTGTAAGTGAGGAATTTCTCGTCGCGTCACAAAAGAGATCGCATCCCCCATTTTACCTGCGCGTCCAGTTCGGCCAATGCGGTGGACATAACTTTCTGGATCTTGTGGGATATCAAAATTGTAAACATGTGTCACCCCAGATATATCTAATCCACGAGCGGCCACATCAGTAGCGACAAGTATTTCAATACGGCCCGATTTAAATTTGTTTAATACTGACATTCGTTTCCCTTGTGTTAAGTCACCGTGAATACCTTCCGCTTTGAATCCACGAATTTGTAATCCTTCAGCAATTTCATCGACCCGTCGTTTCGTTCGTCCAAAAACGATCGCTAATTCGGGGTCATGAATATCAAGATGATTTGTTAACGTGTCAAATTTTTGTCTTTCATGAACTTCAATGAAATATTGTTCTGTATTTTTG
>Ga0079225_10001388_pt1 | contig 13554 bp, 10 predicted proteins | sample Poulit2012_FD_76344 | JGI IMG/M metagenome (GOLD analysis project Ga0079225, IMG submission 76344) | Agricultural soil microbial communities from Georgia to study Nitrogen management - Poultry litter 2012 | ecosystem: Environmental > Terrestrial > Soil > Agricultural land | place: USA: Georgia...
CCATCCTTATTAATACAGTTATTATCTAGTATACTCGCCGAACTATTTGATGATGCTGCTTATGTCACGGAAACTTTTATGTTCGGCACTTTTTAACCATTCGAACAATGCCATTTCTACCGAAGTAACTTTTGCACCTAAAGAGGTCATTTTGTCAATCGCCACTTGCTTATTTAATGCAGTTCTTGAAGAAATTCCGTCTGCAAGCACTTCGATATGATAATTTTCTTCAAGTAAATCGACCACTGTTTGATAAACACAAATATGTGCCTCAATCCCAGCGACAAAAATATGTTTACAATTAAATGATTGAAGTTTTTTCATGAAATTTCCACTTTGACACGCGCTAAAAACAAGCTTTTCAATTTGTTCATTATCTGGAACATATTCGGTTAGTCGTGAATCAATTGGCCCTAATCCTTGGGGATATTGTGTTAACCATATTATCGGTACTTCCAAAACTTGAGCACCACGAGCAAATCGTTGCAAATTTTTTATTAGTTCATCATTTTCATGCATCACATTCACAAGTTTTCCTTGTACATCTACCATAACGATAGCCGAATCATTTTTATCAATCAAATTCATCGCTCCTTTTATTTTTTGACAGCGTTTACAAGGTAGTTTTTTAAAAAATTAGTTTTTGTTTGTCAAGTTATCACGGAGGATTTTCTGTCCTGTTTGAGAGCCGTCAATGCCGTGTCTAACAGCTAATCTAATAATTAAATATAAAACGAAAACGCTTAATGACCCCAAACATCATGTTACCTCCGATGAATTTAGACTTGCTTTTCTTTTAATAAATCACGAATTTCAATTAACAATTGCTCTTTAGAATCGACTTCTTCTACTTCCTCTTCAGGCTCCTCTTCTTTTTTACGACGAATAATAAAGCGCAATACAAGAAAAATAGAGACAGCAATTATTAAAAAATCAACAATCGATTGAATGAATACACCGTAGGTCACATCTACACCGTTTAAGCGGTAAACTAAATGTTCAAAGTGAATCCCATTTAACAAAACACCTGCTAAAGGCATGACAATATCTTCAACGAGTGAAGAAACAATTTTACTAAATGCAGTTCCAATAATAACTGCTACTGCTAAGTCTATGACATTTCCTTGGGAAATAAATTCTTTAAAATCTTTCCACATTAGTTATCACCTACAATGTTTTCATTATGGATAATTGATAAAAAATCATTTATATTATTATCATACATTGGAAAATATAAGATGACAAACTTAACATATCGTTCTTTTTAAGTGAGCACATTTTAGTTTATGATACAATAGAAGAGAAGGTAGAATTTATCAACTTTTTGAGTTTGTAGTTAATCAGAGGTTCGTAAGTGATGATTTATGCCACAAAAACTTGCGGTTAGGTACAGTTCGATGCACATAAGTCGTGATTTACGCCACATAAGCGAATGTTGAGCGCCTATAACGAAGCGAGCTACACACGGCAACGCACGCAAATACTGATTTATCTCATATAAACCGGGGTTCAACGCTCATAAATACGATAGTAGCACTTATTAATCACGGCACTTTCTCATGCAAATTAGGATTCATTGTTCATAAATATCAAATAATTACATTTTATTTAAATTTTTTCAAAGGAATTATTATTAAGGAGTGCAAGTCATTTGTTAAAAGATCATCGCTTTCAAAATTTGACACGAGGCGATTTACAAAAGGATATCATTGCCGGGATCACTGTCGGGGTTGTTGCCATTCCACTTGGAATGGCATTTGCGATTGCTTCTGGTGTTAATCCTGAATACGGTATTTATACGACGATTATTGCCGGACTCATCGTTGCATTGTTCGGGGGATCGCACTTCCAAATCGCTGGTCCGACAGGGGCTTTCATTCCAATTTTGCTCGCTGTCGTTTTGCAATATGGTTATGAGGATCTGCTTATTGCAGGAATGTTAGCAGGTATCATGCTCGTTATGATGAGTATTTTTAAATTTGGAAGTTTAATTACTTATATACCGCGTTCGGTGACAATTGGTTTCACATCAGGGATTGCGGTCATCATTTTCACTGGTCAATTAGAAAACTTTTTTGGATTAGAAGGTATTTCAAAACAAGAGTATTTCCACCAAAATATGCTAGAAATTTTTCGACAATTTCATACGGTGAATATTTTTAGTATTATTTTAGCGATTATCGGCCTTCTTTCGATTATTTTTATTCCAAAATTTTTACCGAGAGTTCCTGTTTTGCTTGTCGCTCTTATCGTTCCAACTGTACTTAGTTTTATTATTTTCCCTGGAAAAGTTGCCACCATCGGTACGGCATTTGGAGGGATTCCCCAAGCATTTCCAGGATTTAAAATTCCTCAAATTACGTGGGAAAAGTTATTATATTTATGGCAACCAGCATTTGCTATTGCGATGCTCGGTGGGATAGAGTCTCTCCTTTCAGCCGTTGTAGCAGATGGAATGACAGGAAAAAAACATCGTTCAAATCGGGAGTTGTTCGGTCAAGGGTTAGCGAATATTGTTACGCCTTTTTTCGGAGGAATTCCTGCTACAGGAGCGATTGCACGAACAGCAACCAACATTAAGAGTGGTGCAGTTAGTCCATTTTCGGGAATTTTCCAAAGTGTTTTTGTCTTGCTAACTCTGTTAATTTTTGCCCCGTATGCATCACATGTTCCGTTAGCAGCGATGGCACCGATTTTAATGGTTGTCGCTTTTAATATGAGTGAGTATAAGTCTTTCGCTTCTATTTTGAAATTTCGTTCTGGTGACTCACTCGTGCTTGTAACAACATTTTTACTTACTGTATTTGTCAACTTAACGATTGCTGTACCGATTGGGCTCTTATTAGCAATGGTGTCGTTTGTAAAAAGAATTAGTGAAGTATTAGATGTACAAAGCATCGTTCCAGACGGTGTGGATGATGAAGATGTCATCGATAAACAGGATAATTATTGCCCAAAAATTGCTAGTTTTACGATTCATGGTCCACTATTTTTCGGTGCAGCTGACAGGTTTGGCACGACTTTAACACAGTCAATTAGAAAAAATCCGCGTGTACTCATTTTAAAAATGCGTCACGTTTCTTTAATTGATGTTACTGGTGTCGAAAATTTATCGATGCTTATTAATAGTTTTATTAAGAAAAATGGAATTGTCATCATTTCCGAGTTAAGTGAAGAACCAATGAAAGTAATCAGACAGAGTGAATTATATGACATGATCGGAGAGGAACATTTTTTCAGTGATACGACTGATGCCATTAATTATGCATTAAATGTAATCGATGTTTCCAATTGTCCATATTGTGGAAAGAAAGGGAAAGATACTTGCCAAGTGTTTAAAGAAGTGGCAGTTGATTCTAATGAAAGATAGAAAATTTTGAAAGTGGAAATTGATTATTGATCGGAAACGGCTCATCACGGAAACGGCTCATCCCTCTCTTTGCGCCTACAGAAAACCGAAAATTACAAAGTTCAGGTGGGTATGTCATCCGCCAGCCACTTGCTCATCTGAATTTATAATTTCCCTATTTTTGGTAGAGAGTTACGAGGAGCACGGAATCGACGTTTTCAAAAGTACAAACGCCATTTAAGCTTTTGAAAATGGAAAAATGAATATCCAATATTATAAAAAATTTTATGGAAATCGAGAATCTTTTTTATTCGGCAACATTTCTATACAGTTCTTTCTTTTTCTCCCTTCTTGTAAAGCTACATTCCGAGAATCAATCATTCATTTTACTTACTTAACTTAATGATTATTCCCGATTCCTCATCATTGACAACATTATTCTGTTTTAGGCTCTGTTAAATTCTGTTGTTGATAAAAAGTACTCGCGTTTGCACCACAGGCACAAGTGCGACATCTGTTCAAATGTCACTTCGTTCATTTTCACAGTGTCTTCTTTGCACCACAGGCACAAGTGCGACATCTGTTCAAATGTCACTTCGCTCATTTTCACAGTGTCTTCTTTGCACCACAGGCACAAGTGCGACATCTGTTCAAATGTCCTTCGGAATTTAAATGGAGATTTTCATTGCTGTTCCCATGGTTGAAATGTGAAAGGAATTCCGACCATTAGAGCAGTAAGCTCATCATAGGAAACTAGGTCACTATGTGACAGTTCTGTTAAAGAACGCTTCCCCATTGCCCGAAGGGCTATTTTCATTTCTTCTACACTCGCATTCAAATATTTCTCAACAGACATTGCACCAATATCTTCATCAAAATCTCGACTATACTTCCCTTCATTCCAGACAAGTTGTGTAGGTGGCTCAAATGGGACAGCCTTTGTTACTTGAGAATGAGCTACTGAAAATAAAATAGTTGAACCTAAATAAACGGCATCTGCCCCAAGTGCTAAAATTTTTAAAAAATGTCCAGGAACTAATAAGCCACCAGAGATGACTAAACTAACTTTTCCTTTCATTTTTCTTTTTTGAAGATGTTTATCAGCCCTAACAACGGCATGTAACGTTGGAATCCCAAAGTCATCTGCTAAAATTGGCGCTCCAGAATGGGTAGCTGCTTGTCCCCCATCAATCGCAATGTAATCAACGCCAAGCTCCAATATGTGATCAATATCTTCTTCAATTTTTCCTCCTGCACCGATTTTCACTCCAATAGGAACTCCGCCTGATATGTGACGAAGTTCATCAACGAGCAACTTTAAATCATTCAGTGTTTGATTTTCAAAATAATGTTCATAAATGATGGCATCCTCATCTTCCTTTAATCCCATTACTTCACGTGCATATCCGGTTAAATTATTTGGTGAAATTTTAGCCCCTATACCAAATTTAGCACCTTGTCCGAGTTTAATCTCAACCATGTCAGCTCGTTTAAAAAACGCTTCCTCTTTACCCCACTCTGTTTTGGAAAACTGTAAAATATACTTTCCAGCTGCATCTAGTTCCTCCTGTAAAATCCCCCCTTCACCAGAATTAATAGCCGTTCCAGAGTTGTTAGATGCTTTTGCCAATGCGATTCTTACCCCTTTACTTACACCGACACCATATGCCATTCCACTAATCATTAATGGTATATCAATTTGCATCGGCTTTTTAGCTATTGGCCCAATTGTGACGGATAAATCGATGTCTTCATCACTAGATATAGCAGATGTTTTAGTTTGTGAAGGAATAAAAGTGATCGGGTCTAGATGTGGCCATGATTTTGAAGAGCCGAGAGGTCGATGGATCACATCACCCGATTCAGAACGCAAATTATTTTCAAGTACATTTTGCACACCCATATGCCTAAATCCAGGTAATAGTTCTATTAGATTCTCTTGGTAACTGTCAGTGAATAGAATTTCACCTATATTTTTAACAATTCTTTTTATAAACCATCGCCATCCAAAAGCTAAAAAGAGGAAAATGATGAATAAGAAAGCTACAATTCCAAAAGTAATATATGTTAATATTATATGCATTTTATTATTCTCCAATATTCGCTCGTTTTAATTTCTATTGTTTCTGAATAAACTTGAAACTATGTATATTTCATGCAAAAATTTTTCATTGGAGTAACGAGATGAAAATTCACATGAAGGCTGCTTAGACTGTTTAATTAATAATGCCGTGATGAACTATATCGACATTAAAAGATGTCTCAATCGGAATTTCAGAATAAAATTTATCCCAATCAATTTTTTCCCATGTACTATGATGATATGCCTTCATTTTCTCTCCAATACCGAGAGAATCATTATTCGCCTTCTGCATTTTCTCGATAGTTTCTAGAGCGAGATGGTTCATCTGCTTTTCTATTTTTTTTGACAAGGCTTTAGCTTTTTTTTCATCATTTAAATGATCAGCAGGATATTCGTCTATTTCAACCCGCAGAGATATATCTATGTTCACCTTTATTTTTTCATTCTTTGTTGTTATCTTTTGTTTTCTTTTTAATTCATGGAATACTAAGTCGACAAAGTTTTTGTCATTTTCTATCTTGTCTTGCTCTATTTTGAAATTTAATTTCGTATTGCTTTCTAATTGATTAGATAAAATTAGAAACATGGTTGATTCTTTCCCATTTAATTCTCCAGTCATTTGATCATCTGAAAATAATGCCAATCCTTTTATTCTAGCCTCTTTACCATTATTTTCTATCGTGACATAAGGTAAGACTATGTCTTTACCGTCTGATAATAATAGTGGACAGATTGATTGTACGTTCTCATTTTTAATAAGTCCGCTTTCTTCTGCACCTTGTAAAAAGTCAAAATAAAATTCACTAATTAAAAATGAATAATCCCTGTTTATATTCAAAGCCTCCCTAGCTGTTCCATCTATAATGGCTACTCTTGCATTTAAGGGGCTTCTTAAATCACGGTAAAGGGAATCTAATGTTGAAAATATTCCATCCGTAGCCAATTCTTTTCCTAACAAAACTGTCCTAGCCTTCGATCTATCAAATTTTTGTGGCAAGATCCTATCTAGTTCATCATCTGTGTCTCGTGCAGTATTACCCGATGTCGTAATTACTTCACTCTGATTACCTGGTTCAATTTGTTCCAATTTTCCACCACTTTCCTTTGGCAGACTAACTGTCTTGAGTATTATATCATCACCTTCCAAGTCATAACCAATCGCTAATATTAAACTATGCTTTCTTAATAGTCGTTCATCCCAGCATCCTACAAGCAATATTGTGAAAATGATTATCCAAATAATATTTTGTCGCCCATTCATTGGTTGCTTCCCTCTTTCTTTTTTAAAACGATTGAAAATAGAAGAGTGATAAACGGAATACACATAAAAATTAAGATGAAAGGATTTATTAATTTTGCAACTGAATCAATCATGTATCTTCCAAAAATATTGGCTCCAATTAAATAACTGAACCCCGCAACAATATAAACATAAATACTTCTTTTACCTATTCTTATAGCTGTCGTTAATCCGAGGGAGGTAACGTATAACATCATTATTGATGTAGTGACCACGAGTACAATCCACATTGAAGTAAAAATCAAATCTGGTCTCCCAATTATGTTAAAGTTAAAAGATTTAACAAGATATAAAACTGGTTCTGGAATTCGTTTTAATTCTTTAGAACTAAAAAACAATAAACTAGTTAACACCATAAAAGTATTAAACAGTGTAATAGTAATATTACTAATGGTGACGGTTCTAACTATCCCTTTATAATCAGATTGAACGAAGGGGTGAATAATAATGAAATATCCAAACCCAATAAATGAATATATACTGACAGGTATTCCATCAATAATTGATTTAAGACCAGAATTCCCAATTGGTAATATATATGTAATATGTGCATCCCTTAAGGCGAAGGCACTAATCCCTATAAATATAACTAAAATAATAGAGGATAAAGTTAATAGTCTGGCTATTACTTGTATGTTTTCTATTGCTGTATAAACTGATAAAAGTAAAATTAATACAATTAATATCCACTTTGGGGTTAAAGGCATCATCCATGACTTAAGAATAAAGGCATATTTGGCTAAAAAAACTCCCCCTAAAATTATAAAGTAAATACTATAAAAGATAATGATTGTTTTCCCAATCCACTTACCAAAAACTAATTGGATGATTTCATAAAGGTGATGTGATGGAAACCGTTTCACTAATTTAGCATAAATTAATATAATTACTTGGATAATCACACCAGCTAACAATACAGATATCCAGCTGTCACTACCCGCTTTTAGAAATATTTCATATGGTAAAGTAATCATACCAACGCCTATTTGTGAATGAATCATAATATTAACAAGTTGGTATTTTGTAATTTTATTTTGTGCGAGCATTCATTATCCACTTCCTTATCGATTGCATTCCTCCCTGTTTATGTTTTCGTTTAAATTGTTGATGATAATTTATTAGAGGAGCTGGAAAGCGAATAATCGCATTTTTAAAATAATTAAACTTAGGTGATATAACAGGGGAAATATAAGGTATCCCGAACGATTGGATTTTACACATATGCATAATAATAAATAAAATGGATGCAACAATTCCAACAAAACCAAATATCGTCGCACCAATCATGACAGGTAAAGTTAAAATTCGAACTGTGTTGCTCAATTCATAAGATGGAATAGTAAATGACATAATTGCAGTTAAAGCAATAACGATAACCATTGTATTTGATATTAATCCAGCACTAACGACTGCATCACCAATAATTAATCCACCTACAATACCAATTGTCTCACCAATAGGAGATGGTAGCCTCATTCCAGATTCGCGTATCAACTCTATCGTAATTGCCATAAATAGGACTTCAAAAAATGGATGAAAAGGAATGTTTTCTATGGAACTTTTTACTAATGTAATCATCTCATATGGAATGATTTCAAAATGAAATGAAATGACTGCAATGTATAAAGCGGGTAAAATTAGCGTACCCCAAAAACTTAATAACCTTAATAGTCGAAAAATAGAACCAGTATAAAGTCTATTATTGAAATCATCTGGCGATTGAAAAAAAGAATAAAATGTAACAGGCATAATGATGGCATCAGGACTTCCCTCACTCATGATACCTACCCTTCCTTCCATTAGATGAGCCTCAAGTTGATCTGGCCTTTCTGTATAAAGAATTTGCGGAAAAGGAGATAATGGGTATTCCTCAATATATTCCTCGATTTGTCCAGTGGAAAAAGTATCGTCATTTGAAATCGAAAGGATTTTTCCTTCGATTTCGTTTATCAATTTGGAGTCAACTTTTTGATTCATATAAACAATGGCTACTTTTGTTTTCGATTCCGATCCTAACTCATAAAATTTAACAACAAGATTTTGATTAATAATTCGTTGTCTAATCAAATTCATATTCATATCAATATTTTCTACAAACCCTTGATGAGAACCCCTGACAACTTTTTCAGTTTCCGGTTCTTCAATCGAACGATCATTTTTTTGTTTCGTTTGAAATGAAAAAGCCTCATTTTTTCCTTCAACAAGGAGAACACTATAACCTTTCAATAACGAGGATATTAATTCATTTAAATCAGATGTTTCTTTTAAATTAACATCAGTAATAATATTTATTAAATCGTCATCCTCATCAACTTTTGCTAATGGTTTTAAAAATCTTTCTAAAATTTCTTCTGTATCAACCATTGTTTCTAAATAGATTAAATAACCCTGATCATTATGAAAGATCACTTCCCTCATCATTAAATCTTGTGTGTCATTAAATGAATTGTTTATAAATTTAAAATTTTCCTCAAGGGTAGGAAGTAATGATTTAGTATTAGATTTGCCGACTTTTTTATAAAGACTTTCATTTTTATGCTTAATAAAGAACATGGATTATCCCACACCATCCCTATAAAACCTATGCTAATTGTTCCCCACATAAATAGATTTATTCAAATTAATGTTGCATATTGTTTTTAAGAGAAACATCGATGAGTAGCTTTTTCCTTAGTAAAGAATCATAACGGAACTACACTACTCATCCTATATCTTCTCATCCTTATCGATAATTATGCAGTGATGATTACACTTTATATTTCAACTAAATGATACATACTAGGTATACAAAAACTCTAAAGCTTAATAATTAGTAAAGATGGTTACTCAAGAGCTGGCTATTAGTTTTTAGTGTAATAACTGTGAGAGATGATTAAATTAGAAATTAGAGATTAACAAAATTTAAAGGTACTTCTATTTTTTCAAGAAGTACCTTCTCTTCATTTTTTTATTTAATAAGATGATCCCAATTTTCAAACACTTTTATACTGCAAACGCCCCCCTCGTATCGTTGAAGATTTGGATCGGTTATACTTGATTGAGTTATGCTATCATAAATTATTCTGTCTTCCAATTATATGTTAATTGCCTTTTTGTGTTTCAAAACCAAACTATTTCTTCAAAAGTCTTAGTGCTTCTTCAATGAATATTAAATATTAATGCGTCCACATTGCAAAAAAACCCACTCTGGTTCGCATTGTGAAGAGGCGTAGTGAGTTATATATACATATGCATTACTTTTCGTTCTGTCTAAATAAATATTTAATATTTTTGCTATGAAACATTATGAATGCAACTCAAAAAGGACACATTCTTTTATTGTTATATTTAGAGTTCGTTTATTTTCATTCATTTTAAAAAGTTTCTGTTAATTTTGTAACGAGTTGTTTTTTCCGGGAAACCACTCCTTCTAAAAACGCGCGATTGTTATCCAACTTAACATTAAAGGCTTTTTCCACATTTCCCGAAGATTTTCCCAATGCTAACGCATCAGAATTACTATTCACAATGTCAGTGACAGCTAACAAAAACAAATCTAATCCTTTTGCTTCAATCGTTCGCCCAATTTCCGCTTCAAATTCTTCTTGTTTGGCATAGACACTATCAATGTCTACGGCATTTATTTGCGCAATTTCAACCTTCGAATTACCCATCGTAAATTCTTTCGCATCCATTGCTAAAAGTTCCGCAATCGATTTGTCACTTACGTCTGTTCCTGCTTTTAACATGTCTAAACCATAGTTTTCAGCGTCTACACCAGCAATTTCACTTAACTCTTTTGCTGCTGCAACATCTTCTTCAGTACATGTCGGCGATTTAAACAGTAATGAATCGGAAATGATGGCTGATAACATGAGCCCTGCCATCGTTTTAGAAATTTCAACGTCACTCTCTTTATATAACTTCATTAAAATTGTTGCCGTACAGCCGACAGGCTCGACACGGAAATAAAGTGGATCTGCTGTTTCAAAATTCGCCACCCGATGGTGATCAACGACTTCAACAATTTTTACATCACGAATATTATCGACCGACTGTTGAAATTCATTATGATCGACTAAAATAGCTTGCTCATTTTTAGGATCTAATTGCTCTACTAATCGTGGAGCTTCGACATTAAAATGACGTAATACATATTCTGTTTCTTTGTTTATTTCGCCTAGTCGTACCGCTTCCGCATCAACACCTAATGCACGTTTTAAATTCGCATAAACAATCGCAGAAGTAATCGTATCTGTGTCAGGACTTTTGTGTCCGAATACTAAAGTTTTTACCATATCTTATCACCTGTTTTCTTTCATCATATTAACTAGAATACCATATTTCACTTTCATTCGTTAAATAGTTTACATTTATCGGTGAATTTTTTCATACCTTACAAAATTTTATTGTTGTTTCTGCTCATCATACCATGCTAAAATTTTCCCGGTAATTTCCTTATCCTTTACTTCTTCCGCTTTAAACCCACCAAAATCGACAATTCTTTCTAAAGTGACCCCTTCTTTTTCTAATATCACAACACCGTATCGGATATATGGAGACGGAATAATATCATGTAATTCAGCATCTTGAGTGAGACCCATTTCGCTGGCTAATTCACGATCAGTATCATCTAACACCCAAGTTCCTTCATAAATTTTTCCTCCATCATTCGATTTCGATTCGGCTGCCTCAATTTCATCTGATCCCATTTTCAAATTAATTGAATGTAATAGTTTAATAATTTCAGCTAAAGCAATAAATATCATACCGGAAATAAATCCGGTTAAAGCAGTATCTAAAAAAATCGCCCAATTAAAACCAACAAATTCTGCCATCATATTCCCAGTATAAATAGCAAGACCGGTACTGATTACAAAAATTAATATTCCAATATAAAACAAAATTTTCGACACTTTATTTTGCTTCATTTATCCTCCAACCTCTCTCATAAATGCTAATGACAATATAACTAAATATAGATTCAATAATAAAATTCCCAATAAATAATATTTACAAACAAAATAATGGTAGCCAAAATCGTCAGAATTGTCATCCACATTCTTCGCTTACGTACTTTTTTTATCTGAAATAATAAAAGGCCACTTAATACAATCGAGATCACTATATAAACTGCATTAGCAATTAGGAAAATTTTAAGCGAATCGTAAGTGGTCATCGACAATGTTTTGTAAGTCATCCAAAGAACGTTTAAAAACAACAATACATTTAAAATATGTTGGCTTATAAGTAGGATAGATGAATTTTTTCCTCGTAATTTTTTATAAATCGTGAAAACGACATAGGTAGCTGAAAACAGGATAGAAAATCCGGTTCAAATAATGCCTGTCCATTCTAAAATATGTTTGTAAAAAGAAACGTAAAGTAAGTCTGTGTTTGCAGAAGATAATATTTTACCATTTTGTGAATTTACTGAATAAACATCAATACCGTATGCACTAAAACCGTCTTTCGTTACGTAAACTCCAGGTTCCGCTTGTGATGTAAAGACGGCTCAAATAGCATATCAATCGTTCTAAGTTTTTATGATCCATTGCGAAAAAAGCAAGGTTAGGATCGTATGCAAATAAAATCCATAGAAAAAGAAATGAAATGAACAACTATAAAGTTTATTTATTGAAAAAGTCACTAGTTCATCCCCGTTCCTAGTTGACAGATCCATTTACTTTTAAACCTTTCTCGCTTACTTAATTTTTATCATCCTAAAAAAAATATTTTAAATTCATTTTCCTTCATATAACTTAACATAAAATATATAAATGCTCCATTTTAGTTAGATTTTTCATTTAAAAAGACCCTACATTAGAACTCTCATTCTAAACATAGGGTCAATATGTAATAGGGATAACCAACATGAAAATTTACCAAATATTAATAATCTATCCAAGGTGAACAATTTTAATTTATAAAATTTCTATGATGCAAACTGAGGTGTGTCTGTCGCTTCCGGATAACCTTTACCTTCATACTTATCTTCAATTAATTGTCTAACTTCATTCACTGAATTGCCTTCTTGAAATTCCACAATTGATTCAGCAGCAATATCTAGACAAACTTGACATCTTGTTGCATGATCATCCCATGTAACTCCATCATCTTCATTAGTATCATGAATAAAACAATCGAGGTTATGGTCATGTCCAACAGAATCTCCACAACCACAATAACATGGAATATGTTCTAAAAGTTCCTGATGGTTAGCAACTCCACGATACAATACTTGCATATTTTCATGGTGATCATTTAAGAAAGACGGTAACTCGTTAACACTCGATGTTTCTACCCGTAAATCTCCCATACTCCCATCATTAACAGAAGTAATATCATTGTTCGTATCTTTCTTACCACCACACGCTGACAATATTACAGCCATCATAACTACCAGGGCAAACATTAATATGATTTTACGCATTAACAGCACCTCTGAAAAACTTTATCTTTACAATTCAATTTTATCATAAATAGGATGGTGAAAAAGTGACAAATTATCGATAGTTATCATAATTACTTTAAAGTTCTTTTTAGTGTCACTTGCGTTTCACAGAGTAGCAACGGTGTCCAATAAAATATCTTTTTAAATAAAATAAATTGTTCAAAAACTATGCAGTTATTTTGCTTTCACAATAATCAACTAAACATGAAATTCAAAAGAAACAACCACGATTGTTTCTCTAATCAGAAAAAAACTGGATAGCATAGAGCCACCCAGCTTTTAAAATTTTCAAAAGTAAAACAAAATTTATGCAGCTTCTTGTTTTTCTTCTTTAATCTTCTTTTGCAGTCGTTTCGTTTCAGCAACAATGACCCCCGAAAGTCCAAGGA
>Ga0079225_10001389_pt1 | contig 13550 bp, 18 predicted proteins | sample Poulit2012_FD_76344 | JGI IMG/M metagenome (GOLD analysis project Ga0079225, IMG submission 76344) | Agricultural soil microbial communities from Georgia to study Nitrogen management - Poultry litter 2012 | ecosystem: Environmental > Terrestrial > Soil > Agricultural land | place: USA: Georgia...
ATAGAACTTAAGAGATTAAATAAATAATAGGGTTATAAGTTTAAAAATACTAGCTAATGAAAAGATAAAAATCCCAATTTATAGAGATCGCTCTGTTATATTAAAAATCGTGGTTTGCGTGGTTGATGTGTTTGAAAAAATGTTTAGTTTTGGAATTTAACAAATTATAAGTATATATTATAAATATGAAAAGCAACTAATGAATAGAATGTATTAGTTGCTTTTCTTTTTTTCTGCAGAATGAAATTGAAAAGGAGGTATAGGCATGAAGTGTCATTTTTGTGAAAGAGAAAACCAAGAATGCTATGAATATAAATTGTTGAAATTAATTGATTGTATTTGTAATGAATGTTTTGATAAACACATAGAGCCAATTAAATTATTCTTAAATAACACTAATAATATGTTATTGATTAAAACAAATTATGAACTAGAGTTAATAGATATTAGTAACGGAAAATTTAATATTAAAAAAATACAAGAATTAATTGATGGGTACATAGAAATATATCCATATAAAAGTGATGAACATTTAGTTTTAGTAAATGAAGATGGAATTAATTTGAGACTAGAATTTAATAAACTAGCTCAAGATATATTTAACTTATATGCTTTTGGGAATGTAATTATAATCCCAAAAACTTATATGAAATGAGAAGGATATAGATGAAATATAAAAAACACAACAAAAAGAAAAGCGGATATAAACAACATAAATATAATAAAAGTAATAATTACAATAAAAGAAAACAACAGCAACAAGTTGCAGTTGTTAAAAAACACAATATAGAACCACAAAAAAACTTCTTTGGAGGAAACCTTGTAAGTAATATGAATTTTGGAGGAAAAGACCACGAGTTATCAGGATATGTCTCTAGAGAATTAGTTTTGATTGACAAACATGGTAATAAGCAAATTGCTAAGGAAAAGCAATTTTTCAACAGTAGCAAACATCCAATGAGTATTTCAATAAATAATAACAAGAATAACGGTAATAACAACAAAAGTTAATATTATTGAGTGAAAATAAATAGAAGGGAATGAATAAAATGATATTAAAGAATAATAGGCTAAAGGATGTAGTTGAATTAAATGGTATGAACTTATTGACAATAGAGAACGGTAAGTATAAATACAAAACATATAAAGGAAGCTATGTAGATGATTTCGAACGTATGAAAAAACCAAAAGAACACAAATTTTTAAAAAGTCTTAAAAAGGATAATATAAAAGTAATAATAAATTCTGATGTGTTTGATTTGTTTAATGAAAAACAAAAAATAAATAGTTTTAGATATAAAGATATTCTAGAATGTTATTATAGTTTTCTCATAAATAGCGTAGATTTTATTGCTTCTATAGCAGAAGAAAATGATGAAGGAGTATTAATACAGAATACATATAGTGAGGAAAAAGGACTTTTTATGTCTACGATAGGATTATTGAATGATACTAGAATAATATTTATTGAAATACGAAAGGAAAATCATAATGAGTTATAAATTCGATTATAAAACAAGATACATGACACGAGGAGTGTCCAGTAAGATCCCATTAACTTTACAAATATACTTATGGAATCTAATAGATGAAAAACTCAAAAAAAATGAAGATTTAGATTATCTTCAAATTTTTATTGTAAAAAATAATGGTAGAAATTTAAAAATAATACATAAGCAAGAAGAACCACCATATAAGAATGAATATAAACTCAAAATGGTAAATGAATATGTAGAAGTTAAAAATACAAAGATTTATGTGATTGATGATAGAACACATAGCACGATGTTATTTGCAGAAGAATATTAATAAAGGAGAGTAAAATGAAGAAAGAAAATAGAAATAAAACGGTTGACCAATTAACCGTAGCAAAAATGATAGCTGATAAATACAACATTAATTTATCATCTGTTATTACAATAATTGAAGAGGAACAAAAAATAACAATGGAATTTGTTAGAAGTGGATATAAGGTAATTAAAAAGAATTATGTAACATTTACACCAATAAAGAAAAAGGGTTATAGAATGAAATCAAGTTTAGATGGTAAAGAATATGATATTCCAGAAAGAACTATTGTAAAATCATCCATTGGATTAGGATTTAAGAGTTATGTATCAAATAATACTAGTAAAATGCCTGATAGAATATGTAGATTTGTGGATAGTGATGAAAGAAAGGCACAGAAACCACAAGAACCACATCTAAAAGAAAGAAAGAATAATGACAATAAACAAAATAGTGGGAAAAAGAATTAAAGAATTAAGAATGTATAATGGTTTAACTAGGCACGACCTTAGTCAACTAACAACTATAAGTTATACATATTTAATGAATGTGGAAAACGGAAAAGCTAATCCAACAATTAACATTTTAAAAATAATATCAACCTTTTTGGATGTAGAAATAAAGGAGTTGTTTATCAATGAGTGATAAAAAAATAAGATATATTGAATCAAAGGAAATTTCAAAAATATTATCTGAAAGAACAAGTTTAGATGTAAAAACAATTGATATTATAATCGGATACTGGTTAAGAATTATATTGCACAATGTAAACAAAAATGTCTTTATAAATGCTAATAATTTCTTTGAGATTTTTGAAATAAAAAATAAGATATATATAAGGTTTTCTAATAAAGCAATAAGGCAAATTGAACAAAAGGGTTTACACGTTAAATAAAATAAAACCACTCCATAAAATGGTATAATATATAATATATACTTTATAATGGAGTGGGTAAAATGAAAATAAGTTCAGACAACAATATACTTAATATACAAGTGAACAAATATAATATTGATATTAATTTTTCTAATAGAGCGATATTTAGAAATAACTTAAAAAAAGTAGAAAAAATTTATGAGGAACTTTTTGGCGAAAAACATTTACATAGAGATGAATTAAATAAAATAGAAGCAAAAATTATTACTATTTCAAAAGTTGTAAAAAAAGTTAAAAAAGATATAAATGAAAAAAATAATCAAATAGACGACCATAGGCACTTTAATATTCTAATAAACACAATTTTTCTAGTTCTTTTAGAATTACATGAACAAGAGGAAGAGTCTATTAATTCAAATATATATATGGATTGGAGAGATTTTATTGCTATAACGGTAGAAAACCTCTTAGATGATGAAGATGAAAATAAAGACGTCCTAGCAAATTTTGATTCGAAAAGAATTATTAACTTAATTAAAAAGTATAAGATTTCATCTATTATAATAAGACTAGCTGAAGAATATGTTAATAAAAATACTAATTTTCAATATGATAAAACAACTAATAGAAAATACAAAGTTGTATTTACAAATGAACATGCTAGATTAATAAATATTGGTGGGATTATAAGTAAATTGTGTCTACCAGTAGTAGCGTATTATTTAGATGCTTTAAATATCAAAGATGATAAATTGGAACACTATGATACTGTAAAAGACTTTATAAGGGACGTGTTTGTGAATTTATTTAACATTGTTGATCTTTTGTATCGACAAGACAAAAAGGATAAAGTTATTGATACTATTATAAATGGTCTTATTGAACAAGGTAAACGTAATAATAAAGAAGCTTTTAAGGTTTTAAATAACATTAGCGCTAATTATTCGCCATATGGGATTAAAAAAGAAGTTAACGGTGAATTATATACAAACGCATTTCTTAGTATTGAAATTAACAATGAACCTCTAAAATATATAGTATCGTCTGTAAATAAGAAGATGGATTATATGGCCAAAGAAAAAATTGAAAGTAAAGATAGAATAATAGGCTTTAATATAAAAGATCTTTGGGATAAAGACTATGAGTAACACTGTTTAATAATTAAAAATCAAAAGTATTAATGAAATTAAATATATTATAAAAATTTAATATAAAACATCTTTATAGATTCAAAATCAAGACGAAGAGTTTCTTCGTCTTTTTCTTTATACTTGTTTTCGTGATTAAATAAATCTTTAACTCTTTTAATGTTTGGATAATAGAATCCTTTCTGGTAATTACTGCGTGTATGTTTATAATATATATAATTATTAATATAATCTCTTGAGAAAAACGTGTTAAAACTGTGATTTGCATCATTATAAATATCCTTAACAATATTTAAATTCCTATTTATTCTATAGTTGTTTCCTATTATGGAGTTATCAAGGTATAGCTTCATTATTGAAATAATTGATATATTAGTAAGGTTAAAATATTTAGGGAGTGTATTGTTATGATTTTCAATATCTTTTAATCTTAACTTTATCGATACAAATTCATAAGATTTGGTTAGAAGTTTTACAATAAAAGCTTCAATCTTATCTCTTTTTCCTTTTGAATTTAGATTTACATCTACAATATTATTCTGTTTTATTGGCACAATTTTTAACCTCCGATACGTTTGTTATCATGTTTATATTATCATCAAGGGCATAATATGTCAATTATATAGATGTAGTGTCCGTACATACATTTGTAAGCGGGAAATAACGAACGCTTGGAAAGGAGGGCAGTATTGTGAGTTTAATAAAAGATCATAAAAATAATCATATGATATATAGAAGTAAAGAATATGATTCAATAGCTGGTGATTTACTATTAATTGAACATGTCAAGGTTTTCTCTCACGGAGGGAATAATAGTATTAAGTTAGGAATGATAAGTACAGATGGAATTAATAAAAATAGATTTGAAATTGATTATACAAACATTGCTGTATCAAATGAATCAGCGATGAAAGAACTAACCTATAATGGATATGTTGTTCTATCAAGTACCTATATTAAAGGTTATCGCGATTATATTAGCATGGAATTATTTAATTTTGATAAATCTAAATATACTTATTATCATACATCGCTAGGATACACACATATGAAAGATGGTACCAAAATGTTTTTACTAGGAAAATCTAAATATCAAAACTCAGTTTCACACTATATTGATGATAACTTTGATTTTATTAAAGGAACATTAACTAATCAAATGGATTTTATCAAGACAACAGTAATAAGTAATATAGAAATGAAGTTAGCACTAGTATTAAGTCTTAGTTCTATAGTTATGTCAGATTTGAAAGATTATGCTGATTTAGGTACAACAGTAATAAATTTAAATGGAAAATCATCTACTGGGAAAACAACAGCGGTACAATTTATGGCTAGTATTTGGGGGAATCCTAAAATTAGCAATCGGGGAATTGTCAGAACATTTAATGCTACGAAAAATTCTCTTGTAGAAACATTCACTGGGATTAATGGTGTGCCTATTATAATTGATGATGCAACAAGTCTAATTGGACAAGATCTTTCTGATTTAGTCTATAGTATTGCAGCTGGAGAAGATAAATTAAGATTAAATAGTGATATTGAAATAAGAGAATCAAAAGGTAATTGAAGTGGTATTGCTTTAATAACAGCAGAAACAAGTATAAAAGAAACCTCAACACTAACTTCGGGTTTAATTCCTAGATTAATAGAGTTAGAACAAACTGTATGAACAGAAAGTGCAAAACATTCAACAGAAATAAAAAAAGGAATATATGAAAATTATGGATGTTTAGGCAAGGATTTCTCTGAAAAATATTTAGAATTATCAGATAAAGAAAAAAGAAATGAATATGAAAAATCATTAAATGAGATTGACGCTCTAATAATCAATAGGAATACATATACAGATAGAATAGCTGCTAAACTTGCATCAATTTACTTAACAGCTAAATTAATAGACTACTATTATCCAGAACTTCAATTAAATTTAGAAGAAATTAGAAAGTATATAGTATCTCTAGAGAATGATAAAGATGTCGAGTCATCAATGGAAGAACGTGCTTTTAGTATTATAAAAGAATTAATAATTAAAAATCAAAAAAAATTAGAAAGAGTATATACTTTTAACAATCAAGAAAAAAAAGTAACAAGTAAATCCAGCGATTTCATTGGATATATCAGATATGATAGTAAGAATAAAACTAATACGTATGTAATTTTATCATCAGTGATTAAAAATGAACTCAAAAAGAATAATATATATCAATGGTCAAACGTCTTAAGATTTTTAGAATCAATTCCTAATGTTGTTAAAATTGGAACTAAAAATCCTAAAGCATCTGAAACTGATTCAAAATTATCAGCTAAAGCTATTCGATTTGAGTTTAAATCAGATAATGACGACAATTTAATAAACTGGTATCATGACACATCACCACAAAACTTTTAAGGAGGGTTAAAATGGTAATTAAAATCAAACGTAAAGATATAACAAACTTAGAAGACACAACAATTGTTGAGTTTAAAGTTAAAGGACCAAAGAAAACTGAACTTAACAGAATAATTAATAATATAATAATATCTGAATAAAAAATAATATAGATTTAAGGCGATTATCATAATCGCTTTTTATCTATTATAAGGAGAGAAAATGAGAAAATTAAGCATTGATGAAGTAAGAATTTTAGATAAAATCAACAACAATTATAGTGGAAAAATACCTGTTGCAGTTTATGCAAGAAAATCAAAACAAGATCAATCAGGAATGTCATTAGAGACTCAGATTGATAGTTGCTCAGAATTGATAGTATCACAAAAAAAGTATTTTACTGAAATTGCAATTTATAAAGAAGAGAATGTTTCAGGAAGAGATATAAAAGGGAGAAAAGAACTTTTAAAGTTAATTGAAGAAATTAAAAATGAAATGATAAAAGTGGTTGTTATTAGTAAATGAGATAGAATTTCACGTAATACAGCCGATTTAAAGTATTTGAAAGAAAAGTTTGCAAAATATGGAACTTTAATTATTTCATTAGATGATAGTGGAGAAATTAGTGCAAGTGCAAATCTACAAAGAGAAATACTAGCAGTAATAGATCAATACTATTTACACAGGATAGCAGAAGATACAAAAACTGTTTTAATTAATATAACAAAACAAGGAAAATCAGGTGGTGGTATTGCAAATTTCGGCTATAGATTTAATAAGTTTAACGAATTAGTGATGGAACCAATTGAAGCTGCAATTGTTCAAAAAATCTACAATTATTATGAAATAAGTCGTTCATATAATGAAGTGGCAATAAGATTGAATCGTGAAAATTTCAAAACAAGAAAAGGAAACAAATTTAGAGCCTCAACAATTAAAGATATATTAACGAATGTCAAATATAAAGGAGTCTATAGATATAATCGTGAAGATAGAATTCAAAGTAATCTACCAATTAAGAAATTCGATGAGGTATGAGTAGAGGATGGTATTAAAAATCCAATTATAAGTGTAGAACAATTTGATAGAATACAAACTATTATAAGAACCACAAAAAAGGTTGTAAAAAATTCAAATTATAATCTTACTGGAATAATGATTTGCGGAGAGTGCGGAGCAAAAATGCATGGAAGTGCAAGATCAAATGGAAAAGGAAGAGGGCGAACACAATGGTATGCATGCCCAAATCGTTCATTAAAAAATGGAGGTACATGTACCAACAAAGGAATCAGCCACAAAGACATTGAGAATAAAGCAAAAGATTTAGCTTATAAAGCAATAACTATATATATTAATAATGATTATGAAATAAGTCAGATAAATAAAGTATATGAACAAAAAAAACAATTAATAAAGTCAACAAAACAGAGTATTACAAATTTAAAATCTAAACAAAATCAACAAATTGAGTTATTACTTGATGATGATATAAGTGATTTTGTTAAAAATAAACTAAATGAAGATATAGAATCAATAGAAAATGAAATAATCGAATTAAACAATATTGTAGAAGAAGAGGAAGCTGCTAAAAATAAACTAAAAGATAAATCAGCATTTAAAAATGTTGATAAAAACGATCTTTTTAATAATAATTCAAATAGCAAAATGCTATATAGAATTGTTTTTAAGAACATAAAAATCAAAAATGATGAAATAATTTTTGAAATTAATAAAGAATAAATCAAAGGAGAGTAGATATGAAGAAGTTTGCAAGTTGTTATTGCAGATATTCAAGTGATAAACAACAACAACAAAGTATTGATTTTCAACTTGGTGAGATAAAAAAATTTTGTAATAAACATAATATAGAGTTAGTAGCAGAATATATAGATGAAGCGCAAAGTGGTAGTTCAGATAATAGAGTAAATTTTAGAAGAATGATTAATGATGCAAAACTATCGAATTGGGATTTTATTATTGTATATGATTTTTCTAGGTTAGCTAGAAATGTAGAAGATCAAATGTATTATCAAAAAGTTCTAAAGGAGCAAGGTATTCTAATTAAAAGTGTAAATGAACAATTTGATGATACTCCAGAAGGACACTTATTTAATTTAATAACTGCAGGAATGAATGAGTATTATTTAAAAAATTTGTCAAGAAGATCATTTGCTGGAGTAATGCAAAATGCTAGAAAAGGAAAAGTTGTAGGAGGTTATGCTCCTTTTGGTTATAAAGTTGTTAATAAAGAATATGTTATTGATGAACATGAAGCAAAAGCTGTTAGATTTATATTTGAAAAGACGTATGAAGGATGGTCATATCAAAGCATAGCCGATGAGTTAAATAAAAAAGGTTATAAGACAAGACAAGGTAAGCCGTTTACAAACAATATGTATAACACTTTAACAAATGTTAAGTACAAAGGAACATTTATTTTTAATCAAACGAAAAGAATAAAAGATAAAGGAAAGTTTAAAAATATATTAAAAGATCCCACTGAATTAGTAATAATTGAAAATGGAATTCCAGCAATTATTAATGAACGGCTTTTTAGAGATGTACAAAAAATATTATCAAAGAGAAAGAAACATTATAAAAAAGAACTACATGGTTTAAACTATCTTTTAACAGGTTTTACAATTTGTGAAAAATGTGGATATTCATATACTGGAAGTTCATCATATAAAAAAAATAGTGTGAGACCTTATTACGAATACAGGCACTCTAGAAATAACAAATTATGTAAACAAAAGTCAATAAAAGCAAAGTATTTAAATGATTGGTACATTGATGAAGTTATTCCTGAGTTATTAAAAATAGCAAATATTAGAAAAAACAGGGATAAATTGAATGAGCAAATTATTGAAAGAATTGACAAGTTAAAACATAAGGATAAAAAATTAAGAGAAACAATTAAAAAAGTTGATAATGAAATAAAAGAAAAGTTTGAAAGTATTGATACAACTTTCTCTCACTATTTAATGATGGAGGAAATAGAGAAATTAAAGATACAATTATTTAATGAGCAAAAAAAATTAAAAGATATCAATAGAGATATAAAAAGATTAAAGAGATTAAGTTTGGAAGACTTAAGAAAGTACATTAGAAAAATAAAGTCAAATTTTAATGAGGCTAAAAATAGAAGTCAATATGACAAAGTTAATCGAAATATAATTTCTAAAATAACTATTTCAAATGAAAGAATTAAATTATTTTTGAATTATAAAAACATAGGTAAAGAGTATGTAGATTATGAAATGTTATTTGCGACAATTAACAGAGAAAATCTTTTAAATCGAGGCAGGATAAACGATTTAAGAGATAAAATGACTATTAAATAAGTAATAGATGAGTGAAATAAAAGCACAAAAAACATAAAAGGAAGTGTGAACGTGAGAAAAAAATTTTTAATCGAGCTGCAAAAGTTAAATGTGTATTATAATAGAGTTATGATAACTCTAGATCAGGATACTAGTGACTTTATTGTAATAGGTGAAATTGAGCCGTATGATTATACTGCATTAGATATTTTGTTGTACATATTTAATGGTGGCGGCATACATGATTTAATGTATTGTAAAATTTATGGTTTTGAACAAGAATTATCTAGTGGGCTTGCATTATTTACAACTAGGATTACTGAAAATGAGTTTGAAGAATTGATTAGGCGTACTAAAGAAATAAAGATTGCAATCAATAAAGAAATATTATATGAATTTATTAACGAATTTGACGATGATGCAAGGGCTTTATTTGTTATAAATGAATTAGGAATATAAGGATGATATACATGCCATTAAAAAAAGAAGCAATTAAAAGATTAGAAAGATTAAATTTGGAGTCTGATGTTATTGACTCGATGAAGCAGCACCAACAAAGACATGTTTCAGGACTGTTTGGGAATGAATTTAGGCTTGATTTGCTAGAACAAGATATAGAAGAACTTAACTTAATTAGTAAATCAGTGGAAAATTTCGAAAAAACAAACGATGTTTTTGTATATCATGTTATAATTAGGTATCTAAAAAATTCTAATAATGACGAAATAAAACCAACATATACGTTTTTATTTGTTTCTCCTGAAGACGATTATAACAATTTCGAATCCAATATAAACAATAATATTGTTTATGGTTATTTTGATAAGGGTGAAAGTGATTGGACTAGTGAATTTGGAACATTTTACATATATAGAACGTTTGCTGGTTCACTAAATATATTTGAGCCGGAATCGAAAGAAGATTATAATAATTTTATAAGTAACCATAAAATCTAAAAGTTAATGAAATTTAAATATAGATTGAAAAATTAATTTAACAAATATAAGCTAACAGAGTTCGTAAAATGATATAAACTTAAAAATACTATTAACGAGGCACAATACAAGTGCCTTGTTAATATGTTATAATTAATAAAATCAACAAAAAATAAAATAAGAAATATGAAAGGAATGCAATGAAAGAATTAAAATTTACAAACATGATTGAAGATTATAATTTCAATAGAGAGGAAATCAGTAAAATTATGAGTACAAATATGAATTTCCAATATATTGACAATGTATATACTAAAGCAGTAAATGTAATTACATGGTTTCATGTTGTTGATAATTTTGATTATTTAAACAAACATAAGGAAGCCAGATATATTTTAAAGGTTATAAATGAAATATTTAAAGAAAATAAAATGTACAATTTGAAAAATCTGTATTCAAAGAAATATGATGAATTGATAGAATTAGAACTGAAGAGGATTTATTCTGATGAAGATGGTAAACTGAATAATCTAATCAAAGCAGCTAAACAATTTAATTTAGATAAAGAGGCTTATATTAATCAAGTCGCTAGTTTAAATGTCTCAGAAACAATTGAAAGTCATGAAAAAAAGATAAAAAATGATTGCATGGAAAAAACCTTGGAATCTATAAAAATATATTTTCAGAAGTTAGAAAAAAATAACAAAAATTTTGCTGACTATATTTATGCATATGCATATTATGCATCGTGCCAAAATTATGGTACAGATGCATTATATCTTATAGAAGAAGGAACACTTAGTATTAATCAAATTGCTTTACTCGTATATAATGGCATTATAAAAGTGGAAACAGATGATAAAAAAAATGATAAAACATATGAGATTATAGTAGATGCATTGATTAAGGAAGACAACTATGAAGGTTTGTTACTATTACTATATAAAATAAAAAAATTATAATATAGTTTTCAATTATAGGATAATAAGAAGGATTAATGAATGAATGAAATAATGAGCACAAATGAAAAGTTGATTATATCTGCTACTAATTTTGCTAGAAGCTTGTTAAATATAGATGAAGATTTATGGGTTTTTATTAATGAACAGACACATTTCAATGGAAATGACCACTCCGCTTTATATGATAAAGAAAACTTTTTAATTAGATATAATAAAGAATGGTTAAAGAATGCTAATTCTGAGAATATAATAAAGACAGCATTTCATGAAGTTTTCCATGTTGTACAACATTCTGCAATAGTAGAGTTTGAATTAGGAATAAAAAGTGAAGTTTTTTCAATTAAGGAATTAAGACAAATGAAATATGAATTTAAGGATAAAAACTATAGTACAGAAATTGGACAGTATGAAAATTTATTAATAGAACAACAAGCCGAAACTTTTGCTTATGGATTATACGAATTATATAACCAAAGAATAAAAACTGAAGAAAAATTAATAAAAAAATACTTTTACTTATATGAAAATGAAACTGATTAGTTTATTTTACTAAAAATAATTATAAGTAAACAATATATAAAGGAGATAAAAATTAAATTATGAAGCATTTTAAAAAAGTTAAAAAAATATTAAATTTTAATATATCAGATAAATTATTAACCTCACTAGTTTTCGAAATGTCTAGAAAGAAAGATAAAGAATTTGTCAAAAAATTACGTGAAATACAAAATGAAAACAACACAGTATTTAATACAGTAATAAGAAATAAAATAAGAAAATATTTTTATTTTGGTAAAGAATTTAACGATGTTAATGAATTTAAGAAGTACAATATTGAGCCTTTTGAATATAATAATGATGAAATAGAAGTTGTTTTTAAAGATTTTTATGAAAGACTAAACAATTACAACCCTGATAATATAATTAGTTCTTTAAGGACTAACGCTAGAAATTATTTTTAGAAATGATGAAGAAAATGACAAAACAATAGAGAAAACTATATACTATTATCATTATGACCGTGAGTTTGGCAAAGAAAGAATAAATCAATTTAATTTTGATAATCGCGAATATGGAAGTGCGGATTTATTTTATAAATCATTTAAGCCTTTAATAGATAAATTGTTAATTGATTATGGTTTAGAACTGGAACTTAAAAAAGATGAGGCGATTCTTAGATAATTTCAAGGTTGTTGTTTGTAACTAAAATTTTTAAAAAAGCAAATAGGTCATATCGGCTTATATTCTCAAAAGAAATTTTTTAACATAATATTAGTTATTGGTTTTTGTTGACAGCATATATAAGCTGAATTGATATGAAAAAATAGTACAAACACATTATACTATAGAAACGATATGTGCTTTTTGCAGTATTTCACGGATGATAAACGGATCCCCTACGGGTCACCATCTTGATATTAAACAATGCTACACTTCGGTGTGGCATTTTTTTGTGTGTGACGGTCATGTCATTTAACTAACGGGTGAAAGTCCCTAATGGAGAATTTGCCGAAACCATATAGTTAACCACAAGGTGCAAACTGTGAAGTTTGAGCTGAAGGAAGTGGAGCGCGAAATACTGACGGAACGAACAGAAACTAAATATTAAGGCTTTATGCACGGGTGAGTTTACATAACAAAACAAAGCCCATAGGCAAACGTAACTGCATGAAGTAGATTTAGTCCGTAAAGTATGAAAGTTAAGTGTCTTACCCCGTGAGGTCTCATGAGTATGATAAACGGTAAAGCGGATAGCGAATTACACTACGTACAGTAACTATCAATCATATACGAAAAAGGTTAATCATGAGAAGTCAGCAGAAGCCATAGTACCTAAGAAAGGGAAGGGCCGAACAATTTATAGTTGTAAGTACAACTAAACTTGGAATACCTAAAAGTCAGAATGTGTTAATGAGTGAAAATAGGGACGTAACCCAAAGATAACTCAAAACGATGATTTAGGTATTTACGACAAGGAAGGAAAACAAGGATGGTATAAATTGAACCGCCGTATACTGAACGGTGTTAGTGGTAGTATATAAGTAATCAATTATGGTGGTAAATCATTTAACAAAAGTGTTAAGTGTTAAACCACCGGTTGATTACTTTTTTCTTTTTCCTTATAATTATATTTAAAAATATAATG
>Ga0079225_10001390_pt1 | contig 13548 bp, 14 predicted proteins | sample Poulit2012_FD_76344 | JGI IMG/M metagenome (GOLD analysis project Ga0079225, IMG submission 76344) | Agricultural soil microbial communities from Georgia to study Nitrogen management - Poultry litter 2012 | ecosystem: Environmental > Terrestrial > Soil > Agricultural land | place: USA: Georgia...
AGCACTGCTCGACACCGGCGGATTCCGAACCCAACTACACGCATTTTTACGATGAGCCAGTAATGCTCCAAAAGTAAATAGGGCAATATTGACCATGAAGGTCGTGCGTCGTCCGATGCGATCCGCAACAAGTCCAGAAATCAGCGCGCCCAGAGCCATTGCCGCAAACGTAACTGTGGAAAGTAGGCCTACAGCAGTCTGGGTCAAGCCCCACTGGTCGGTAAGGATGGGCGCGGCGTAGCCTACGTTGTATTGCTCAATCGCATTAAACATGCTGCCAGCGGCGATAATTATGAAGAGGCGGTAGTGTGCGCCTGTCATGGGCATTCGATCCACAGCTGCATTTAGCTGATCAAAAAGAGAAATACTCTCGCGGGAGTGCTCAATAGTTGAGACTCCCAAACTATTCGATTTCATTTCTCACCTCTCGACGGTGTAAAGGCTCAATGAGCTTGTCCTCGATGTAAGGACGCATGACTGTGCTCGCTTCTTAACAGGGCAGGGGCGTTCTTCTCGAGAAATCCTTCCGAAGCCTGGAGTAGAACCTTGGCAATCGAATTAGAGCGACAGGCGAGCTTAGCAGCCCCCGTGCCCGCTACCCGTGTTTGGCGAATCACTGGGTTAGTGACGCACACCACAATAAGTAGAAGTTGAGTCGATGTCAATGAGTATCAACAATTCCACTCAGGTGAACACCTCTGCATAGATGAAGCTGTGGGTAGTGTGCTGGGATCTTCCTTGACCTTAGCCTGCAAGCGTTGGCTGATTTCATCCCACGGCCGTGGGGCATCAATGCGTTCTGTGGTTCTGGTGGCTGTGGCTGGGATGGGTTGTTCGCAGGTCATCGACAGGGTCTCGTGCGAAGCGTCCGTGGACATTGGTGGGCTGACTTCATGCCTCCCTTGGCGGCAGACGACCTGCCTCCTCGGTGGTTTTTGAGCGCTGCTGATGCCGTGACTTTTAAGGCGCCTGACTCAGCATATTGAGGGAGCTTTCTTGCTTGGCGCCCTGGATTCGAGGCGTAATGCCTAGTGTGAGCAGGGGTGACGCGCCTAGGCTAAGGTCCGAGTAGGCTTTTGATCAACAACTTTTCGAACCTAGTTTGAGAAGGGCTCAAACTTTGAGGCAAGAGAGTTCGCGAGTTTGCTGGCCAATCGGCACTTGCACATATAGGGTGATTCATTCGGTTAGTGATACTCATTGACCTTAAGGCGCCGGTCTGTAAAGTGATGTCCGTCACTATTTGACTGGATTGCTCGATAGGTGGCTCGTATTTATGGCAACAACCATTCGGAAGCCCGCACCTGAACTTGTCGAATTTTTGGAACAAGCGGCTGCTGCCAGGGGAGCGTCGATAACTGCAGGAACTTCCGATCAAGCGAGAACAAATATTGCTGAGTTTTTAGAGGCTATGGTGGGGTCTGCGCCTCAGGTGAGCCTTGTAGAAGGCCCCTACCCGCGTGAGGTCCTCGACCTGCCAAATGCGGCTTTGAATATGGCGGTCTTACGACCACCTGGAACGCGCTCGTATCGGGAAGTTATTGAACATCAGGGAACGCCGGGAGAACCCGTCGATACTTTCCAGGGCAATGCTGGAGGTGTCACATCGCTTCTCCGTCTGAGCTTGAGGTGTTGTACGATCAGTTGATATCGAGGGGCCTTCAGATTGTTCAAACGTGTAGCCCCATCATCGGTAGAGCTTTAGCCCGGTGCTAGTGAGTTTACATGACGGATCCTGACGGGATTCGCGTCCGGTTTTTGGAATCTGACAAATATCCCGACACCGCTCGTCGTGCATCGTATCTGCTTGGGTAGGGCCACCCTGATCGAAAATTTGAAAGATCACTCCTTTGTTTATTTCAAGCCGAAACGAGGGTCTCGAAGAGCTGTCTAAAACGATCTATAAGCAAAGAGGTAACGAACAAAATGCCAGTGGTTGAAACATCAGATGTGAGAGTTCTTAGCGCTGTTGATAGGTAGCTTCCGGCCGAGGTTCAGATACAAGTCCAACTATGTTAGATCTGTGGTAGCGATCGCAAGATGAGCAATAATCCTGAATACCCAATTGGAAGAGTTCCTGGCCGTGTGTTCACTGGAGTCATTACTGAAATTGGGTCTGGAGTGTCGAAGTGGTCAGCCGGAGATCGAGCCGCTGTGCTACCCAAGATTAGTTGCGGTCGCGACTACCGTCACTGTCGCCTAAGATATGAAAACTTCTGTACCGTAGGAGGATACCTTGGCTGGGTAGCAGGGGAGGTAAGGGCAGCCCAGTCTAGCTGAATCTGTCGTGGCCACAGTAACATGCTTGTTTGTCCTCGCGATGTTCGGTTTGTACCTAAACCCGTATACCCGAGTGGTGTGTAGTATGAGTTCTCCTCAGATGAGTGGTGTGTAGTATGAGTTCTCCTCAGATGACCAGGTCGGAGACAGGTAGTCTGCTGGCTGCGTAGGTTCAACGTCGCAGCTATCTACGAGTGCCCCAGGTCGGTTGTACTCCGGGTCACCGGCGCGATAAAGCTTTGAAGATTCGAAGTTTGGATTCCTGAAAATAACGGAAGGCAGAATGAAATTGAATAATTCCAGCATATTAAGCAAAGAGCGTGTTGCTTTTGTCACTGGTGCGGGACAAGGTATCGGTAAAGCAATCGCTAAGCGGTTATACTCCGACGGCTTTAGAGTCGCGGTTGCAGATATATCAGAAAGCACTGCTATTGAAACCGTCGCAGAGCTCGACGGTAAGGACAGCGATGCAATCGCAGTACACATAGACGTGGCTGACCGCGATAGCGTATTCGCTGCTATGGATAAAGCCGTGAGTGCATTCGGTGACTTACATGTGGTAGTAAACAACGCCGGCGTTTCACAGAGGAAGCCTCTCGTAAAGATAACGCCCGAAGAATTTCAGCGCATGGCTGCGATCAATTTTGGAGGAGTGCTGTGGGGCATTCAGGCGGCCACTTCAGCCTTCGAGCAGCTCGGTCACGGCGGCAAAATCCTGAACGCCTCATCGCAGGCTGGTCATGTTGGAAACATTGGCGCGGCAGTTTACAGCGGAACGAAGTTCGCTGTCCGAGGCCTTACACAGGCTGCTGCACGTGAGTTAGCGCCTCGAGGAATTACCGTTAACGCGTGGAGCCCCGGCGTTGTAAATACTGACATGTTCAAAGCGGCTACGCAAAATAATTCTGACGAGATTCAGCAGCTTCTGCAGAGCATAAGCCTAGCAAAGGTATCAGAGCCCGAAGAAGTCGCCGCAGTAGTGTCGTTTTTGGCCGGAGATGACTCAAACTATATCACCGGGCAATCGATTTTAGTGGATGGTGGGATGACCTTTGAATAGAAAGCTGGGGGTCCCTATGAAGCTTCTATAAATGTCAACCCCTATCCTGAGTCTCCATCGCGTTGTTCAGATAGCGGTAGTATCTGCGCGCAAGATATCGTTTGAGTGCTCGGCGTATCTCTCGATAGGTTTTCCCTGTGCCAGGCGTTTTTTAACGTAGTCGCGGGTGTCTTGGTGGTGAATCATCCGGTGTATGGCATTCACGTTGAGTGCTCGGTTGAGCTTGCGATCACCTCCACGATTGAGTCGATATCGGATCGTGGTACCAAAGGACGCTGGTAATGGGCTGGCACCGGCAAGAGCGGCAAAAGCTGCTTCGCTGCGGATTCTACCGTGATAACCCCAGGCTACGAGCACTGTCGCGGCGGAGACTGGTCCAACGCCGGTCTCCTGAGTGAGTCCTGCTGCTGGAGTGTGTTTGAGCAGTTCCGTGATCTGTGCATCGTTGTCTCGAAGGTCTTGATCGGCTTCTCGGACTCGTTTGGCCAGCCGGATGGCTTCAACCCGTGCAGTGGCGGTAGCCAGCGCTTCCTGACGAGTGCGCCACTGTGCTACTTGGGTGATCACGCGCTTGCTCAGTGCCCGACGGGCATCAATGCCCAAATCGGTCGTCCGTAGCAGTGCGGTCAGAGCGTTGATCGCCCGGGTGCGTTCACGCCCCATGACATCCCTGGCGGACAACAGCGTTTTCAGGGCCGCTTGGACACCTTTGTTATCGCGTGGTTTGCGCAGCTGGCCGGTGGTGAGTGACAGCACAGTTGAGGCGATGCGGTGTGCATCAATGGCATCGTTTTTGCCCACGTCATTGCGACTTTTCTTGGTCATGCGGGCGGCTTCCACGACCGTATATCCGGCAGTCTCGACTGCTTGGGCGAATTGTCCACCGTAGCTGCCGATGCCTCCAATGACCCACAACGCGGCCAGGTCTCCGGCGGTGCGTCGACCAGCCCAGGCCAGCGCCCGACGCATTCCCGCTGCGGTGGTGGGAATGGTTTGCATATCATGACGAACCCCGGTGTTATCCAGCACGGCAAAGGTATGCGTGGCTGCGTGGGTATCGACCCCGATGCCATACGGATAGTGATGTGCCACGATAGTAGACATGGCGATTGTTTCCCTTCGGTTCTGTTAGCCGACCGACTTTCGGTCGCTATGGCTGACGCCGAGCCCGGTGGGAAATCACTTCGGAGCACAACGGTGCTGGGTCACAACGCAGCTGCGTTGGACATGCTTCTATCAGGCCACGGAGGTGGACTTCGGCGGTGTCGGCCCACCGTTGTGATTGGACAGTTCATAGGCAAAACACTCCCGTAGCGGAGGTCATTAAAGTCATGAGTCACAACCACACCGCTATGGCCAACAACCTACCCGGCCAGCCAGTCTCGGACTAGCCACCTCCAGCTCCACAGCTGAAGTCAAGCCACCCGGGGGACTTTTTCAGTGACTGAGTGGTAGAAGCTGCGGCCGCGGACCATGACGAACATGACATTGAGTCGGCGCCGAGCTAAGCAGATTAGCGCCGCGTTGTGTTCTTTGCCTTCAGCGCGTTTCTTGTCGTAATAGGCCTTGGAGACCGGGTCGTGACACGACGCAATCCACGGATGGAAGTGCCGGAGCGTCGGGCAACCGGCGCAATCCCGGCGTAGGCGGCCAGGTGGCCTGGTGTTGGGAAGGAGCTGAAGTCTCCTGCGGTCAGCAGGATGGTCGCGGCGGTTGTGATTCCGACTCCTGGCATGGAAATCAAGACCTGGGTCAGAGGGTGGGCATCGACCATCGCTTCCACCTCGGTGGCCACCAGCGCGCGTTGGGCTTTGAGCTCTTTGAGCTGGGCTGCCACCCGCGGGATGATCAGCTCCACGGTGGCCGCACCGGACACGGTGACGGTTTGCTCGGCCAGCGCCTCGAAAATCTGATCAATCAGCACTGAGGGGTCCTTGCGGGCGTGATTCTTCGCCCAGCGTTTCACCCCGGATTTCCCAGCGGCTTTGAGCCCGTGGGGTCCGTGATAGCGGATGAACAACTCCAGTACGATCGGCCGGGTCGAGATCGTTCCGGGGAAGACTCGTTCTAGTGATGGATAAATCTGGACTAACAATGATCGCAGGCGATTGATCGCCCGGGTGCATTCCCGGGCTAGGTCATCCTCAAACCCAGCCAGGACCTTCAGCGCCGAGAACAGCTCAGAGTCTTGATCTACCGCTCGAAGCGTATGGGGCATCGTTCTGGCCGTCTCAGCAATGATAAAAGCATCTCGGGCATCGGTTTTCGATCGGCCTGGATACAAATCAGCAGCCTTGCGCATCGCCAACCCGGGCAAATACGCCACCGTGGCACCACACGCTCGAGCCACCGCAATCGGCAAGGCACCAATGGTGTTGGGCTGATCCACCACCACAAGCACCTCACCCTGCGATTGGAGTTGTTCATGACAACCCGCAACGCGGTTTCATCTTGGGGTAACTCGTGATCATAGAGCTGGCCCCATCGGCGCTGAGTGCGCACCCGTGATGCGCCGTTTTGCCAACATCCAGCCCTAAGAACACATCGTATTCGCTGCTCATGACAGCCTACTTCCGCTTGTAGGAAGGCCGCTGTGATCATGACACCCGATGCTTGCACCCACGTTACCAAGAGACCTTAACCAGCGTTGGGCCGCATCCCTATCAGAAGGCAACGCGCGTCCTGGGCCTCTGGCGGCAACACCCTCTGGAAGGCTAAAGGTGGCTTGTCTGTGACGAGTCACGCCAACGTTCGGGCGGACATTCTTCTGATAAAGCCACCGAGGTGGGCCGGGATGGTACCGGCCGCTCACTCCGTGGAATGCACAAGTCATTAACACAAGAGACCAATAAGGTCATGTAACGGGGGTTGACTCGTCAAAAGATGCACACTAATATATTGATTTACTGATCGTGATTCATATCACAGGGCTTTACCGGGACAAGAGACCCTGGTTGAGTACCGTCGAGACACCCATCCTCGACAACTGTTCTGAAGCATTTTCGGCAGATCTTTTACGCTCCTTCGGTTGTTTGAACGTGTTAAAAGATCTCCTCGCTTCATTTTTTCTCAAGCAGTTAGTGAGGGCTCATGAAACTTAAGGTGAGTATAGTTGTTGGCAACCCCAAGCCAAGATCGCGCACGCTCCAGGTTGCGCACACATTTGCTGAACAGCTCCTACGACATGCCGAGCATGAAATTGAAGTCATTGATTTGGTTGAGCATGTCGATGAGTTGTTGCAGTGGCCGAGTGCTTCCATGGACGAACTTACGTCGGTGGTGGCTAGTAGTGATCTTGTCATTTTTGCCTCTCCAACTTACAAAGCAACCTATACCGGCCTCCTGAAAGCTTTTCTCGATCGGTACCCCGCTGATGGTCTCACAGGGGTAACAGCAATACCCTTACTGACCGGGGCCGATTTGTCTCATTCGATGGGCCCCACCGTAAATTTCGCACCTCTCCTTATGGATCTAGGAGCTACAGTTCCAGGGCGCGGGATATATTTTGTAATAAGCCAAATGGATCGGCTAGAGGAGCTTGCTCGCGAAGCAGCTGAAGAATACTCAGCGGCATTTCGTAAGTTGACGAACATTGGTTTGGCGCTCGGCGTTGCGACACGGGAAGGTTTTCCTTCGCGCTAGTTACCCTTACATCTCTCGACTATAACGCGTCTAAAACTTGGCAAGGTTACTTCCTGTCTGAGTAAAACGACCTGATTTGCCATTACCGGCCGGGACCTTGCTCGAAATGGCTATACGAAAATTACTTTTTCGTCTTAAAGGATTGATCACCTATGTCGCAATCAAGAATCCAAACTTCAAATATGTCTGAAAGTACAGTTGGTGGTGCAACACTTTCGCGAAAATTTATTTCCGCTTTTCGGTACCATCCGGCTGGCGTGGCAGTGGTCACGGCAGATGCGGGTGATGGGCCTGTAGGGCTGACAGCTACGTCCGTTTCGTCCGTTAGCGCAGAACCACCGATGCTGGTGTTTTCTGCTTCAGGCCAGTCATCTAGTACTCCCACCATCCTGGCCTCTGAAACCCTCGTGGTTCATTTGCTGGATGAGCATGATATCGGCATCGCCCAATTGTGTGCTACGAGTGGGGTTGATCGGTTCCACGATACTTCAGTGTGGGACAGGTTGCCGACCGGCGAACCGCGTTTTCACGCTGCAAGTTCGTGGATGCGTGCCAAAGTGGTCAACACGCTCAGTGCAGCGGATTCGCATATCATACTCATCGAGGTACTAGAGTGCGGCGGCCAAAATACGGAGTCCTCAGCCGCAGGATCTGCTCGTCCGCTGGTTTACCATGCCCGAACATGGCATGCGCTGGGAGAAAACTCGAGGATTGCCTAATTTTCAACATTACCACGTCAGCGGCATTTAGGAGTAGTTATGCGTCGCCACTCGCAAGTTGAGCTGCCAAACATTACTAAAACGAAAAATGAAGCCAGGGCATTACGGTCCTCAGCCCAGAGCGATCATGTGTCTAGGAGAAGATCCGGTGTCCAAGCTGAGCCTTGGTATGGGATCTTTCAAACATTCGAACCACGCTAAGGAGATAACTTGTTTGAGATTTCAACCTTACTCGCTCACGAGGAAATCCGTCATGTCCTGGCAACCTATTGCAGGGGCATCGATCGTGGCGATATTGAACTACTTAAAAGCGTTTACCATGCAGAATCAGTTGATAGTCATGGTCCTTTTTCCGGCTCAGGGTGGGAGTTCGCAGAATTTGTAATTCAAGCGATGGAAAAGAAAACCCTCGTAACTCAGCACCACATAACGAATACGTACATTGTAGTCAACGGTGACTCAGCGGCAGTTGAAAGTTATTTCTTAGCGTTTAGTCCCTCGGTCTTTAGCGATGGTGAACCGTCCCTAGGAATGATTGGCGGTCGGTACCTTGATGACTTCTCCTACCGCGACGGACGTTGGCGAATTGTAAGGCGGAACGTTGTGCTCGATTTTGGCCGGGACTCGCTAGAGGGACCAGAGTGGCGGGGGCTGACCGATTACCCGAGGGGAGCTCACGGTAGTTCGGACCTGTCGGCGTCCCATTTTCGTGGAAAGCCTTCGCGAGTGTACTAATTATCCAATCAACCAACATAAAGTTGGCCTCTCAATCACTCACTACTGGAGAACACAATGAATATTATTAAATCTCGCTTCGGACAAGCCACTGCGTTGTCTGTGGTGGTTGGGTTAAGCCTCACAGCATGCGCTGCCGGAAGTCAGGCAGGCGCCGAGAACGAACAGGAAGAATATGTAATTGGTGCTGCCCTGGCTTTGAGCGGTCCTTTCAGCTCATACGACGAACCGCCACTTCAGGCGCTCGAATTATACGTTGAACAGGTTAATGAGGCCGGGGGTATCGACGGGAAAACTATTGAGTTAGTCACAGCGGACATTCAGTCTGACCCGGCCCAAGGTCCGATTGCAGCTCAACAACTTCTAGACCAGGGCGCGGATCTTATCGTAGCCTCTTGTGACTTCGATATGGGTTCACCCGCCGCCACTGTTGCAGTCGAAAATGATGTTTTGGCTGTCTCTACATGTGCCGGAACAGCGCTATTCGGCCCTCAAGCACTAGGGCAAAACGCTTTCACCGCCGGAACGCCAGTCGAAACAGAAGCAGCAGCGATGGCAGAGTGGGCTTTTAATGAAGGTGAATTCCGGAATGCCGGCATTATCGTCGATGAGTCCATCGCTTTTAACCCGATTTACGTCAATGCGTTCAAGGAAGTCTGGGAGGATCTTGGTGGCACCATAGTCGCTGAACACTCTTTCCAAGCAGGGGACGCGTCTGTTGCTGACCAAGTCGCAAGGCTTGGGGCTGAGGATGACATTGACGTGATAGTCGCAGCGACTTTACTGCCCGATGGTCCTAACGTCGTACAACAGATGCGGTCTGGTGGAGTCGAACAACCGATTTTAGGGCACTCGGGTATGTCGGGTACCGACTGGGTGCCTACAGTGGCAGGGCTTGGTGAATTTTATTTCACTGATATGGTCGCGCTCCAAGGTGTTGATCCAAGACCTGAAGTTGTTGAAGTGACAGAAGCTTATGCCGCCGAATATGGCGAAGCGCCCGCAGGTATCGCGTTCACTGGATACATTCTGGGCGAAATGATTACTCATGCGCTCGAAGGTAATGGAGGAGACCCGGCCGGAACCTCAATGGCTAATTGGTTAGAGGAAAACACGATTACAACGATATTGGGTGAAACAACCTTTAGCTCGGAAGATCATATAGATCGGGAACGGCCGCAGGTTGTCTTATCACATGATTCGGACGGGGGGACTCCAGAAGTCCAGGAGCTTGTTACACCTACAAGTGTTCCCCGAGTTGAATAAATAGCACGAACGTTAAACAGCGACTATTAAGAGTAGTACACCTATTCACACCTGTAATTGACGAAAGAGGAGAGAAGAGTGTCTTCTGATATGTTTCACATGGGTTGGTTCATGGCCAATGGATATGGAGCCCAATCATGGAATCGTACATGGGATGGGACCATTGCTCGCGATTGGATGAAGCCGGACTTTTTTGTCGAAATGGCTCGTGCACTTGAACGTGCGTGCTTCGACTTTATGATGTTCGAAGACTCACTGATTATACCGGATACTTATGGTGGGAGCACAGAGTTTAATTTGCGGAACGGGCACCGTGCGCCGAAGAATGACCCAGCAACGCTTATCCCAGTACTGGGATATACCACCAGTAAGATCGGCCTTGTATCGACTCTGTCGACGACTTTTTATCATCCATTTCATTTAGCGCGGCTCGCAGCTAGCCTTGATCACCTCACTGATGGTCGATTTGGGTGGAACATCGTGACGACCAGTAATCCAGCAGCGGCCGCCAACTATGGAACTGAGCTCCCAGCGCACGATGATCGGTACGATATCGCTGATGAGTTTGTCGAATTAGCAGAGAGGCTTTGGGATTCCTGGGAGCCCGGGAGCGTCGTGATGGACGAAGAAGCTGGGGTCTTCATCGATCACACGAAGGTCAAACCGGTCAATTTCGAGGGCCAATACTACAAGAGTGCCGGTCCTTTAAATACTCAACCCCCCTTTCAGGGGTATCCAGTCTACGTTCAGGCAGGAGGGTCAGAGAGAGGACGTCAATTCGCCGCCACCCACGCAGAAGTCATCGTATGCATGGCGAAGGGGGTCGACGCGATGAAAGCATTTCGAGATGATATCCACAACCGAATGGAGAAGATGGGACGAGACCCGAGATGCTGCAAAGTATTGTACCTTTTTGACCCTGTAGTAGGCGAAAACGAAACAGACGTCCGTGCGAAACTCGAGATTCGAGACGCCAAACGTTTGAGCGTGGACGGCGAGCTTACGCTCTCTGGTTATTCTGATACTAGTGGAATTGATTTATCAACTATTGATCTTGATGAGCCACTAGAAAACTATCGGCGCGAAGATGGGCACCTTGCAGTTTTAGAACAACTGATGCAAGTGGGGCCGACCATGCGTGACGTATTGCCTACTCTTGATATGACAACTATGGATGTGGCGGGCACACCGGATCAAGTAGCCGGGCAAATGGAAGAGATCATGCAAGAAGTTGGTGGCGACGGTTATCTCATCTCGGGTTGGGAAATCACACGCCGTCGGGTAGCAGAAATTGCTGACGGTCTTGCCCCTGCGCTGAAGCGCCGGGGTCTCATTCGCGATGGCTATACGAAGGACACCTTCCGTGAGCACCTCCTTGAGTATTAGCCGAACGGATGAACAGGACCAAGTTCCTCTCTTGGCAGCCGAAGCGATGACGGTCTCATTCGGCGGGGTTCATGCCGTGCGAGACGTTGACTTTCAGGTGTGGCCCAGAGAAATTCTGGGCCTCATCGGCCCGAATGGAGCTGGCAAGACGACGTTGATTAATGCTCTAACTGGTGTATTACCCCAAAACTCATCGGGGAAAGTCCAACTTACTGGGCATGATATATCTTCACTCACCAGTTCCCAACGGGCATTACGCGGTTTAGTTAGGACCTTTCAGGGAGCGCGGGTTTTTGAAACTTTTACTGCAGCAGAGAATGTCGAGGCCGCGCTCTTGGCTCAGAGGGAGAGCCTGAAGACAGCTAGAAGAGTTGCTCGAGGCCTTCTATCATTCGTGGGCTTATCTGAGCCAGACATAATTGCTGGCGCACTACCTTATGGCGACCAGCGGCGTTTAGCGATTGCACGAGCATTAGCTATGGCTCCCAAGGTCCTTCTTCTTGATGAGCCCGCGGCTGGTCTGACTGATACTGAAAGTGAGGAATTGGGTGCCATGATTCACTCGATCCGTGACAATTATGACTGTGGCGTTGTTCTAGTAGAACACGATATGAAATTAGTGATGAGCACCTGTACCTCAATCCAGGTTCTTGTAGAAGGCGAGACTCTCACACGGGGGGATGTTGAAGCTGTTCGTAGGGACCCCGAGGTCGTCGCGGCATATTTGGGGGGCGAGGTATGAACACTCAGAGCCCTCTGTTAGAGGTTGAGGACCTCACAGTTTCCTATGATGAAACTGCCGCAGTGCGTCAAGTATCCCTTACTATAAATCAGGGCGAAGCCGTGACCCTCTTAGGGCTTAATGGGGCCGGGAAAAGCACACTATTAAACACGGTCGCTGGAATGGTCCGACCTAAGACAGGGAACATTCTGTTCGAAGGTGTGTCCCTTCCAGTTGGAAAGCCTGATGCCATTGCCCGGAAAGGCATTTCGCTCGTTCCAGAAGGCCGTCGCGTGTATAAAGACTTGACAGTGCGTGAAAATCTCCAAGTTGGGATGTGGGGATTAAAAAGAGCCGAGAGAGAACCGAGATTGAACGAGGTGCTTGAAAAATTTCCTGCATTACGAAAATACATTAATTCATTAGGCGGGAACCTATCAGGCGGCCAGCAGCAACAATTAGCAATTGCTAGGGCGCTTATCATCCAACCCAAGTTGCTTCTATTGGACGAACCGTCTCTCGGCTTATCTCCGAACATGATAGAAACCGTTTTTATCACTATAGACGAACTTCGCAAATCGGGATTGACAATTCTATTGGTAGAGCAGAGTCCAGAACGTGCGCTGAAGGTTACCGATAGGGCTTACGGTTTGCGCAGGGGTTCGCTTATTTTTGAATCGGCCTCTTCGAGCCTTAAGGAAAAATTGGATCTTGAAGAGTTATTTTTGGGTGCGGCATGAATTATTGGCTTCAAACCTTCATTAATGGCTTAAGTATGGGAGCCATCTATGCGCTAATCGCTATCGGAGTAGCTTTAGTCTTTAGTGTCATGCGCCTCGTGAACTTTGCCCATGCAGGTTTCTTAATGTTGGGCGGGTATGTACTTGTGGCTACCTCTCAACTCGGAATCGGCTGGCAGAGCCTGCTAGTCCTCGGTATTTCCGCGTTAGCCGCTTATTTAATGGAACGCCTGGTGTTTCGTCCGCTCCGTGGAGCTGAAATGATGACGCTATTAGTGGCCTCATATTCTCTCGGTATTGTGTTGCAATCCATAGCGTCTGTCACAGCCGGAACGAGACCGTTACCTGTGCAGGTTCCGGACATTTTGTCAGAGCGTGGCGTTATTGGAGGCTTTTCATTCTCCGTGCTGTCACTCGTCACATTGCTAGTGGCAGGGGTATGCCTTTTGGGTCTGATCACCGTACTAAAATACACGCGGGTGGGTTTAGAAATGAGAGCTACAGCATCGGACCTTGATATGACAAAGTTGCTGGGCGTTAGACCAAACCGGGCGACTATTTCGGCGTTTGTTCTTTCAGGAGTGTTGGCTGGTGTCGCTGCCTTATTACTTGTGGCATCCACAAGCAACGTTTACCCCTCCATGGGATTCAATTACGTGATTGTGGCATTCATCGCGTGCGTCATAGGTGGAATGGGAAGCCTCCCGGGCGCGGCCCTGGGGGGACTGATCGTGGGGCTCGCTATGTCATTTTTACAAGCGCTCCTACCAGGCGATCTAGTCGGCTATCGCGACGCGCTGTTGTATGGAGGGGTCATCTTGGTGTTGTTGTTGAGGCCGGCTGGTCTCCTCGGTCGAACCTTAAGAGAGGTCTAGATGATGCGGATATTGCGATTGCCTTTCAGTAGAGGAGTCCAAACCTGGGCATGGCCAATGCTCACAGTAGCGGTACTGGTAGTAGCTTTAGGCTTCAGTGGGGACCCCACTCTAGGGGCTGTGG
>Ga0079225_10001391_pt1 | contig 13547 bp, 12 predicted proteins | sample Poulit2012_FD_76344 | JGI IMG/M metagenome (GOLD analysis project Ga0079225, IMG submission 76344) | Agricultural soil microbial communities from Georgia to study Nitrogen management - Poultry litter 2012 | ecosystem: Environmental > Terrestrial > Soil > Agricultural land | place: USA: Georgia...
AACATGGCAAGAATTATAAGGGGACAGGTCCTTAAATTGAAGGGACAGGAATTCGTATTAGCTTCCAGGACTTTGGGAGCTGGAGATACGAGGTTGATATGGCGTCATCTGATACCGAATTCCATTGGACCGATTATCATTACCACGATGTTTACAATTCCAACAGCGATATTTACCGAGGCATTTCTCAGTTTCATTGGATTGGGACTGCAGCCACCAATAGCGTCTCTCGGAACCATCGTCAATGATGGATTTGAATTGATTCAGATCTATCCCCATATGCTGATGTTCTCATCAATCATCATCAGTCTGATAATGATCAGCTTTAATCTGCTGGGTGATGGCTTAAGAGATGCTTTTGATCCCAAAATGAGAAAGTAGAGTGATAAGTTTGGATAAAATTCTTTCCGTGAAAAATTTAAGTGTGTCATTTGATACTTATGCCGGCGTTGTCCAGGCGGTCAGAGATGTCTCATTTAATCTCGGGAAAGGGGAAACACTCGCCGTTGTTGGCGAGTCCGGGTCGGGGAAATCAGTCATGTCCAAAAGTCTCATGGGGCTTATTCCGCAGCCTCCAGGCAAGACCGATGGAGAATATATAAGGTATAAAAACGAGAATATATTGAGTTTCGGCAAAAGAAAGCTCAGAAAACTGAGAGGGTCGGAAATATCAATAGTCTTTCAGGACCCTATGACTTCTTTGAATCCAACGATGACTATCAAGAATCAGATTATTGAAGGTATACTCACACATAACAGAATTTCGAAGAAAAAAGCTGTGGAGAGGGCGATTGAACTTCTGGGGCTCGTAGGGATACATGAACCGGAAAAAAGGATAAATCAGTATCCCCATCAATTTTCAGGCGGTATGCAGCAAAGGGTTGTTATTGCAATGGCTCTGGCATGCGACCCCGAAATCCTGATAGCTGATGAACCAACCACTGCCTTGGATGTCACAGTGCAGGCGCAGGTTATCGACCTGTTTAAAAAGATTCAGAAAGAGCGAGGAACATCAATTGTTTTTATCACTCATGATCTAGGTGTTGTAGCCAATATTGCTGACAGGGTTGCTGTCATGTATGCCGGGAAGATTGTGGAGATCGGTAAAGTTGAAGAGATATTTTACAATCCCCGCCATCCTTACACCAAGGGACTGTTGAAAGCTATGCCAAACCTGAAGGATTCCAACAGCAGACTGATGTCAATTCCGGGTTCGCCACCGAACCTCATGCATCCGCCGGCGGGAGACGCTTTTTCACTGCGGAATAAAGCCCCATTGAAAATTGATTTTCTGTATCACCCTCCGATGTTCAAGGTTACGGATACGCATCAGGCAGCCACATGGCTGCTTCATGAAAAAGTGGACCAGGAAGTGGAGAAGGAGATTGAGAATATTTTGCTGACTGGAGAAGAAGATGAGAAACCTCTGAGTCAAAAGGTCCTGGGAAACAAACTTTTAGAAGTTATGGACTTGAAACAGCATTTCAATGCAGGGCAAAAAAATGAAGTGAGGGCAGTGGATGGTGTCAGTTTTGAAATATATGAAGGTGAAACCTTTGGACTTGTAGGAGAGTCCGGTTGCGGTAAATCCACGACTGGAAGAAACCTGGTCAATTTATATGAACCAACAGGTGGAGAAGTACATTTCAAGGGCGAAAGTCTGGCAAAGAAAAATAAGGTAGAGCTGCATAAGCAAATGCAGATGATTTTCCAAGATCCTTATTCCTCTCTGAATCCACGCTGGACAGTTGCTGACATCATTGCTGAAGGAATGGATATACACGGCTTATATAAGAATAAAAAAGAGAGACGGAAGAAAGTGGAGGATTTACTGGAAACGGTTGGTCTGAATCCTGAACATGCCACAAGGTATCCGCATGAATTCAGCGGAGGTCAGAGACAGAGGATTGGCATTGCCCGGGCACTTGCGGTAGAACCGGAATTTATAGTCGCTGACGAACCTATTTCCGCATTGGATGTTTCCATACAGGCTCAGGTCATTAATCTGTTAAAGAAACTGCAGGAAGAGCAGGGGCTGACATATCTCTTTATAGCCCATGATCTGTCGATGGTTAAACATATCAGCGACAGAGTGGGGGTCATGTATCAGGGAAGATTGGTCGAGATTGCACCGAGTGACGAGCTGTATGAAAATCCATTGCACCCCTATACACAATCACTGCTCGGGGCGATACCCGTACCAGACCCGAACAGTGAGAAAGCCAGAAAGAAGTTTAAGGATGTTACATGGGAAAAGGCAGGTGTCGAGGGAGAGATGAGAGAAGTGTTTCCCGGCCATTTTGTATCATGTACGGAAGAAGAACTTGAAATGTACAGAAAAAAAGGAGCTTTCGAATTAGTTGATAGTTAGGGAGTGGGATTGAATGACTATGGCAAATAGAAGTATATTGCTCGTTTCTTTCAGCATGGTCATGATGATTTTTATATTTTTATCATTCGATCTGAAAATTCCTGTCATGTTTCTTGACTTCATTTTCATGGCTGGTTTGGTTTTATTCATAGCGGGAGGGTTCATGTGGATAATTGGAAGAAGGGTATATGACAGTATTTTCAAGAGTTTCAGGAACCTTTTAAAACATAATTCCAAGCTCGAGATTTTTGTTGAAAAAAATGAAGTCAGAGCTCCAAATGATGCGGGTGATAAATTGGATGGATCATTATCTCAATATATTTTGGCCATAGGCATGCTTCTTATTATATTTTCAACCATCCTATCCGTTTTTTGAATTCTGATGGAAACCAACGTAAAGGGGTAATTATTTTGGATAAAGCAGAGAAATTGGTGGATCAATTAGAGAGACATGATGTTGAAGCATTTATAGTTTCAGGGCTTTGGAATATCCGTTACCTATCAGGGTTTACCGGCAGTAATGGCGTCATTCTGATTACCGGTAATGAAAAGCTTCTGATCACGGATTATAGATACTATGAACAGGCAGGACAACAGACTGATTTTGAAATTGTACTCCATTCCGGCCACACTGGACATAAAGGTAAGATTTATGAAGAAGTTGCCAATCAAGTGGAAAAAAGGAATATAAAAAAATTGGGATTTGAAGAGAGACATCTCAGTTTTGGTCTGCATGGATGGCTGGATGAAATGGTCGATGCGCAATTGATACCGACTTTTGATGTCGTGGAAAGCATCAGGATGATTAAGGACCCTGAGGAAATCGAGAACATTCGTAAGGCATGCAGAATTACTGATGAAGCATACCTATATATCACAAAATTCATCAAAGAGGGCCACACAGAACTTGAAGTTGCAGAAGAATTGGGGCGCTTCATAAAAGAACAAGGAGGTTATTCGACAGGATTCCCACCGATTGTCGCTTCCGGAATAAGGTCTTCTCTGCCGCATGGCAGAGCTACGGAGAAAATAATAGAAAAAGGAGAAATGATCACCATCGATTTTGGGGCTTGTTATAAAGGTTACTGGGCAGATATCTCCAGAACGGTCTCCATAGGGGAGCCTTTGGAGAAAATGAAAGAAATACAGGAGATTGTGCTTAAATCCTTTAATAACTGTGTAGCAAATATCAAACCTGGCATGCAAGATACTGAAGTTGACCAGCTTATGAGAAATCACTTGATTGAAACGGGGTATAATGACCGGTCCGGCACCGGAACAGGACATGGTATCGGGCTGGAAGTTCATGAAAAGCCATTGTTTTCTGTTCAGAAAGATAAAGTACTGGAAAAGGATATGACCATTAGTGTTGAACCTGGCATTTACCTTCCGGGCATAGGTGGGGCGCGTGTGGAGGATGTTCTGCTTATTACTGAATATGGTTGTGAAGTGCTGACACCTTCTACGAAAGAATTGGTCATAATTTAATAGTAAAAAGCAATGCCGCACAATCGACAATGATTGCGCGGCATTGCTTTTTACACTTTCTCTTTTCCAAGTTCCTTCCACATTATCTCAATGGTTTCCCTGCCCTGCAGAAGATCTTTGTGGAATTTCACTTTTGCGTTTTTCCTTTCTTTATTGATGTTTGCAAGTGTACGTTTGGCTGCATCTTCGTCACAGAGTATCTTATGGGCGGCGAGCTGCCCCTGGTGCATAGCGACTTTGGCATTTTCTATGCCGGTGACGTTTCCGGCGACATATAGGTTTGGCAGTTCGGTTTCCATCATTTCGCTGTGGAGCGGTACATAACCGCCCAGACTTTCGGAATACACGTGTTTTAGGTTCAAAAGGGAGCCGATTTCACTGAGTGGGGCGAGTCCATCTGATATGCATACGAAGTCACACTTGATTTCCCTGGTTTTGCCTGCCAGTGTTTTTCCTCTGGAATCTGTTTTCTGTACGGTGACGGATTCGACTTTTTCTGTACCGTTTATCCGGATGATCTTCTCTTTGATGGAGATGGGAAGCCCCATGGCTCTGACGCCTTTCTTAGGAAACAGCCTTAACGCCGCAGGGTGTAGCGGTTTTGCTTTTTCCGCGAGTCCTGTACCGAATGAAATGACCCTGGAAGGAGCGGAACTGCCGAGTGAAACGAGTGTTTCGAATGCGTCTTCCGGCTGCTGGCCATTGATCAGATTTTCCGGAGGGAGGCATATTTTAGCGACCTCGATGTCCGCATATCCCAGCTCCATCGCTATGACCATGGATAATGGATTGATGCCGACGATGACGCCTCTATTGCCCGGTCTGACACGGCTGAAATTGGTGAGTACCTGGGCGGCGCCGACGGTCATGACGCCCGGCAGGTCCCAGCCGGGGAGGGGGGTCGATTTTTCCCGCGCACCGGTGGCGATGATCAGGTGTCTGGATTCGAAAATGCCTGATGTTGTATAGACGGTATAGGTGCCGTCCACTTCGACATTATATACTGATGTGCGCAGCCGGGTTTCAGTATTGTCCTGTGTGTCTCTGATCAGCTGTTCTGCAACTTCGAGACCGTTCCACCATTTCCCCTTCTCCTCTTCGTAAAGCTGTCCGAGGAGTCTGCCGCCTGCATGGAAGTATTCGTCGAGAACCAGCACTTTCTGTTTGTGCTGCAGTATCCTGGCGGCGCTGAGACCGGCCGGCCCTGCGCCGATGATTATCGTATCAAACATGCGCCTCATCCTCTTTCACCAGATGGGGGAGTTCCTTCTGCTGTTCGACATTCATGTTTTTTTCAACAGGTGTGAGGCACGCCCTCTGATTCTTTTCTCCATTTACAGTGACGCGGCACTCCGAACAGTGGCCGATGTTGCAGTATATGCCTCTTGGTTTCCCATCCTTCTCATGTTTTCTGAGTGTCCTTATGCCATTGGCGAGCAGCGCAGCTGTGAGACTCTCTCCTTCTGCGCCGTAGATAGTCCTTCCCTCCCACTTGAAGGGGACAAGGTCGTGCTGGATGGTGCCGAGTATCTTATGATGCATAATCCTTTCGGTCATGAGTCATCCACCCCCGAGAGTTCTTTCATTGATATGGTGCGGATTGGCGGCTGTGATTTCAAGTGTACATAGGACGGAGAAGTATCGTTCTGGTCGCCGGTCAGTTTTTCGAGGAACGGCCCGCATGTACGGGAGCCGCAAAACCCCATGCCTGCCCGGGATTTCAATTTGAGTTCCCTGGAATTGTTCGCTCCGTTCTCCATTATATCCAAAAGCTCCGAATAATAGATGTTTTCACATCTGCAGACGACGAAATCATCTTCCTGCTTCATAGGGGAGCCCTCCTTTTTCCTCTTTTAACCAATACCAAGAAAAAATGATGCCAATTAAAGCCCGAACCTCTTAACTTTGGCATAAAGGGTGGGACGGCTGATGCCGAGTGATCTACTCGCCTTTTCTATATTATGATGATTATCTTCAAGTACATGCCTGATATAATCCGCTTCGACTTTCTCGACATAATCCTTCAGTTCCAGCTCTTCATCGATGGGAGGGAGGGCTGTTTGTTTTGCGTCTTCGCCGACTTCGGTCAGATACTGGTCGAAAATTTCGTTGTTCAGTGATTCGTCGTTTGAGAAGATGACCAGTCTTTCAATGACATTGATGAGTTCTCTGACATTGCCTGGCCAGTGGTATGTCTTCAGATGGTTGATCAGCTGCTGGTTGGCATATTTGACGTTTGTTCCATATTTTTCAGATAGACTGTAGAGATAATAGAAGAATAAAGATTCTATGTCATCCGGCCTGTCCCTGAGCGGCGGTATGTGGATGTTGACCACATTGATCCTGTAAAGCAGATCGGATCTGAAATCCTCAGATGCAAGAAGGTCGGCAATCTTCCTGTTGGTGGCCGAAACCAGTCTGAAGTCCGCTGACTTCTCTTTGTTTCCACCAAGTTTGAAGTACTGTTTTTCCTGGAGCACCCGAAGGAATTTCACCTGCATATCAAGCGGCATATCCCCCATCTCATCGAGGAAAAGAGTACCGCCCTCTGCGAGTTCAATCTTCCCTTTGTTGCCTTCCCGGTTCGCACCGGTGAACGCCCCTTTTTCATAACCGAAAAGTTCCGACTCGAACAGATGGTTCGGAATGGCGCCGCAGTTGATCGGGATGAATTCGCCTGCTGCGTCGCTGATGTCATGGATGGATTTTGCAAATAATTCCTTTCCGACGCCGGTCTCTCCGGTAATGAGTATATTTGCATTCGTCTTCGCTGCTTTTTCAATCTGGTTTTTGACATGTTCCATGACAGAACTCTTATATATGATATTCCTGAAATTACCACTCTTCAGTTGTTTCATGTTATCGGAAAGGACGCTGACTTTATTCTTCAATGTTTCAATCTGCTCCTTCTGGCGTTTCTGTTCCGTGACATTGACTTCGGAGACGATGGCACCCGCAACGTCGCCATCAATCAGTATGGGCATGGATTTTATATCTACATATATGTCATTCGTAGCCTTATGCTGTTTTTTCACAATGGTCCTATTCTCCCTGAGCGAATCCAGCATGACAAGATGTTCTTCCTTGAAGACTTCGGTGATTTTTTTGCCGATTACATATTCATTGCTCATGCCGAAAATCTCCGCCGCCCGATCACTCCAGTAGATGACATTTTCCCATTTATCGATGATTGTGAATGAATGATTATGGAAGTTGATCAATTCTTTTATAATTGCTTTCTCCAACACGTTTTTCTTCCCCTTTTTGTTAAACAACTAATAATAATTATATAAATTTTTACAAAGTTAAGCAAACTTTCTAAAAATTGCAGTTTTCAGAACTGGCATCCTTTTTTCTTGGTAGAGATTGTAGGAGGTGGGGTGATTCATTGAACAGAGACATTTATGATGTATTGATCATAGGCGGAGGGATCGTCGGAGCGAGCATTGCATACTATACGGCAAAAACAGGGCTGAAAGTGGCACTGCTGGAAGCAAGAACGCTCGCTTCAGGTACGAGTTCCAAATGTGATGGAAATGTGCTGCTGATCGATAAGGAGCCGGGTTTCGACAGCCGGATGGCGATAAAAAGCCAGGCTCTGATCAAGGAGCTTTCCCGCGAGCTGGAAATGAAATTCGAATTCCGGCATCCCGGCAGTATTTTCCTGTGTGCGAATGATGACGAGCTCGAGCAGGCATATGAATGGGTGGATCTGCATAATTCCAAAAATGGAGAGCAGGAATTCTTCAGGAAACTGACGAAAGAAGACCTCAAAAATGATTCCAAATATTTTTCCGATCACCTGACGGGGGGGATCGAGTGTACGAACGATTCGACGGTGAACCCTTACATGCTCACTTTTTCATTAGTACATCAGGCGAAAAAATATGATTTTTCACTATTTGAAAATACAAGGGTGACGGATGTGGAACAGATGGACGGAGGAGGTTTCAAAGTTTCTTCCTCCGGTGATGTTTTCAAAGCCGGTAAAGTGATCAATGCTGCCGGCGTCCATGCACCGGCATTGGCGAATAAGCTCGGCCTGGATGTGCCGATTACACCGAGGAAGGGGCATATTCTTGTAGCATCCCGGTCGGAGCTCATGGGGACGAGAAAAATACAGGAGTTCGGATATTTGATGACGAAGTTCGGCAAGGAGAGGGAAGCGTCAAAGCCTATGAATGATTACGGTATCGCACTCGTCCATGAGGCGACTGAAAGCCAGAATTTTCTGCTGGGAAGCAGCCGGGAATTTACAGGATTCGATACAAAAGTTGACCATAAGATCATTCGCCTCATCGCCCGGCGGGCGATCGAGTATTTTCCGCAGATGAAAGACATGAATGTCATCCGCAGTTACGCCGGCCTCAGACCGTGGACTCCGGATCATCTGCCTGTCCTGTCAGAAACATCGGTGCCGGGATTCTATATTGCAGCCGGACATGAAGGGGACGGCATAGGGTTGTCGGCGATCACCGGACTCTGGGTTTCCCAGATGGTGACGGATACGCTGGAAGATGACATCAGTCCGCTTGATATCAACAGATTCAGGGAGGTACACGCATGAACCAGAACAGCAAACAGTTTGTAACACTGGATACGCATACGGGCGGCAACCCGACCCGTACCGTGCTGTCGGGGATGCCGGCGCTCGCCGGTGATACGATCCAGGAAAAGATGCTCGACATGAAAGAGAACCATGATCATATCAGGAAGTTCCTTGTGAACCCGCCGCGCGGCCACGATGTCATGAGCGGGACAATACTGCTCCCTCCGTTGCGTCCGGAAGCGGATTACAGTGTGATATTCATAGAGACCGGCGGCTATCTCCCCATGTGCGGCCATGACACGATCGGGACATGTACGGCACTGGTTGAGATGGGATATGTAGAGCGGGTTGAACCCATTACTCCCGTCGTGCTCGATACGCCCGCGGGCATCGTTGAAGCGGAATGCAGAGTAGCGGACGGAAAGGTTGAAGAAGTGTCCTTCGTCAGTACGGAATCCTTCCATCTGAAGACGGTCTGCATCAGCTTCGAAGGGCGTGACGTGCACTGCGACATTGCTTACGGCGGAAATTTCTACGGCATCATCAAAGCGGAAGATCTTGGGCTCACGCTTGATACGGACAACTCTGAGGAGATCGTCGCTACTGCGATGGCGGTGCGGGACTTGATCAATGATGAACATGAAGTCAGGCACCCCGAATACCCGTTCATCAACAGGCTTACGCATATGGAACTTTACGAGGAGGGGGACGTTGTCAAAAATACCGTCATCGTCCCGCCGGGCGGCATCGACCGCTCGCCTTGCGGTACCGGGACATGTGCCAAGGTCGCCACTTTGTATAAAGAAGGGAAAATATCCCGGGACGGGACATTCATCCATGAAAGTATTACAGGCTCGCGGTTCAGGGCCCGTCTCCTCAGCTCCAAAGAGGAAAACGGCATCATCTTCAACAAGGTTTCAATTACCGGTTCAGCATGGATCATGGCCCGGCATGACTTTTATATGAACGGGTCGGATTCGTTGCAGGAAGGATATCTTCTGATTCCTGAATTGGCGGAGGTGGAGGTATGATTGTAAAAACAGTGAACAGCTATGACATCCATATACATGGCCAGATTCTGAGGGTGGCTGAAAGAAGTGAATTGGGTGCGGCGCCCGATGGGTTTGAGGTGAAGGAACTGCTGCTGAATGAACCGAGAGGGAGTAAATACATGAATCTGCTGACATTCCATGAGAAGGACAGTGGAGATCTGGAGATTTCAATCGATTCGGCCGCCGGCATAGAAAACGGTGAAATCCTGGTGAAATCCTTCCTGTCATCTCTGATCGACAGGGGAAGAATAGCCGGGCGGAACAGATATTCCGTGAATTTTGATGGAGAAATGGCAGTTTATGAGCCCGAAGGGCTCGAAAAGACACCGTTATATGAAGTCACTGGCGTAGATGGACTGTATAATGCGAACGGAAAAAAATTGAAGCTGATGGAGACGGATCTGAGAATGGACATCCAGAACATCACGGCAATAAAGGATGAAATCGAAAATCAGAATGACGGCTCCTACGATTATCTGGTTTTGCAAAACGATGGGAAACATGCGGTTGCAAAGAAAAACAATGATATCCTGCCCTATCCGATAATTGAAGTGATTTCCCTGCTGGATGATATATCCGGATGCGGAAGAATGACAACATTGAACGGGGAGGAGATCAAAATTCAAAATGACAGATTCCTGCACCGGTATCAGCTGGTGGCAAACTCACAGTTCTATATCGACAGCACTGATATATACAGGAAAGGATTTGTCATTAAATAAGCAGGGGGGATTCAGATGACAAGAGAGAAGAGGCTGCCGAGTCTTGGGGTACTGCTCACAATACTCGGACTGTTCGTTGTCATAATGTTTAGTTTCATAGTCATTTTAAAATTACCGATACAACTGGCATTGCTCGCTGTATGGTTCATGATCATGGGTTTTGGGCTGTACCTCGGGTATGACTATCTCGAGATGGAGAAGGGTATTTTAAAGGGAATCTATGAAGGGATGGGTGCAATACTGATACTTATCGCAGTCGGTGCCCTGATCGGTTCATGGATTGCAGGCGGCGTGGTGCCGACCATGATCTATTACGGACTCAGCATCATCAGCCCGAGCATCTTCCTGATGGCGGCCATGATCATATGCGCCGTCACCGCCATATCCACCGGTACCTCATTCGGTGCTGCTGGAACAGCGGGGATTGCCATGATGGGCATCGGTGAAAGCTTCGGGCTGCCGACATCACTTGTTGCCGGAGCGGTCATTTCCGGCTGCTATGTCGGGGACAAGATGTCCCCGCTCTCCGACACGACAGTGATGACGGCGTCATTATCCAAAGTCGAGCTGTTCAGGCATATCCGATCGATGTCATATGTATCGGTACCCGCTTTCATCATTGCGGCAATCATGTACTGGATTGCGGGTGCGATATTCCACGACGGCGGTGGAGATCTGTCCATTGCCGAGGAGACGATGGCCGGGCTCCGGGAGACGTTTGAAATATCATGGGTAATGCTTGTTCCTGCAGTGGTGGTCATAGTGATGCTCGTATTGAAGATGCCGTCTGTCCCGGTCATACTGTTCGGGGCGCTGCTTGGCAGCCTGTGGGCTGCATGGTTCCAGGGATACGGTTTCATCGAAGCGATACAGACATTGTATACCGGAAGTGAACAGAGTACGGGTATCGCATTCATAGACAATCTGCTCAACCGGGGCGGCATAACGTTCATGCTTGAAGTGATCCTGCTGATCATCCTGGCGTTGGGAGTAGGAGGCCTTTTGCAGGCAGTCGGTGCGTTCACAGTCATCGGCAATCTGTTTGCCAGATGGGCGAATAACACTGGCAATCTGACACTTACAACAATGCTCGCATCATTCTTCGGCGTATTCTTCGGAGGCGCGGCATATGTGTCACTCCTTACCGGGGCTAAGATTACCGAACAGAACTACGACCGCAAAAATGTAAGCCGTACGCTGCTGTCGAGAAACGTAGAGGCCGGCGGAACCGTCACGACCCCGATGGTGCCATGGTCTGACGGCGGGGTGTTCATGGCGACCACACTCGGTGTGGCGACTCTTGCCTATCTGCCGTTCTTCTGGTATGGATTTTTGGTAATGATCATTTCACTGATCTACGGCTATTTTGGATTGTTCATAATGGATAAAGATGAATATGAAAAAGCGCTTGATAAAGAAGATAGCGAAAATGATGAAGAAGATGGAGGATATAAATTTTATGAAAAAACAGTTTGAGGGAGCATTCCCGGTATTGATCACACCGATGCATGAAGACTACAGCGTCAATTACGAAGGTATGAAGGCGAACGTCCAGTATTATCTGGACCAGGGGGCCGCAGGCATCGTCATCGTCGGCAGCACCGGTGAGTTTGCCTCATTGGATGAAGCGGAGAAGAAGCAGATCGTGGAGCAGGTCGGCCCGATGGTGAAGGATACCGATACCCGGCTGCTGGTGGGCATCGCCGACGAGCGGACGAGCAAGGTCATCGAGTATGCGAGGCATGCCGAAGAGAACCACGCGGACGGCCTGCTGCTCATCAATTCCTTCTATCAGACGCCGACGGAAGAAGAGGCCTTCCATCAGTTCAAGGATGTCAATGATGTGGTGACAAAACCGATCATGATGTACAATAATCCGTTTACCGCCAACGTCAACCTGGAAGATGAAACCATCTTCAGGATCGACCGGGAACTGGACAAGGTCGAGTACATCAAGGAATCGAGCGGCGACATCCGCAAAGTCCGGGCTGTTGCCAATAATACGGACCTCGTACTGTTCTGCGGTTCCGACGACCTGGCGTTTGAATCATTCGTGCAGGGGGCAACCGGCTGGGTCTCCGTGGCCGCAAACATTGCACCGAACAGTGCGGCGAAGTTGTATGAACTGGTGAAAGCGGGCAAGTATGATGAAGCCAAAGCGCTCAACAAAGACCTGCTGCCGCTCTGTGAATTCCTCGAGGACTCCGGCAAGTACGTCCAGATCGTCAAAAAGGCGATGGACCTGAAAGGTCTGAACGGCGGGCCGTCCCGTAAACCGAGGCTGGGACTCACCGATGACGAGGTCAGTCAGCTGAAGTCCCTGATGGAAAAACTGGATTAGCAATGTACAACGCTTTCCCCTTATAACACATAGAGAAAGGATCAGTCCGTTCCCCTTGGACTGATCCTTCATTTTTGGCTTAATATCTGATTTTTATATTTGTTCACTGTTCTCCTGGAGAGATTCACACCAAGTTCTCCCAGTTTCCTTGAAATTTTACTGTCCGGCATTTTTTCAAACCCTGAAAAGTTTCTGATCAGATGCATCACATGGCTGACGGAGGTGCCGTGGCAGCATTCTTTCGACAGCAGGGATTTGACAGGCCGCACCCCTTGCGGTGTGGCGATGAATTTATTGGCGAGCAGGCGGCTGATCGTGGCCGGGCTCAGGGAAGTGGATTCAGCCAGGTCATTCTGATCCAGCGGTTTCAGGAAATCCGAATTTCCCAGAAGAAATTCCCTCTGCTTATTCACGATGATCGTCAATACACTGCTCATATACATTTTTCTGGCATTCAGGATCGAAGACAATTCTTCATATTCTTGTTTGTATTTCTCTATTTTCTTTTTGAAATCCCTATCATCTGACTGAACTTCAAAGGATTCGAATGTGATGCTGTCTGACAGGTAATCATTGATGGTGATACTGAAGGAGCCACCTTCAATGGAAATTGTGGCGTCCGGTTCAATATATTCGGGTTCTCCTCCCTGTATGGGGGAAAGAAGACAATTTTCAGTGATCAGTTTGACATACCCCAGAAGATTATCCCGGGTGGTGTCTTCGAGGAAATCAAGTTTGCCTTTTTTAACAGCCTCCAGATTGGACATGAACAGAGTAAACAGTTCTTCCTCATACTTTCCCAGGTTTTTCAGCTGGAAAGCCAGGAAGTCATATACATCCGTGCAACCGATCCCTTTGTTTTCGTAGGCTTTCAGCAATTCCAGCAATTCCTCTGCCTCCCTGCAAGAAACACCGGGGACGTCAGAAACATCGCTTGTATGCGCTTCCAAAAAACCGCATGGACTCAGGGAATAAAGGATGAACTGCATGGCCCTCTTCCTCCGGCCGGCAAGCGTGCAGTTGA
>Ga0079225_10001392_pt1 | contig 13544 bp, 12 predicted proteins | sample Poulit2012_FD_76344 | JGI IMG/M metagenome (GOLD analysis project Ga0079225, IMG submission 76344) | Agricultural soil microbial communities from Georgia to study Nitrogen management - Poultry litter 2012 | ecosystem: Environmental > Terrestrial > Soil > Agricultural land | place: USA: Georgia...
ATGAAGTAAGAAGAAGAGTTGTATTGGAAAATACTAGAAGACAAATGAGTAGTTATGTATATACTACAACTGGAATTTATGAATCAAGTAGTGAACATCTATTTTCTTCCCATAAAATGATTGCTTCATTAGGTTCAATATTAAAAGAGGAAAACAAAATAAATTATGATTCTTCATTGATTGAAGCAGATATTAATATAAATGAAATAAATTTCAAAAGAAGACAAGATTCTAACTATAGAACGTCTATATACAAAGATAATGATGAAGTTAAAATAGTTGAATTTAATTTACCTGAAACTAATGAGTATAAATTAGAAGATGGATTTAATAAATCACCATTTTTATTAAGTGACACTAATTTAAACAAGACTTATGAAATATTAACTGCTAGCTTAGTTAAAAATATTAAGCATGCCGGAAAACAACCGAAATATAATTTTAGGTTTATCAGGTGGATTGGATAGTCTTCATGCATTATTAATTGCTTATGAAGCAGTTAATAAACTAAATCTTCCATTGACTAATTTAAAACCAATAATAATGCCTGCAGAAGCATCTAGTAAAGATAGTATGGAAGATGCTATATCATTATGTAATAAATTAAATTTAACTTGTGAAGTTATTAATATTGATGAAGAAGTAAAACTTCATATGAAAATGATTAATCATAAAGAAAAAGATACTACATACGAAAATGTACAAGCTAGAATAAGAACATTAATATTAATGAATTTAGCTAACAAATATAAAGGATTTGTTTTAGGAACTGGTGATTTATCTGAAATAGCATTAGGATTTATGACTTATAATGGTGATCAAATGAGTATGTATGCTATAAATTCAGGGTTACCTAAAACATCTATAAGACAATTAGTAAATTATTATGGCGAAAATAAATATAAAAAAATTAAGCAATTATTAAATAAAATAGTAGATAAGAAAGTATCACCAGAATTATTAAAAAATCAAGTAACTGAAGATATAATAGGATTATATGAAATTAATGATTTCATTTTATATAATCATCTACATTCAGGATTAGAAAAAGAAGAGTTAAAATGGCTTTTAAAAGAAGTGTATGAATTGTCTAATGAAGAATCTAATCAATATGTTGATAGATTTTTCAATAGATTCTATAGTCAAGCTTTTAAAAGACAAACAATGCCAGAAGGACCAAAAATATTTGATATATCATTATCACCAAGAACATCATTTAAACAACCTTCTGATATAGTTAGAAAGTGATAAATATGAATAAAAATAAAAAAGTAATTATAGGGCTATCTGGAGGTGTCGATTCTAGTGTTGCTGCATATTTGCTTAAAGAACAAGGTTATCAAGTTGAAGCAGTTTTCATGAGAAACTGGGATTCAACCTTAAACGATGATGTAAAAGGAAACCCAACACGATTTGATGATGTTTGTGAGCAAGAATTAGATTATCAAGATGCATTAAAGGTAGCTAATCAATTAAATATAAAATTACATAAAGTTGACTTTATAAAAGAATATTGGGATGAAGTTTTTACATATTTTTTAAATGAATACAAAAAAAATAGAACACCTAATCCTGATATATTATGTAACAATGAAATTAAATTTAAAGAATTTATAAAATATGCTGAGAAATTAGATTTTGATTATATTGCAATGGGTCATTATGCTAAAGTTGACGTTGTCAACAATAAACCAGCTTTATTAAGGGCAAAAGACACTGGAAAAGATCAAACTTATTTCTTGTCGCAATTAAAAGAAAAACAACTTAAAAATGTAATATTTCCATTGGGAGATTTAACGAAAGAAGAAGTAAGAGAAATTGCGATTAAAAACAATTTAGCAACAGCAAGAAAAAAAGATTCTACCGGAATTTGCTTCATTGGAGAAAGAAATTTCAGTGATTTTTTAAGCAATTATTTGCCTGCTAAAAAAGGTGACATGAAAAGATTAGATGGAACATACGTTAAAGAACATTATGGACTTATGAATTATACTATTGGTCAAAGAAGAGGACTAGGTATAGGAGGAGGACATGGTGATGGAGCATGGTATGTAGTAGGAAAAGATTTAAAAACTAATACTTTATACGTTGAACCGGATAAAAATCATCCACATTTATTTAGTAATAAAGCTTTAATAAAAGATATTATATATCGTGGAGATAAAACAAATAATAATTTAACTGCTAAATTTAGATATAGACAAAGAGATGAAAAAATTAAAATTGAATGGATCAATGAAACTGAAGCATATGTTTATTATAATAATGTAAAAGCAGTAACACCAGGACAGGCATGTGTTTTTTACGATAATGAAATTTGTCTAGGGGCAGGTTTTATTGATAAAGTATATATGGATGATGAAATTAGAATATATTCATAAATGAGGAATAAATGAGTCAAGAAAAATTATTAGCTAAAATAGATAGATATGTCTATCATAATAAAGAAAACTCATATGCTATTGTAAGAGTTACAACTAAAGATGATTTAAATGAAACAATCGTAGGATATCTTCCAATGTTAAGTGAAGATATCTTTTACGAATTTTTAGGTAGTTGGACAAAGCATGATAAATATGGAAAGCAATTTAAAGTAGAATCATATACAAAAAGTAATATTGAATCAAAAGAAGGATTAATTAGTTATTTATCTAGTTCAATTTTTACCGGTATTGGGCCTATAACTGCTAAAAAAATAGTGGATGAATTAGGTAGTGATGCTATAAAAAAGATTTTAGAAGATAAAACTATTTTAAGACAATTTGGATTAAACAATATAAGATTAACCAGATTTCATAAGCAATTAGAAGAAAATCAGGCCAATGAATTAATATTAATAGAATTATATAATTATAATATTGCTGGTAAAACAGCGATGAAAATATTAAATAAATATGGAATATTAACAATTGAAAAACTAGAAGAAAACCCTTATGTGTTAATAAAAGATATTGATGGAATCGGGTTTTTAAAAGCTGATGAAATAGCAAAAAAAATGGGTATCAAAGATAATGATCCAAGAAGAATTAAAGCGGCGATAAGTCATATATTAAACCAATATACTTATCAAGTTGGAAATATGTATATTGAAAAAGAAGAATTAATTAAACTTTCAACTACGATGCTTAATTTTAATGAAGATTTAACTCCATTTTTAGATGATTTGATAAATAGTAATGAACTTGTTTTAGAAAACGGGAAATATTATACTTTTATTAATTATCAAGTAGAATATGATGTAAGTAATCAAATTAAAAGAATTAATCAACAAAACGATGAAGAAGTTGATAAAGATTATATTCTAACTTTATTAGAACAAATTCAAATCCAAAAAAACATCGAATATACTATTAAACAAAAAGAAGCTATAGTAAATGCATTAACTAATAAATTTTCAATAATTACAGGTGGTCCAGGAACAGGTAAAACTACTATAATAGATGGAATATTAGAAGTATATGCTATTTATAATAAAATAGATTTAAAATCAGCAGATGCTGATGAAAAAATTGCTCTGATGGCTCCAACAGGTCGAGCAGCAAAAAGAATGGAACAAGTATTAGATATTCCAGCCAAAACAATTCACCGTCATTTAGGATATGGATATGATGGACTCTTCAAATACGACAATACTAATCCAATGCCACAAAAACTAATAATTATTGATGAATCATCAATGATTGATATATTTTTAGCTGAAAAGCTATTTAAAGCAATAGATTACGATGCTAAAGTTATTATCGTTGGAGATGTAGACCAACTTCCTAGCGTTGGTCCAGGACAAGTATTAAAAGATTTAATTGAATCAGAAACAATTAATGTTTCAAGATTAGATGAAATCCATCGTCAAGCTATAGATTCAAACATAATTAACTTAGCTAATTTAGTTAATCAACAAAATTTAAATATATATGATTTAATTAGTGGTGGTGACTTATTTTTAAAAAATGCTTATATTAATGAGATAAAAGATCTTATTGTTAACCAGGTTGCTGGAGCTTTAAATCAAGGATTTTGTATTATCGATGATATTCAAGTATTAATTCCAACTTATAAAGGTGAAATTGGGATAGATTCAATTAACAAAATTTTACAAGATAAATTTAACTTAAACAAAGATAAATTTATTGAATACGGAGATACTAAATATTATATAAATGACAAAGTTATTCAATTAGTAAACGATCCAGAAAACTTTATTATGAATGGTGATATTGGATTTGTTAAATCAATCGGTAAAACTAAAGATAACAAAGATTATTTAATAGTAGACTTTGATTCAAAAGAAGTAATGTATGAAAAAAGTGATTTAGAAAACCTTAGCCTTTCATATGCTATGAGTATTCATAAATCACAAGGTTCAGAATATAAAATTGTAATTTTACCTCTTGTAAGACAATTTACACATATGCTCAAAAAAGAGTTATTATATACTGCAATTACAAGAGCTAAAGACTTCTTAATTATTTTAGGTGATATGAAATTATTAAGTTACGCAGCAAACAATTTAAGCGAACAAAGAATGACTACACTAAAGGAAAGATTAAAAGAAAACGTTATTTAAACGTTTTTTTTATTATAAATGCAACCTTCTTTTAATTTCTTCTTTAATGTTTTTTGGAGTAAATATTAACAGTGAGATAATAACTAATAAACCAAATAAAAATGAAATGTTAATAAATATTTTAATAGTTGTTATATTTAAAACATTTAATATAATAATTAAAATGTTAGATAATACAGATATTAATAAGAAAATTGCATACTTTTGCCAATTTTTACTCTTAACAAATGTAGTAATTAAAAGTATTATAGTATTTAATATTAATAATGATGGAAAAACAATATCAATTGCCCAAGTAATATCATTCAATATATGTCCTAAGGTAATTAAATATACTACGTTAATAAAAGTTAATTGAAAACTTTTAATGACATAAGATTTATTATTAAACAACAGCTTTAAAAACACAATTAAATATATATTCGAAACACTTACAATTAAACTAAAGAAAAAACTATTATTATAAGAGTAATCGATAAATAATGTTGTTACTATTGAAATGATGTTTAAAATTAGAAAAATATTATAAAAATATTTTTTAAACATATTTTCTTTTATATAAGTTGGATAATTATTAACATAATCATTATTAATTTCAATTAATATATCATTACAAATTAAACAATTTGAAATATCATTTTTATATTTAATGTTACAAGTTTTACAAAATTTCATTATAATCATCCTTATAATTAGTATCAATTGTTATATCAATACCATCATCTTTTAATATAGATATAAATTTCCTTATTACACTAATATCTTTAATCTTTGAAGTGAAAATGATGTTTAAATTATCATTATAAGATAAAACATTTGTATTAATTCCTTTTACGGAATTAATAAACTCAATGTCTTTTACATGTTTTTTCATATCATTAGGTAATTTAATCAATCCTAAATTAGATATTGAAGAAGTAATAATAGACTCGCCTAACATATTATATCCTAATTTAAAAATTAAATTTTTAATAATTAATGGTACAAATCTTACGAAAATATTTCTTTCAAGAGCGACTAAAGAATTAAGTCTTTGACTTAGTTTATCTTTTTGAAGTTGTTCATTAAAACTTTTTTTAGTAACTTCAATCATTTCATTAAAACTCCAATTTTGATTACTATTAAAAGTTGATTTAATATATAATGAAAAGTTTCTAAGAGTTACTTCGTCAAAATATGGTCTTAAGTTAACAGGTATAAACATTTTGATTGGCTTTTTACCTTTTTTAAAACCGACACCTTCACAATATATACTATATGCAATTGCACTTGTTAAGTACTCAGTTAATGTTGCGTTATATTTCTTTTTAACCATAGATAAAAAATTAGAAACATTAGTTTTAATTTTTATTACTAAACTAAAGTTATTTTTAAAGGTTTCGCCCTTTAAATGATAAGCTTTTTCTTCTTTTAATTTTTTCTTATATTTAGGGTTATAATTGTTTAAAAAGGGATCATAATTTTCTCTATTACTTGATGGTTTTTTAGTTAAAATTAAATTTTCATGATTGATAACTTCACCCATTAAAGTTAAATACTCATAAACAATTGCTTTTAAAAATTCTAAAGCACCAGTACCATCACTTAATGAATGAAATGTTTCTAAAGATATTTTGTTATTAAAGTAATAAACTTTAAATAAAAATCCATTATTTTCACTAAACTTAAAATATTTTGAAATAATAGCATTTTCTTTTTCAGAATAGTAATAGTTATTGTTTTCACTAAAATAATTCCAAAACAAACCATTTTTCATTTCTATGTTAAAAACTTCAAATCTTTTTAAAGTTTTATTAACTGCTTCATCTAAGACATCTTTATTTATATTTTTATTTAAATAAAAAGATAATCTAAAAACATTACTTCGATTATTTTTAGATACTGCTGGAAATACTTTAGCAGCGTTATCTAATTTATACCAATATTTTTTCTTTTGCAAAAATACCACCTTCTTTTGATGTATTATACATTATTTTTTATTAAAATTTAAAAAAGTAATTAATGATGTTATAATAATAAAGTCGAAAGGGTGATTATTTGAAGAAAATATTTAGTGTTATTTTAATTTTTATGTTCTCGTTTTTATTAATTAGTTGTAAAAATGAAGAAGAAGTTTATCATAATGTGAGATTTTATTTAAATGATAATTTAATTTATCAAGATAAAGTTTTAGATGGTGAAACTGTAAACGAATATAATGAAGTTGATGTCGATTATTGGTTATACAATAATGAAGAATTCAATTTTAATAATAAAATATATGAAGATATTGATTTATATGGAGTAAATGTTAATAAATATCAAGTTAGTTTTATTACTGATGTTCATGATGGTGATAAAACTTATTTCAACAAACAATCATTTACTGGTATTAAAGAAGGAACAACTATCAATCCTATTGATGAGATGAAAATTAATAATAAATTATTTTTAGGATGGTTTAAAGACAATAAAAAATTTGATTTTGATTCACCAATTTATAAAGATATTACGTTATATGCTAAGTATGTTAATGAGACTAACAACGTTACTTTAATGTATAATGGTGAAGTATTTAAAAATTATCAAGTGAAATATGGGGAAACAATTAAAATTAAAGAGACAATAGAAGAAGAACTTAAAGAATTTATTGGATGGTATTATAATGATAATTATTTATTTGATGATAATACTAAAGTCTATGAAGATATTATATTAAAACCTAAATTTAAAAATATTAATAATCAAAATAATAATAATTTTGATATCTTTTATTTAAATGATACACATGGAGCTGTATTAAAAAAAGATAATGAATTAGGATTAAGTTATATCGGAAATTACATTAATAATAAAAAAGATGATAATTCTATCTTTATAACAGGCGGAGATACTTTACAAGGACAATTAATATCAAATGCTAACAAGGGTGAAATCATAATTGAAATATTAAACGAATTAAACTTAGATGCATTTGTTATAGGTAATCACGAGTTTGATTGGGGATTAGAAGAAGTTATTAAATATTTTGATCCTAGTTATAGCGGAGTTAAAGCTAATTTTCCATTATTAGGTGCCAATGTTGTTTTAAAATCTACAAACGAAAGACCTGAATTTATCGATTCTCATAAAATTATTGAACGAAATGGTAATAAAATAGGTATAATTGGCGTTATTGGTGATGGATTAGAAAGTTCAATAGCTGCACAAAGGGTAAAAGATTATAAATTTACTGATGCATTTTCAGCTGTAAATAAGATAGTAAAAGAAATAGAAAATGAAGTAGACTTTATTATAGTTGCAAATCATGGTAACGATTCATATTTTAATGAACAAGTAGGATCGCTAAATAAAGTTAGAGCCATATTTAATGGTCATAGTCATCAAGCTTATACTGGTTTAATTAATCAAAAGATTCCATATATGCAATCAGGTAGATATTCTGAGCGAATAGGTCATATGAATATTGAGTTTGATAATGATTTTAATATAACAAAAAGTCAAGCTAATAATATTAAGACTGATGATTTGTTAAATAGTCCGGATGAAAATATTGAACAAATTATAAATAGATATTATGAAAACTTAAAACATCTTTATGAAGAAGAACTAATTAAAAGTAGGAATTATATGAGTCAAACCGACTTAGCTAATTATATAGCAAAAGTTATGAGAGAAGTCACAGGAGCGGTTGCTGGTTTTCAAAATAGTGGCGGAACTAGATCTACATTTAATAAAAACCAAATGATTACTGCTGCAGATATATTTCAAGTGTTTCCATTTGATAACCAAATAATTTATACCGAAATAAAAGGAAAAGCTCTTAAAAGAATGTTAAACGATTCATATTTTATTATTAATAGTGATATTAATGAATACGACATTAGAGATAATGAATTATATCGTGTAGCAACTAATGATTATATTTATTATCATAATTTAAATCAATATGCTTTTAAAAACACTAATCCAATTGTTTATGGTGATATGTATGAAACTTTATATGAAGTAATATTAAAACTGAAAGAATTAGATTATGAATATTTTGACATAAATAGTCCAATACATATATAAGAGGTAAATATGAATAAAATTAATATAACAATATCAAATAGTCACGTTAATAATAATAAAGAATTAAATGATTTTTCTATTATTAACTTTATTCAAAATATTGAAGGAATACACATTAATAGTTTATTTGAGTTTAATAAATATTTAGAAGAAAATAATTTAGGAGTGTTTTTAACTTATAGAGAAATAAATATAATTAAAAGACCAAAATTATTTGATAACATAAATATTGATACCCATCCATTTAATACAAAACAAATTAGTGGTTATCGACATATTTACATTAAAGATAAAAACAACAATAATTTAATAACATCAACAGCCTTTGGAGTATTTGTTAATTTGAAAACTAATAAAATAGTAAGAATTCCAAACGAAATAATAAAAACTATTAATGATGGAAATAAAGATGAAACAATGAACGTTAGTAGTAGAAAAATTAGTTACAATGATAAATTAAAAGAAACTTTTTTATTAAAAACAAATGTTAAAAGAAGTTATATAGATAGATATAACCATATGAATAATAGTTATTATATTAAAATGGTTTATGATTTATTAGATGAGAACTTTAAATATAATAATATTAGAGTTGAATATATTAATGCTTTCAATATTAATGAAAATATAAACATTTATTTAAAAGAAAAAACAACTAATAAAGTAATATTCTTATTAAAAAATGATAAAAACATCTTATATTCTGTAATTGAATTCAAAAAAAGATAATAAATGAGTAAAAACTTGACAAATATCTTTTATATGATAAAATATACAAGAATGAAATTGAATAAGTGAAAAGAAGAGAACCCCTCTCACCTGATGGCCGAAGTCATAGGTATAAAAGTCACATATATTAAATTATTTTAATTTATGAATTTTTTTAGTGGGTTCTATTGAACTCACTTTTTCTTTTCTAAAAAAAATAGGAGGCGAGTTACATTAGAAGAGTAACAAATAAACAAACAGACCTAGTTAATGAGAGTATACCAAACACTGAATTACTAGTAATTGATCACAATGGTGATAATTTAGGTAAATTAAAAAGAGACGAAGCTTTACAAATAGCTTATGATAATGATTTAGATTTAGTTGTAGTTTCACCTGATTCTAAAGTTATGGTTGCAAAAGTAATGGATTATTCAAAGTATCGTTATGAGCAACAAAAAAGACTTAGAGAAATGAGAAGAAAAAGAACTACAATAGAAACTAAAGAAATTAGAATTAGCCCAACTATTGGAGATCATGATTTTAATACTAAATTAAACCATGCGAAAAGATTTATTAAAAATGGTGATAAAGTTAAGATTACTATGAGATTTAGAGGAAGAATGATTACTCATAGCGACCTAGGTGCTGAAGTAATGAATAGATTTATTGATTCATTAGAAGATACAATTACTGTTGAAAGTAAACCAAAACTTGATGGTATGCAAATGATTGCAGTAGTTGCTCCTAGCAATAACTAACGAAAGAAAGAGGTAAAAACTATGAAAATAAAAGCAAAAACACATAGTGGATTAAAAAAACGTATTAAAGTTACCGGAACAGGTAAACTTAAAAGAGGTCGTGCATACAAAAATCACTTGGCACAATCTAAAACAACTAAACAAAACAGACAATTAAGAAAGCAAACATTGGTACATAAGTCAGATGAGAAAAGAATCAAACGTCTTATTTCCAACATGTTATAATCGAGGTGTAGTAAAATGGCAAGAGTAAAAAATACTGTAGTAAGAAGAAAAAGACGTAAAAAAGTCTTAAAACAAGCTAAAGGTTTCTTTGTTTCTAAAAAAGCTTTATATAAAACAGCTAACGAAGCAGTAATGCGTTCACATGCTTATGCATATAGAGACAGAAAAAGACGTAAAAGAGATTTTAGAAAATTATGGATTCAAAGAATTAATGCTGCTGCAAGATTAAATGATATGAAATATTCACAATTCATGCACGGATTAAATTTAGCTGGAGTAGAAGTTAATAGAAAAATGTTAGCTGACTTAGCAGTTAATGAACCAAATGATTTTAAAGAATACGTAAAAATTGCACAAAAAGCAATTAATAACAAATAATAAAATTAAAGCGTGGAAATATCCACGCTTTTGTTTTATAATAGATATAAGTTTAAAGGAGATAAGAATGAAAAAAAGATTGAGTTTATTAATTATATCTACTGCAATAGTGTTTTCATTATTTCTAATTGGATTTTTTTATGGGGAGACATATATACAAAGAATACTATTTGCAACATCTATTTTAATTTTATCTTTTTTAGCTATATACTTATTTTTTGGTTTCGGAAAATTAGTAGTCTCATTAATATATGGTATGATACTCGCTCTTTTATTAGTCTTTTTACCAAATTATGACTTAGCTTTAATATTTATAGGTACTTTTGTTTTTGCTTTAAATCCTTTAGATGATTTTGAGCAATTTATTAATAAAAATTTACCTGAAGAAAAATCAATTATTGATTATTTAAAAGGTAGTTACATATCTTATTACAATTATAGAAAAGAAATAAAAGAACATTATCATTTACCGCAAGTAAGAAAAACAATTAATAAACCTTGGTATTTAAAACTTAGACAAGCTATGACAATTATTTTATCGATGCTAGCCGTGTTTTTATTAATAATAGAAGTTAATAATTTAATTAGTTTTATTAAAAGCTTTGATATACATTTGTTTTTTGCTTCAATATATAGTGTAGTAGTCTTAATATCATCTACAATTATGTTATATAGAAAAGGATTTAAATCGACTTTAAATTTACTTTCAGTCTTAGTATTTCCAGCAATCACATATTCGTTATTTTTAATAAAACCGCTTTATATCGGGCTTATTTTAGGATTTATTGGTGTATTTCTTACAATAGCAATGGCTATATTTCAGTATTTTCAATATAGATTTAGAATCGTATTTGAAACATTTCATTATTATGATCCTGAAAAACAAGCTGAAGTATATGCAAATGCTTTATTTGAAAACTATATTTATGATGAAAATTTTATTCATTCAACAATATTCACATTCTCAATTGATTACTATGACTTTATAAAAAAGTTTCATAATATTGTTGTATATGCAGATTTAAGAAGATTTTTTATTACTGCCTATACAATTAAAAATAATCAAATAAGTTTATATACAGAATTTCATAAAAATGATTATTTGAAAATAGATAAATTTAAATCATTTTTAAATAATCTATATGAGAAAGATATTACTATTAAAATTACTGAAGATGAAAATAAAACTCTTTATGAAGAAGTCTTTTTCCATAATGATAACTATATTGTATCAAGGGCTATTTACTTATCAAATATGTTAAAGAAGTTAAACATTAAATCTAGTGTAATAATTAGTTTCATGGCATATTTTACTAACCTAGAAAATATAATTAGTCTTAGTAAAAAATATAACATCTCTAGAGTACCTGAATTAGATTTAGAAGGTGTATTAACGACAAAAATTGATCTTAGAGTAAATAATATTGATTATTTAATCGAAAATAAAATAAGAGAATTATTATTAGATTTATTAATATATCAAGGAAAATATATTAGATTAAATGTATACTATTAATTTGACAAATAAAATTTACGTGATAAAATAAAAGTGACTTAGGAAGTGTGCGTAGAACCCAAAGTATATGAACGGGAATTTACACTATATGGGCGTGAATAACAATTTTTATAAATTGGAATCCCGAAGTATAGTTAAGCAAATACCCACCTGGTGAAAATAGTTCATACTAACTTCCTAAGTTTTTTTTAAAGAAAAAAAGGAGAATATTATGAAATTATTAAAAAAACAACCATTAGTTCCTATTATACTAGGTATATTAATAGTAACTTATAGCTTATTAGCAAGATTTGCTAACATAGATTTTTTAAAGATTACTTTTAGAGTAGGTAATATTATTATTAGTTTAGGCCTTATAGCGTTTGCTATTTTAATTGTATGGCCTGATATGAAAAAGAAAAATATATCATTATTAAAAACAATTGAATTTGTAATAATAATTTTAGCGGCTATAATTGGATTTATACTCCCAGTATTTGATGTTGATACATATAATATTGGAACAGGATCATTATGGTTTGGTTTAGCGCTTGTTATAAATGGTGGATTAGATTTATATTTTGGAGTATATAATAAAAAAAGTTTAAAATTTCATCTATTTTTAATACATTTAGCAAGTGTAATATTAGGAACATGGATATATGCAACAGATTTTGTTAATAGTAATATAGAATTTTTAACATTTATTACATTATTATTATCTGGATCATTTTTAATTATAATTGGATTATTAAATAGTAAAAAATAAAAGAGGAAGGTAGACATGAAAAAAGAATTACTAAAAAGATTGACAGAAGTTAATGGTGTACCAGGAAATGAAAGAGAAGTTAGACTTTTAATTGAAGATGAGTTAAAAGATTACAATTTAACTTTAATGAAAGATAATTTAGGATCTTTAATAGCTAATAAAAAAGGAAATGGTCCAAATATTTATTTTGCTGGTCACATGGATGAAGTTGGATTTATGGTTAAAGAAATAACTAAAGATGGATTTATTAAATTTCAAACCTTAGGTGGTTGGCACTCACAAGTAATGCTTGCACAGGAATGGCAAATTACTACATCAAAAGGTGTTTTAATTGGGGTAACTGGATCTAAACCACCACACATTATTCCGGCAGCTGATCGAAAAAAAGCAGTTGAAATTAAAGATATGTTTTTAGATATAGGAGTTAGTTCAAAAGAAGAAGCTATAGAAGCTGGTGTTGAAGTCGGTAATATGATAACACCACTTCAAGAGTTTAAAGAATTGGCTAATAAAAATTACTTACTAGCAAAAGCATTTGACAATAGAATTGGAAGTGCTGTTGTAATTGAAGTATTAAAAAACTTAGAAAAG
>Ga0079225_10001393_pt1 | contig 13542 bp, 10 predicted proteins | sample Poulit2012_FD_76344 | JGI IMG/M metagenome (GOLD analysis project Ga0079225, IMG submission 76344) | Agricultural soil microbial communities from Georgia to study Nitrogen management - Poultry litter 2012 | ecosystem: Environmental > Terrestrial > Soil > Agricultural land | place: USA: Georgia...
CGTGCGCGAGCAGTTCGAAAACTACCTCTCCGAGGTCAAACACACCACCGAAATTGACCGGCTTTCCACCGAACGGCAAAAGACGGGGATGTTCATTGACCGGTATGCGATCAACCCCGTGAACGGGGAGCGGCTGCCGATTTGGGTTTCAGATTACGTTTTAGCCGATTACGGGCACGGCGCGATCATGGCTGTTCCCGCCCATGACCAGCGCGACCTTGATTTCGCCCTCGCCTTCGACCTGCCCGTGCGCCTCGTGCTCGATGTGCGTGACGAAGACGGCAACCGCGTACCCGATCCCGCGACCTCGGGTCAGGCTGCGGACGGCGACGGCGCCCTGATCAATTCGGGGCCGATCGATGGGCTGCTTAAGGACGACGCGATCGCGGCAATCATCGAACAGCTCAGTGCCGATGGGGTCGGCAAGGCGGCCGTTAACTATCGGCTGCGCGACTGGTTGATTTCGCGCCAGCGCTACTGGGGCACACCGATCCCGATCGTGCACTGTGCGGAATGCGGGGAGGTTCCGGTTCCCGAAGACCAGTTGCCGATCGAACTGCCACCCGCTGCGGGTCTGGACTTAAAGCCGAAGGGAACATCCCCGCTGGGCGCTGCCAGTGACTGGGTGAATACAACGTGCCCCAAGTGCGATGGGCCCGCCAAGCGCGATGCCGACACCATGGACACCTTCTTTGACTCGTCCTGGTACTTCCTGCGTTACCTATCACCCACCAGCACCGAGCACGCCTTCGATCCGGCCGAAGCCGAGCGCTGGGCGCCGGTCGATCAGTACGTGGGCGGTGTCGAGCACGCCATCTTGCATCTGCTGTACGCCCGGTTCTTCACCAAGGTCTTAAACGACATGGGGTATGTGAATTTCTCGGAACCGTTTAAGGCCCTGCTCAATCAGGGCATGGTTTTAATGGACGGCGCCAAGATGTCGAAGTCCAAGGGCAACCTCGTCGTCTTCTCTGATGAGCTGGAAAAGCATGGCGCCGATGCGCTGCGCGTAACCATGTCTTTTGCGGGTCCGCCCGAAGATGACATTGACTGGGCGGACGTCTCGCCGACAGGATCGGCGAAGTTCCTCGCCCGCGCTTGGCGGGTCTCAAACGACGTGGCTTCAGACCCCGGCGTCGACTTTTCAACCGGCGACCGGGCCCTGCGCCAACTCACGCACCGCACGGTGCACGAGGCAGCCGAACAGATCGAATCGTTCCGCTTTAACGTCGTCGTCGCCCGCCTCATGCAACTCGTTAACGCCACTCGCAAGGTCATTGATTCGGGTGCCGGCGCGGCCGATCCGGCGGTGCGGGAAGCCGCTGAAGCAACGGCAATCTTGCTCTCGCTCTTTGGCCCCTACACCGCTGAGGACATGTGGGCGAACCTCGGGCATGAACCGACCGTATTTCGGGCAGGCTGGCCGACCGTCGACGAATCGTTACTCGTCGAAGATTCCGTGACCTGCGTCGTCCAGGTCGCTGGAAAACTCCGCGACCGGATCGAAGTTTCGCCCGACATTAGTGAGGCGGAACTGGAGGCGAAGGCACTGGCGAGCGACGCCGTCCAAAAGAGTCTTGATGGGCGCGGCGTGCGCAAGGTAATCGTGCGCGCTCCCCGCCTGGTCAACGTAGTACCGGCCTAGCCATGTCTTCCGCGCTCAATTCCCCGCCCGTGGCGGTCGTAACCGACTCGACCTCGGGGCTGTTGGGCGCGCCGCTACCGGCTCTCGATGGTGTGCACATCGTTCCGCTCGTCGTGCAGCGTGACGGTAAGGAATATCGCGAAAACGTTGATATAACGGGCGCGGAGGTATTGCAGGCGCTCCAAAACGGCGAGGTGTTCACCACCTCGCGTCCCGCTCCGGCCGAGTTCGCGCGCGTGTATGAGGAACTGGCCGAATCGGGGGCGCGGGCCGCGGTTTCGGTCCATATTTCCTCCGAGTTGTCGGGCACGTATGAGGCCGCGCTAATGGCCGCGAAAGACGCACCGATCCCTGTTGAAGTCGTTGATTCAAAAAGCGCCGGCATGGTGCTTGGTTTTGGTGCATATGCCGCGCTGGAGGCGATTCGCCGCGCCGGTGAGCGGGAGGATCCGGCCGCGATGGCGCGCGCATCAGCCGCGGTGGCGCGTGAGGTTTTCGACCGCGGAAGCGTGCTCTTTTATGTGGATACGCTCGATTATTTGCATCGAGGGGGTCGTATCGGGTCGGTTTCGGCCCTGTTGGGCACAGCCCTTTCGGTAAAACCGCTGCTCACAGTCGTTGACGGGCGCATCGAACTCAGCGAAAAAGTGCGCACCAGGCGACGGGCTTTGGAGCGGCTTGTGGCGCGCTCTATTGGCAGCGGCCGCAAAATTTTGGACGACGCCGCTCAGGTTGACGTAGCGATTCAGCACCTGGGTGCGCCGCGGGCGGCCGAAGAAGCGTTGCGCCAGGTGGAAGAGAAACTCGGGGAGTCTGTGCGGCTTGGAATTGTTTCCGATGCGGGTGCGGTTTTGGGCGCGCACGTGGGACCGGGTGTTGTGGGGGCGATCGTGACGCCAGTTATCCACAATAACTTGGCGGAATAACTATTAATCACGTCTTGCTAAGCGGCTTTTAGGGAGCACCGTTGCTTCTTAGGCTGCAAAGTTATGGTGCGCCTAGTTAACGACGAAGACCGCCGCGCTGTCTTACACAGACTCGAGCGCCACGGCGTGCGCGAGGGCCCCACACAGGATCCCGCGCAAAAACCCCGCATTTCGGCGCCGCTTGTGGCGGGGGTATTCGTGGTCTTGGGCGCGTGTTTGTTAGCCGTGTGGGCGCCGTGGCGGGCACAACCCGTGCCTGTGGATTTGCCAGCCGTGATCGAAGCCGGGGAGCGCAGTGAAGAGAGTGAAGGGGATGGCGCCGAGAGTTCGGGCGCCGTGGCGCCGGGGCAGGGGGCGGAAGAAACGGTCACTGTAAACGTGGTGGGTCGCGTTCGAGTGCCCGGCGTGCACACGTTGCCCGCTGGTGCGCGCGTAATAGATGCGATTGAAGCCGCCGGAGGCGCGCTTCCCGAAGCAGACTTAAGTCGCTTAAATTTGGCGCGAATAATGAGCGATGAGGAGTACTTAGCCGTATTGGCTCCCGATGAAGAGCCCGCCGAGTTATTGGCACCGCAGGTTTCTTCTGCAGGCGGCCCGAGCGGGAACGAGGGAGCGGATGCGCCGAGCGACGATCTCGTGAATTTGAATACTGCGAGCACAGAACAGTTGCAAGCACTGCCGGGTGTCGGCCCGGTGATGGCCGGCCGCATCATCACATGGCGTGAAGAAAACGACGGTTTTCGCAGCGTAGACGAACTGCACGAGGTCAGCGGTATCGGACCAAAGATCTTCGCCCAATTAGCGCCGCTGTTAACGATCTAAGGCAGGTGAGCAAACACAACGCGCGTCGCGACTTACGGTTAGTGCCGGCCGCTCTTGGCGCATGGTTGGGGGCTATCTGGGCAGTTGCGGCCCAGTTGATTCACGTGCGACTCGCGGCCCTTTTTGTCGCGGGAACCGCGCTGATTTTGGCGGTGGGGTGGTTGGCGGTGCGGCGCGCGGTGCCGCTTACGGCACGGATCTTTAAGAGAGTGGTACTGCTGATCATGCTCACGTGCGGCGTGGTGACAACCGTGCTCAGCGTGATTGCCGTGCACGAGGGGCGATGGCAAAACAGCACGCTGAGGGCGGCAGTTGTGGCCGAGGGCCGCGCGGTAGTAATTGGCCGGACGATCGCCGATGTCGAGGCAATGCCACAGGGCGCTGCCTCGTGGCAGGGGCAGCGGTGGCGCGTGACTTTTCGCGTAGAGGAAACGCAGTATCGAGGGCAGATCGATGAGTCGTCGGCGCGCGTCACCGTGATTGGCGGCGGCGAAATTGCCGATTTAGCGGCCGGAGAACTTGTCGAACTACGAGGGCGTCTGCGACCCACGTCCCGCAGTGATGACGCCAGGGCGCTCTTATTTGTTGACGCGCCGCCCCACCTGCTTGAGGATGCGCGGGGACCGTACGCACTGGGCGGACAGATCCGGGCACGCCTGAGGGCTGCGGCCGCGCCCTTGCCCGCGGCGGCGCGCGGCCTGATCCCGGCCATGGTGGTGGGCGATAGGTCGCAAATTAGTGGTGACCTGACTCAAGCCATGAAAGATGTTTCGTTGACGCACCTGACTGCAGTTTCGGGTGCTCACTGCACGCTCATTATTGGCGCCGCACTCGCACTCATTCGCGCGCCGCGCACGTGGCCGCGACGGTGGGCGCGCACGCTGCGCATGGGAGGCGCACTGATTGTGCTGGGTGGTTTTATGATCGCGACGGGCCCGCAGCCGTCAGTATTGCGCGCCGCCGTGATGGGCATCGTTGGCCTCTTGGGATTGCTGCGCGGGCGCCGCGCGCAGGCCCTGGCTGCGCTGGCCACGGCTGTAATTACTCTGCTGATAGTAGACCCATGGCTCGCTCGCAATATTGGGTTTTGCCTATCGGTATTGTCAACGGCCGCGATCATCTTGACTGCTGGGCCGCTATCCAACTTCTTCCAAGAGCGAAGCGTTCCGCGGCCCATTGCACTCGGCCTCGCGGTCAGTATCGCCGCTCAAACTGCGTGTTTGCCGCTGCTGTTGCTTATTGATCCGCGATTACCGGTTTATGCGGTGCCGGCCAATCTTTTGGCGGGTCCGGTCTTCCCATTCGTCTCGCTGCCGGGCGTGTTTGGACTGGTGCTGACGCTTATCTTTCCACCGCTCGCGTCCCTGTTCCTATGGCTCGCAGCGGGTCCCGCACACGTAATCGCCTGGATTGCGCGGGGGTTGGCGGCGCTCCCCGGGGCGACTGTGGCGTGGCCCCCGCCGCCCGGTTTTTGGTGGCTCGTTGGGGCAGCAGCGGTGTTCGGCATCAGTGTCTGGTTTTTCCGGCGCAGTTTCGCCAGACACAGGCGGTATGTGGCAGCGCTGGTGATGTGTACCTGTCTCGTGATTAGCGTGATCACTCATACGGGGGTTGGCTCCCAACTGCGCCGCCATGCGGGTATGGGCGATCCGCGTTCAGACTGGATTGCGATTCAGTGTGACGTGGGCCAGGGTGATGCACTTTTGCTGCGCTCGCATTTGGACTCCGTAGTCATGATTGACGTGGGCCCGCCCGGGCCAGCAGCGAAAGACTGCCTCGCGGATGCGGGCGTCGACAAACTTGATGCACTGGTTTTGACGCATTGGCACCTGGACCATGTGGGCGGCCTCGAGCAGGTGCTCGAATTCGCGGACGTGCGCTCCGTGCTAATACCTGCCTGGGATGAGCCGCGCACGACGGCAATTCCAGCGGAGACGCTATTGGCGGAATACCGCTTGGAACCGATGAAAGCGATCGCGTCGTCTGGAACGGCCAGCAAGGAGTTGGAGTTGCCCGGCATTAGCGGGCTCATCATCTGGCCGACCGATCGGGCGCTCGGTCTGATGCCGACCGGCGCCGTGGACGGCACGAGCGTTAACGATTTGTCCACCGTCTTGCTCCTTCACATCGAGACCCGCCACGATGCGGTGCAGGTATTGGCCTTGGGTGATGTCGAAGAGGCCGGTCAACGCGGCGTATTGGCGCAACTGCGAGAACACGGATTGAGCGGGCCCGTCGACCTAGTGAAAATCGCCCATCACGGTTCTGCGCGACAATCCGGCCCCTTGGCCGACTTCACACGCCCGCGAGCCGCATTTATTGGTGTGGGAGCCGATAATGATTATGGTCACCCGGCTCCTTCGGCTCTGCAGATGTATGCGCGGACGGGAGCGGAAATATTCACCACGGATCGTAATGGCACTATCACCCTGATCACCAAAGGGGAAACTGGCTTGGGCCTGCTTGCAGAAACCGTTCCTTGACATCGGGGCGGGTTCTAAAATTGCGGTCGGAGTGTGTAGAGTACATCAAGTCTGATACCGCCAATGGTGCCCCACGCCAGCCCCGGTAGCAGGCAGCCGCCCTCACGGCAATGTTCCCCAATCGCTTCGGCGAGAAGTACAGAGAGATCTATTCGTGGCAAATATTAAGTCCCAGATCAAGCGCAACAAGACCAATGAGAAGTCTCGTCAGCGCAACCTGGCAGTGAAGTCCGAAATGCGCACCTACGTTCGCCGCGTGCGTGAGGCAGTCGCTGCCGGCAATAAGGAAGATGCTGCCGCGGCACTGCAGGCTGCTTCGCAAAAATTGGATAAGGCTGCCGCCAAGGGCGTCATCCACCAAAACCAGGCTGCAAACCGCAAGTCTGCCTTGGCTAAGGCAGTCAACGCGCTTTAAGTTCGAGTTTTCCCAACTGGGCCGGAACTTCGCGGTTCCGGCCCAGTTTTTTATGCGCCCGGGTTTTTATGTGCCAGCGACGCTGAATTCGGGTTTCGTGGCTCTCAGTTGCGCAATGCGGAACTTTTACCCGTGAACTTGGTGCCTCACCGAGTATTGCGGAGGTTTTACCGGCTTCTACGGCGTCCCAGGCCACAGTGCGGAGACTTCACCCTGAAAAGTCGGAGTTTTACCTCCGCAATAATCCGAAAGCCGCCATGAAATCCAGTGAAGTTTCCGCATTGCGTCAGCCCGCAGCGTCGTTAACTCCTGAATTCCCGCCCGTGAAAGTCCACGATCCGCAGTACGGCTCGCTCGACAGCAAAAACCGGGTCGCGGCTGAGCCCCTTTACTTCCGCATCGGCCTGCGCGAGCGCAGAAATAGCGCACGCGATTCCGTCGGGTGACCAGCCGCGCAGCTCCTTGCGTGCTCGCTCAACCTGCCAGGGCGCCATTGACAACTCTCGAGCGCTCAAACCTCGCGAGCGCGCGGCTGCTACCTTCGCTAGACCCCGCATTTTCATCGCAAGTGCGGCCACGATCGGCACGGGATCAGCGCCTGTGGCCAGTGCGTGGCGCAAACTCACGAGCGCCTCGCCGCGGCGGCCGGCCGCCACCGCATCAGCCACCCTGAAAGCGTTGGCTTCAACCCGCCCGCCGTAATATTTATCAACCATCTCGGCAGTGACAGTCCCTGCCGTATCGGCTACGAGTTGGGCACACGCAGAAGCGAGTTCGCGCAAATCATTACCGAGCGCATCCACGAGTGCCCGCACGGCAGAAGCGTCAACGCGGCGCCGGGCCCGGCGAAACTCGGCTTGCACGAAATCTGCTTTATCGGAATCTCGCTTAATGGCATCGCAGATCACTACCGGGTGCTGCGCCTTTTTCACGGCATCAAGAAGGCGTTTCCCGCGCACGCCGCCCCCGTGGCGCAGCACGAGCCACACGTCCTCGGCGGGGCTTTGTACATATTCAGTCGCCTCGGAGAGGAAGTCATCGTTAGTTTGTTCGACTCCCGCCACGACAACGAGTTTTTGTTCACCAAACAGCGAGGGACTCGCGAGCATTTCGAGGCGGCCGCGCTCATAACCGGCCGCCTCCAGGTGGGTGACTTCAACGCTCGGATCGGTCTCGTGTGCCAAATCAGAAATGAGTCGCGCGGCGCGGTCCGCCAGCAGATCTTCGGGCCCGCTGAGCAAAACAACGGGAGCGAGCGGCGCCTCGGTCCATTGCAGCCCGCTGCTGGCACGTTTTGCCGTACTCATTGCGGCTCCAAGATCAGGCGCATGCCCACGTGTGTTTCGGCAAAACCCAACTGCTTATAAAACCGCTGTGCATCGCGCCGGCGGGCGTCTGAAGTCAGTTGCACCAACCCGCATCCGCGCGCCTTGGCTCTCTCGATCGCCTCAGTCAGGAGATGGGTGCCCAAGCCCATCCCGCGCGCCGCGCGCGCAACACGCACCGCTTCAATTTGAGCTCGCTCGCTTCCCATTCGCGATAAGCCGGGAAGATAGGTGATCTGCAGCGTAGCGAGCACCTCTTCATTTTGGACGGCGACGAGCAGTTCCGTACGCGGATCCGCCTCGATCGCGGCGAAAGCGTCTATATACGGGGCCGGAAGCGGATCGGATAGATCTTCGCGCAGCGCAGAAATCTCGTCATCGGCGATGAGTTCGACTATCGCCCGGATATCTTCGCGCCGAGCTTGGCGCATTTCGATGCCGCCAAATTGGCCGAGATTCGGCTCGGAAGTTTTTGGATTGGAACTGGGAGGTTCGCTACTCACGGGTCTAATCTTAGTGACTGGCGCCGACATCGATCGCACCCACAGCACTGAAACGCAAGTTTGCGGCAGCGACCGGGCACGGGACTTCAATCAAGACGTGGGATGATAGGCGCGGTCCAGTTTCGTCTAGCAGGATGAGTAAGTGTCGAGCCCTAAGCCTCACGCCCCGGCAGCAACGCCGATCGAGCAGATCCGCAATTTCTGCATCATCGCTCACATCGACCACGGTAAGTCGACGTTGGCGGACCGCATGCTGCAAATGACCGGCGTGGTTGAAGATCGCGTAATGCGCGCCCAGTTCCTTGATCGTATGGATATTGAGCGCGAGCGCGGCATCACGATTAAGTCTCAAGCCGTTCGCATGCCGTGGGCTACGAACGATGAGATGTACACCCTCAACATGATTGACACGCCCGGCCACGTGGACTTCACCTACGAGGTTTCGCGTTCGCTCGCCGCCTGCGAGGGAGCGCTTCTATTAGTAGATGCAGCGCAGGGCATTGAGGCGCAAACGCTCGCGAACCTGTATCTCGCACTGGAAAATGACCTGACCATCATTCCCGTGCTCAACAAGATCGATTTGCCGGCCGCTCAACCCGAGAGATTCGCTGAAGAACTCGCGGGTTTGATCGGTGTCGAACCCGATGATTGCCTCCAGGTATCGGGCAAAACCGGGCAGGGCGTCCAAGAACTGCTCGATCGGATCGTGGCAGAAATTCCCCCACCGCACGGCGATCCGCAGGCACCCGCCCGCGCGATGATTTTCGACTCCATCTATGACACGTTCCGCGGTGTGGTCACCTACGTGCGGGTCGTAGACGGCGAACTTAAGCCCCGCGAACGCATCGAAATGATGTCAACGCATGCCAACAGTGAACTGCTTGAAATCGGTGTCATCTCACCCGATTACGTGCCCTCTGACGGCCTCGGAGTGGGCGAAGTTGGATACCTCATTACGGGCGTAAAAGACGTGCGCCAATCCCGCGTTGGAGACACGGTGACCGCGCGCGATAACCCCGCGCTAGAAGCGCTGGGCGGCTATCGGGATCCGAAACCCATGGTGTTTTCGGGGCTCTTTCCGATCGACGGCTCAGACTATCCCGTTCTGCGTGATGCCCTCGACCGCCTGAAACTCAACGATGCCGCTTTGGTGTTCGAGCCGGAAACCTCGGTGGCTCTCGGGTTTGGTTTCCGATGCGGATTCCTCGGTCTACTTCACCTGGAAATTGTGCGCGAACGACTGGAGCGGGAATTTGATCTGGACCTGATTTCGACCGCTCCCAACGTCATTTACGAGGTGACGATGGAGGACGGCTCGCAGTACACGGTCACCAACCCCTCGGAGTTTCCCGAGGGCAAAGTCGATCACGTGATGGAACCGATGGTGCGCGCCACGATTTTGGTGCCCTCAGAATTCATCGGTCCCGTCATGGAACTGTGCCAGGAGCGGCGCGGCTCGATGAAGGGTATGGATTATCTTTCCGAAGAGCGGGTCGAAATCCGCTACGAGTTGCCCCTCGCCGAGATAGTTTTCGACTTCTTCGACCAGCTCAAGTCTCGCACCCGCGGCTATGCCTCTCTCGATTACGAGCCCGAGGGTGACCAGGCCTCAGACTTGGTCAAGGTTGATGTGCTGCTGCAGGGAGAGCGCGTTGACGCGTTCAGCGCGATCGTCCATAAGGACAAGGCTTATGCTTACGGCCTCATGATGGTGGGCCGGTTGCGCGAGTTGATTCCCCGCCAGCAGTTTGAAGTGCCCGTCCAGGCCGCGATCGGTTCGCGCATCATCGCGCGTGAGACCGTGCGGGCAATCCGCAAGGACGTCCTTGCCAAGTGTTACGGCGGCGATATTTCTCGTAAGCGCAAACTGCTCGAACGGCAAAAAGAAGGCAAGAAGCGCATGAAAACGATCGGCCGCGTCGAGGTACCGCAAGAGGCATTCATTGCCGCGTTGTCCTCCGATGCCGATGAGCCCAAGGACTCCAAGGCGAAGAAATGATTGGCCGCAAGCCGGTCGATTTCCACCTGCCCGCTTCGGTGTGTCAGGGCGCGCAAGACCGCCCATTTGGTATTTACCTGCACGTACCGTTTTGTGCGGTGCGCTGCGGGTACTGCGATTTTAATACGTACACGGCTGCGGAACTCGGCGGTGGCGGTTCGCGCGCGGAATATCCGGAAAATGCGCGGCGCGAAATCACGTTCGCAGTTCACACAATGCGGGAGCGTGGCCTTCTCGAGCGCCCAGTGTCCACGCTGTTTTTCGGTGGCGGCACGCCCACGCTCTTGCCCGCCGATGCCCTAATCGAAATGAAAAAGGCGGTCGAACAGGCGTGGGGGCTGGCGCCCGAGGCCGAAGTGACCACCGAGGCGAATCCGGACTCTGTGACCCGCGCGAGCCTTGAACGGCTTGCCGCTGCGGGCTTTACGCGGGTCTCCTTCGGCATGCAATCGGCCGTGCCCCGCGTGCTGGCCACCCTGGATCGCACGCATGATCCCGCGCGGATTCCGACTGTGGTGCAGTGGGCAAAGGAAGCGGGCTTGCAGGTCTCCCTCGATCTGATCTACGGCACGCCGGGGGAGACGATCGCCGACTGGCGCGCCTCCGTTTCGACCGCTCTTGCCTGCGAACCGGATCACATTTCCGCTTATGCGCTCGTGATCGAAGAGGGCACAAAAATGGCCGCCCAGGTACGGCGCGGTCACCTGCCCCAGCCCGACGATGATGATTTGGCCGCCAAGTATGAGATCGCCGACGCCGCCTTCCGCGCGACGGGCTTGCACTGGTACGAGATCTCAAATTGGGCGCGCTCAGAGCACAACTATTGCCGCCACAACATTAATTATTGGCGCGGAGGAGACTGGTGGGGAATTGGTCCTGGCGCTCACAGCCACATCGGTGGTGTGCGCTGGTGGAACGTCAAACACCCCGCCACTTACGCCCAGCACCTAGCACAGATGGGAAGCCCCGCCGCCGGAATCGAAATTTTGGACGACGACGCGCGCCAACTCGAAAACGTGCTGTTGCGTACGCGGCTGGCTGAGGGAATGCCGCTAGCGCAGTTGGGTCCCGGTTTCGATTCCGCGGTGGCACAACTGGCGGCGGATGGATTGCTGGATAAGGCTGCAGCCGCCCACGGTCGCGTCGTATTGACGCTCCGTGGGCGGCTGCTGGCAGATTCCGTTGTGCGGGTGCTTACCTAAGTTCTAGGTGCCCGCCTTCGCCACCCAAGAGTTAACAAATAACTACTTGATGAGTCGCAGCGCAAACGGGTAGCGGTAGTCCTGGCCCTGATAGCTCTTTACTGCGGCGATGATCGCGAAAACGAACCAGGCGATCCACAGCGCCCACGCTGCAATTGTGACCAGGAGCCACACGATCCATCCGAGATACGGAATGAATGCGAATATAAAGCCCACGATCCAGAGCACGATTGCTGATCCGAGCATCGTGATTTGGAAGTTCAGGGCCTCCTTGGCGTTGGCATTGAGCCGGGCACTGCGCTCCTTGAATGCAAGGACCACGATGAGTGCAATTAGCGGGATCAGATGGCTAAATAGTCCCCACGTGTTTTCTTCGCTCTGGGTAAAAGGCTGGGCAGGGCCACCTGCCGGGGCTGGCTGCTGGTAACCCGGCTGGGGTGGAGGCTGCTGCTGGTATCCCTGTTGCGGTTGCGGCTGCTGTGGTGGTTGCTGCGGCTGCTGTGGTGGTTGCTGGCCGTAGCCGGGCTGCCCCTGCGGCTGATTCGGGTCGGGCTGGGGTGGCACGTTTGGATCTGACACTTATATCTCCCTTAACTGATTACAAAGAAGAGTCTTCCTTGAACGTGCTTGACCCTACCGACAAATAGGGTGTTTTGTCAGCAAACTTGACAAAAGTGGCGCGTGTCGCGCTGCGCACCAAGTCACAGATTAAATTTTTTAAGCCGTAACAAAATCAATTAATTCTTCGACTCGGCCCAGAAGTGCCGCGTCGAGGTCTCGATAGTCGCGAACCCGCGCCAAAATTGCTTTCCAGCCATTAGCAACATCGCGCTGGTTGTCATGAGGAAGCCCCAGTTCACGTAAGATCCCCAGTTTCCAATCGGTGCCGCGCGAAATTTGAGGCCACTTCTTTAAGCCCAGACGCTCGGCACGCACCGCCTGCCATACATCCACATATGGGTGGCCCAGAACTAAAACACTGGGGCCAAATTTGGCATGAACTTGGCTTGCAATCCGTGATTCTTTCGAACCCGCAACCAGATGATCAACCAAGACCCCCACGCGGCGACCCGCCGCGGGCGCGAACTCAGTCAGGCGCTCGTTCAAATGATCAATTCCGGCAAGGTATTCGACAACTACGCCCTCTACTCGCAGATCGGCGCCCCACACCTTTTCGATGAGTTCGGCATCGTGTCGTCCCTCAACCCAGATGCGAGATTGGCGCGCTACGCGCGCCCGGCGCGGGGCCACCGCAACGGAACCGGACGCCGTCCTTAATGGGGTCTTGGGTGCGCTGCGCCCAACCGGAACGAGTTCTACGGGCCGCCCATCGATCCAAAAGCCGGGGCCGAGGGGGAAACTGCGGGTCTTTCCGTGGCGGTCTTCCAGTAACACCACATGCATTCCGGCAGTGCGCTCAACGCGAACTATCGCACCGACCCAGCCCGTCTCGACGTCTTCAACCACGAGTCCCAGATCAGCTGGAACCCGGGGCAATTGCGGTTTTCGGGCGGCTGACGTGCTCAATACGTCCGGCCCGTAGCGATCCATCACGATGTGAACACTAGCCCGGAACGGGACTCCAAGGGCGTAAGATTGGCACTCGAAGGGGTAGAGTGCTGATTTTGGGTGAGGAGGTAGTTCACTATGGACGATCGCAGACTCGAAGTTTTGCGCGCGATTGTTGAAGACTATGTCGATACACGTGAACCGGTGGGCTCCCGCGCTCTTGTCGAGCGGCACAAACTCGGCGTGTCGCCCGCCACGATTCGCAATGACATGGCGGCGCTCGAGGATGCCGGACTAATTGCCCAGCCCCACACATCTGCGGGCCGGATCCCGACAGATAAGGGTTACCGATACTTCGTTAACCAGCTCTCGACGATCAAGCCGCTTAGCGCGGCTGAACGCCGTGCAATTCAAAAACTATTAGACGGTGCTCACGACATTGACGACATCGTCGAACGCACCGTGCGGTTGCTGGCCCAACTAACGCAGCAAGTGGCGATTGTGCAATACCCGTCGCTAAAACGCAGTTCTATTCGGCACATAGAACTAGTTTCGGTTGGTGAAAACCGGCTGTTGCTAGTCGTGATTTTAGATACGGGGCGCGTGGTACAGCGCACAATTGAAATACCAAATGACCTGGATGAGGCGACTCTTGGCGAGTTGCGTGCCCGTATTAACGCGGCCGGGGTTGGACTCGGAACCTCTAAAATCGC
>Ga0079225_10001394_pt1 | contig 13539 bp, 16 predicted proteins | sample Poulit2012_FD_76344 | JGI IMG/M metagenome (GOLD analysis project Ga0079225, IMG submission 76344) | Agricultural soil microbial communities from Georgia to study Nitrogen management - Poultry litter 2012 | ecosystem: Environmental > Terrestrial > Soil > Agricultural land | place: USA: Georgia...
GCTTTAGCTTGCGAACCGCCATTCTCATTAGAAGTTGTTTCTGTGTTTCCAAGTATTATGATGGACATTTCAGCATTACAAGCATTCTTGAGCTTCTCTTGTAGTTCTCCATTCCCATTGGAGGTTTTGCCGTCCATTATGCTGAATTCAGCTTGTTTGGGTATCATAAGAGCCAATGAACTACCAGAATCATCTAAAACTTCTTTTAACTGCATTCTTGTCTTATCATCATAAGCATCATAATATGCTACACGAATAGGCTGTCCGAATATTTCTGAATACTGCGCCCAATCCGAGAAGTTTCCTTTCTTTATTAATGCATAATATGAGCACTTAAGCATCAAACCTAAATCCTCTTCATCACCAAATACCATAACAAATGGATTGTCACTATAATCAATTCCTTTTATATCATTTTGATTTATTTTTATTTGTTTTTTTTCAATAAGGATGTGTTTCCGAGGCAAAGTATTAAATCTGAATTTTTGTCCTGGTATGAACTCTACACCACTAAGTCCCCACAATTTCGAGTCAACTATAAGATTAATAAGCTTTTCCCATTCTTGGCTCTCAAAAAGTGTATTGAGTTCTTCTACCTCTTCACCATTGTTGTTTAGAAATTTAATTTCCTTATTCGTTGCTGCTGATTGCCTTTTGCCCCATATTCCTGTAAGATGTCCATCTAACCAAACATCTTGATATAAGTCCAAAAGTCTGCTCCTGTTTGGATAATGTACACTTTCAGCTGTTCTATGCGCATTCCTCCAATCTGCCACTTCTTTTGGAGTTCTGTCAACATTTACGCGGTTAATCTCATGGACTACCAATTGTTTTTCATCCTTTCTAATTACTTTCTTATTGTCTGCCATTGTAAATACTTAAATATTAATAATGATTATTTCTTTTCTTATTTGATGACCATTGAATGTTTCCTGCCTCATCCATAGGTGTTTCAGGATTATCAGCTCGCAATGGCCATTTAGGACGAACTGTTCCTTTTTGCACCTTTTCTAAAAACTCTATTGCATCGTCGTAATTGGTTCTAATCATTTCTATGTTAATATTTGGGCTGCATAAGCTAATCAAATGCCATGCTATCACATTGACACATAGTTGTTTTAGTAAATCATCTTCAAAATCAATACTGAACATAGTATCCGTATCAAACCTGTTTAGGTAACTATAAACTTCTCCTGTTCCTACTTGAATCTTTGCGTTTATGATATCATCATTATTTCTTGTAATTTCATTTGTTATTTCGCCATAAATGGCAAGTTCTAAGTCTTGTTTTTTAATTTCCATCGTTATAGTATTTGTAACTAAGAGCAGGTGGTAATTCTGCGCATAGTTCATTAATTAATTGTTTTGCCAAAGCTTTAGCGGACTTGATGTTATTGGCTTGCACTTCTTCTCTAAGCTCCATGTCTCCAAACTGTATCGTTATAAGGAAGTAATTCCCGTTTTTCTCTCGAATTATAACATTGTGGTTTTTAAAAGTAAATTCCATATTAATAGCTTTTATTGTTCCCTTTTCTTTTAATCGTAGTAATGCTATCCAAAGCCATAAGACTATTCTTTTCAGAAATAATTTTATAAGCACCCTGTACCATATCGGGGCCGTCCAGAAGTTTTGCATTAGGGTGCGCTCCTTTAAATTGCGTTTCCAGTCGTTGCATATGTGGATTGTTTTTTTCTTTTTCATTGAAAATCAATCTTCCTAAGCGATTGAGTGGTTCTAAATCGGCTTCTATTCTAAACCACTTCTCTGGTTTCTTTCTTGTGTCCGTTATAAGAGGCAGTACATTCCCTTGGTACTTTTCTTGTCCCAACTGATAGTTTAAAGGAGATAATATTTGTGTAAAGAAAGGATCTTGGAAACTGTTATTTTCAATATAAGAATATAATACAGCTCTGTTATTGACTATGTTTCTTATTTGATACATATAGTCAATAAAAGAAGCTTGGTTCATGTGGTCCAGGAAGCAAGTAATAACATAATAATTACCCTGATGGTATCCCATTAATACTGTACCTTTTTGCGAATTTTGCAATCCGCTTTTCTTACTGGGCTTATCCTTGTTAGATACTCCAGGATCAGCATACTGTAATACAAATTCAAACTGATTGTATTTTGGCACTTTACCCCATTTTATTTCTTTAAAAGTCTTTCCTTCTGAAATTGGATTATTAAAGTATTCTTTTTGTTGGGATGCGTAAGAAATAATGTCTAGAACTCGATCAATGTGTTCTTCTGTATTTTTGTCTGGCCATGTGCTTTTCCCTTTCTCGTCTCTAATATTTATGATTTCTACCTTATTAGCTTTCTTAGCAGCTCTTGTGATACAGCAATCTTCAGCAATGATGTTTCCGCAGAAAATAATAAGCAAAGGTTCAGATATAGAACGAGTAGGAATTAAAGCCTGTTCTATCCAATCCCAACGCTTGTCAATAATTTCTGGATTGCGCACATCTTCATCGGTGTCTATATCATCAATTAAAAGCACATCAGGACGAATTGCCTCATTTCTAGTACCTCTTGGTGATTGTCCAGCCCCTAAAGCTTTAAAAGATACACCCGATCTTGTTACAAAGTGTGAAGACTCCCAGCTTCCTATTTTTGCTTGTTTTCCATAATCGTTGATTATTCTATTGTTGCTTTCTAAGTTAATTTTGTAAGGTGCAATAAGGTTTTCAGCATTATCAGCTGAGTAACTTACTAAGATTACATTCTTCTTTTTACCCGTAAGAGCTAAAAACAATATCTCCATCATGGTTCTAGTTGATTTTGCTAGCTCCCTAGACCAAGCTCTCACTTCATAATATTCTGGGTTTCGCAATATTCTCCTAGTTGCTTTAATGTGAAAAGGAGCTGGCTTGCTTTTATAATAATTTGGGAAGTAGTATTCAAACCATTTTTCTGGGTTTTTCTCTAAATTCGCTACTCTTTTTCTCTTTTGCGATACGGTTTCTGTAGTGTCTATAGGAGTTTCATTTATGAGATTATCCCGGAACGCTTCCCAAATGTTTAATTTTTGCTTTTGACTAATCTTCTTCATATTTTTAACTCATTGTATCTTGAATGAAAGCATCAAGTAGTTTAGTAATGCTTTGCGCCATCGCCCAATCATCTTTTCTAATAAAGTTGACAAACTTCATCCCTACGTCAATGATCTCAGCAACAGATGTTTCTGTTTCCAGCTTTTGAATATTGTTAGTCAGCTGTGTCATTGTGTTTATTTCTTTGATATCAGGATATTTGTTTTCTTCCTTATCTTCAATTGCTTGAGTAAGTCTATCTAGCTGTGCGTACATCCTTTTTAATTGTACTTCTTTTGTTACATTAATGCTTTGACCTAAAGCATCCCATTCATACTTTTGCTTCCAGTTAGAAATTGTCTTCTCAGTCACTCCAACTCTTTCTGCAATCTCCTTTTGGCTCAGTCGCTCTTTGGTGAAAAGCATTTGTGCCCATTCTCTCTTTTGTTCGTTCGTTAATTTCTTGGCCATTCTGCACTGTTTTAATACAAATTAACAGCGGACAAAGCATTTGTCATAATCTTAAATCTATCATAGTACACTCATTGCACCATCATAGTACACTCAGTGTGCCATCATGTAATCTGGATTTTGAAAACTGCAAATGCGGGTTAATCTTTGTATGAATTGAGGGAAAAATTATGGCAAAAGATAAGGCAGTAAAAGTAGAGAGAGAGTATAAGTTAACGGATGATAGTGTGAATGTGTATGGTTTCAGGTTATTAACGAGTGGCTTCCAGCAAGAACAATACATGCGCAATCCAATTGGGTATAGGATGCATGAGCGTGATAAAGGGGTGGTTTTAAGATGGAAGGATTTTAGGCGTGAAGAAGATAGGGTGTATGCTAAACCTGTTATTAATTTATCAAATCCTTTGGGACAACAAACACTAGAGGAGGTTGAGAATAACTTCCTGAATGCAGCAAGCGTAGGCAAGATTGTAGTTCTAGAGATATCTGATTCGGAGGAATTGAAATTACCTGGACAGGAAGGACCTACTGTAACTAAATGGTATCCTAAAGAGATATCATTAGTAGATATCCCTGGTAATTCTAATGCCTTAGCCCCATTATTGTATGATGAGGAAGGTAATGAAATTAATTTGTCAGATTGGAGGAAGAAAGATATAGAAGAATTTAACAACAAATATAAAAAACCAATTAAAAAAGTAAATATGGCAAAAGGTTTAGCATTAAGAATTGCTCTGATTCAAGCTTTGAATTTATCAGACAATGTAGATGATGAGACTATCCAAGAAGGTATTAAAGACCTTGTTGATAAAGCGAGCAAAGTAGAAATTTTGCAAAAAAATCTAGCAGACTTAAAAACAGAGAAAGAAGAAGCAGAACAAAATCTAACTGATTTCAAAAATCAAATCAATCAGGATAAAATTCAGAATCTTTTAGATGCTGGGCAAAAAGCTGGTAAGATTACGGCTAAGCTTGCAAAGGATTTGGCTGATAAGTATGCAGACGATCCTGAGGGGTTAGCTTCGTTAATTGAGGGTTTGCCTGCATATAGATCACTGAGTGATAGTATTGAAAAGGCAGGAGGTGCAAGCGCATCATTGATTGAAAAGTCGTGGGATGAGTTGGATAAGTCCGGCAAGCTTCCAGATTTAAAAGCTAGAGATTTCGAAGCATTTAAAAAGAAGTTTAAAGAGAAGTTTGGGAAAGACTACGTGTAAGAATAAATAGTAAAATAGAGATTAAATAACATTTTTTTTTGCTGTTTTTCATAAAAACAGAACGATGATTTATAATTTTTTAAAAAAACAAAGAAATGGCATTAAACAAAGAGATTTGGACGCAGGATATTATCGATAATCTATATAAAGATAATAGTTTTGCTACAAGATGTATTAACAGAGATGGAGACGTGTTGAACGGTACTGTGGTTCATACACCAGTTGCAGGAGCTCCGTCGGGTGTAAAGAAGAATTTAAGTACATTCCCACAAACTGCAACTGTAAGAACAGACGTTGACAATACATATGCTTTAGACGCACTATATGCTTTGCCTCGCCGTATTCCCAACTTAGATAAATATGAGCTATCTTATGATAAGCGTCAGTCTGTAGTCGGGGAAGACACACAAAACTTAATCCAAAATGCTATGGATAATCTTTTATGGCGTTGGGCTCCGACTGCTGTTGCTAATATCATTGAAACTACAGGAGATGATACTGCTGAAGACTTGATTGATGATACAGCTATAGGTACACGTAAAGTGTTTACTAAAGCAGAATTAAAGAAGGCTGCAAAGGCTTTGGATAAAAGAGAATTTGGCGCATTCCCAAAAGTTGCTGTATTAACTGCGGCGCATTATCATCAGTTTTTCGAAAGCCTGAGCGATGCAGAGAAAACAAACTTCAATAATGTAGCTAATCTTCGCGATGGCGTTATTGGACGTTATATGGGCATTGATATCATCATGCGCTCTTCTGTTTTACGTTATCGTAAGTCAGGAAGTGTTTACACTGCAGTAGATACTTTAGATGATAGTTTCACTCCGGGTCCAAATGATTTATCTGCTTCTTTAGTTTATGCAGAAAATGCAGTAGAAAGAGCATTAGGAACGGTAGATGTTTTTGATAATCCTGGGCAAGCACTTTATTATGGTGATGTATTTTCAGCAATGATGTACTTTGGAGGGCGTCAACGCAGACCAAGCGGTATTTATGCAATTGTAGAAGCTGAAGGATAGGAGTTGTTTTATTGATGATGTAGGGGTTGGAGATAATGAACAGCCCCTTATTACTAAAAGGATGATATGGATTGGAAGTATTTTATAAACACATTAATAAGTCATATTGGGAACTTATTTCTTAAAGTATCTGAATTGTTGACTTCTATTTGGGGTTGGTTAGTTCTGGCTGTTTGCCAAATATTTATGGTTACTGGGTTTAAAGCAGGCTTTATCGGATTAGGTATATTGTATTTTCTGGATTTAGCAAGTGGCGTTGGTGCTTCTTGGGTGGAAAGTAAGAAAGACCAGGAAAGGATAAAATCAGCACCTTATTTTATAGAATCCAAGAAAATAAGAGGCACTTTGGTTAAAGCTATTGTTTACTTCTTGTTTGTTTTTGCAAGCTATATTCTTTACGTAACATTTTTTAACGGCACAACTGGATTACCCATGAGCGATAAAGAATTCAATATAGTATCTATCACATTTGCTTTATGTATGTCTATTGAGATATGGAGTATTTTGGAAAATTCAAAGCGTATGGGTTATGATGTGATTGGTAAGTTGAGAAAAACTTTTAAAGGATTTTGGAAAGTTGTAGATGATGTTAAAGGTAGATAAATACAATACAATATTCTTCTTATTCTTGCTGATCGCTGGTTCAGTGGTGCTGACAGCTTGCAATAAGAAAGTTTATCCTTCTTATCAAAGTGTTGATACTTTTTGGATACAGAATGTAGAGATTGAAAGAGATACTTTTATTCGGGTTCCGGATGCTAAAATACATATAGAGTTAGATAGTTTGTTAGAACTAAATAGAGAGGCAAAGCAAGCTAAACTTGATATTCGAAAAGACAAAGAAACTGGAACTTGGAATATAGATTGCATTTGTGATACGTTTTCCATTCTTGCAAAATTAAAAGACAAGGAAAGTGTAATTACACATAAAAAAATAGAGAAAGAAAGTGTTGTGGAAAAAGAGAAATACATCCCAGAATGGGTTCGAGTATTAGCTATTATTGGGGCTGGGATTATAGTATTCTTTATTATGCGATTTGTTTTAATATTTAAATGATGCGTTTGAGAAAAGATATAAAAAGATTGGCTAAGCAATACGGCATTGACTATGCGGTCCTCGCTGCAATAGTTGAGGTAGAGAGTGCCGGACATGGATTTGATGCAAAAACAGGAAAGATAATTATTCAATTTGAGCCGCACTGGTTCAAGAGATTGTATTCTAATTGGCGTGCGCATGCTAGTAAAGCTTGGTTCTTTAACAAAGTAGAAACGCAACCAGGAGAATGGAAAGCATTTAATTCAGCTTTTGCAATAAATAAAGATGCAGCTATGCAATCTACTTCGATAGGACTAATGCAAGTTATGGGTTTGCATTATAAAAGATTAGGCTTTACAAATGTCGGTGCAATGTGGGATTTTGCAAAAGAATCAGAAGCGAATCAAATAGAATTAGGATTAAAGTTCATTCAAACAGATAGTAGATTATTAAGAGCGGCCAAGAATAAAGATTGGCAGAATTTTGCAAAGTTTTATAATGGTGCTGGTTATAAAACTTTTAAATATGACAGTCGATTGCAAACAGCATATAACAGACATTTAAACAGTAATTAAAAAGAATTTAAAATGAACCTACAAGACAAAATTAAGCAGGTATTTAAAACACATCCAAAACTTGATAAAGTTTTCATTACTTCAGATAATAATGTGTTTGCTGAACACATGTGGGCAAACTCTCACGCCAATGGTCTTTATAATAAAGATATTAAGATAGTGGAACGTGTAGAGGATGTTAATTTAGAAGAAGAGTTAGATCAAGGAGATGAAGAGTTTGATGAAGAAAGCAAGGAAGATAATACAGGAGTGCAGGAAGAAGATCAGGAATAATTTTTTAAACATAAAATAAAACTTAAGAAATGGCATTACCAAATGTAAATATAGAATTAACTAATGGGGCTTTAGGTTCTGTTGGTGCAAACCAGGATGGAGTTGCAGGATTAGTGCTGACTGGTGTTTCAGTGCCTAATAAAATACAGATAAATGAGCCTCGTGTTATCTTCTCTTTAGCTGATGCTGAAGAATTGGGTATTGAACAGACAGGAGACAATGCGTCAGCATATAGACACATTAAAGAGTTTTATGAGGCTCGTAGAATTGTGTCTGGAAGTGAAATTGCAGAATTATACATTATGCTTACTTCTAGCACCACTACTTTAGAAGATGTTGCAGATTATAGCAATGTTAATGGTGCTAAGAAGCTACTAGAATATGCGCAAGGTAGAATTCGCTTATTGGCAATTAGCAGAACTCCGAGCTCTTCTTATGATCCTGATTTGCAATATGGAATTGATGAAGATTCTATAAATGCAATAATGGAAGCGCAGGGATTAGCTGATGCTTTTGCAAAAAAACAAGCTCCAGTGCGTGTGCTTGTTGAAGCTTTGTATTTTGAAAATCAGAATATTGGAGATTTGGAAGATTTGAAAAGTTATGAAGGTAATAGAGTGTCCGTGGTATTATGGAGTACGCAGAATGATGGTTCTTCTTCTGTAGCTTTTACTTTAGGTTTTAAATCTGCATTGGCTGTACAAAGGAAATTGAGCCGGGTAAAGAATGGAGCATTACACTTTCCAGAGGTTTTCATTGGAGATACTAAAGTGGAAGAAGTAAGTGGTTTAGAAATGCTACACGATAAAGGATATATAGCATTGCGTACTTTTCCATCTCGTGCTGGCTACTACTTTACTGGCGAACCAACTGCAACGAGTGATACTGATGATTATGCTGTACTGTCTAGGGGTTGTGTAATTGACAAAGCGCAAAGGATCGCTTATGATGTTTTCTTAGATGAAATAGAAGATGACATACAGGTAGATGCTGATGGACAATTATTGCCAGGTTATAAGATTTATTTAGAAAACAGGATAGTATCTCGTATTCAATTGGAAATGGCTGATGCGATTAGTGGAGCAGTAGAATTTTCTATTCCTGATGGGCAAAACATACTGGCTAATAGTACAACTAATGTGGTATTGAAAATAGTTCCAGTAGGATATCAAAGTCAGATAAATGTACAACTAGGTTTTGATAATCCTGCTTTGTAATTTTTTATTTTAAAAACATAAGATATGGCAATTAATAGTACAGAATGGGCATGGAGTGACATGCAGATTTCACTCAACGGTGTGGCATTAGGAAAGATAAGCAAGATGACTGTAAAGACTGAGCGAGAATCAGAGCATCTTTATGGAGCAGGCGACGATCCTTTTGCTATTAATACAGGCAATAAGAGTTATAATGGTGAATTGGAGACTTATGGAACTGTAATAGCTAATATGAATCGTGCTGCAAAGGCAGCAGGCTATGATGACTTAACAGACGTTCCTTGGGCAATATCAGTTAGCTTTAAAGCCACAAGGACAGAACCTATGCAAACTATATTAGTTCCTAATGTTGTTTTTGGAGAATTTGAAGAAGGAGGCGAAAATAACGATAAAGCTTTCAAGAAGACGTTGCCTTTTCAATGCCTAAAGCCACGTAGGAGTTAATTTTTTTTCTTAAAAATCAATAAAACAATAAACAAATGAGTACAGATGAAAGAGCGCCTTTAATAGGCGAAGTAAATGAAAAGCAAATCGCAGATTGGAAGAAACAATATGGCACTATCTACCAAGTAGAGGTTGAAGGGCATGTAGTATATTTAAGGAAACCCGACCGTGCTGTTATGGCTTATGCCTCTAATGCATTAAAGGATTCTCCATTCCAATATGTAGAAGAGTTGTTTAATAATTGTAGAATTGGGGGTTCTGATATCTTTGATAAAGATGATGATTACTTCATGGCGGCTATGCAGAAAGTGAATGATATTGTCGAAGTGAAGAAAGCAGAACTGGTAAAGCTATAAGGGAGCTTCAAAGACCAGAGGAAGACATTATAGGTTGGATGAATGCATTGTTAAACTATTATATGCCTGGTCTTGAAGTCTCCCAAATGAGCGATCGGGAGTGGGTATTTATGGTAGCATCTCTATTGAAAATTAGAAAAGAAGAATCCAAAACGGCACAAAGTTAATATTACGCACTATGTCCAATTTAATTGAATTTGTAATCAGCATGAAAGATATGGCTTCCAAAGCAGTGGGAGCTATATCTTCTTCTGTAGTGGAAATGGGTGAGAATATTAATAAAGGCAAAAAACAATCAGAAGATTTATCTGCTTCAGTAAATGAACTGGAAGGGCGATTAAGAGATGTAAATGATGTACGATTTGGTACTACATTAGTATCTGAATTTAAAGATGCGAATAATGAAGCAAAGGCATTGGAACGCCAAGTGAAATCTCTGAATAATCAAATGAATCAGGGAGGAGGTTTTGCAGCACGATTAGCAGGATGGCGTTCAGATTTTGCAAGATCCTTACCGGGAGGGCGTTTTTTATCTAATCCATTAACCATGGCTGGAGGCATTGTAGGTGGAATAACACAGGCGGTGAAGAAAGCAGCTGAAGATTCTGAAATACGTTCAAGATTTCAGGCGTTGACAAATGATTCAATTGGTTCTGGATTTTACGATGAACTAAAGAAGTTTAGTATTGATTCTGGTGTTATAGGATTGGAAGATATGAGTGAGAATCTCATCCGTGCTAATATGGATATGTCTAATATTATTCCAACTTTGCAGATGTTGGGAGATATAACATCTGGGGATGCAGGAATGATGAATCAATTGTCTGTTGCATTAACTCGTGCAGCTGCAGATGGAGGGCTGACAACTCGTGTGTTACGTAGAATGCAAAGAGCAGGTTTTTATCCTCTTCGTGCAGTTATGGCAATGACTGGAGAAAGCATGGAATCTGTACGTAGCAGAATGGATGCTGGGAAGATAAGCTATAACGAACTGTACGAAGCTATGAAACGAACTACAGAAGCTGGGGGTGAGTTCCATAATGCTCTTATGAAGGCAGGTGATAATCCTGCTGCTCGCTTTCAAAAGTTGAAAGACACCATGAGCGAAATGGTCATAGGTATTGGTGATACCTTTTTGCCTGTATTTGACAAGATTATTCAAGGGGCGCAGTGGATTGCGGACAAAATGGGTCCATTCTTAAAACCTGCTATTGTGGCTATTGGTGCCTTGTCGGTTGCTTTATTGGCGGCTGCTTCAGCACAATGGGTATTGAATCTGGCAATCTGGAAAAATCCTGTAGGTCTTATTATAGCAGGTGTAATAGCATTAATTGCAGGTATAGCATATTTGATATATAATATTCAAGGATGGGGTGAAGCATGGACACATACGGTGAATGCAGCAAAGTATTTGTGGCAAGGTTTTGTAGCCGAAGCAAAGTGGTATTGGGATACTATGATTAATAAATTAATGATAGGTCTTAATAAGATTCAGCAGGGTTGGTATAAATTTAAAAATGCTGTTGGATTAGGAAGTAGTGATGAGAATAATGCAATGCTTTCTAAAATTCAAGCAGATACGGATAAGAGAAAGAGAGAAATAGAGTCAGGACAAAGAGCTTATTTAAAACTTTATCAAAAATCAGGCGAAGAAATAAACAAAGCTTGGGGTTCTTTAGCATGGAAAGGAGAAAGCTATTCTGATATCTCTAAAAAGATAAAAGGGAAGTTTGGAGGTTCAGGTTGGGATGCTGAAGATTTTGATGGAGGAAGTACTTTAGGTTCAGATGTTAGCGGTGTAAGTTCTAATATTACTTCTGGGGGGCCTCGTTCTATAACTATTAATATAGAAAGAGAAATGATTGGGCAGGTTGCTATTAACAGTTATAATGTCAGAGAGGGTGTTCTAGATATAGAAGAAATGTTAGAAGAAATGTTGCGTAGAATATTAATGAGTGTTACAAGTTCATAATTATGATAGAGTTTAATTTACCAGAGCTGCAATCCTTGTTTGGTAGAAATATAGAAAATTTCTCTTTAAAGGACAATGTTAGAAGTAAGACAGGAACGCCTTTTTGGGCGCAGGATACTGAAGGGCGTTGGTATTATATGCCTATTCGGTTAGGGGATATAGAGCTTTGGAATCCTACTATGCGTGCTGTGACTAAGAAAACTATTGTAGAAACACATCTAACAGAACGACCAGGAAGTGTGAAAGAGATAATTAATAGACAAGATTATGTATTCACCGTCAAAGGTGTAATAAAACGAAGCGATGGAACTTGGCCAGAAGAAGAAGTGCGGATGCTAAATGAGTTGTATCAAAGAGAAGAGGCATTGGAAATAGATAGTCCTTTGACTTGCATTTTGCTATCTGGTCAGGAAGAGATGGTTGTTATTAAGGATTTTAAACTTCCTGTTCCTAAAGGAGAAACTGCGATACATTATGAAATGGAATTAGTGAGCGACATAGATTTTGATTTAGAGTTTAATATATAATTGCTAAACTTTAAACATCCTATTGTTAAAACAGTCTAAAGAATAACCAAAAATTTACAAATTATGAAAAGTTTAAAAACAATTGGAGCATTAATCATTTTATTATTTGCATTTGGATTGCAAGTGCAAGGACAAAGATTCTTATCTTCTTGGAAAGAATTTGATTGGGATAATGGTCCAGATAGTGCAAGGTTTGTTCGTGCTTTAGGTTCTGTAAATGAATATAACTATCAAGTAGGTAGAGCTTATGATAAAGAGTACAGAGGAAAGAGAATTCAGTTTATTGATGCTAAATATACTTATATTATTTGGTTTGTTTCTTATACTGGTTCTATAGATGCTACAGGGTATGGTGTGGAGGTTCAAGAATTTCCTAATCGAAGAGTATGTACCATAGGAGTGAGTTCTGTAGGTGAAAGGTTACCTCCAGTAGTGGTGGATTTGAAAATAAATGATGATTTAAGAATACAGGAAGCTGATATTACTGGTGCCCCACAAACTTTATTAAAAATATTTAAACATCAATGGTGGGTTTCAGAGGATGATATGCGTGCGGTTCAAAAAGGACATAAATTTACAATTATAAGGTTGGATGAGAAAGTAACTTTTGATTGGACAGGCAAGGATCCTAAGATATTAATTCGTAGAAGTGGAACAGGGAATTATAAAAAAAGAATTGAAGGTAAATAATTAAGCATGGCAGTCTTTACATTACATAGTAAAATAAGTATTGGGGATTTTAAGCCTTTTAAAGGGGTGCATGATATTAGCATTAAGAAAAGTCTTGGTAATTATGCCGATACTGCTATTTTAAAGCTTCCATTAACTGCGAGATTAAAGCAAGCAGGGAGTCCACAAACACAATCAGTATTGACTGCACATCAATTTAATGTAGGCGATAAGGTGCTGATAGAACTGGGATATAATAATAAACTAGAAAGGGAGTTTGTGGGTTTTATTCGCCGTATTAATATGACAACACCTTTGGAAATAGAATGTGAGGGTTATGCCTATCAATTAAGAGCCAAGAAAATTAATAAGTCTTGGAAAGAAACTACCTTAATGGAGGTGCTGGAGTATATTATAGAGGGTACGGATATTGAGATTGCTGATATTGATGAGACAGAGGTTAAGGGTTTAATTCTTGATAAAGAAACTGGATTTACGGCTTTAGGAAAATTAAAAGATGCGGTGCATGTTAATATTTGGTTTGAAGAGCATCGTTTATATGCAGGTTTAAAATATTCTTTTTTCTCTGAAAGACAAAAAGAAGCAAAGCCTGATGTGTTATATAAAATAGGACATAATACTATTAATGCGAATGATATAAAAAGAACGCTGGATAAGGAAGAGAAGAAAGTAACTGCTGTTTATAAGGATAAGGATGGAACAGAAA
>Ga0079225_10001396_pt1 | contig 13530 bp, 12 predicted proteins | sample Poulit2012_FD_76344 | JGI IMG/M metagenome (GOLD analysis project Ga0079225, IMG submission 76344) | Agricultural soil microbial communities from Georgia to study Nitrogen management - Poultry litter 2012 | ecosystem: Environmental > Terrestrial > Soil > Agricultural land | place: USA: Georgia...
CGACGCACCGTGCAGAACTCGATTATGATATCGACGGCATCGTCATCAAAGTGAATGATCTGGAAACACAGGAGCAGCTGGTCTATACTGTCCACTCACCCAGATGGGCGGTCGCCTACAAGTTTCCGGCGGAGGAGGTCGTTACTGAAATTGAAGGCATCGAACTGACTGTCGGCCGTACAGGCGTCATCACACCGACTGCGCTGCTGACACCGGTAAAAGTCGACGGTACAACAGTCGCAAGAGCTTCACTCCATAACCATGAAATGATAGAAGAGAAAGATATCCGCATCAATGACAAAGTCATCATCAGGAAAGCGGGGGACATCATCCCCGAAGTCGTCAGTGTGATCATGGATGCGAGGACAGACCAGCAAGTATATAAAGCACCGACGACATGTCCGAGCTGCGGCCATGAGACGGTCAAGCTGGAAGAGGAAGTCGCAATCCGCTGCATCAACCCGGGGTGCCCGGCACAGCTTATCGAAGGCATCATCTATTTTGTATCACGCGGTGCGATGAACATCGACGGTCTAGGCGAAAAAGTCGTCAGACAGCTGTATGATGCGGAACTGATCAAAGACATCAGTGATTTGTACGACCTTGAATATGATGACTTGATTGAACTTGAACGCATGGGTGATAAGAAAGTCACCAATCTGCTCAATGCAATCGAAGCATCGAAAGAGAGTGGTCTCGCCAAAGTACTGATCGGTCTCGGCATCCGTTTTCTCGGCGCCAAAGCATCGACACTCATCGCCGAGGAATTCAAGGATATCGATACGATCATTTCAAAAGAAGAAGAGGACTTTATTCAAATACCTGAAATCGGGGAAAAGATAGCAAAATCCATCGTCACATATACACATAACCCTGATTTCCGGGAACTGATCGCCAAGCTGAAAAGTCATGGTGTAAATATGACTGAAGAAGTGGTCATGCCTGAAATGACGACGTTTGAAGGAATGACATTCGTTCTGACCGGGAAACTTGAACAGTTCACACGCAACGAGGCGAAAGCCATGATTGAAAATGCCGGAGGAAAAGTGACGGGCAGTGTGTCCAAAAACACGGATGTCGTCGTTGCCGGCGAGGATGCGGGCAGTAAATTGGAAAAAGCGCAATCCTTAGATGTTACAATATGGAATGAGAATGAATTTATTGAAAATATGGAGTAATCATTATGAAATTTAAACCGCTATTGATATTCATGGTTTTTGTGCTTGCTGCCTGTGGATCCGAGGTGGAGCAGATGAACGGCCAGACGACAGATGAAGAGGAAAATGTTACAAGAGTCCCTGCTGCCGAACGCGAAGAAACAGTAACACACAGCAATGATGAAAACGGCTATTATCAAACAGTGATACCATATGAAATTTCACCTTCAAGAGGATTGACAAGCAGCAATATGGTTTCAAGCTATAATATAGAAGCATTTGAAAAAGGGCTGTTTGATATAAGCAAAAATGTCTTCCCGACAGATGAGTATGTATTCCGTGAAGGGCAGATATTCACCGAAGATATGGTCAGAGGGTTTCTCAGCAGGGAATATACCCGTGAAGAAATCGAAGAGATGTCGGAAGACGAGCTTTCAGACAGCAATGCCTTCAGCAACCTCGGGCTCAATCCATCGACTGAAGGTCTGACGGACCCGGAAGAGATTGCCGAGCAGGCACCGCTCTATCTCTCCCACATTCTTGAACAGAACTACCTGGTTCAGGATGAGGAGGGGAATACGACACTCGACGGCATCACGATCGGACTCGCGATGAACAGTACACACTACTACCAGCGTGAGGAATACGGGACGACATATTCCAAAAGCCTCGATATGGATGAGGTCGAAAGACAGGGCCAGCTGATGGCGAATGAAATACTCGAAAGACTGAGAGGAAACGAGCAGTACAAAGATCAGACGATCACATTCGGCATCTTCATCCAGTCGACGGACACATCGATCACACCCGGAAACTTTACATCATATGCCGTCGCAGAAGGCGGCGAGGATGAATTATCCTCATTTACAGAAGTGGATGAAGAATACGTCCTCTTCCCGTCATCAGAAGGCGAAGAAGTCAGTGAACAGGTCAACAGCGACTATCAGGTGTTCAATAGAAACCTGGCCTCATATTTTGATAACTTCACGACCTCCATCGGCTACGGCAGATTCATAGACGGCTCAATGGAATCCCTGACGATCGAGATTCCCGTCCAATATACCAGCCAGGGAGAAATCATCGGTATCACACAATACGTCGAAGGCCTGATGACAGAACACTTCTCCGGCTCCAGAGTCGAAGTGTCAATCGAAGACAAGAACGAAACATATTCCCTCATCACAAAAGATGAAAACGACCAGATCAACACCCATATTTACGAATAAAAAACTTAAAGGCGCCCGCCGGTCATGCGACCGACGGGTGTTTTCGTGTCTGGATATTGTGGTGGGGCGGGGCTCGTGCCTTCTCCGGGGAACAACGGCACGAGCAAAGGTTCTCCCGAGATGGCACAGAAACGACGTCGGGCCAGAGGTGTTCCCCCGACATGGCGCAAAAACGATGTCGGGCCAGAGGCGTTTCCCCGACATGGTGCAAAAACGACGTCGGGCCAGAGGCGTTTCCCCGACATGGCGCAAAAACGATGTCGGGCCAGAGGTGTTTCCCCGACATGGCACAGAAACGACGTCGGGAGCCACGATGATAATCCTTGCCGATCACCAGCGCAGCCGCAAAAGAATACCCGCTCAACCGAGCGGGTATTCTCACAAAATCCTTAAGATTTTATTTAGTTTTAAGAATGCGTTCTGTTTCATCGAATTCTGTTGTCATTGCTTCTGTAACTTCTGCTGATGGAGTAGAGATTTTACTCACTGCGATACCAGCGATAGTTGAAAGGATGACACCAGGGATCATTTCGTATAATCCTGTACCGAATGCATCTGCTGAGATCCAGATGATGACTGTTGCAGCACCTGTAATGATTGCTGCGACTGCACCGTTTCTGTTCATGCCTCTCCAGTGGAGTGCAAGAACCAATACAGGACCGAATGCGGCACCGAAGCCTGCCCATGCGTTGGCAACGATGTTCAGAATTACAGATTCATCGTCCCATGCAATGGTGATTGCAACGAGTGACACGAGAATAACTGAAATACGGCTTGCCATTACGTACAGTTTGTCCAGTTCTTCTGTGGATTTCGTCTCTTTGGAAATCATTTTCTTTCTAACGAGTTTATAGAAATCCTGTACCAGTGAACTTGAAGTTACAAGCAGCTGGGATGAAATGGTACTCATGATAGCAGAAAGAATCGCTGCTAAGAAGAAACCGCCGATGATCGGGTGGAAGAGCACCTGGCTCATCAGAATCAGGATTGTTTCAGGGTCTTCTACGGCATGCTGTGTCTCATCGATAAATGCGATACCGAGTAAACCTGTCAAAGATACACCGATTAAACCGAGTAGCATCCAACTGATACCGATACGGCGTGCTTTAGGCAGCAGTTTATATGTCTTGATGGACATGAAACGCACAATGATGTGCGGCTGGCCGAAGTAACCGAAGAACCATGCCAGGTTACTTATGATGGTCACAAAGGAGACCCCGCTGATGAGTGATAAGTAATCAATGTCATTTAACGCCCCGATCTCATCTATTCTGATGAACGGCTCAACACCGTTGCCTGTCAGATAGAACCATGTAACGATCGGTATCAATACAATTGCGATGATCATGATTGTGCCCTGGAAAAGGTCAGTCAGGCTGACTGCCAGGTAACCACCGACAAATGTGTAGAATATTACAATTCCTGCTGTGATGAATAATCCCCAGTGGTAAGGCATGTTAAATGCGTTCTCTGCCAATTTACCGCCGGATACCATACCACTTGCAGTATAGACTGCGAAGAAAATAACGATAACAATACCAGAAACAATTTTCAGTATATGATTGTTATCTTTAAAGCGGTTTTCCAAAAAGTCCGGTATTGTAATTGAGTTTTCTGAGACTTCGGAGTATACGCGTAGTCTTGGTGCAAGAACTATGTAGTTTACGTAAGCACCTAGTGTCAGACCGATTCCGATCCATGCACTGGATAAACCAACACTATACATATCTCCCGGCAGCCCCATCAACATCCAACCGGACATATCCGAAGCACCTGCGGACAACGCAGTCACCCACGGCCCGATGTCTCTGCCACCCAGTGTATATTCATCCAGACTGGATGTAGATTTCTTATAGGCATAAATACCTACTCCAATTAATAATGCAAAATAGAGCAGGATCATGATAATTTCTACCCATCCTGCAGTAAAACTAAAACCATTCATTGAATTTAGAATCATTTCCTCGCCTCCTGTTAAGTACAATACATAAACCAATTAGGTAATGCAACAAACGATTTTGCTTTACAGAGTAAATCAAATTGTGTCATCCCTTGATGAGATAAGGGTTTAAGGGCGTGTAAAGATACACTAATAAGTTTACAATATTTGGCTATAACATACAAGCGATTTTTCCGAATAAAATGAATAATGAAAATATTATGTTCAAATACGGAATATATCGATATAGATTAGATTTTTACCATGATATTTGATAAAATTTAAATGTTGTTATAAAAACTGGAGGGTTAATATGTCTGAAATTACTACAGATGTCGTAAAACACGTTGCAAACCTTGCAAGAATCGATATTCAGAGTGAAGAAAAAGCACAGAAATTCACTAATGAACTGGATAAAATCGTTGATTATGCAAAACAGCTTGATGAATTACAATTATCTGAAACAGAACCGATGTTCCACGCACTTGATCTCAGAAACGTGATGCGTGAAGATGAAGCGAATGAGCCCCTTTCTCAGGATGAGGCTTTAGGCAATTCGAAATCCACAGAAGACGGACAGTTTAAAGTCCCTAGAATGCTGTAAGGAGGCAGACCGTGAATATTTATGAACTGACAGTAGAAGAACTATATGAAAAAATCGCACAAAAAGAACTGAAGCCTTCGGAAGTGGTCGGTGCTTTATTTGAAGATATTGAAAAGGTTGACGACACTTTAGGCTCTTTCCTGTTTGTAAATAAAGAGAATGCGCTGAAACAGGCTAAAGAGCTGGATGAACTTCAGGCACAGGATAAGATGGAAGGCGCACTATTCGGTGTGCCGATGGGCATCAAGGACAACATCATCACTAAAGATGTACTGACAACATGCGCAAGCCGCATGCTGGAAGATTTCCATCCGATATACGATGCGACTGTAATGGAGAAACTGAACGGAGAATCATCAGTACTGATGGGTAAGAACAACATGGATGAGTTTGCCATGGGTGGTTCCAGTGAGACATCATACTTCAAAAAAATACGAAACCCGTGGGATACAAATGCCGTACCGGGTGGTTCATCCGGGGGCTCGGCTGCTGCGGTGGCTGCAGGTCTTGTACCGTACTCACTAGGCTCCGATACAGGCGGATCTGTCAGACAGCCGTCTTCATTCTGCGGTGTCGTCGGTATGAAACCGACATACGGCCGTGTATCACGCTACGGTCTGGTGGCATTTGCTTCCAGTCTGGATCAGATTGGGCCGATCACAAGAAATGTCCGTGATAATGCGAAGATTTTAAATATCATTTCAGGTACGCATCGTAAAGATGCGACGAGCATGCCGAATGTTGACGAGGATTTCCTGGAAGGCATCGATGCGGATCTTACAGGAAAGAAGATTGCTGTTCCGGAGGAGTTCCTCGGTGAAGGCATCGATCAGGAAGTGACTGATGCTGTTGAGAAGGCAATTAAAACTTTTGAGGATATGGGTGCGACTGTAGACCGCGTATCATTCCCTCATATTAAATATGTCGTTTCTGCATACTATTTGATCGCATCAAGTGAAGCGAGCTCGAATCTGGCACGTTTTGACGGTATCCGTTACGGCTACAGGGCAGAAGGTACGGAAACACTTGAAGAACTTTACAGAAAAACACGCGCTGAAGGCTTCGGCGAGGAAGTCAAACGCCGTATCCTGCTCGGAACTTTTGTACTGAGTGCCGGTCACTATGACCAGTACTACATCCGCGCACAAAAATTACGCAGCAGGCTTGAAGCGGATATGCTGAAGACGTTCGAAGACTATGATCTGATCATTGGACCGACAACGACAAGTGCCGCATATGATATCGGTGAAAAAATCGATGATAAGCTAAGAATGTATAAAGATGATATTTTAACGATTCCGGCAAACCTGACAGGCATGCCGTCAATCTCAATCCCTTGCGGACTGAACGAAAAGAAGAGACCGATCGGCTTACAGATCATCGGCAACCACTTCGAGGAATCGAAAGTTTACAATGCAGCATATAAATTCGAAGAGAAATATAACCTTCATGAAGAATTAAAACAAGTACAAAAGGAGCTGAGATAATGCATTTTGAAACAGTTATCGGACTTGAAGTTCACGTTGAATTAAAGACGGCAAGTAAAATGTTTTCAGATGCACCGGCTCATTACGGCCAAGCACCGAACTCAAGCCTTAGTGTAGTTGACCTGGGTTACCCTGGAACATTGCCTGTACCAAACGAAGAAGCGATCAATTATGCAATGAAAGCTGCGATGGCCCTCAATATGAATATCGCAGATGTTACAAACTTCGACCGTAAAAACTATTTCTACCCGGACAACCCGACAGCGTACCAGATTTCACAGATGGACGATCCGATCGGACAGAATGGCTACATCGATATCGAGGTGGACGGTGAAACGAGAAGAATCGGCATTACGAGACTCCATCTGGAGGAAGATGCAGGAAAATCCACACATAAGGACGATTATTCACTGGTGGACCTGAACAGACAGGGCACACCGCTTGTGGAAATCGTGTCAGAGCCGGATATCCGTACGCCTGAAGAGGCATATAAATATTTGGAAAAACTGAAAGCGATCATCCAGTACACGGGTGTATCCGACGTGAAGATGGAAGAAGGTTCACTCAGATGTGATGCCAACATTTCACTCCGTCCATACGGACAGGAAGAGTTCGGTACGAAAGCAGAGCTTAAGAACCTGAACTCATTCAACTTCGTAAGACGCGGTCTGGAGCATGAGCAGGTCCGTCAGGAAAAAATTCTTCTTAAAGGCGGAGAAATCGAGCAGGAAACGCGCCGTTACGATGAAAAGACAGGCGAAACGATTTTGATGCGTGTCAAAGAAGGTTCGGATGATTACCGCTACTTCCCTGAACCGGATCTTGTCGATATTCATATTGATGATGAGTGGAAAGAACGCATCAGAAAGACGATTCCTTTATTGCCGGATGCATTGAAGAAGAAGTATATCGAAGATTATAAACTGCCTGAATACGATGCAGAAATTTTAACTTTACGAAAAGAAACTTCAGACTTCTTTAATGAAATGATTGAAAGCCATGGTGCGGATGCGAAGCTTGCATCCAACTGGGTGATGGGTAACGTCAATGAATATTTAAATAAAAACCAGGTTGAACTTGCTGATGTAGAGCTGACGCCGAAAAATCTGACAGACATGATTGCTCTGATCGAAGACGGCACCATCTCAAGCAAGCAGGCGAAAAAAGTATTCACTGAACTGATTAAAAATGGCGGAGATGCCGGGAAAGTCGTCAAAGACCTGGGCATGGAACAGATCTCAGACCCTGCAGTACTGACTGAAATGGTGACTGAAGTGCTGGATGACAACCCGCAGTCGATTGATGACTATAAAAACGGTAAAGACCGCGCAATCGGATTTTTAGTCGGACAGATCATGAAGAAATCCAAAGGGCAGGCCAATCCTAAAATGGTCAACAAGATCTTAATAGAAGAGATTGGCAAAAGATAATATGCTAAAAGACAGACTCGATTGATGAGTCTGTCTTTTTTTATGAAATATATTTTCGGAGAAGGTGCTGTAATGAAGACGGAAGACCATATTAAAAAATTCGACAGACAGGTGGATGTATACGTAAAAATGCGGGATAACGATAAATTTTCAAAATACCGCAGAAAATTATTCCATAAGGCGGAAGGAGATGTACTGGAAGTCGGAGTGGGGACCGGCTTGAATTTCCCTCATTATAATCAAGTGGAAAAACTCACCGCAGTGGATTTCAGTGAACCGATGATTGCAGAAGCAGAAAAAGAGGCGGCGAAATATCCATTTCCGATCGACTTCATCCGGGACGACGCAGAGTCTGTGGCATTCGAGGAAAATTCATTTGATACGATTGTTTCTTCATTAAGTTTCTGCTCGTACAATCATCCTGTGGAGTTGTTAAACAAATTCAATCTGTGGTGCAAAGAGGGTGGGAAAATATTATTGTTTGAGCACGGTCTGGCTAAAAATAAAGTGCTCCAGGCAGCTCAAAAGGCAATCGATCCGCTGACTATGTGTGCAATAGGCTGTCATCAGAACAGAGATATTGAGGCACTCGCAGCAAGTTCCAATCTAGAAATAGTGAAGGTTGAAAGATACGTGCTCGGAGCGGTTTATTGGGTACAGGGGAAGCCGGTAAAGTGAAAGTGGAATAAGTTGACAGAAAATTTAGATTCAATTAAAATATATTTGACGTGTACTGTAAGCGCATACAACGATGTTTGGGACAATACTCATACGCCAAAAACGAACGATGAACCATTAGGAGGTCTAACATGGCTGGAAACCGTGGAGTTGTTTATCAAGGTAAGGGCATTGTAGAAGTAAAGGACATAGAGTATCCGGATTTAGTATTGCGCGAAGGGCCTGGTGTTCCGAAATCCAACATCGGACGCAAGTGTGAACACGGGGTAGTATTAAAAGTGATTACAACGAATATTTGCGGCAGTGACCAGCATATGGTCCGAGGCAGAACGACAGCGCCTGAAGGACTCGTGCTGGGGCATGAAATTACGGGAGAAGTTGTTGAAGTGTGAAGAGATGTAGAATTCGTCAAAAAAGGGGACATCGCTTCTGTTCCATTCAACATTGCATGCGGACGCTGTGTAATGTGCCGTGAACAAAAAACACATATCTGTCTGAATGTTAACCCTGAAAGACCGGGCGGGGCATACGGCTATGTAGACATGGGCGGCTGGGTAGGCGGCCAGTCAGAATATGTCATGGTGCCTTATGCAGACTTCCAGCTGCTGGTCTTCCCGGACCGTGACCAGGCAATGGAGAAAATTCTCGATCTGACGATGTTATCGGATATTTTCCCGACAGGCTATCACGGGGCAGTATCGGCCGGCGTTAAAACCGGTTCAACCGTTTATGTTGCAGGGGCGGGACCTGTAGGCCTTGCAGCCGCACACTCGGCGCAGCTGCTCGGTGCTTCTGTAGTGATTGTCGGAGATATGCAGGAAGAGCGTCTGAAGCAGGCGGAAAGCTTCGGCTGTGAAACGGTCAACCTGGCCAAACATGACGATCTCGGGGAACAGATTGAACAGATCTTAGGTGAGCCGATTGTCGACTGTTCCATCGATGCGGTAGGATTTGAAGCATCAGGACACGGTGAAAATGCTGAAGAACAGCCTGCGGTCGTGCTGAATACGATCATGGATGTCACAAAAGCGGGCGGAAGCCTCGGTATTCCGGGATTGTATGTCACAGAAGACCCGGGTGCAGCTGACGAAGATGCCAAGACCGGATCGCTTAAGGTGAGATTCGGGCAGGGCTGGGCGAAAGCACATACATTCGTCACCGGCCAGACACCGGCGATGCAGTACAACAGAGACCTGATGAAAGCCATATTATCAGGCAGGGCCAATATCGCCAAAGCGGTGAACGCCACAGTCATCGGACTGGACGACGCACCAAAAGGCTACAGCGACTTTGACAAAGGCGCATCCAAAAAATTTGTCATCGATCCGCACGGCTCATTAAAATAAAAACTGATACATGAATGATTGCGGCCCGGCATCTTGCGATGTTGGGTCTTTTTGTGCGGTTTTTGAGGCTATGTGCGTTTCCCCGACATCGTTTTTGCGCCATGTCAGTTCTCCCGTGCCATGGCGCAAAAACGACGGCACGAGAGGCCGTAATCAGCAACCAATCCCGAAAAAACAAAAACTGCCGGGCATTTGCCCGGCAGTCTATAAATTTTATTCACTTATTAAAAAGCTGTGGATGTTGCTGATGACTTCGTCTTCAACGCCGCCAGTCATCACATCATTGTCGTAGTCGTAATATTCATCTTCGACGCTGACTTCCTGGTTGTCGATGTAGTAATAATCGTTTTCAGTTAAGGCGGTTGCATCCTCATCCAAAACATTCGCCAGGTTTTCGTGTTCATGAACGTTCGCATTTCCTAAAAGCATGACCACTTTGTCGCTGTTATAAAGGTTCATGTAAGCTGTCGTCAATGCATCGACATCACGTTCCGGCAGTACTTCGTCGTTATAGTCCATGATCTGCAGCGCATCGATTATGACGGCGTCGCTGTTGTCATTGACGCTTAATTCATTTAGAGTGGTGGTGTTACTCGATATATCGAGCCTGTTGAACTGGATTGTGTCCGTGTCGAACCGGTCTTCCAGATTTGTCATGAAATCTTCTGTGTAATAGCCCGGCAGTAAAATGTCAACAATCAGTGTTTCGTTGTTTTCAACAGCCCGATTGTACAATTCATTCAAGTTTTCCTGGTTAAACGAAATCTGGCTTTCATCCTCGGATGGTTCTGAGTTCTCATCTTCAGTATCGGCTGTTTCGTTTCCATCGTCTGCATTTTCACTTTCATCATCTGCTTCATCTGCTGCATCGCTTGTGTCGTCTGTGTCTTCGTTGTCTGCTGTCTCATCTGAAGTGTCTGTTTCGCTCATCAAAGAAGCTTGTTCTGTGGATGAGTTCAACGCAAAGTTGACATATAACCCACCTGCAAATAAGATTAAAGCTAGCATTAATAATACCTTTTTCATAGAGGCCTCCAAAAAATCATGTATATTATTCATAACATTCTATGTTATAATATGACAAATATAGAAGATATCATTCTATATTATACACTAATTTTTTGGTTTGATAATATATAGGAATGATTAATTATGAATGAATATTATAAAATGGCAAAATCGCATTACATGGAAGCTTCCATGCAGATGCTAGAGCATTTTAAAAAGAATGTCATAGAGCTTCATCATATAGGGTCCACGAGCATAAAAAAGCTTAACAGTTCCAATGGAATCGATGTCCTTGTTATACTTAAGACGGTTACAAAAGTTTCCGAGCTGAAGGATATTCTGATTGCGGAAGGTTATGAAGTGGCCGGGGATTTCAATCGCTTCTTTGAAGAGGAGTCTGTTTTTCACGGGAAATTTGGTGATTGTGACGTGAATTTCATCTTCATGTCCGACAGGGAGAAGAAGTCCGAAATTCTGCTCTGCAAAGAACTGCTGCTCGAAAATGATGAGTATCTGAATGATTTTCAGAAATTAAAACAACTACATAATGAATCCTTCATCGATACCGATGAATATCATCATAGAAAAACGGAATTTTTCTCATCATTATTAAAAGAAGCCAAGGACTTGAACATTGTTTAAATTTTTGACCGCAATCAATCTGATCTTAATATTTACAATGTTGTTCCTTTCGACGACGGATTATACATCGCTCACGAAAGGCGTACAGCTCATTGTTTTTATGTTAAGTGTCTATTTATTATTTACTTATTCTAAAAAGAGCAGGAGAAAGAAATGAAGACTGCGAGAATTATTTATAACCCTACATCAGGACGTGAAACGTTTAAGACCGTACTGGCGGATGTGTTGATCCAGCTGGAGAAAAACGGTTATATAGCCAGCGCTCATGCCACAACAAAAGCAGGTGATGCGACGGAAGCAGCGCAGACAGCATGTAAAATCGGTTTTGACCTTATCATTGCTGTCGGCGGTGACGGCACGGTAAATGAAGTGCTGAACGGGATGGCTGATTTTGAAGAGCGTCCTGTTCTGGGCATCATACCGATGGGCACCGTCAACGACTTTGCATCGGCGCTTTATATCGACAGTGAAATTGAATCGGCTGTGGACACGATCGTCAACGGCCAGACGATGTTTATTGATATCGGCAAGATGAACAGCAAGTATTTCATGAATATCGCCGGCGGTGGTAAAATCACTGCCGTTTCGTATGAGGCGCCGAGCAAGCTGAAGGCGGTCATCGGCACCCTCGCTTATTATGTGAAGGGTATAGAGCTGCTGCCTCAGATTACAAGCACGAACATCAGAATCGAGTATGACGAAAATGTCTTCGAAGGCGAAGTCATGCTGTTTTTAATCGGCCTGACAAACTCCATCGGCGGCTTTGACAAACTCGTTCCAGACGCAAAATTCAACGACGGCGAGTTCTCTTTACTTTTCGTTGAAAAAGTGAGCGTACTCGAACTCGGCCGCATCATGACGATGGCTTCAAGGGGAGAGCACCTGAACCATGAGAAAGTGCACTACGCAAAAGCGAGCGATATCAGAGTGTCATCATACGATGATGTGCAGCTTAATCTCGACGGCGAGTTCGGCGGCGTACTGCCGGCACGTTTCGTCAACTACCAGCAGCACGTGGCTTTTCGTGTGCCTGATGAATTTTACGAAGAACAAATGCATAACTGATAATAGGGACAACACAGTGATTTATCACTGTGTTGTTTAGTGTTTAATCTACAGGAGGGTAATATGAAGCTCACTATTTTCGCAACGACAGATGTCCATGGCGCCATCTATCCATATAACTACTTTGACCAGCAGCCCGTGAACCACGGCCTGATCAATTTAAAATCATATATCGATCAGTATAAAAAAGACCATCCTGACGAAATTGTGCTGACAGTGGATAATGGTGATCTGCTCCAGGGGGATGTGTGGAGCGATTACGACGTGGCTCATAGCAGTGCGCCGCTGATTGCCGGGCACCTGAACGACATGTACGATGTTATCGGTCTCGGCAACCATGAATTTAATTTCGGACTGGATTATTTAAATGACATTTACAGTAAAGTGGATATCCCGATCATCAATTCCAATATTGATTTTCTGGACAACCCTTTGAAAGATAAGGTCGAAAGACATGCGATCATCCCTTGTGATACACCGGACGGCAGGCTGAATATCGGTTTTGTCAGTGCCGTGCCGACACAGATCATGAAGTGGGACAAATATAACCTGGAAGGCAATGTGGAAGTCTCATCGATGAAGGAATCGATTGATGCAGAAGTGCATGCACTGAAAGAGAATGGGGCCGACATTGTAATTATGCTGTCGCATTCAGGAATGAGCAGGGCGAAAGAAGATATGGAACGATTCGGTGAAAACCAGACGTTTCTGATGACATTTCTTAAGGACATCGACGGTATCGTCTTCGGTCATACTCATGAACTGTTTCCGCATGACGGCTACAAGATAGATGTAAGTACACTCGATATCGTCAAAGGCACGGTGAACGGCGTGCCGATGGTGCAGCCTGGCGTGCAGGCGAGCCACCTCGGCAGGCTGACTTTTGAAATCGATATGGCGGACGGCGTCCGGATTACCGATTCCAAGGCACAGCTGATCGTTGCGGAA
>Ga0079225_10001398_pt1 | contig 13520 bp, 14 predicted proteins | sample Poulit2012_FD_76344 | JGI IMG/M metagenome (GOLD analysis project Ga0079225, IMG submission 76344) | Agricultural soil microbial communities from Georgia to study Nitrogen management - Poultry litter 2012 | ecosystem: Environmental > Terrestrial > Soil > Agricultural land | place: USA: Georgia...
GCCCCGTTCGCACCGGAAATAGGGCAGAAACGCGCGACCCACGCGCGGCTGAGGTGACGCGGTCCGAGGCCATCAGCCCGCCACTCTCGCGATCCGAGCGATGCGCCAGTCGTCGCCGGCGCGGTACAACGTGATGACGTGCTCGGTCGGCTGGTCGGCCGGCAGAGCCCGCCACGGTCCGCCGGCATGTCGTACGCGCACCACGCCGAGCCGATCGACGACACGCAGTCGTACTCGCCGATCGCGGCGCGAGACCACCTCGATATCGCGCAGCCTCATCGGCACGGCCTCCACGTGCAGACCGCGCCGGACGTACGCGCGCAGCAAGCGGGTGTCGGCGCGGCGTACCGCCGAGCCCCGCACGTACACCCGGTCGAGCAGCGACGGGTCGCCGCGCACGTACGCTCGCTCGCGGCGATCGTCGAGTCGTTGCAGGACCGAGGCCCACCTCGACTCGGGCGGCTGCGGTTCGGGCGCACTTCTCGCCGGCACGCAGCCGACGAGCACGACGGCGAGAACCAGGATCGTCTTCATGCCTTCAGGATGCCGCCGTTTCGGCGATCCGGAACCGTTGTCCACAGCCCAGGAGCCGAACGCGTTAACCTGACGCCGTGACGACCTCCCCATCCGACGCCGCACGTCTGTGCTTCCGTTACGACGGCTTCGGCGACGACGCCGTCGAGTACCAACAGTCTTGGGCGACCCAACGCGATCTGCACGCCCGTCGAGTCGACGACGATGCCGACGATGTCATCCTGTTCGTCGAGCATCCGCCGGTCTACACCGCGGGCAAACGCACCAACCCCCTCGACCGCCCGACCGACGGGACACCGGTCGTCGACGTCGACCGCGGGGGCAGCGTGACGTTCCACGGGCCGGGTCAGCTCGTCGGCTACCCGATCGTGAAGCTCCCCCAGCATGTATACGTCGTCGACTACGTGCGACGGGTCGAGGAAGCGTTGATCCGTACCGTCGGCGACTTCGGCATCCCATGCGGGCGGGTCAAGGGCCGCTCGGGCGTGTGGATCCCCGCCGACGATCGCGGTGAGGAGCGCAAGATCGCCGCCATCGGCGTACGCGTCGCCCGCAAGGTGACGATGCACGGCTTCGCGCTCAACTGCGACGTCGACCTCGCCTGGTTCCAGCGGTTCGTACCCTGCGGCATCCACGACGCGGGGGTCACCTCGCTGTCGCGCGAGCTCGGACGCGACGTCGGCGTCGAAGAAGCCGCGCTGAAGGTCGAGCCGCACCTGCGCACCTTGCTGTCATGGCAGTCCTACGACCGTTCCCCCGACGTCTCGACAGCCGTCGAGTCGACCGTCACGTACGGCATCAACCCCGTCGCATGACCATCGTCATCCGCACACGCGGGCTGCGGAAGGTGTACGGCGGCCGCGGCGGCCGCCGCGCGGTCGTCGACGGCCTCGATCTCGAAGTCCCCGCCGCCGGCGTCCACGGCTTCCTCGGCCCGAACGGCTCCGGTAAGACCACCACGCTGCGCATGCTCCTCGGATTGGCGCGAGCGACCGAGGGCACGATGGAGATGTTCGGGTACGACGTGCCGAAACGACTCGCCGACGTGACCCCGCACATCGGTGCGGTCGTCGAACAGCCGCGGTTCTTCCCGGGGTTCACGGGCCGGCGCAACCTCGAGCTCCTCGCCCGCGCCGGAGGCATCCACAAAACGCGTGTCGTCGACGTACTGGAGCAGGTCGGCCTGACGCCGAGTGCCGACGATCGCTTCAAGGCGTACTCGCTGGGCATGAAACAGCGGCTCGCGATCGCCGCGACGCTCCTCAAGCAACCGGCCCTGTTGATCCTCGACGAGCCCACCAACGGGCTCGACCCACAAGGGATCCGCGACATCCGCACCATGATCCGCGCTCTCGGCAATGCCGGCGTGACCGTGCTGCTCAGCTCGCATCTGCTGGCCGAGGTCGAGCAGGTCTGCGACTCTGTGACCATCGTCAACCGCGGACGTCTCGTCCACAGCGGCACCGTCGCCGAGATGGTTTCCGCACGCGCCGGGGACCGTGTCCGGGTGCGCGTCTCCGATCCGCGAGAAGCCCAGGTCGTGCTCACGTCGGCGCACTTCGCCGTCCGGCGTAACGGCAACGATCTCATCGTCGAGCACGCGGGAGACCCGTCGGCGATCACGCGCGTACTCGCGGGAGCACACCTGTACGTCAGCGAGCTCGCGCCGCTCGATGCCGGGCTCGAGTCGGCGTTTCTGGATCTCGTCTCCCCCGAACAGGAAGGCGCGATCGCGTGAGGCTGCTCAGGGCCGAACTGCTCCGCGCACGGTCTCGCCGATCCGTACTCATCGTGGCGCTGGCGGGGCTGCTCCTCGCCATCGGGCTCGGAGCCGCCTCCGCGTGGCAGTCACGTCCGTACTCCGCCGAGGAGACGTCGCGTGCCGAGAACGCGGCGACGGCGCAAGTCGAACGCTGTAAAGAACAAGCCGAGAAGCACGACGACACCACGCGCCGATGCGAGATGCGCGCACACGCGTGGCTCTATGACCGCTGGAGGGACCCACTCGACGATCAGGTGGTCGAGGAGGAGACGGTCGCGGCCTCGCTCAGCCTGACGCTGGTGTCTGGTCTTCTCGGCGCGTTGCTGATCGGCGGCGAGTTCACCTCCGGGTCGCTGAGCAACCTGCTGTTGTTCGAACCGCGTCGCACGCGGATCTGGTTGGCGAAACTGTCCGCGACGGGCATCCTCGCACTGCTGTGGGCGGCGTTGTGTATCGGCGGGTACGTGGCCACGCTGACCGCGCTCGGGAGGTCGTGGGATCCGGGAGCGTGGCCCCCGAACTGGATCGCAGCGATGATCGGTCTCGGGGTACGCAGCGCGATCGTGATCGCCGTTGCCGCGGTCATCGCCGCCGCCGTGACCCTCGCCGTGCGGTCGACGCTCGCAACGCTCGGCGTGAGCATCGCGTACGTGCTCGTCGTCGAGGGCATCGCCCGGATCGCCTTCACCTCGACCGTTGCCGAGTACGCCCTGTCGAGCCAGCTCCTCGGCGTCTTGTACGGCTCGCACCGCATCGAGGTGAGCTCCGGCGGACAGTTCGTGTACGAACACGTCACCTTGCAAGACAGTGCACTGGTGCTGCTCGGCGTCTGTGTCGCTGTCGCGGCCGTCTCCCTGCTGACATTCCGGCGCCGCGACGTCGCCTAGTTGCGACGTCGCGGCCCGACTCGCACGGCGTTCAGTCGGCCTCGAGCTTGAACGCCTCGCGGTACCCGATCGAGCGGCCCGTACGCAGCAGCGTCCGCTCGTACAGCCGCGTGCCGATGCGTACGAACACGATGGCGGCTGCGACCGTCACGACGATCGCGACACCGATCTGCCAGAGCGGAACGTGATCTTCGACCATGCGGCTGGGGATCAGCATGCTGGACACGACCGGAAACATCGACAAGACGGTCTTGACCTGCCCGCCGGCGAAGACCGCGATCAGGTACGGAGCGAACAGGATCGCCTGGCCAGGCAAGGTCGTGTTCTGCAGGTCCTGCTGACGGCTCGCGATCGACCCGGCGACCGACCAGAGGCTCGCGAGCGTCACGAACCCGAGCACGAAGAACACCACGTACCAGGCGGCGGCGGGGCCGACACCGGAGAGCAGCTCCGTACGACCGGTCACGGCCAGGCCGATCAACCCGGCCGCCACGACGAGTACGACCTGTGCCAGCCCCAACAGCGTGTTACCGGCGATCTTGCCCCACAGCAGCGCCCTGATCTGGACCGCGGCGGCGAGGATCTCGACGACCCTGCTCTCCTTCTCCTGCACGACGCTCTGCGAGATCATCATCCCGAAGCTGAGCGCAGTCACGTAGAAGATCAACACGAACGCGAAGCCGATTCCCGATCGTACGTCCGACGTGCTCGCGTCGGGGTCGAGCGAACGCTTGTCGAGGCTCGTACCCGCCTGCAGCTCGTCGAGGTCGACACCCTGCTGTTGCGCGTTGGCCTCGATGACGGTACGTGACACACCCGTCGCGAGTGCCGATGCGAGCTTGTCGTCGGCTTCGTCCTCGGCAACCAGCTCGTACCCGGCATCGGCAGGGAGCAGCGCGACGTCGACGTCGCCGTCGCTGACGGCTTGTTCCGCATCGTCAGCGGTGTCGACCCGCTCCACCGACACCGAGTCGTCGGAGCCTGCACCGACGATCGAGTCGGCGCTCTTGGTTGCCGCAGCGGCCGTGTCGTCGATGACCGCGACGTCGTACGTGCTGGCGCGCCCGCTGACGATCTGCACGACGACGAAGACCACCGCGACCAACACGAGCATGAAAGCCGTGCCGCCGAGGAATCCCTTGTCGCGGATGCGCGTACTGACCTCGCGCCCGGCGACGACCTTCCACGTGCTCTCCGTGCTCATGCTGCCACCGCCTCCGCGAAGATCTCCGACAACGGCTGCCTCACCCGCGAGAACTCCGCCACCTTCTCGCGTGCGACGAGCGCCTGGAGTACGTCGGCGGGCGCGCTGTCGTCGAGCTCGACCAGTGCCGTGGGGCCATCGACGTCGAGTACGCGTACACCGCCGACGTCACGCAGCCACGCGGCGTCACCGGCCTCGAGGACGACGCGGTACCGGTCTGCCTCCGTCGAGCGCAGTGCTTCTTTCGACCCGCTCGCGACGACCGCGCCGTCGGCCAGGATGACGAGGTCGTCGCACAGTCGCTCGACGAGCTCGAGCTGATGGCTGGAGAACAACAGCGGCACCGTCGGGGCGACCTCGACGCGCAGCAGCTCGACCATCGACTCGACGGCGAGCGGGTCGAGCCCGCTGAACGGCTCGTCGAGGATCAGCGCGACGGGCTCGTGGATGAGCGCCGCCGCGATCTGCACGCGCTGCTGGTTGCCCAGAGACAGCGTGTCCAACAGGTCGTTGCGCCTGCTCTCGACGCCGAGCTGCGTCAGGAGTTGCATGGCACGTTCATGTCCGCCTTCGTGCGTGTAGCCGTGCAACCGGGCGAAGTAGACGAGCTGGTCGAGCACCTTCATCCGCGGGTAGAGCCCACGTTCCTCCGGCATGTAGCCGAACTGGCGCCGGAGCTCGGTCGTCACGGGCTCGCCGTCCCACAACACCTCGCCGTACGTCGGCGCGAGTACGCCCACCATGATGCGCATCGTGGTGGTCTTACCCGCGCCGTTCGCTCCGACGAAACCCGTCATCCGCCCCGGGCGGACCTCGAACGACACGTCATCGAGCACCGTGACGTCCCCGTACCGTCTGGTCAACTGCCGCACACTCAACATGGCACTGACGCTATGCGTATCGGCGTACGTTGTCGTCCGCCTTCGGGTTGACCTTGGATGTCCATCCCCAGGCGGACCCGTCGATCGTAGCCAATCAAGCGGGAGGTGAACCCGACGCACTCTAGTATCAGCGCCAACTCACCAGACGATGGAGTCTCATTGCTTTACTCAGTCTTACTGCCGTTCTCCACGGTCAAGCCTCGGCAGCTCCTTCCGTGGGCGTCCGTGGTCGAGCGGACCGGACTCGAACGACTGTGGGAAGCGCAGACTGTCACGGTAGAACCTCATCAATCGTTCAGTTATCTTGCTGGGTCTGGCACTCGCATTCCTCTCGGCATGGGCGTCGCTCTCATGCCGTTTCGGCACCCGTTCGAAGCCGCTGTCCAGGCGACCTCGCTGGCGCGGATGAGCGGTCCGCTGGTCGTCGGTTACGGACCAGGCGGCCGCAATCTGCAGGAGATGCTGCGTGGCGCGGCGTACCGTAGCCCGCTGACAGCGACCCGCGAATACGTGACGATCGTGCGCGACCTGGTCCGCGGCAAATCAGTTGACTTTTCCGGGGAATACTTCCAGTGTCACGGAGCGCTGGGCTCTGGCCCCTCGCCACGGATCGAGATCGCACTCGGCGTGCTGCGCGAGAAGATGGCACGCCTCGCGGGAGAGACTGCCGACGCAGCAATCACCTGGCTTGCACCTGCTCATTACCTACGCGACACGATCGTTCCGGCTCTCCGAGAGGGGCGCGCGATGGCAGCGGAGGGAGCAGGCGATGAGTCCGAACGTCCTCGCTTGATCGCCATCGTCCCAGTCGGTCTCGAAAGAGCAGGCCGCACTGGTGCTGGACTTGCCCGGGCGAGCAACGCCGCACACCTACGCGCACCGCACTACATCGACATGCTCGGTCGTGCCGGAATCGACGTCGCTTCCGCGACCAGTCCGTTGGGCGCCGCGCAGAGGCTCGTCGACGGCGGTGGTTTTGTCACTGGCGACCTCGACAATGTCGTGCGCGGCCTAAAGGAGTTCGAGGCCGCCGGAGTCGACGAGCTCGTCCTGAACCTCACCGGCGTCTACAACAAGGTCGGACCGGACAGGACCATCGAGGAGCTGGAGTCCATCCTCACCGCCGTCGGCGCCATGGAGCCGCCCGGAAGTTGATTTCTGCCTGACTGACCGATGAGACGGACCACCAAACAGTGAAAGGACCGCCGTGCAGGGAACAGCGAGATACATCATGGTCTGGGGATCGGGCCGCCTCGAACCAGGGAGCGCCGAACCAAGTGAGGTACATGCCGCCGACGGTTCCGTCGCGATCGTGCTCGAGCGAGCAGATCAGCTCGACGCCGCACGCAAATCCGGGATCGTCGGTAAAGACTCACGAGTGTTCGTCCCAGGCGTCTACGACGATCTCGACGGCCCGATCATCCTAGGCTACGACGGATCGCTGAGCGACCCGGGCGGCGACGTCCAGGTCGGTGTCCAGTTCTTCGTGCAGACTCAGGATTACGGAACGAGCGAGTACCTCTCGCTCATCGGAGCGACGTTGGTCAAGATCGTCGACATGAGCGACTTCGACGCCTTTTTGGCCGACGCGGACGGGGCCATCGAAACCGGTACGATTCCGGACTTCGCCACGCACCCGATGCTGCGGTTGTGCGACTCCGGTTCCCTTGGCGGTACCGCAGATGTCGACGGCCCGAAGCTGCGACTGTATGTCGATCGCGACGGGGCCATCTCCACCTCGACGGGCGGAGCCAAACTAGGCGAACTCGGTGACAGCCTCGACCAGCTCGAGGAGACCTGGGAAAAGCTCAATGCCGACTCGACACGGCCGTGCTCCGTCGCGCTCGGCAACACCATTGACGAGCAGAAGCGCGTCTCCGCTCTCGACGAGCGTCCGTGGCTGCCCCGTTATCACGGTGCTCTCGACGCAGTGCGTGGCTTGCGGCTCCGCGACATCGGAGAGGGCGCAGACATCCGCGTCTCCGGGTTCGGCGGACGACTGCTCCCCGACCTCGAAGACGTCGATGAGCCGCGCGACCTAGTACGTGAGGACGTCCCGTACGTTCTGTGGACGGACGACTCGGCATACCTGCGCTGCGCCGTGGACGATCGCACCTTCCAGTTGTCTCATGACGCCGGCCGCGCAGCCGAGGCGCTGATCGTGCACGGATCGGTGCATGCGGCGGCAGCCCACGGTGACGAGGCTGTATTACGCCAGGTCAGTGATCATTTCGCAAGCGTGGGTCTATCTCTCACATGAGTGCGGAGCTAGCCGCGGTCGCACACAACGACGACGACTTGCGACCACGCGGCAGCCTCGTCGATGTCGTAGCAAGACTCGGTGACCGTGCCGATCTCGGCGACCTCTATGACGAGCAGGGTGCCCGCGCGTACGACGACTCTGCGCAGATCGACCCAAACGAGATCCGTGCGCTCCGCCGAGCACTCAGCCGGACTCCCGGGCCCGTCCTCGAACTCGCGGCCGGAAGTGGCCGGCTTACGTTGCCGCTCTTGCGAATGGGCAGGCACGTGACGGCGCTCGAACTGTCTGCCAGTATGGTCGGTCGACTCGTAGAAAACGCCGCCGCCTGGCCGGCCGAGGCGCGCGCTCGGCTCGAGGTCCACCAAGGCGACATGACCGATTTCGATCTACCTCAGCGATACGGCGTGATCGTGCTGGTCGCCGCATCGGTCTCCTTGCTCGATCACGACCAACGATTGCAGATGCTGCGTACTGCACGCCGCCACCTCAACCCGGGTGGAGTCCTGTTACTCAGCATTGGAGCTTCCGAAGCGGATCTCGACACGCCGAACGACGTGGTCGAGGACGTCATCGGCCGGTCGGGACAGCTCTATCGAATTCACCAGTACCGCGACGTTGGAAGCACTCTGCGACACGTCGGTGTCTATCCGGTCCTCGACGATCCCACAGCCGTTGTGCCGATCGGGCTGGGAGCCCACCGCGTACTCGATGCCGAGACGATCCGTGGCGAGATACAAGCGGTCGGCATGTCCGTACTCCGCGAGGACTCTGCTGACAGCGGTACGCGTGCCATGACCGAGGTCTTTCTCGAGGTAGGCGAGCCATCATTAGTGCACTGCGACCCGCACTGCTTCCTCCCAGCCAGCACGGTCAGCCCGACCGAATATTCACTGCGGCTCGCGGAGTCCGCCTCACGACGGTCGACGGCCGTGAAATGCTGTGCGGAACGAGTGGCCTGTGGAACGTCAACCTCGGGTACGGAAACGAGGCGATCGCCGAGGACATTGCAACGGCCCTACGGGACGCCTCGTACCTCGGTGCGTTCAGGTTCGAAAGTGACCGGGCGCGTGCCGCGGCTGACGCGTTGGTCGGTCTCGCCGGACCTGGACACTACGTCGGAGTCGACTTCACCACCTCCGGTGGCTCCGCGAACGACTTGGTGATGAAGCTGGCCCGCCAGTTCCACACCCTGCAAGGTGCACCCCAACGCCGACTCGTGGTCGGACTGCGTGGCGGCTACCACGGACTCACATTCGGCAGTTTCGCGTTAACGTCAGACAACCTCGATCAACGGATGTACGGCGTCGATCAGTCACTCATCCGCCACCTCCCGGTCAACGACGTTTCTGCCGTGCACAAGCTGCTCGAGCGATCCGGGCATCACGTGGCTGCCATCGTCGTGGAGCCCTTGCTCGGCTCCGGAGCCATCCCGCTCACCGAGGACTACATCGCGGCACTCACCGACCTACGCGATCGCCACGGCTTCCTGCTGGTGGCCGACGAGGTCGCCACCGGATTCGGACGACTCGGCGAGTTGTTCGCTTCGCAGTCGTGGCCCGGGCTTCCCGACCTGCTCATCACCTCGAAGGGACTGACCAACGGGACGCTGCCGGCCGCCGCTGTCCTGCATTCTGCGCGGGTTGCCGACACCTTCGCGGCAAAGGACAGCGTCCTCGCCCATGGTGAGACCCAGGCTGGAACAGCCGTGACCGCGGCCGCCGTGACCGCGACCATCCGCGAGTTCGACCGACTCGACGCTGTGTCTCGTGGACGCGAGGTCAGTCGATGGCTCGACGAAGCGATCACGCGGCTGTCGGCAGATCACCCATCCGTCATCGGCGCCGACGGCACCGGTTGCTTCCGTGCACTCCGCATTCAGGGCTCGGACGGCGCAGCAATGACATTGCCAGAGGTCTCGGCACTGGTTGACGAGATTCGAGCGGCCGGTGCGATCGTCCATCCCGGCCCGGCCGGAATCCAGTTGGTGCCAGCACTGACATACACCAATGAGGACTTCAGTGCTCTGATAAACGCGGTGGCCACCGGCCTCGAACGCTTCAGCGCGCGGCCCCTCGCCGAGGTGGCATCATGACCCGGCTTGTCGAGGGAATGAAGAACTGGACCACGTGGCTGAACGGCCGCTACGGCCACGCACACCTCCTCATCGATGCGGAGGTCGCTGAGCTCGCATTCGCCGACGAGGTGCGCGCCGCTCTGTCGCATCCAGGCATCACACTGCACGAACACCGTCGTCCGTCGAATGCGAACCTGGACGACATCGTCACGCTCAGCCAGGAGATAGCCGCAACGGACGCCGGTCACCGTGCCCTCCTCGTCGCCGTAGGCGGAGGCGGCGTGCTCGACCAGGGCAAGTTGGTGCGACTACTCCTCAGCGACTCACGAGTCGAGCGCCGGCTTGCAACCACTCAACGATGTGGCTTCATTGCCCTTCCCGCAGAGGTGCTCGCCCACGACATCCTCGCGTTGGTACCGACAACTCTCGGCACGGGAGCCGAGTCGAGCAGAAGTGCCTGCGTCCAGCTCGACGGCACAAAACGGCTTGCTCATGGCGGCTCATTGCGCGCTGACCTCGCAGTCGTGACACCTGCCGCGACCAGGTCACTGCCCCAAGAGCTGATCGTCGAAGGGATCCTCGAGACCCTGCTGCGGCTGTTCAGCCCGTACGTCGGAAGCCACTCCGACCGCCGCGCCCAAGACGACATGGTGGAGCGGTACGCCGCCCAGTTGATCCGCGTCGGCGACACCGTTCAGCGATTGCGCGAGGCTGGCCAGCAAGTGCCAGACGAACTACTCGCCGAGATCGCCATGCTCAGTAGTGTCAGTCACAGTGACGATCTACTCACCAGGCGCGACCCCTACTGCGACGTTTGCTGGCCACTCGCCAACGAGCTCTCGATGGTCACGGCCGCCCGCAAGCTTCCCGCGCTGGCTGCACTGACACCCGTGATCTGGCGCCGCGCGCTCGACGGCGACGCACGCCTCGGATCAGCGGGTCGCCTGCGGCGGCTGTGGACAACCGTCGCCTCGAATGCTTGGTCCGCCTCCCCCGATTCCGAGCCGGACATCGCCCTGGCGTCGTTGATACAGCGATGGGGTATCTCGCCACTACCGCAATCGGCCGAGTCGATGCCCGATGCAGCGGCGAAGCGCGCCGCACGTACCTGGGGCAATGGCCTGCCGATGCTGAAAGGCCTGTCGGTGTCGGAGTTGTCCGCGCTCTACGCGGACGTACTCACACCGACACAAGTACCTGTCCGCATCTAGATGTCCGAGAGGAGGAAATCACATGTTGAACGAGAAGGAAGCTCCTGTGGAGCTCGCCATCCAGGAACTGGAGCCGATGGAAGCGCCGGGCGCGGGTACGTGGGTCGGCCGGACGATCGGTTCGATTGTCGTCGGCAGCGTGGCCTACACCTGATTGACGATATCCACCTCGAGATCAAGGACGAGAGGAGGTGACCATGATGCAGAACTCGCCCATCGAGCTCGACATGCAAGAACTCGAGCCACTGGACGCTCCGGGAGTCTGGACCGGCTTCAAGGAGTCCGTAATCGTCGGAAGCGCCATCACTGGATCGCTCGCTTACACGTGAGTTGACGTGGCTGCCGTGCCCGCTCTACGTGGCGTGCACGGCAGCCACACCCCACACAACTGACCTTTCGAACCGAAACCGAAGGAGGTGACCATGATGCAGAACTCGCCCATCGAGCTCGACATGCAAGAACTCGAGCCACTGGACGCTCCGGGAGTCTGGACCGGCATCAAGGAGTCCGTCGCCGTCGGAAGCGCCATCACTGCATCGCTCGCTTACACGTGAGTTGACGCGGCGCCGTGCGCGCCCTACGTGTCGCGCACGGCAGCCGCTTCCCCATCACCGACCGATCACGGCAATGTCTGACCAGAATGAGGACCGTTGAAACCCGACGTAGATGCCACCCCGCCTCTGCCAGCGCGACCGCGACTGGCTGAGAACGTCGCCGTGCATCCGCCACGCAACGACGGTGACCCATGGGTGTTGGAGTGGGACGGGCGGCGTTACCTCCGGATCAGCGAAGACCTGGCCCGTTGTGCAGAGCTTCTCACCGGCGAGTACGACCAGACCGAGCTGTTGGCTTTGCTCGGCTCACGCTGGGACGCCGAAACGCTCGAACAGGCGCTCGTGGAGTTCCAAACCAAGGAAATGCTCGACGACGGTCGCCAACGGTCGTTCTCCAGCCGTCGTGTCGTCGTCGTCCCGCCGATGTCGATCCAGCTCAATGTGCTCGACCCCAGCAAGTTACTCTCCCGCATACGACCCGTGCTGAGCGCGCTCGGCACTCGCCCGGGCCAACTGGTCACCTGGGTGTTGGCCCTTTCGGGCCTGGTATCGCTCGCTTTCGTTGCCGACCGCGTACGCGAGGTGTTGGCGAACCCCTTGCCCCTGAAGAGCCTCGCTCTTGTGGCCATCGGTGGCTTCGTCGGAACGGTGATCCACGAGCTGGCACACGGTGCGACGCTCCTGCATTACGGGGGCCGACCACGCCGGCTGGGCGTGATGCTCTTCTACTGCGTACCGGCCTTCTTCTGCGATGTATCCGATGGGTGGCTGCTTTCGAATCGGATGCACCGAGTTCGCGTTGCGCTCGCCGGAATTTTCGCTCAGTTCGTCGTGGCAGGGATTGTCGGTACCGCTGGTGCGCTTCTCTCCGACAACTTCCTCGGTGATGCGCTCCTGTTGCTGGCGCTGGGCACCTACTTGGCGGCGGTCATCAACCTGATCCCGTTCGTCAAGCTCGACGGGTACTTAGCGTTGATGGCCTACCTCGACATCCCCAACCTCCGAGATCACGCGATGCACGACGCCCGGACATTCCTGGGGCACGTGCTGTTCGGCGCCGAGCGCGATCGGAGATTGCAGCAGCGATGGGCCGTGCCGTACGGCCTGATATGCATGGCGTTCCCGCTTTACATCATCGGCGGCGTCGCCCTGACTCTGTGGTCAGGAATGCTGCAGGGCCTGGGTGCCGTCGGAGCCGTTCTCATCCTCGGGTTCTTTGCCGGCTTGTTGTTCGTCGCTATCAGCGGTGTCGGCCGCATTCTCGCCCTCGCGCGTAGGAACGGCGCATCGTTGACCCGCGTCGTCGTCGTCTCCGCGCTGCTCGTGGGTGCCGTCGTAGCAGCCCTCCGACTCGTGCCCATTCATCAGGAGGTATCTGGTTACTACCTGGTCCACGATGACAAGGCACAGCTGCTGATTCCGAAGGATCGCGATGCCGAGAATGTGGCTGCAGGTAGTCACGTCGAGTTGCGAAGCAACGGAGTCGTTCTGCGTACCAGCGTCGGGGAAGCACGAGTCGCCGAGACCCCCGATACCGGTGCGGTCTCCCTGGATCTTCAAGAGGTGATGCCGGTGCTCATCGACACCGGAGCCACACTCGACTTCCACACGTACGACCTCGATGTCGCCGAGCCACCCGAATTGTCCGCCGGTGTCGCCCGCGTCGATGCCGGCGACACCACACTCGACGAGTGGCTCTATGACCGGCATATCGCTCCGGTCTTGAACTGGTGACCCGTCCGCCCGTCTCCGAGCCCCGAAGAGGACGCCATGGATATTCCGGCCTATCTGAACTTCTGCCCGGCCGACAGTCTGTTCTTCGACTACCCCGAGTACGACGGCGGTCGGTTCGCGCTCGCCGACTCCGCTCCGCCGGCCGGCTGGCGACGCGTGGTCGATACGGATTGGGTGAATCTCATTCCCTCGTCTCCCGTCCCGCCGCAGGGCTGGAAGATCCATGTGAGCGCAACGCCTGATACTGCTGACGAGGTACTCAAGAAATGCTGGGAGTACTGCGTCGAGGCCGGGCTGATGTTCAAGTTTCTACGGAGCAGCGAGATGCTGTTCGTACGGTCGAGCAAGTACGGAGATCGCACGGCCAGCGGCAAGTTCGTCACGATCTACCCGCCGGACACCGACGTGCTCCGCCA
>Ga0079225_10001401_pt1 | contig 13500 bp, 13 predicted proteins | sample Poulit2012_FD_76344 | JGI IMG/M metagenome (GOLD analysis project Ga0079225, IMG submission 76344) | Agricultural soil microbial communities from Georgia to study Nitrogen management - Poultry litter 2012 | ecosystem: Environmental > Terrestrial > Soil > Agricultural land | place: USA: Georgia...
GCGGCCTGAGCGGTGGTGTGCGTGTCGACCCGGCGGTTCCGGCTCTCCACCGGAGTCTCACCGGGAAGGGCGGAGGTCACCGTCTCGGTGAGCATTCCGGCCGCGTGACGCAGACCAGCCATGTTGCGGAAGATCCGCTCATCCTTGCCGCCGGCGATCTGTTCCGGCGGGTCGCTCGTCACGATGCCGTAGACGCTGGTGGTGTACCCCTCGTCTTCAGCGGCGGGAACGACGTAGTCCTCGTTGAGCTCCCGGGCGTAGTCGTAGACCCGGTCGTCGACGTTGAGGTTGCGCGACCATAGGTAGAGCAGCTCGTAGTCGTAGTTCTCCCGAGCCGGTCCGTACTCGTGGACGTCGTTGATGGCGTCGGCCTCGTAGTCACGGATGATCTCGGCTACTGCCTGGCCCTCCGGGGTCTCCAGTGCCAGATGATCGCGGTTGATGTCCACCCCGTTCGCGTTACCGCGCGTGTTCGCCGCGCGTCCATCAGGGTTGACCGTCGGGATGAACAGCACGGTGCTGTCCTCGAGCATGGCGTCGATCTCCGGATCGGAGTCCAGGGCTAGGTCCCGCAATGTCTGCAGACAGGACTCGCGTCCGGCCGGCTCGTTGCCGTGCTGCAAGCACACGTTCAGCAGCACCGGCTGCTCGGCGGCCTCCTCCGGGGTGCGCGGCTCGGAGCCGAACTGCACCAGGTGCATGGGACGATCCTCGTTGGTGGTGGCCACCTCATCGACGGTGACCCTGTCGCTCCGTTCGTCGACCTCCTCCAGGAAGGCGTACTCCTCCTCCAAGGTGGTCCACTCCTCCCCGCCGCTGCGTTCGAACCCTGTTTCTGGGGGAGCCTGTGGGGGGTCTTGGGCGGTGGATGGCGACTCGTCGGCGTCGACCGCGAAGGATATTCCAGGGGCTAACAAGCCGAGTGAGGCGATAGTCACCGTCGCAGTCGCTGCGCGACGTCCGAGCCTTGTACGGATGTCCGGCACGAATCCGACCTCCTGCTGATCGTGAGAATGGCGCGTCGATCCAAGCAGGCTCCGCGAACGCCCAGCAACAAGAATCACCGAATCCGGATCCTCACCCCCGCGTTAGGGTAGGGGCATGTCTGACGTGCTCCCAGCGCCGACGACGTCGTTCGGTCGCCTCGTGCGCGATCGGCTCCGTGACGAACGAATCGTGTGGTTCACCACTGTCGGCATGGACGGAACGCCGCAGCCCAACCCGGTCTGGTTCATCTGGAATGAGGATGACGACACGGTGGTGACCTACAACCTGCCCTCCGCCTACCGGATGGCTCACGTGGATGCCAGACCGGCAGTGGCCCTGCACTTCAACAGTGACTCCCAGGGTGGTGAGGTCGTCGTCCTCCGCGGTCGGGCCGAGCGGGCCCCGGAGATCGACCCGCCCGACCAGTCGGAGCAGTACCTGGCGAAGTACCGCGATGCGATGGCTCAGGTGGCTGGCAGCGTCGAGACGTTCGCTGCCACCTATTCCGCACCGGTACGCATCCGACTGACCAAGGTCCGCGGCTTCTGAGGTGTGCCCAGCACACGATCAGGAGCCACGGCCACTGCCATATGGCCGGGTGATGATCTCCAGGTTGTGCCCGTTCGGGTCTGCGAAGTAGGTACCACGGCCGCCGTCTAGGTGGTTGATCTGCCCCGCTTGGTGATGGCCGGGGTCGGCGTAATGGGTGATACCGGCCTGTTGGATGCGCTCGAAGATCGCGTCGAAGTCACTCTCGGAGACGAGAAAGGCGTAGTGCTGCGGTGGGATCGGGTCGTCGTCGCTGTCCCAGAAGTCCAGCAGGACGCCGTTACTTGTTTCCACCGGGATGAACGGTCCGTAAGGTGCCTTGACCTCGAGTCCGAGAATACGGGCGAAGAATTCGGCAGCGGCGCGATTGTCGTGCGCGGCGACGATGGTGTGGTTCAGTTCGACGCTCATGAGTCCTCCTGGCTCACCGTGTGGTGTTGTTCGTGTGGTGTTGAACGTGCTCACGCCCGGATCCGGCCCATGCTGCGCATCCCCAGTGCCGCACCGAGGAATCCGAACAGGATCGTCACTCCGAAGCCGAGCAGCACCGCCGGATGGGCCAGGTCCCCGGCGAACAGCGCGCGCTGACTCTCCACGACGTGGGCCAGTGGGTTGATCCGGGAGATGGCGAACAACCAGTCGGGCGCCAGGCTCATCGGCAGCAACGCACCCGAGGTGACGATGAGAGGGGTGTACACGATCGAGACGACACCCCAGAAGGCGTACGCATTCTGCAACGTCAGGCCGACGGCCAGGGACGCGATCCCCAGCGCCCCTGCGAGGGCGGCGAGTTGGGCCAAGGCGATCACCGTGCCGAGCCCCGGTGGCTGCAGACCGAACGGCATCGTGGCCAGCACCACGATGAACGACTGCACGGCCACGATGAGCATCACGCGCAACACCCGGCCGGCCAGCAGTGCGAAGCGGTTGACCGGTGTGACCAGCATGCGCTCGAGAGCCCCGGACTGCCGCTCCTCCTGCAAACCGGCTCCGATGAAGGCGCTGGTGGTGAAGACCAACAACGCGAGCATGCCGGGCACGAACCACTGTGTCGTATCGGACGCCGGCAACCCGGGCACGCCGCCGAGGGCGGCGACCAGTGGACCGAAGAGCACGAGGAGCAGCAGTGGGTCGGCCAACGCTTCGACGTAGGGCCACGGTGTCCGCAACTTGGACCGGATCTCCCGGTCGAAGACCGAGCCGGTCGAGGTGAGCAAGCTCATGTCGTTCCCCTTTTGCTGGTAGCGATGTGGTCAGTCCTCCTCGTCACGAAGGCTCCTCCCGGTCAGCGAGAGAAAAACATCGTCGAGCGTGGGCCGCTGCACATGCGTGCTACGCAGCCGAAGACCACCTGCATCGAGCGCGCGGACGACCTCGGGGATCACGGTGTCTCCCTCGGCAACCCGAAAGCTCACGACGGCGCCGTCGCCGGCGACCTCGTGCGCGGTGGGCACCCGCTCCGCGACCGCCGTCGGCGCCGCGGTATCGACGGCGTCGACCAACTCGATCGTGACCAGGTCGCCGGAGACCTTCGCCTTGAGTTGGTCGGGTGTGCCGTCGGCGATGATCCGGCCGTGGTCGATCACGATCACCCGCTCAGCCACAGAGTCGGCCTCATCCAGGTAGTGGGTGGTCAGAAAGATCGTGGTGTCGTGCTCGTCGCGCATCCGACCGACGTGCTCCCACAGGTTGGAGCGGCTGTGCGGATCGAGGCCCGCCGAGGGCTCGTCCAGGAACAGCAGCGGCGGTTGGTGGATGAGACCCATGGCGACGTCGAGCCGGCGCCGCTGACCACCGGAGAGCCTGGCCACGTCGCGGTCCGCCTGCGCCGTCAGTTGCAACTGATCCAACAGTTCGCTGGTCCGCGCGCGTGCGCTCCGGCGCTGGAGCCCGTAGAGGCGGGCTTGGGTGTAGAGCTCCTCGCGCGCTCGCAGCCCGTCGTAAGAACCGTTGCCCTGGCCGACATGGCCGATGCGTCCTCGCACCGCGACCGGATCGCGCGCGATGTCATGACCGGCCACCGTGGCCCGACCATCGCTGGGTGCCAACAACGTGGTCAGCATCCGAAGGGTTGTGCTCTTGCCCGCGCCGTTCGGTCCGAGAAACGCCACGACCTCACCGGGCACCACGTCAATGTCGACTCCGCGCACCGCCTCGACGGTCTCGTCGCCCACGCGGAAGCGGCGGAGCAGGTTCTGTGCATGGATCATCGCAATCTCCAGACGTTGCTTGCGTGATACGCGGCCCAACGAGTTCGCTAGGTCTTATATTCCGATACGGCACGTATCTTAACGTGATGGAGTTGCGCCACGCCTCTCGAGGCCACCTACGGCGACCTGAGCAGGTGTCCGTGCGTTCACGGTGGACCTATTCGGTCAACCTCAGCGTTCCAGCGTGTCGTAGACGTTGCGTCCGATCTCCTGCACGATCGGATTACCGATCCGCTGGGCCTCGTCATAGTTATCCGTGGTCGTCACCTCGGTGAACACGGCTACGACGGTTTCCCGGCCCGGTACTGAAAAGTAGCCGACGTCGTGGGTGACGTTTGCGTCCTCACCGGTCTTGTGCGCGACCGGAGCGTCGTCGAGGACGGCGCCGAACTTGGTGTCCACCTCTTGTTGCGACATCCACGTGAGCACCTGCTGCCTCGACTCGCGCGACAACAGCCGAGGGCCGTACATCTGCCGCAACAGCTCGACGGTGTCAGCGGTGTCAATGACGTTCTCCCCGTCGATCAGTTCGCCCGGGAACATCTGCCGATTGAACGCCATGGTCTCCAAGCCCAGGTCATCGAGCAGTTCCTGCACGGTCGGGATGCCGACGAGGTAGAACAGTACGTTGGTCGCGGTGTTGTCGCTGACGACCACCATGCGCCGGGCCAGCTCACCGACCGTCGTGGTGAACGGCATGTCCTCGTCCTGAACCGTCCCCGAACCGCCGACCACCATGTACGGCGAGACCGTGACAGGAGCATCGAGCGAGAGCACGCCGCGATCGACCTGCCGCATGAGGGTGGCGAGCAGCGCAAGCTTGATCACGCTCGCCGGGTTGTAGGTCTGCCCGGACCCCACGATCTGGCTCGCTCCCCTCGGCTGGGAGATGTCGGCCAACCCGACCGAGACACGGACACCGTCAGCGCGGGCGTCGTCGACCAACGGCTGGACAACCTCGACCAGCTCGTCGAGATCGTCGCCCCCACGCGGTGATGAACCGCCTGGGTGGGGTGCCGAACTCGCCGTGGGCACGGTGAGAATCGGCACCGCAACGAGCAACGCGACGGCGACCGCACGCAACCGCAGCCGAATCCTTGTCATACTCATCCTCGACCTCATCTGCATCGGTGGCCTCACCCGCCGTCGACGCTGCTGTTCCCCCGGCGCAGGACACCGTCGAGGGCATATCCGTCCTCTGTCTGGACGGTGAACGTCGTTCGACCGTTCTCGAGCAGGTCCTCCTCGTCGAGAATCGCGTAGAAGGATCGCTCGGCCTCCTCACCCTCGACGGTTCCGCGACCGGTGACGCTCGCCCAACGGTCTGCGATCTGTACGTTGCCCAGCTCTGTGCTGCGGAACGTGGTGCCGTTCTCCTTGTCATTGACGACGAGCCTGCCGTGCGAGTCGCTGCCTTGTGCGCTCGCGTACAGCACCACCTGGGCGGAACAGCCGTCGTCGTTCGAGTCCACCGGTTCGAGGCATCCACGTGCCGAGGTGCGAACCGGGTCCCCTCCGGTCATGGGTCGGCTGATCATGCTGCCGTCCCGCCGCAGCGCTTCGCCGGCCTGAACGCCTGTGGCTGCACCGTCGTGAAGTGCGAGCTCGCCATTGACGACGACGTGTTCGATGCCCTCGGAGAACTGCCGCGGCTCGTCAAAGGTGGCATGGTCGATGACGGTGGTCGGGTCGAACACGGTGATGTCGGCTGCCATCCCCGGCGCGAGGAAACCTCGGTCGACCATGCCGATCATGGTCGCCGGGAGGCCGGTCATCTTGCGGACAGCATCTTCAAGGGTGAGGTAATCGAGCTCTCGCACGTAGTGGCCCAGCACTCGTGGCTGGCTGCCGTAGCGTCGCGGGTGTGTCTCCTCCGACGTCGTCGCGCCGCCGTCGGAGGCGATCGCGGTCGTGGAGTTCTGCATGATTCGCTGCAGGTCTTCCTCTACCCCGAAATGGGTGATGGCAGACAGATTGCCCTCGTCCTCCAGGATGCGAATGACCGCCTCGCCTGGCTCGACTCCTATCTCCTCGGCGATCTCGGCGAGGTTCTGCTGCTTCGACGGGAAGTAGACACCGTCGAAGTTCGCCCGTTCGAGGATCTCCGCCTCGATGATCTGCGCGATCTCCGCGCGCAGCTCGGGATCCTGGAAGCGTTCGAGCATCGCGTCCCGGCCACCCTCCTGGGCCCAGTCCGGCACCCTGATCTGGATGCCGGTCTGGCTGGCCAGGTACGGATAGAGGTCCGCGGCGGTGTAGGTGCCACGGGCATTGGCGTCCTCGATGAGCCCGACGGTCTGCTCGGAACTGCCCCAGTTCTCCGGCCCGCCGACCTTCATGTGGGTGATCACCGGGACGAGCCCGGCCTGTTCGCCGATCTCGATCGTCTCTTCGGTGGCCTCGACCACCTCGTTCTCCTCGCTGCGGAGGTGATTGGGAAAGTTGGTGCGCCACGGCTGTGCGCTCTCGACCACCGAGATGACCTCCTCGGTGCTTGCGTAGGAGGCTGGCGCGTACTGCAGACCGGAGGAAACACCCCAGGCGCCATCCTGCAGACCGCTCACCACAAGGTCCTGCATCTGTGTGACCTCCTGGTCCGTGGGCGAGCGGTCCGCATTGCCGACGACCTCGTCCCACACCGAGTTGAACCCGATGTAGGCACCGATATTGATCCCGAGCCCGTCTTCTTCGACGGCGAGCGCTTCGGGTATGTTCGTCGAGCCGCCGCCGTCGGGCTGCAGGATCTCGGTTGTGACGCCCTGGGTCAGCGAGCTCGTCGGCTGTTGGAGCGCATCGGTCTCCCCGTGGCTGTGTACGTCGATGAAACCGGGGGCGACGACGAGCCCGCTGGCGTCGATCTCGGTATTGGCACGACGATCCGAGAGGTCCCCCACCTCGACAATGTGACCGTCGGCCACGCCGACGTCGGCAACGTATCCGTCGGATCCCGAGCCGTCCATCACGGTGCCGGAGCGCACGATGACATCGAGATCGGAGGTTGTCTGGTTCTGCGCGGCCGCTGCTCCACCGAGGGACGGAATCGTCGCGGCGAGTAGCAGCAGGGACGACGTGCACGCGGCGGATCGTAGGAACGTGGTGGCTCGCTTCGAACGCGCTGTTGTAGTCACGGGCAGCACTCTCTCAACCGGGTCAACGCTTTGTCCTCGTTTCGACAGAGATCAGTGTGAATTGGTTGACACCAGAACTACCATCGACGACAGTCGATTTCTGACTTATCGATCGACTCTGTGTCGCACAACCTTCATAACGAGAGCCAGGTACGCCTCGACGCAGAAGACGGTGGGATCGCCACCTGGACCAACACCGGAGCCGACGGGCCGATCACCGGCGGGTACGCGGCCACCGACTACCTCTACCTGCCGACGGATATCACCTACTTCACGTCGACGCCGGTGGGTTCGACGATCGACGGCCGCTACCCTGCAGACACCTCCGACATATTCGTCGCAGGGCTGTGGACCGATCGTTACGACTCGGCTACGGGTGGTCCGGTCGTCGTGCATGGCCCCACCACGGCCGGCAGTCGGTATGTCGCCTACGCCACCGACCCGTTTTCCCGCGGCGACGCCGAACGGGCCTGGACACTGATCGCACAGGCCGCCCTCTGGACCTCAGCCGGGGACTGAACCCCATTCGCGTGTCCCGAGGCGGACCGCAACCGGAATCTCCGGACAATCGCTCGCGACGGGGTTTAGGGTGTGCCGTGGCCCACTGCGCAATGGACACCGTCGTCGTCGCCTGTGAGGAGGCGTTCCGTGGAGCCCAGCCTGCTGTCATTGCTCCCGCCGTTGGCGGCGATCATCCTGGCGTTGGCAACGAAGAGCGTCGTGCCGGCGCTGTTGCTCGGTGTGTGGCTCGGCGCCACGATGATCGCCGACTGGAACCCCCTGACCGGGGTGTACTCCACGTTCAACGACTTCATCATCCCCAGCGTCGGGGACCCGGGCAACGCCACGATCCTCATCTACTGTGCGTTCTTCGGTGGGCTGATCGCGGTGCTGCAACGCTCCGGTGGTGCGTATGCCGTGGCCAAGGCCATCTCTTCCAAGGTGCGTTCGGCGCGCGGCGCACAGGCCTCCACCATGGGCTTCGGGCTGTTGATCTTCTTCGAGGACTACTTCAACGCGTTGACCGTCGGTAACGTCATGCGGCCACTGACCGACCGGCACCGCGTGTCGAGGGAGAAGCTCGCCTACATCGTCGACTCCACGTCGGCGCCGATATGCCTGCTCGGCCCGGTGTCCACCTGGGTGGTTTTCGTGATGGGGCTGATCGGTGCCCAGTACGCCGAACTCGGCATCACCGGGTCGACGTACGTCGCGTACCTGGGCACCATCCCCTACAACTTCTACGCCATCGCGGCGATCGTGATGGTCGGCATCGTCGTGTTCAGCCGCATCGAGTACGGACCCATGCGGGCTGCCGAACACCGCGCTCGGACCACCGGGCAGGTGCTCGGCCCGAATGCGAGCCCGCCGTCCGCCGACGAGATCACCGCGGCCGAACCGGACGAGGGAGTGGTCCCGCGCGTTCGCAGCATCGTGGTGCCGATTGTCGTTCTGCTTGTCGTCGCGCCCGTGCTCTTCTTGATCACTGGCGGTTTCCCGGGCAACGACCTGCTCACCGCGATCAGTGAGTCGGAGGGCGGCCTGTCCATCCTGGTGGCGTCGTTCGCCGCCGGTGTGGTCGCGCTGGGCATGGGCATGGCCGATCGCACATTCACGTTCGGCGGCGCGATCAACGCCTACCTGGACGGCGTGAAGGGCATGTCCCTCGTCTACGTGATCCTCACCCTGGCCTGGTCCATTGGCAGCGTCACCGAGGAAGTGGGCACCGCCGCCTATGTCGTCGGCCTGGTCGAGCAGATGGGGATGGACCAGTTCGTGTTCGTCCTGGTGTTCCTGGTCTCCGGCTTCGTCGCGTTCACCACCGGGACGTCCTACGGCACGTTCGCCATCATGCTGCCGATCGCCATCCCCATCGCCGCCTCGCTCGATCTGGCCATGGCACCGGCGATTGCGGCCGTGTTTGGTGGCGGCATCTTCGGCGACCACTGCTCGCCCATCTCGGACACGACGATCCTGTCCTCCGCCGGGTCCTCCTGTGATCACATCGACCACGTGAACACCCAGCTGCCGTACGCGATCACGGCGGCGGCGGTCGCCGCAGTATCGTTCCTGGTGTTGGGGTTCACCGGCCTGTGGTGGCTCAGCGCAGTGGTGGGCATCCTGGGGATCGCCCTGGCGGCGGGCTCGGCCAATCGCCTCTGGCCGGCTCCCAAAGCAGCCGCCGACACGGTGCGCGTCTAGCCCCGTTCTGTTCACGCACCCAGCAGACGGCGCGGTTGCCGATCTGCGGTCTGAGGCGTTGCTGTCTAGCACTGAGTGAACGCACGGTCGTCAGCGCAGCACCGCGCTACCTCAGCGTTGGGCAGCGATGTCACTCAGTTAGGCCTGCCCTGGCCGCCCGATCTGTCGGTGTCTGGACGCTGGTTTGGGTCCCCCGTGCTGGGTCCACCTGTGCGACGGCGTTGTTGCCTGGTCAGGCGTTGCACCAGTCGGACGACGAGCCGCACCAGCCGAAGGATCCGCATGTGATCACCACTACCTCACTCGGCGGTGCGCGTGCTGCCCCCGGCTATTCACGCGCCCGTCGTGCTACCCGCGCGTTCCCGCTCGCTCTCTTGGCGGCCGAGCTCGATCGCGGCCGTGGAGGCGGCGGCACCGGCCGCCAGTGCGGCGAGCGCCCAGCCCGCGCCCTTGCGCTCGATCCCGAACAGCCGGTCGAGCGAGACCTTCCCCGGGCCGGCGTCGGCGAAGCTCAGCGCAGCAGCGATCATCACCAGGTTGAACTCGTACCCGCCGCTGGCGTTCCACATCCCGTTACCGAGATGCACCTTGCGGATCGCGGTGATCATCGTGCCGGTCAGCGCGGCGGCCGCGGCAGGCGTAGCCAGTCCGGCCGCCAGCAGGGCTCCACCGCCGGTCTCGCTGATCCCGGCGGCCAGGGTGTTACGGCGAGCCGGACGCAGGTCGAGCGATTCCATCATGGCGTCGGTGCCCTCGAGGTTCGGCCCACCGAACCAGCCGAGGAGTTTCTGCGTGCCGTGTCCGATGAACAGTGAGCCGACCGTGACCCGCAGTGCAAGTTTGCCCAGCTTCATGTTTCGCCTTCCCTCCTGGCACGTTTGCCGCCGACCTGCTGATCGTCGACCGAGGTGTCGATCAGGGGCTCGTCCGGGGAACTCGGCTGGTGGGGGCCCTCATCGGTGTCGGCGGCGGCTTCGTCCGGGCCCGCGCCGGCCTCGTCATCGGTCTTGGCAGAAGGCGCCGGCGCCCAGGGGCCAGCGGAGGGGTCGTAGCTCTTCCACTGCTCCTCCTCCGCACGACGACGCAGCACACTGGCGATCGCCGCACCAGCGGTAGCGAATATGGTCAGCACCGCGACAGCCTTGACCCGCTTACGACGGCGCGCCTTCTTGACGGACTTCCGCTGCGCCTCGGCGAGCTCGAGTGCTTGGCTGGACAGGTCGTGGGCACGTGTGGACGCACCGTGGGCGCGATCGGCGACGTAATCGGCAGCCTGGGCGACGGAGTCGGCGGCACGGGGCAGCACGTCGGTGACGATCGTCTCCCTGGCCGATTCGGCAGCCGGGGCGATGCGTGCTCTCGCTTGGTCGACGACCGGGTTCAGGCGGTCCCTGGCCGCCTCGATGCCTGGCTGCGCGGCATCCCACGCCTCCGAGGCGTACGGGCGGACCCGGTCTGCGACGTCCTTGCCCGTCTCACGGGCCTGGTCGGTGAGGTCACGGGCATTGGTGGCGGCCTTCGAGGCGCCCTTCTCGACATCCTTTATGCGAGCCTTACGACGGCGCTTCTTCCGGGTGTCGGCGATCTTGCTCAACGGAGGCCTCCTGACGATGTTGATCGGCCGGACCGGTCCCATTCTGCTGGACTTCATCCGATCATGCCGTGTTGATGGCCGAAGCGATACCTCGGGTCCCCCGTGAAACAATGACCCTAGCGCTGAGCGCCCCGAACGACCGAACGTGAGCGAACGGACCTGGGCGAGCCGACCTGGGCCAGACAATCGGAAGGCGGACTGTGGCCGAGAAGCTGTACGCAACACTGAGCACCAACCATGGGCCCATCACCCTCGAGCTCTTTCCCAACCATGCACCCAAGACGGTGCGGAACTTCACCGAGCTCGCCCAGGGTGAACGCGAATGGCTCGACCCGCGCACGCAGCAGCGCACGACGGAGCCCCTCTTCGATGGCACCATCTTCCACCGCATCATTCCCGGTTTCATGATCCAGGGCGGTGACCCGCTCGGCGAAGGCGTCGGCGGCCCGGGCTACGAGTTCGGCGACGAGTTCCACCCCGAGCTCGTGTTCGACCGCCCGTACCTGCTGGCCATGGCCAACGCGGGCCCGGGCACCAACGGTTCGCAGTTCTTCATCACCGTCGGGCCGCAGCCGCACCTGAACCGTCGGCACACCATCTTCGGCGAGGTCGCCGACGCCGACTCGCGGGCCGTGGTGGACCAGGTCTCCAACGTGGCCACCGGACGCAACGACAAGCCGGTCGAGCCGGTCGTCGTCGAGAACGTCACGATCGAGAACCGCTGACGCGGTGAGCACAGCGGGTGGCGCGCGGGGCGGGGACGCGGTACCGACCTGCTACCGGCATCCCGATCGCGAGGCGCACATCCGCTGCAACCGCTGCGAACGCCCGATCTGCCCGGAATGCATGATCCCCGCGGCCGTCGGGTTCCACTGTCCCGACGACGTCGCACAGGCCCGAGCGGCCACGCGGCAGCGCACGACGGTGCTCGGCGGGGCCGTCCGGGAGAACTCCACGCTGGTCACCACCATCCTGATCGGCATCAACGCGGTCGTGTTCGCGCTGACGCTGCTCACCGGGGCTCGCGGGACCTCGCCCGTGGTGAACGAGTTGTTGCTGGTGCCCGTCGCCTCGTACCAAGGCGACGTCGTAGGGGTGCTGGCCGGTGAGTGGTATCGGCTGCTCACGGCGGTGTTCCTGCATGAGCAGTTCTGGCACATCGGGCTGAACATGCTCGCGCTGTGGATCCTGGGCAGCGCCTTGGAGCCGGTGCTCGGGCGGTGGCGGTTTCTCACGCTGTTCCTGCTCTCCGGCCTGGGCGGCAGCACCGCGTCGTTGATGTTCAGCCAGGGCGCGGGATCTCTGGGTGCCTCGGGTGCCGTGTTCGGGCTGCTCGGAGCTCTGGTGGTCGTGATGCGCCGGCTCAACCGCGACATCGGCGGGGTGGTGGCGATTCTCGGGCTGAACGTGGTGCTCGGCTTCGTCGTCGGCGGGGTCGACTGGCGCGCACACCTGGGGGGACTCGCGATCGGGTTGGTGCTCGGCTGGCTCTACGCGCACGCACCGCGGCAGAACCGCACGCGGTCCGCCGTGCTGGCAAGCGTCGGGGTGGCGCTCCTCCTGCTCGCGGTGTTGGTCGGGTGGTACGCCTACATCAGCGCATGACGCAGCATCCAAGCGCTGACCCGGATCACTGGTCCGGTCCAGTTATCCACAGGAGTTGTCCACACTGGGGATGAATCACAGAGGTGTAATCACCCGCCGTGTTCACCTGTGGTGGAGTCGCCTGGCTGTGTTCCGCTCATCTCCACTGGGTTGCGGTGATGAACCCACCGGTGATGAAACCCATGCCGATGATGAGGTTCCACCCACCGAGCGAGGAGATCAACGGCAGCGTCGGAACCATGTAGTACAACACGATCCAGAACAGGCCGAACAGGAGAAACCCGCACATCAGCGGCACCACCCAGCGTGGGCTGGGGCCCTTCGCTTCCGGTTCGGGCCGCTCGCGATTGTCGCCGCTGCGGTTCTTACGGCGGATACGGGACTTCGGCACGCTCGATCCTTTCCATGGTGTCGACAGCGGTGTCAAGCGGGCTGCCGGCTCGGCTAGCGTAGTCACAGCATCCCAGGAGCCGGGCAATCACGGGAGAGGAGGTCGGCGAGTGGATAGCGACGCATCGTCGCGGCGCGTGTGGCGCTGGGCCGCACCGCTCGTGTTCGCCGCCTGTGGAGTCCTGCTGATCACCAGTGCCCGCGCAGCCGATGGCAACGATCTGCGTGGCAGCGAGTCAGCGGAACTCACCGACCTCGTCCGGGCCCAGGAGCGCCGCGCCACCGAGTTGGAGGCTGACCTCGAGGGCATCACCGCGGAGGTGGAGGAACTTCGCGGGCAACTCGGTGCGCTGGAGCCGGGTGAGGGGGGCGCCACCGGCGGCGGAATGGCACAAGCCGCCGGGTTCACCCCGGTTGAGGGGCCCGGCGTCACGGTCACCTTGGACGATGCCACCATGCCCCACGAACCCTCCGATGTCGACGGCAGCGTTACCGAGGCCTACATCGTCCACCAGCAGGACATGGAAGGCGTGATGAACGCCCTGTGGGCCGGTGGCGGCGAGGCCATGGCGGTGATGGATCACCGGGTGATCTCCAGCAGCACGGTCAAATGTGTCGGGCCGGTGGTCCTGGTGGACGGCCGGCAGTACGCACCGCCCTACACCGTGACCGCCATCGGCGACCCCGACGAGCTGCTCGCCGCGCTGGACGCCTCGCCGCAGGTACAGGAGTACCGGCACTTCGCCGACGAGATCGGCCTGGGATATGACGTCGAGGTCCACGATTCCGTCGAGCTTCCCGCCTATGAGGGGTCACTGAGCCCGGGCGAGGAGGA
>Ga0079225_10001402_pt1 | contig 13493 bp, 11 predicted proteins | sample Poulit2012_FD_76344 | JGI IMG/M metagenome (GOLD analysis project Ga0079225, IMG submission 76344) | Agricultural soil microbial communities from Georgia to study Nitrogen management - Poultry litter 2012 | ecosystem: Environmental > Terrestrial > Soil > Agricultural land | place: USA: Georgia...
CCGGGCGGTGGGCCGCCCGCAACATCCTCGCCGACCTCGCCGGCCGGCCGCGCTCCCCGTTCCGCTATCTGGACAAGGGGATCATGGCGATGATCGGGCGCGGTGCCGCGGTCGCCGAGATCGGCCCGCGCCGTCTGCAGGTGCAGGGACCGCTGGCGTTCCTGTCCTGGCTCGGGGTGCACGCGGCGCTGCTCTCCGGGGTGTGGCAGCGGCTGGGGGCCGCGGCGTCCTGGGCGGTCGACTACCTGACCCCGGCCCGCCCCCAGGTGGTGCTCGGACACGTCGACAGCGCCGAACCACCTGCAGGGCACTGAGCCGATCGCGACCATCCGACGCACCGCGACGGCTACCCTCGACCGATGGCGAAGGTGCAATTGAGCTCCGAGGTGCCGATGTCCGCACCGATGGCCTGGGAGCGCATCGCGGACCTCTCCGCGCTCGGCGACTGGCTGGTGCTGCACGAGGCCTGGCGCGGGCAGGTCCCCACCGAGCTGACGGCCGGAACCCAGATCGAGGGGGTCGCCGGGGTCAAGGGCATGCGCAACCGGGTGCGCTGGACGATCACCGAATACGATCCGCCCGCCCGACTGGCGCTCTCCGGGGCCGGCAAGGGCGGGACCCGCTACAGCCTGACGTTCACCGTTGCCCCCGCCGCGGCGGGGGCGACGCTGGGGCTGCGCCTCGACCTCGGCGGTGCGCCGCTGTTCGGCCCGGTCGGCGCCGCGGCGGCCCGCGCGGTCAAAGGCGACCTGGAACGCTCCCTGCGCAACTTCGTCGCGCTGCACAGTTAGCCGCGCGGCTACTGCGCCTGGCTCACCGACGACATGTGGAAATCGGGGATGCGCAGCGGCGGCATCGCCGCGCGGGTGGCCCAATCGCCCCACTCCCGGGGCAGCGTCGCCGCGGGTGCCCCGGCCTGGGTGGCGCGGCGCAACAGATCCAGGGGGCTCTCGTTGAAGCGGAAGTTGTTGACCGCCGCACTCACCCGGCCGTCTTCGACCAGATACACACCGTCGCGGGTCAGGCCGGTCAGCAGCAGGGTGGTCGGGTCGACCTCGCGGATGTACCACAGGGTGGTCAACAGCAGTCCGCGTTCGGTCTCGGCGATCATCTGCTGCAGGCCGGCGTCGCCGCCGGTCATCAGCAGGTTGTCCGCGGCCACCGCGACCGGTGCGTCGTATTCGGCGGCGTAGGCACGCGGGTAGCCCAACGCGCTGATCACGCCGTCACGGATCCAGTCGGTGCGGGTGATGTCCAACCCGTTGTCGAACACCGACAGGGTCTGTGAGGAGCTGGGCGCGGCCACGAACGGCGTGCTGCCCAGCCCGGGCGCGACCGGATCGGAGTACAGGGTCAGCGGCAGGTCGGTGAGCCGCTCGCCCACCCTCGTGCCCCCGCCGGGCGCCGACAGCGCGGTGCGGCCCTCCTGGGCGGCGCGCCCGCTCATCGACCAGCCGAGGTAGATCATCATGTCGGCGACGGTGGTGGGCGGCATCAGCGTCTCGTAGCGTCCGGCTGGAAGCTCCACGACACGCCGTGCCCAGCCAAGCCGGGTGGACAGCTCGTCGAGCAGCGAATCCATGGGCACCGCAACGAAATCCGCGGTGGAATGTCCCACCCACGCCGACGCGCCGTCACGTTTGGCGTTGATCTCGACCGTGCCGGTCGGCTGGGTGAACCGCCGGCGCAGGCCGGTCGAGGAGGCCAGGAAGGTGGTCGCCAGCTCGTGGCGGGCGAACCCGTAGAGGGTGGCGGGCGACGCCGCGGCGCCGGTGAACGCGCGCCCGAGGGTTGCGGCCAGCTCACCGAAGACCTCCGCGCCGGTCTGCGGCACCGGCGCGTCCCAGTCCGGCGGGGTGCCGGCATCGACGAGCAGCGGTGCGGCGTCGCGGGCCGGGGAGGCGCCGTGGGCGGCCTCGGCCGCCGCGGCGACCAGCCCGGTCAGCGCGGCCGGGTCGACCTCGGCGGTCGTCAGCGACCCCACCCGGGCCCCGGCGGCGTCGCGCACGATCGCGATCACGGTGGTGTCGCGGCCGATCGAGGCGCCGTTGGTGGTCATCGAGTCGTTGGCCCACCGCAGCGACGCCTCGGACCGGTCGGTGACGATCACGATGGTCTCGTCGGCACGGCCGAGACGCCGCGCCTCGGCGAGCACCGTCTCGGTCACCTGCTCCGCGGGGATCATCGGCCGCCCTCCGCCCGGGTGTTGAGCACGTTGACGCCGCGAAACAGCGCCGACGGGCAGCCGTGGCTGACCGCGGCCACCTGGCCGGGTTGGGCTTTGCCGCAGTTGAACGCCCCGCCGAGCACCCACGTGTCCTGACCGCCGACGGCCTCCATCGAGTTCCAGAAATCGGTGGTGGTGGCCTGGTAGGCGACGTCGCGCAGCTGGCCGGCGAGTTCGCCGCCCCGGATGCGGTAGAACCGCTGGCCGGTGAATTGAAAGTTGTAGCGCTGCATGTCGATCGACCATGAGCGATCGCCCACGATGTAGATGCCGTCATCGACCCGGCCGATCAGCTCCGCCGTCGACAGCCCCTCCGGGCCCGGCTGCAGCGACACGTTGGCCATCCGCTGGATCGGCACATGGTGCGGGGAATCGGCGTAGGAGCAGCCGTTGGAGCGGGCCGCCGCCGCACCGTGGAGGCGATGGGCGAACACCCGGTCGAGCTGGTAGCCGACGAAGACGCCGTCGCGCACCAGGTCCCATCGCTGTGCGGCGACCCCGTCGTCGTCGTAGCCGATGGTGGCCAACCCGAACTCCTCGGTGCGGTCGGCGGTGACCGTCATCACCGGCGATCCGTAGCGCAGCACACCCAGCTGCTCCGGCGTGGCGAACGAGGTGCCGGCGTAGGCGGCTTCGTAGCCGATGGCCCGGTCGTACTCGGTGGCGTGCCCGATGGATTCGTGGATGGTCAGCCACAGATTCGACGGGTCGATCACCAGGTCGGTGGCACCGGCGGTGACCGACGGCGCCGCCCGCTTCTCCGCCAGCCATCCGGGTAGCTGCGCGAGCTCCTCGGTCCAGTTCCAGATCCGGTCGCCGGCCACCGCCTCCCAGCCGCGCCCGCTCGGCGGCGCCAGCGTGCGCATCGAGTCGAAGCCGTCGTCGCCGACGGCGGTGGCCTCGCAGACCGGCATCAGCCGCACCCGCTGCTGGGTGATCGAGGAGCCGGCGGTGTCGGCGTAGAAGCTCTGCTCCTTGACCGCCATCAGCGCCGCACTGACGTGGTCGACACCGGCGCCCAGCAGCCGACCCGAGTAGTCGTCGAGCACGGCGATCTTCTCGGCGGTGGGCACGTCGAACGGGTCGATGTCGTAGCGCGACACCCACTGCACGTCGCGATAGACCGGTTCGTCGGCCCACTCGACGGGGTCACGGTTGAGCTCGGCCAGGGTGCGCGCCACCGCCACCGCGCGCCGCGCCGTCGCGGCCGCCACCTCCGCGGTGAGCTCGGCGTGCGAGGCGAAACCCCAGGTTCCGTCGACGATCACCCGCACCGCCAGCCCCAACTCCCGGGTGCGCACCGCGGTCTCCAGCGCGGCGTCGCGCAGCGCGATGGTCTCGGTGGTGATGCGGTGAACACGCAGGTCGGCGTGGCTGGCTCCGGCGGCGGTGGCCGCGGCGAGCGCCGCGTCGGCCAGCTGGGTTCGGGGCAGCGCCAAGAATTCGGCGTCGATCCCGCGTTGCGGAGTCACCCCCTCACCGTAGCCACCGGTTTTAATACAGCTATGTCGCGCTCCGCTTCGGCAACGGCTGCCCGCTCCACCGGGCTGGCCTATGCGCTGCTGGCGCCGAGCCTGTTCGGGGTGACGGTGTTTCTGCTGCTGCCGATCCTGGTGGTGGTCTGGCTGAGCCTGCACCGCTGGGATCTGCTGGGACCGATCCGGTTTGTCGGGCTGGACAATTGGGTCGCGGTGCTCACCGACACCACCTTCGGAAATTCGCTGGCGGTGACGGCGGTGTTCGTGGCGATCGTGGTGCCCACCCAGACGGCGCTGGGGCTGGCGGCCGCGGGGCTGCTGGCCCGCCAGTTGCCCGGCAGCGGGGTGTTTCGCACCGTCTATGTGCTGCCGTGGATCTGTGCGCCGCTGGCGATCGCGGTGCTGTGGCGCTGGCTGCTGGCGCCCACCGACGGGGCGGTGGCCACCGTGGCCGGCCACCGCGTGGAATGGCTCACCGATCCCGGTCTGGCCCTGCCGGTGGTCTCGACGGTGATCGTGTGGACCAACGTCGGCTATGTGGCGTTGTTCTTCCTGGCCGGAATCCTGACCATCCCCGCCGACGTGCACGCCGCGGCGATCACCGACGGGGCCAGCGGTTGGCAGCGGTTCGTCCGGGTCACGCTGCCGATGCTGCGGCCCACCACGTTCTTCGTGCTGGTGACCGGCGTGGTCAGCGCCGCGCAGGTCTTCGACACCGTCTATGCGCTCACCGGCGGAGGGCCGGCCGGGCGCACCGACCTGGTGGCCCACCGCATCTACGCCGAGGCGTTCGGGGCCGCCGCCATCGGCCGTGCCGCGGTGATGTCGGTGGTGCTGTTCGTCATCCTGGTCGCGGTCACCGTCGTCCAGCACCTGTATTTCCGGCGTCGGATCTCCTATGACCTCACCTAGGGGCACCGGCGGCGCGCGGGCGGCGGTCGGACGCGTCGGCGTGTACGCGGCGCTGAGCGTGGGGGCGTTGATCACGCTGGTGCCGTTCGGCTTGGGGCTGCTGACGTCGGTGACCTCGGCGCGTCAGTTCGCCACCGGCACGCCGTTGAGTTGGCCGCGCCCGCCGGTGCTGACCAACTACACCGATCTGGCCGGTGCCGGTTTCGGACGCGCGCTGGCGGTCACCGCGGTGATGACCGCGCTGATCACGCTGGGTCAGTTGGTGTTCTCGGTGCTGGCCGCCTACGCGTTCGCCCGGCTGCGGTTTCCCGGCCGTGACACGCTGTTCTGGGCGTATCTGGCCACGCTGATGGTCCCGGCCACCGTCACCGTGGTGCCGCTGTATCTGATGATGGCGCAGGCCGGGCTGCGCAACACCTTCTGGGCGTTGGTGTTGCCGTTCGTGTTCGGCTCGCCCTACGCGATCTTTCTGCTGCGCGAGCATTTCCGGACCATTCCCGACGCGCTGATCAACGCCGCGCGCCTGGACGGGGCGAACACCGTCGATGTGCTCATCCATGTGGTGGTGCCGGCCAGCCGGGGCATCCTGGTGACGTTGACGCTGATCACCGTGGTGTCGCAGTGGAACAACTTCATGTGGCCGCTGGTGATCACCAGCGGGGCGAAGTGGCGGGTGCTCACGGTGGCCACCGCCGGGCTGCAGTCGCAGTACAACGCCCAGTGGACGCTGGTGATGGCCGCCACCACCGTGGCGATCGCACCGCTGGTGCTGCTGTTCGTGCTGTTCCAGCGCCAGGTGGTGCGCTCGATCGTGGTCACGGGGCTCAAATGAGTGCCCGCGGGGCGGCGCGGCCGCGGTTCTCCACGGTGGTCGCCGGTGCGGTGGTCGCGCTGGCGGCGCTGCTGGTGGGTGCCGCGGTGCTGCTCGACGTGGGCCCGGGCGGGCACCGGGGCACCACGGTGGTGACCCTGCGGTTGTGGGATCCCGGCGCCGCCGAGGCCTACCGGCGGTCCCTGCGGGAGTTCTCCGCCGCCCACCCCGACATCGAGGTGCAGATCAACCTGGTCGCCTACGCGAACTATTTCGACGCGTTGCGCACCGACGTCGCCGGTGGCGGGGCCGACGACATCTTCTGGGTGTCGGCGGCCTACCTCGCCGACTACGCCGACAACGGCAAGCTGCTGGCGATCGGCGACCCGCACCCCGACTGGGAGCCCGCGGTGGTGCAGCAGTTCACCCGCCACGGCGTGCTGTGGGCGGTGCCGCAGCTCACCGACGGCGGGATCGCGGTGTTCTACAACGCCGAGCTGCTCGCCGCCGCCGGCGTCGCCCCGGCCGAGCTGGCGACGCTGCGCTGGGCCCCCGACGACACCGATACGCTGCGCCGACTGCTGGCGCGCCTCACCGTCGACGCCGCCGGGCGCCGCGCCGACAGCCCCGGCTTCGACCCGGCCCGCGTGCGGCAGTGGGGCTACAACGCCGCCAACGACATGCAGGCGATCTACCTCAACTACATCGGCTCGGCCGGCGGCCGGTTCCGCGCCGACGACACCTTCGTGTTCGACAACCCCGCGGCGGTCACCGCGTTCGACTACCTGGTGGGGTTGATCAACGACGCACACGTCGCCCCGCCGGCCTCGGCGACCAACACCAACGGCGACTTCTCCCGCAACCGGTTTCTGGCCGGCCGGATGGCGCTGTTCCAATCCGGCACCTACAACCTGGCCGCCGTCGCCGAGCAGGCCGACTTCGACTGGGGGGTGGCGCTGCTGCCGGCCGGGCCGGCGGGCCGGGTCAGCGTCACCAACGGCATCGCCGCGGCCGCCAACGCCGCCACCGCCCACCCGCAGGCGGTGCGTTCGGTGCTGGCGTGGCTGGGCAGCCGCGAGGGCAACCGCTACCTGGGGCTCGACGGCACCGCGATCCCGGCGGTGATCGCCGCACAGCGGGAGTACTTCGCGCACTGGGAGGCCCGCGGCGTGGATGTCGGCCCGTTCTTCGCCGTCCTCGACGGCCCGCGCATCCCCGCCCCCGGCGGGGCGGGGTTCGCCGCGGGTTTCGCCGCGCTCAGCCCGTACTTCGACGAGATGTTCCTCGGGCACACCGACGTGGCGACCGCGCTGGCGCGCGCCCAGCGGGCCGCCAACGCCGCCGGGTCGCGCTGACGGCTACATCCTGCTGGTCGAAAGGACGGTGAGCTCGGCCACCAGCGCCGCGCCGCAGACCGTCGCCACGATCGCCAACGCCCACCAGTCGGCCTTCTTCGGCCCCGACGGGTGCGCCGAGATCTGACCGGTGCCGCCGCGTGCGGTGATCGCATCGCCCATCTCGTCGGCGCGGCGCAGCGTCACCGTCATCGCCGCGGCCAGCAGGTCGACCACCTCGGTGGCGCGCCGACGGCGACGTTCCCGGCGCGTTCTCGGCGTCTGGGTGGGTCGCAGCCGCCGGGCGGCGTAGAGCACCCGGAATTCGTCGATGAGCATCGGAAACGCCCGCAACGCCAACGCCAGGGTCACCGACCAGTCGTCGATCGGGACGCGCAGCAGCCGCAGCGGCCGCCCCAGGGTGGCGACGGCGGGCGCGATCTCGGCCACATTCGTCGTCCACGACACCATGCCGCCGAGCCCGAGCAGCACCAGCGACAATGCGGTGATCCGCAGGAAGTGCAGCAGCCCGCCCAGCTCGAGTGGCCCCAGCTGCGGGCTGCCGCCGGCCAGGGCGGCCATCCCGCCGCCGATCAGCAGCAGAATCCACAGCAGCCGCGGCACCGTCGGCAACGCCCCGGCCGGGATGTGCGCCAGCCGCGCCCCGAGCAGCACCAGCGCCGCCACCGCCGCGATCGGCACCCAACCCGGATAGAACGTCAACAGCACCGAGATCGCCGCGACCGCCAGCAGTTTGGTGCCGGCCCACAGTTCGTGGACGACCGAGGTGCCCGGCACCGGGCGCAGCAGCACCACCGGGCGCGGCGGGCGCGAGGACCCGGCGCTCATGCCGCGCCTCCCTGGCGTGCGCTCGCCGGCTGCACGGTGCCCGCGACCAGGTGGACCGTGCGCGGGCACAACCCCTCCATCCCGGCGGCGTCGTGGGAGATCACCACCACGGTCAGCCCGGTGTCCCGGCGCAGCCCCGCCAGCAGGTTCTGCAGCCCGCGCTGGCTCTCGGTGTCCAGCCCGGCCAGCGGCTCGTCGAGGATCAGCGCCCGCGGTGAGCGGGCCAACAGTCCCGCCAGCACCACCCGGCGCATCTGGCCGCCGCTGAGCTGGTTGATCCGCCGGTCGGCCAGCGACGCGTCCAGACCGACCGTGGCCAGCGCCGCGGCCACCCGCTCCCGGTCGTCGGCGGCGAACCCGGCGGCCGCGGCCACCTCCCCGCCCACCCGGCCGCGCATCAGCTGCAGTCGCGCCGCCTGAAACGACAGCGCCACCGCCCCGACCTGGTCGCTGACCGGCTCGCCGTCCAGCAGACAGCTGCCGGTGGTGGGCGTGGTCAGCCCGGCCAGGATCCAGGCCAGGGTGGATTTGCCGGACCCGTTGCCGCCGTGGATCAACACCCCGTCGCCGTCGTGGATGGTCAGGTCGACGTCGCGCAGGGCGACGTTGGCCCACGGGGTGCCGCTTCCGTACTCGTGGCCGACCCCGCGCAACTCCAGCACCGGTCGTCCACGCGGGCGCACCGGTGCGGCCTCGACGGGGTCGCCGACCGGCGTGCCGGTGCTGTCGCGCGACGGGCTCAGCGCCAGGATCCGGTCGGCGGAGGCCGCTTCGGCGTCGAAGTGGGTGATGTGCACCAGCGCCGTGTCGTGGCGTTCGGTCAACCCGGCGAGCACCCCCAGCAGGCCGTCGCGGCCCTGCTGGTCGACCATGCTGGTCACCTCGTCGGCGATGAGCAGCGCGGGTTCGCGCGCCAGCGCGGCGGCCACCGCCAGGCGCTGCAGTTCCCCGCCGGAGAGGCTGGCGGTGTCGCGTTCGGCCAGCCCCGCCAGCCCCACCTCGGCCAGGAGCCGGTCGACGTCGGTGCGGGTGCCGGCGGGCAGCCCCCACACCACGTCGTCGCCGACCCGGGTGCCCAACACCTGGCTCTCCGGGTGCTGCAGCACCACCGCGGTGCCGCCGGGCTGGCCTAGGCCGACCGCGCCCGGCCGGTCGACCACACCGGCGGTGGGGTGACGGCCCGCCAAGATCAGCATCAACGTGGTCTTGCCCGCCCCGTTGGGCCCGGTGACCGCCAGGTGATCGCCCGGGTTGAGGGTCAGGCTGACCTCCCGCAACGCGTCGCGGTCGGTGTGCGGATAGCGGTAGCGCACGGCGCTGAACCGCACCGGCACCGGGCCGATCGGACCGCTCTCGGCCGGCGCGTCCAGCTTGTGCACGTCGGGCACCCCGCGCAGCCGCTCCAAAACCCGCGACAGCCCCCACCATCCGACCAGCGAGACCCCGACGATGCTGATCATCCCGTGCACCAGCAGCAGCACCGGCCAGTAGTCCAGCGCGACGGTGAAGAACCGCTGCAGGCCGCCGGCGGCCGGCTCCAGCCACATGCCCAGCGCCCACAGCGGCCTGAGCCAGTGCAGCCAGGAGACCTCCGCCACCGCGTGCGCCCGCTCGGCCGACCAGCGCATCGCCGAGGCGAGCCCGTCGACGTTGGCCATGATCGCGGCGAACACCAGGTGCCGCAGCCGGGAGAGCACCGCCAAGGCCGCCACCGCCGCCGCTCCGAACACCACCCCGGCCACCAGCGCGACCGCGACCACCGTGGGGGTGCCGCGCCGGCGCCGCTTGATGGTGCCGGTGAGCCCGCCGATGTAGGAGGTGGTGATCACCGTCATCAGCCCGCCGAGCCCGGCGATGAGAAACGCGATCAGCCCGGCACCGACGGTGGCGGCCACCAGCGCCCGCAGCCGGTACCGGTAGGCCAGCAACCCCGTCGGCACGGTGCCCAACAGCGACAACCCCGCCGCGAACGGGACGACCACCGCGATCACCGCGGTCGCCGCGCACAGCGCAGCCATCACCGCAGCCTGGGCGAGTTCGCCCGGGCGCAGCGATCCGGCCCGTGCTGGCCCAGCCGCCCGGCCGGTTTCGTGCATTGCCCGATTCTGCCAGCCCCGGCCGACCGGCCGGTTACGGGCAGCCCCCCATTGATTTATTTAGAAAAGCTATGCAACATGGAGCGATGGGTTCCGTATCCACCGACCCCGACACCGGCCTCGGCGCCGACCTGCTCGCGGTGATCTTCCGACTCAACCGGCTGGCCACCCAGTTGGTCACGATGCCGCTCTCCGGAGCGCAGGCCCGCCTGCTGGCGGCGATCGAGACCCTCGGTGATGCCCGCATCGGCGATCTGGCCGCCGCCGACCACTGCTCGCAGCCGACGATGACCACCCATGTGCGCCGGCTGGAGGATGCCGGACTGGTCACCCGCTCGACCGACCCCGACGACGGCCGCGCGGTCCGCATCCAGATCACCGACGCGGGGCTGCGCACGCTGCAGCGGGTGCGCTCCGACCGGGCCGCGGCCATCGACCCGCACCTGGCGCACCTCGACCCCGCGGAGCGTCGGGTGCTCGGCGAGGCGATCGCGGTGCTGCATCGGGTGCTCGACCACGCCGCGCCGGCGCCGCGCGACTGACCCCCGACACGCTTTAGGGGCGCACCGGGCCCATCGCCAACAGCAGAAACTGGGTGGTCTGCAGCGGGGAGAAGTTGTCGTCGCTGACCAGCACGACGCTGCGGCGCCCGTCGGGCAGCGGCGGGCCCAGCGTGATGCCCTCGACGTTGTCCAGCGGGGTCAGCCCGGGCACCGTGCTGAGGTCCAGGGCCAGCGTTTTGCGCATCGGGACGACCGCCGGGTCGCTCAGCGACGCCACCGCCAGCGTGTCGGTGGCCTCGGCGATCTCGGCGCGAAAGATCCGCACGACCGGGCGACGCGAACCCGCCCGTTCGAGCACCAGGAACGTGTCGTCGGAGAGCGCCACCAGGTTGGTCAACCCGTTGGTCTTCGCCGGCGGCGACGCGGCCTCCAGCGGGTAGGCGAACTGGGCGACCGGTTGTCCGCTGTCGACGTCGAAGCGGGTGATGCGGGTCAGGGCGCCCCGGGTGCGATCGGGCGGATCGCCGTCGTCGTAGCCGGGCCGTTCCATCCCGGCGTAGAGCCACCGGCCACCGGGGCTCAACGTCAACCCCTCCAGGGCGGCGTTGCGCCGCGGGCCGCGCCGATCGGCACTCATCGTCAACACCGGCGGCAGCCGCAGCGTCCCCCGGTAGGCCCCGTCGAGCCCGGCGATGCGCACCCACGGGTCGGCGAGCGCCGGCGGGCGCCGCTCCCCCTCGGAGCTCCAGTACAGCCGCTGGCGGTCCGGGTCGAACGCCAGGCCCTCCGGATCCGGGGGCACCACCGGCGGGTCGGCGTCAAGGTCGGGCGGCGGGAACGGCCGGCCGTGCTCATCGAGCAGCGGTTGCGTTCCGGTGAAACGCACCTCGTCGATGCCGGTGTCGGACAGACCGAGTCCTACGGTGTAGAAGCGGGCCGGGTTGCGCTGCGACCGGTCGTCGCTGAGCACGTAGTAGTGGTCGCGGCCGGCGTCGTAGCTGATCGCCGAGAGTCCCCCGACGACGGTGCCGGCGACGGTGGCCGCCGGCCACACCCGCCGCTGGCCCAGGTACTGCAGCACGGCGGGGCCGGCGGGGCCGGCCACCGGCGCGCAGCCGAGCAGCACCGGCCCGCCGGCGAGACCGGCGGCGATCAGCAGCACCGCAACCCGAGCCAAGGCCCTCACCGGCATCATTCAAACCCCAGCCGGCCAGTCCGCTGCACGCGGGGCATCCGGCACGTTACCGTCGGGCATGGCAACCACCACCGATGCGCTGCGCGACGTCCTCGACGGGCGTTGGCGGGAGACGAAAAACGCCATCCGCCGGCGACTCCAAGACGACGTGTTCCGTCCGCACTACACCCCGACCACGGCCATCGCGCGGGCGAAGGTGGCCGAGCAGATGCACCTCATGGCCGAGGAGGGCGCGGCCAGCGACGGGTTCCGCACCGAGCACGGCGGCACCGGCAACGTCGGCGCGGCGATCACGATGATCGAGATGCTGGCGATGTCGGATCTGTCGCTGATGGTCAAGGCCGGGGTGCAGTGGGGGCTGTTCGGCGGGGCCATCGAGAACCTGGGGACCGCCCGCCACCACGATCTCTACGTGAAACCGACGATCGATCTGGAGTTGCTCGGCTGTTTCGCGATGACCGAGACCGGCCACGGCAGCGATGTGCAGTCTCTGGAGACCACCGCCACCTACGACGCGGCGACCCAGGAGTTCGTCATCGACTCCCCCACCCCCGGCGCCCGCAAGGACTACATCGGCGGGGCCGCCGAAACCGCGACCGTCGCCGCGGTCTTCGCCCAGCTGATCACCCACGAGGACGGCACGCCGGTCGACCACGGCGTGCACTGCCTGCTGGTGCCGATCCGCGACGGCGACGGCAACGACCTGCCCGGGGTCACCACCTCCGACTGCGAGTACAAGGGGGGCCTGCCCGGGGTCGACAACGGCCGGATCCTCTTCGACAAGGTGCGGGTGCCGCGGGAGAACCTGCTCAACCGATACGGCGACGTCGACGTCGACGGCACCTATCACTCCCCGATCGAGAGCCGCAGCCGACGCTTCTTCACCATGCTGGGCACCTTGATCCGCGGCCGGGTCACCGTCGGCGGCAGCGCCGCGGCCGCCGCGCGGGTCGCCCTCGACATCGCCACCCGTTACGGGCTGCAACGCCGCCAGTTCAGTGATCCCGCCGACGACCGCGAGGTGCTGATCATGGACTACCTGGTGCACCAACGCCGGCTGTTCCCGCTGATCGCCCGCTCCTACGCGCTGCAGTTCGCCCAGAACGAGCTGGTGTCGCACTGCCACGACCTGCAGAGCAGCGACGACCCCGACCCCGAGGAGCAGCGCGAGCTGGAGGCCCGCGCGGCCGGGTTGAAGGCGGCCAACACCTGGCATGCCAGCCGCGCCATCCAGGAGTCGCGGGAGGCCTGCGGCGGCGCCGGGTACATGGCCGAGAACCGGTTGATCGCGCTGCGGGCGGACACCGACGTGTTCACCACCTTCGAGGGTGACAACCATGTGCTCACCCAGCTGGTGGCCAAGCAGCTTCTCACCGCCTACGCCGACGACATCGGCAGCATGAGCCCGGTGGACTGGGTGCGCTTCGCCGCCGAGACCGTCGGCGAGCGGGTGCTCAAACGTACTGCGGCCGAGGCGGTCATGCAGACGATCCTGGATTCGCGCCAGGACAGCGACGAGGAGGGCAGCCTGTTCAACCGGGGCACCCAGATGCACATGTTCGAAGACCGCGAGGAGTATCTGCTGTCGTCGGTGGCGCGCCGACTGCAGGCCAAGGCCAAGGAGATGTCGGAGTTCGACGCGTTCAACACCGTGCAGGATCACGTGCTGCACGCGGCGTCGGCCCACATCGACCGGATCGTGCTCGAGGCGTTCATCGCCGGCATCGACGCGTGCGCCGACGAGTCGGCCCGCGAGATCCTCGAGTGGGTCTGTGACCTCTACGCTCTCAGCGTCATCGAGGACGACAAGGCCTGGTACATCGAGCACCGGTATCTGTCCACCGAGCGGGCCAAGGCGGTCACCCGCGGGATCAACGACCGCTGCCGCAAGCTGCGCCCGCACGCCGAGACCCTCGTCGACGCGTTCGGGGTGCCCGAGCAGCTGCGCTCGGCCACCATGCTCGACGGCTGACTGTGAGGATGGATCTAGCCAAACCCGCAGTGCCAGCAGAGCCGGCGCTTCAGTGGTGGGCTGTAGCTGACGATCCTCGGGTGTGACCCTTCGTCTGACTGGCCGTGGTGCCTTCC
>Ga0079225_10001404_pt1 | contig 13467 bp, 10 predicted proteins | sample Poulit2012_FD_76344 | JGI IMG/M metagenome (GOLD analysis project Ga0079225, IMG submission 76344) | Agricultural soil microbial communities from Georgia to study Nitrogen management - Poultry litter 2012 | ecosystem: Environmental > Terrestrial > Soil > Agricultural land | place: USA: Georgia...
CGCCGTTCGAAACACTTGAGCGAGGCCCCGCCTATATCCCGCAGGGGCGGCAGTTGTTTCCCGAGATGACGGTTCTCGAGAACCTGAAGATGGCTGCCTATACGGTGCGGGACAGCGCCATCGTGAAGACGCGGTTCAAGGATGCCTTCAGGAGGTTCCCGCGCCTCGTCGAACGCAAGTCCCAACTGGCCGGGACCATGAGCGGCGGCGAGCAGTCCATGCTCAGCTTCGCCATGGCCATCATTCTTCAGCCTAAATGCATTCTGTTAGACGAGCCGACCCTGGGGCTGGCGCCCACCATGATCGAACGCATCTTCGAGACGATTGTGGAGATGAACGAGCAGGGCATTTCCATGGTCATCGTCGAGCAGAACATCAACGTGCTGTTCCAGGTCGCGGACTACATCTACATCCTCGACACGGGCCGCAACCGCTTCGACGGTCTGCCGCAGGAGGTGCTCGGACAGCAGGAGTTGCTCAAGCTCTACATGGGAGTGGGCGGATGAAGCCGGGCGTTCCGCTGAAAAGCTGCCTGTTCCTGATGATCCTTTTCCGTCGCAGAAAAGGTGGAGCTACCCATGTCTGAATGGGTCTTCATCTTTCAGACGCTCGTCGACGGCCTCCTGCTCAGCGGCGGCTACATCCTCATCGCACTGGGACTCGGGCTCATTTTCGGCGTCGTCAACTATGTCAATGTCGCCCAGGCCGAGTTCTCGATGTTTGCCATGTACGCGACCTGGCTGCTCTGGTCGCTCCTCGGCGTGGATCCCTTCCTGTCGCTCTTGGTAACGGGACCGCTATTCGGTCTCATCGGGGTGGCGTTCTATGTCCTGATGGTGCGGCCGCTCCGCACGCGAGACCACGGGGTCCACATCCTGATCACCCTGGGCTTGGCCTTCATCATGCAGAACGTGGCCCTGCTGATGTTTTCCGCAGATGTGCGGACCGTCCGAACTTCCTATTCAACCGCCTCCTTCGATGTCGGCGGGGTTTCCGTCAGTCTGGTGAAGCTTGGAGCTTTCCTCATCGCCCTTGCACTCTTCGTGGCGCTGATCCTGTTCCTCAATAAGACGCGGACCGGCCGGGCCATCCGGGCGGTTGCGCAGGATGAATCACTGGCAGCCGCCTTCGGCGTGAATGTGGATCGTGTCTTCATGATTACCGTGGTGATCGCGATCGGCCTGGCAGCGGCGGCCGGCACCCTGATGATGCCTCACCTTTTCGTGCAGCCCAGGGTGGGGCAATTCTTCATCCTCATCGCCTTCGCCATCGTCGTGCTGGGTGGTATGGGCAACCTGCGCGGCGCCCTGGTCGCCGGCCTGATCGTCGGCGTCGTTGAGGCTTTCGGCCAGGTCTATATTGGCGGCCTCGCGGGCCGCATCATGGTGTTATCCCTCATACTGATCGTCCTCTACCTGCGACCGGCGGGCCTCTTCGGGAAGACGTCGCTATGAGGATGTCCGTCACCTCACCGCGCTTCTACGTCCCGACTCTAGCGCTCGCCATCTTCGCGATCACTCCCCTCTGGTACACGCCCTTTTATCTCAACATGGCGATCCTCTTCCTTCTCTTCGCCATCTGGGGCCATGCCTGGAACATCATCGGCGGATATGGGAACAGCCTGTCCCTGGGCCACGCAGCGTTTGTCGCGCTTGGCGCCTATGTGCCTACGATCCTGCTGCGTGACTTCGAACTCACCCCCCTGATCGGGGTGTTTGCAGGGGTCGTGGCGGCCATGGCTGTGGCGGCTTTTGTCGGCTGGATCACCTTCCGGCTGAAGGGCGCTTACTTCGCTATCGGCACGCTCGCCATCATTACGCTGATGCATTACCTGGTGCTGCATTTTCGAAGCCTGACCGGAGGATCTCAGGGTCTCAGCGTGCCCTATCGGGGGCATGACCCTCTCTACCTCCAGTTCTCCAACAATCTTGCTTACTTCTATATTCTCTTGGGGATGGCGGTAATCGTTACTTGGATCATGCACCGCTTCGACCGCTCCCAGTTCGGCTATCACCTGCGCGCGGCGGGGCAGGATGAGTTGGCCGCGCGCTCGATCGGCATCGATACAAAGAAAATCAAGCTGAAGGGGTTCATGCTCAGCGCGGCCATCACCGCGGTGGCTGCAACCGTCTATGCCCAGTTCATCTATCACCTCGCGCCGCTGTACGTCGTTCACATTCAGCTTTCTATCCTCATCCTCCTGCCGGTCGTGATTGGTGGCTCCGGGACGGTCTGGGGCCCAATCGTCGGAGCAGCACTACTCGTCGTTGTCGAGCAACTGGCGCAGCGAGAGCTGGGTGGCACCTACGCGGGGGCGCAGCTCATTCTTTACGGGCTGGTAGTGATTCTGGTCGTGCGCTATCGGCCGGACGGCATCGTCGAGCCGCTGGGCAGGCTTTACGATCGGATCATTGCGCGCTTGCCCGGCGGAAAGGGCGCACTGTAGCAGGAAGAATAAAAAACCTGACGATCCGCTACAATTTGAAGATGTAAAGCAGTTTCACGCACCAAATCCGGCTCACCTCGTGAATCCGATTTGATGCGATCCGCTCTACCTCGCACTGCAGCTCGCGCCGCCGAGGACGCAGAAGCGGGCGCAGTGGGGGTGGTTGAGGGGAACGGCGCCGGAGGCTTCCTTCAGGCTTTCGCCCAGTTCGAAGGCGCGGTCGTAGGGTAGAAGCGTGCAGGCGACGACGGCCGGGCGCGCGGCGCCCTTGCGCTTCACGACCATGCGGCTGGAGGCGCACATCACGTCGCTCGGCCGCTTGCCGAGAATGCCCCAGCAGGCTTCGGTAATCTCCGGTACCTCTGCGGTGGCATCCATTTCCGGGAAGAGGACCAGCTGGGCCGGATCATACGCATCGAGGGGGACGCCGAGCTCCTGGAAAAGCGCCTGGTAGCCGGCGCGCAGTTCGGCGTCGCTTTCGCCCGAGAGATAGCGGCCAGCCACGTCCACGCCGAAGCCTTCCCGACACAGCCATTGCAGGCCGGCAATGCCCGGCCCCCAGCTACGCGCGCCGCGCTCGGCTTCGTGCACGGCCGGGCCGTAGTGATCCAGTGACACCCGGAAGGTCAGGCGATCGCGCGCCAGGAGCCGCAGGGCTCGTAGTCGCTCCGCCTGCTTCATCATCGGGCGCATGGCATTGGTCAGCAGCAGCACCCGAAAGCCGCGCTCGAGGCACAGACACAGGATGTCGATCAGGTCGGGGTTCATGAAGGGCTCGCCGCCGGTGATCCCGATCTCTTCCGTGCCCAGGCCTTCCTCTTCGATTTCGTTCAGGTAGCGGCGAACCTCGTCGGTGGTGATGTAGGCCAGCCGGTCGTTGCGCGGGCTGGACTCGATGTAGCAGTTGGCGCAGGCGAGATTGCAGAGGGTGCCGCTGTTGATCCACAGGGTCTTCAGCCGTGCCAGCGCCACTGACGCGCGCTTCTGGCCGCTGGCGGTCACCTGCGGGTCGGAAAACTTCGCGATCTGCCGTCCTGGGGCCGCGACGTCTTCGAGAGACACTTTCTCGGCTACCTCCGCTGGTTCAGGCATCTGCCCGAGGGTGGCACGTGCGCGACCGGGGCGGCAAGAAAAAGGGCGACTGGCCGCCGGGTGCTTGAGCAGGCGAAGCGGAGCGATCCACTGCACCCGCTGGCTTGTCCGACGCGCAGCTTTGCGGCAAGGTCGCGCGGCAGCAGAGGAGAAGTCGATGAGCGATCAGAAAGCCTACGATGTCGTGGTGATTGGCAGCGGACCCGGCGGCTATGTCTGTGCCATCCGCGCGGCGCAGCTGGGCCTGAAGGTCGCCTGCGTGGAAAAGGGCGACACGCTGGGCGGCACCTGCCTCAACGTCGGCTGCATCCCGTCCAAGGCACTGCTGCATGCCAGCGAAAAGTTCGAGGAGGCGAACAAGGCGCTAGGCAAGGTCGGCGTCAAGCTCGGCAAGGTCTCTCTCGATCTCCCTACAATGCTTGGCCACAAGGACGGGGTGGTCGAGGCCAACGTCAAGGGCATCGAGTTTCTCTTCAAGAAGAACAAGGTCGACTGGCTGAAGGGCAAGGGACGCATCACCGGGTCCGGCGCCATCGACGTCGATGGCGAGAGCGTTTCCGCCAAGCATATCGTCATTGCCACCGGTTCCACCCACGTCGACCTGCCCGGGATCGAGATCGACGAAAAGCGCATCGTCTCCTCGACCGGCGCGCTCGAGCTGTCGAAGGTCCCCAAGCGTCTGGTCGTCATTGGCGGCGGTTACATCGGGCTCGAGATGGGCTCGGTCTGGCAGCGCCTGGGTTCGGAGGTCACCGTGGTCGAGTTCCTGGACCGGATCGTACCCGGGATGGACGCGGAGATTGGCAAGAACTTCCAGCGCGGGCTCAAGAAGCAGGGCATGAAGTTCAAGCTGTCGACCAAGGTGACCTCGGCCAAGGCGAGCGGGTCGGGAGTGCGCCTGACCCTGGAGCAGGCCAAGGGCGGCAAGTCCGAAGAGCTCGAGTGCGATGTCCTGCTCGTGGCCGTGGGTCGGAAGCCCTATACCGAAGGGCTTGGCCTGGAGGAGGTCGGCGTCGAGCTCGATGAGCGCGGGCGCGTCAAGGTCGGCAAGGGCTGGGAGACCAGCGTGTCGGGCATCTACGCCATCGGGGACGTCATCGAGGGGCCGATGCTGGCTCACAAGGCGGAAGAGGAAGGTGTGGCCGTCGCCGAGATGCTGGCCGGACAACCCGGTCATGTGAACTACGAGACCGTCCCGGGGATCGTCTATACCTGGCCCGAGGTCGCGAGCGTCGGCAAGACGGAAGAGCAGCTGAAGGAAGAGGGCATCGAGTACCGGGTCGGCAAGTTCCCCTTCACCGCCAATGGCCGCGCCCGGGCCATGAACAGCACCGACGGCATGGTAAAGATTCTTGCCGACAAGACGACGGACAGGATCCTCGGCGCCCACGTTCTGGGTCCGGAAGCCGGGACGCTCATCCATGAGGTCGTCGTGGCCATGGAGTTCGGAGGCTCTGCCGAGGATCTGGCCCGCTCCTTCCACGCTCACCCGACCCTGAACGAAGCGGTGAAGGAAGCCGCTCTGGCCGTTCACGGGCGGCCGCTGCACATCTAGGGTTTAGCAATGACGCTTCTGTTCAAGTCCGATCTCGAGCGCTACGACATCTGGCTGCCGGCGCTGCATAAGCATCTGGATGGGCGGGAGGTGCGCCTCTGGCCCGATGTAGGTGATCCCTCCGACATCAAGTACGCGCTCGTCTGGCAGCCGCCGGCCGGCTTCCTCGCGTCCCTGCCCAACCTCAAGGCCATCTTCTCCGTGGGGGCCGGCGTGGATCACATTGCCGCGGATCCGGAGCGGCCGCTGCACCTGGCGGTGATCCGGATGGTGGAGGAGGGGCTCACCGCCGGCATGACCGAATACGTCGTCATGCAAGTGCTCTACCATCATCGCAACATGCTGGCGTACCGCCGACAGGCAGAGCAGCGGATCTGGCGGGAGATCTCCCAGATGCCGGCCCAACAGCGCCGGGTCGGCATCCTGGGCCTCGGCGTTCTCGGTCAGGATGCGGCGAAGATGCTCGTTCGCTTCGGCTTCGACGTGGCCGGCTGGAGCCGTTCGCCGAAGCAGCTGGACGGCGTGGCCTGCTATCATGGTGCCGACGGTCTGGGAGAGATGCTGGCGCGGACCGACATCCTTGTCTGCCTGCTGCCGCTGACGCCGGAGACCGAAGGCATCCTGAATGCCGACCTCTTCGCGCAGCTCCCCCGGGGCGCCTGCCTGATCAATGCCGGGCGCGGCGGGCATCAGGTCGAGAAGGATCTGCTGGCGGCCCTGGAGGCCGGGCAGCTCAAGGAGGCGACGCTGGATGTCTTCGAGCAGGAGCCTCTGCCTGAGGACAGCCCGCTGTGGGATCATCCCCAGGTGGTGATGACGCCTCATGTAGCCTCCATGACCATGCCCGACACGGCGGCCAAGGCGGTTGCCGAGAACATCGCCCGTATCGAGGCCGGGCAGCCCCCGCTCAACGTCGTCGACTTCGAGCGAGGCTACTGACTTGCCACCCGCTCGCGGCCTTGTTTCACCCCCGCCGCGTGTCCATTTTCAAAGCAACTGGCGCCCGTCCGGCGCCTGAGCGGTTTTTTCTGAGCGGAGTCTGCCAATGGATCCGATCATCGGTTCGCTATCGAACACCCCTCCGGCCGGCGGGCAGGCGCCTGCAGGGGATGTCATCAAGGACTCGGATATTGCCGGCTTCCGCGAGGATGTGCTGGAAGCCTCCATGCAGCGGCCGGTGTTGGTCGACTTCTGGGCGACCTGGTGCGGGCCCTGCAAGCAGCTGACCCCGGTCCTCGAGAAGGCCGTCCGCGAGGCCGGTGGCAAGGTAGCCCTGGTCAAGATCGACATCGACAAGAACCAGCAACTGGCGGCGCAGCTGCGCATCCAGTCGGTGCCCACGGTCTACGCCTTCTATCAGGGCCAGCCGGTCGATGGGTTCCAGGGCGCGGTACCGGAGAGCCAGGTGAAGCAGTTCATCGCGGCGCTCCTGCAGATGGCGGGTCAGGAGGCGGGTCCGACGGCGGAAGAGATTCTCCAGCAGGCGGAGGAGATTCGAGCTGCCGGCCAGCCCCAGCAGGCGGCACAGCTCTTCGCGCAGGTCCTGCAGCAGGATCAGGAGAATGCGGCGGCCCTGGCGGGCGTGCTGCGCTGCCAGATCGACCTCGGTGACCTGGAGGGTGCGGAGCAGACGCTGCAAGGGCTGCCGGAAGCCCAGCGGCTCAAGCCAGAGCTGCAGGCGATCGCGAGTTCGATCGAGCTCGCGCGCCAAGCAGCGGAGAGCGGCGACGTCAGCGAGCTGCGGCAGAAGGTTGCGGCCAACCCGGACGATCACCAGGCCCGCTTCGACCTCGCTCAGGCGCTCTATGCCCATAACGAGCGCGAGGCCGCGGCCAACGAGCTGCTCGAAATCGTTCGGCGGCAGCGCGACTGGAACGAGGAGGCGGCGCGCAAGCAACTGCTCAAGTATTTCGAGGCCTGGGGGTTCAAGGATCCGGCAACGCAGGATGCTCGCCGGCGCCTTTCGTCGCTGCTTTTCGCATGAATCGCTTCACTCCACGCTTCGAGACTCTGCCGGAGGTTCTTCCGATCTTCCCCTTGCCGGGCGCGCTTCTGCTGCCCGGCGGCCAGCTTCCCCTTAACATCTTCGAGCCCCGCTATCTGGCGATGGTCTCCGATGCCCTTGCCGACAGCCGGCTGATCGGGATGGTCCAGCCCATCCCCCAGGAAGGCGAAAGCGAGAACCTGGACGTCGGCTCCTGGCCCGTCTTCGCGACCGGTTGCGCCGGGCGGATCACCGCCTTCGGGGAGCTCGACGACGGCCGCTACCTCATCACCCTCACCGGCCTGCTGCGCTTCAAGGTAGTGCAGGAACTGTCGCTGGAAGACGGCTATCGCCGCATCCGGCCGGACTGGTCCTGCTATCGCGGCGATCTCGAGGGCAAGGAGGAGAAAGCGTCCGATAGTGGTTGGGAGCGGGAGCACCTGCTCGGAGTATTGAGCAGCTACTTCACTTCGGCGGGCCTGGAGGGAGACTGGGAATCCATTCACCGCGCGTCGGACTCCGAACTGGTCACGGCGCTTGCCATGCTCTGCCCCTTTGACGTCAGGGAGAAGCAGGCGCTGCTGGAGGCTCCAACCCTGGGTGAACGCGCGCAGACCATGATCGCGCTTCTGGAAATGGCATCACTCGAGCAGGGTGAGGGCTTGCGGCATTGAAGCAGATCGCGTTTGATCGAATCGCTCGGTGATCCGACGGAGCGTGAACCTGCTTCACCTCTTCGCATCGGCGCGGATTCATTTATGCAGTCCGGGCGTCCTGTGGTTCAGATTGAACTGTGTGCCGCGCCACGGCGGATCGTCATTGATCGATTGTTGAGCGCAGGGCTTGTTGAGCTGGGAGTTGCTTGGATGGCGGACGCTGCCACGGTTGATCCGAAACTGCTCGATATCCTCGTCTGCCCCCTGACCAAAGGGCCTCTCGACTACGACGCCCAGCGCCAGGAACTGGTTAGCCATCAGGCTCGGCTGGCCTATCCTATCCGTGACGGGATCCCCATCATGTTGCCGGAAGAGGCGCGCCAGCTCGATGAGTGAGTTCGACGTCAAGCATCACCCCAGCGAGATCCGCTACGTCAGCGCCGAGAAGTGTCTCGAGATCACCTTTGAAGATGGCCAGCGCTTCTCCCTGCCTGCGGAATTGCTGCGGGTAGAAAGTCCGTCCGCGGAGGTTCAGGGGCACGGGCCGGGCCAGAAGCAGATCGTTTCCGGCCGGCGTCATGTCGGCATCATGTCGATCGAACCGGTCGGCAGCTACGCGATCAAGATCGTGTTCGATGATCTGCACGATACCGGGATCTTTTCCTGGGACTACCTCTACCAGCTGGGCAGCGAGCGGGAGAGCCTCTGGGCCGACTACCTGCGCAATCTGGAAGAACGGGGCCTGTCCCGGGACCCTCCCGGCCGCAGCTGAGCTTTCCAAGAAGGGCAGGCGGCAGTCTGCCGAACAGGGGCGCCAGAGTCAGGGCTGCCGGCGCCTTGCTATGAGAACAGGAGCGACAGATGGCGGGTGAGGCGGTGACGCACGACAAGCGGTGGCAGTTCTGGATCGATCGCGGAGGGACCTTCACCGACATCGTCGCCCGCCAACCGGATGGCACCCTGGTCAGCCACAAGCTGCTCTCGGAGAATCCTGAGGTCTATGACGACGCCGCCATTCAGGGCATCCGGGACATCCTTGACCTGAAGGCGGAGGAGGCCATTCCCACCCGCGAGGTGGAAGCGGTCAAGATGGGCACCACCGTCGCCACCAACGCCCTTCTCGAGCGCAAGGGCGATCGTACGGTGCTGGCCATTACCCAGGGACTACGCGACCAGCTTCGCATCGCCTACCAGAACCGTCCGCATCTCTTTACCCGACGAATCGAACTGCCCGAACTGCTTTATGAGCGGGTGGTCGAAGTACCGGAACGGGTCATGGCCGATGGCACTGTCCTGCAGGAGCTTGACGAGGCCGAGACCCGCCGCAGCTTGCAGGAGGCCTATGACGCCGGCATCCGGTCCCTGGCGATCGTCCTGATGCATGGCTACCGTTTCACTGAGCACGAGAAGCGAGTGGCGGAGATCGGGCGCGAGGTCGGTTTCACGCAGATCTCGGTCAGTCACGAGGTCAGTCCGCTGATGAAGCTGGTTGGCCGCGGCGATACCACGGTGGTCGATGCCTACCTTTCGCCGATCCTGCGACGCTACGTGAACCAAGTCGCCGCTCAACTCGATGCGGGGGAACAGGTGAGCGGGGAACAGGTAGGCGCGGATCAGGCACAGGCGGCCGAAATGACCGTACGCCTGCTGTTCATGCAGTCGAACGGCGGCCTGGCGGACGCTCACGCCTTCCAGGGCAAGGATTCGATTCTTTCAGGACCGGCCGGGGGGATCGTCGGAGCCGTACGTACGGCCGCCATGGGCGGCTTTCACAAGATCATTACCTTCGACATGGGGGGCACCTCGACCGACGTGGCTCACTACGATGGTGAGTATGAGCGCGCGTTCGAGACCCTGGTAGCCGGCGTGCGCATGCGCGCGCCCATGATGCAGATCCACACGGTCGCCGCCGGTGGCGGCTCGATCCTGCACTTCGACGGCAGCCGCTACCGGGTCGGGCCCGATAGCGCGGGCGCGAACCCCGGTCCGGCCTGCTACCGCCGCGGCGGACCCCTGGCGGTGACAGACGCGAACGTCATGCTCGGGCGTATCCAGCCCGATTTCTTCCCGCCGGTGTTCGGGCCGGAGGGGAACGAACCGCTCGATGCGGAGGTGGTCCGGCAGCGTTTTGCGGAGATGGCTGGTCGGATCCGGGAGGCCACGGGCGACGACCGCCGGCCGGAGGATGTGGCCGAGGGATTCCGTCGTATCGCCGTGGAGAACATGGCGAATGCCATCAAGAAGATCTCCATCCAGCGCGGCTACGACGTCTCCAAGTACACCCTGAACTGCTTCGGTGGCGCGGGCGGCCAGCATGCCTGTGACATCGCCGACACCCTCGGCATGACCCGGATCTTCCTGCATCCCCACGCAGGCGTGCTGTCAGCCTATGGCATGGGCCTGGCAGACCTGCGCGTGATCAAGGAGCAGGCGGTGGAAAAGCGCCTGCAGGAAGCGCTGGGCGAGGTGGAGGCCACCTTCGAGCAGCTGGAGGCAGAGGCTCGTGGCGAACTCGCCGCGCAGGGGGTGGCCCCCGGGCGGATCGAGGTGCTGCGCAAGGTGCACCTGCGCTATGAGGGCACGGACTCCGCGCAGATCGTGGACTTCGGGGAAGAGGCGGCCATCATCGAGAGCTTTGAAGCCGCCTATACGCAGCGCTTCGGCTTCACGATGCCGGAGAAGGCACACATCGTGGAGGCCATCTCCGTCGAGGCCATCGGCCACACAGACACCAGCGAAGACCCGGAACTGCCGGTCGACGAGAGGGCGCCGGCGCCCCAGGTGGCCGCGACCCGCAGCATCTACAGCAACGGCGCCTGGCGTGAGGCGCCGGTCTATCGGCGCGAAGATCTGGTCCCCGGCCACCAGATCGACGGCCCGGCCATCGTCATCGAATCCACCTCCACGACGGTGGTGGATCCCGGCTGGCGGGCGACCCTGACGGCGCGCGATCACCTGGTCGTCGAGAGAGTTGTGCCGCTGGAGCGCGAGGTCGCGGTGGGCACCCGGGTCGACCCGGTCATGCTCGAGATCTTCAACAATCTCTTCATGTCCATTGCAGAGCAGATGGGCTCGACCCTCGAAAAGACGGCCTACTCGGTGAATATCAAGGAGCGGCTGGACTTCTCCTGCGCCCTCTTTACGCCCGCCGGCGACCTGGTGGCCAACGCCCCCCACATGCCGGTGCACCTGGGCTCGATGAGCGAGTCCGTTCGCGCCGTGATCCGTCAGAACCAGGGCCGGATCGCCCCGGGCGACGTCTACATGCTCAACGCCCCCTACAACGGCGGCACCCACCTCCCGGACATCACCGTCATCACCCCGGTCTTCGACAAGGCGGGCAAGGAGATCCTCTTCTACGTCGGCAGCCGCGGGCATCATGCGGACGTCGGTGGCACGACGCCGGGCTCCATGCCGCCGGACTCCCGCACGGTGGAGGAAGAAGGCGTCCTGATCGACAACTTCAAGCTGGTGGAGAAGGGGCGCTTCCTGGAGCGCGAGGTGCGGGATCTTTTCGCGGCCGCAACCTACCCCGCGCGCAACGTGGAGCAGAACATCGCCGACCTGAAGGCGCAGATCGCGGCCAATCAGAAGGGCGTGGGAGAACTGCACCGCATCGTCGACCTCTTCAGCCTGGAGGTGGTGCAAGCTTACATGGGGCACGTCCAGGACAATGCGGAGGAACAGGTTCGCCGCGTCCTGGACCGCCTGAACGATGGTCACTTCGTCTATCCGATGGATGACGGCAGCCAGATCGAGGCCCGCGTGACCATCGACCGAGAGGCGCGTCGCGCGACCATCGACTTCACCGGCACCAGCGCGCAGCTTCCCAACAACTTCAATGCCCCCTCGGCGGTCTGCCGAGCTGCGGTGCTCTACGTCTTCCGCACTCTGGTGGAGGACGAGATCCCGATGAACGAGGGCTGCCTCAAGCCCCTGGACATCGTGATACCGGAAGGCAGCATGCTCAATCCGGTCCCGCCCGCCGCTGTTGTGGCGGGCAACGTCGAGACCAGCCAGGCGATTACCGACTGCCTCTACGGCGCCACCAGAACGCTGGCGGGCGCCCAGGGCACGATGAACAACCTGACCTTCGGCAACCACCGCTATCAGTACTACGAGACCATCGCCGGCGGATCGGGGGCCGGTGATGGCTTCGACGGCTGCGATGCCGTCCATACGCACATGACCAACTCCCGCCTCACCGATCCCGAGGTTCTGGAGTGGCGCTTCCCGGTGCTCCTGGAGTCCTTCGAAATCCGGCGGGGTTCCGGCGGCAAGGGCAGGTGGCGGGGGGGTGACGGTGCCGTCCGTCGGCTGCGCTTCCTGGAGCCCATGACGGCCTCGATTCTCTCGAGCCACCGCAAGGTGCCCAACTTCGGGCTGGAAGGCGGTGAGCCAGGTGCTCTCGGCCGCAACGCCGTGGTGCGCGCCGATGGTCGGGTCGAGGAACTCTCCGGCACCGACAAGGCCGAGATGCAGTCGGGCGACGTCTTTCTGGTGGAGACACCGGGCGGCGGGGGTTACGGCAAAGCCTAGAGCAGATCGCAGCAAATCGGGTTCACGAAGTGACCCGACTTGCTGTGTGAATCTGCTCTGAAGGTGCCCCTTGCGCGCTGCGGACGGGAACCGGGATTCGCTCTATCCTGTTCCCTCTGCGAACTGCCGCACGACCGCGGACCGGCCTGAAGGAGGCGCCCATGGGTGACGTTGCCGTCAAGACTCCGTTGCAATACCTCGACGGGGCCATGGCCGCCCTGCGAGACCTCGGCCTGGTACAGGACGTGCCTGAGGAGAGCCCGATCACCGGCCTGCTGGAGCGGATCGAAGATATCGATCCGAACAAGGTCGCCATCATCACCCAGACGCTCCAGAAGATGAGCGTCTTCAACGAGGTGGTGCGCCAGCAGGTTTCCGAGATGTCGGTGGGCGAGCGCTACGAGAGGATCACGAGAGCCTTCGATTCCATCCGCGAGGATGCCAAGTCGATGGTCGATCAGTTGGAGGACAACAGGATCGATCTTTTCGAGCGGGCCACCAACATCTGGATGAAGATCTCGCGCGGCGACATTGCAAGCCGCTTCGACGAGATCAAGGACACCTACCTGGAGGTTTCCCGCGACACCAAGGCCAACATCGACCGAGAGCGGACGATACTCGAGGCCTACCGTGACTTTCGCGGTGCCCTGAAGCACGGCGAGATCGCCGCGCTCGAGATCCTGGAGGCCGCAGAGGCACGGTTGGAGGCGGCCAAAGCCGGCCTGAAGACGGCCGCGGATGCGGTGGCTGCTGCTCCCGCCGAAGGGGACGTTGCAGAGCGGGCGAAAGCCGAGCTCTTGCGCGACGAACACCTGCGCCGGGTGCAGAATGAAGAGGGGCGCTACCAGATCGCCAAGGATCTCGCCGACAATCTGACCATCAGCTACAACACCTCCGAGGTCGTAATGGCGCGGCTGATCCAGACCACCAACGCCAAGGAGCGGCTCTATCAGCAGGCGATCACCTTTTTCTCGACCAACGAATCGGTGCTGACCGCCCTCACGGCGTCGTTCACCGGCATGGTCGGCTTGCACGAGGCCACCCAGACGGTGAACGAGATGAAGGAGGGAGTTTCCTCTTCCCTCGAGGTTCTCGCGGAAATCGGAGGCAAGGTGCAGGAGGAGGCGCTGAAGGCCGGCTATGGTCCGACCATTCGCGCCGACGCCGTGAAGAAGCTGGTGGACAGCGTGGTCAA
>Ga0079225_10001406_pt1 | contig 13454 bp, 10 predicted proteins | sample Poulit2012_FD_76344 | JGI IMG/M metagenome (GOLD analysis project Ga0079225, IMG submission 76344) | Agricultural soil microbial communities from Georgia to study Nitrogen management - Poultry litter 2012 | ecosystem: Environmental > Terrestrial > Soil > Agricultural land | place: USA: Georgia...
ATAGCGTATCTGTAGAAAAGGCTGTGGAGGAATTAGATAAGGCACTAAAAGATATAGGAAGCCCCAAAGCACCTACCAGGCCATACGGAAAGGCTTGTTCAGAATTAGAAAGATTAAAGGAAGAAAAAAAGGAAGTATTGGAAAATAAAGAAGTCTATAAGGTGACCTTAAGGCAACTTACTAGCTTAAAAGAAAAGTGGGAAGAAGAAAAAGAAAGGCTTAAAGAATTAAAAAAGCGGTATGAAAATGCCCAGCTATTGGAAAGATATAAAATTTATAGAGACATTCAGAAGCTAAAAGAAGAAATTAAAACCTTAGAGGGAAGGCTAGAGCTATATGAAGATTACAAGGCCATTTCCAGTGACCAATATGAAAGGGCCCTTGAGCTTGCATATTCAATTGAGAGCAAGGAAAAAGAAGAAAAAGAGCTTAAGCTGGACCTTGGGCTTGTAGAAGACAATATTAAGGAATTGGAAAATAGTCAATTTGAAGAGGTAGAGCTTTATAAGGATCTAGAGTTAGATTATGAAAATTATGAGCAATTGGAAGAAGAAAAAAACAAATTTTTATTTATAAATACTGAGGATGAAAAAAGAGTTTTAAAAAGGGATTATGAAAATGGAGAAGAAGGTATAAAAAATTATAAAAATCTACTTATAGCCAGTCTTCTAGTGTTTTTGGGAACATCAATGTTTGGACTTATAAGTTCCAATTACCTTCTTTTAGGTATAAGTCTTATAGCCTTGTTAGGATCAGGTTTTTCTTTAGCTAGAGTGAGGAACTTAGAAAGGTTAAACCAAGAAATAAGGGTTGAATTGAGACAGCTGGAGGCAGAAGATAGAAAAGTAGAACAAGAGAAAAAGGAAATAGAAGCAATTCAAAATGCTATTTTAAGAAAATATAAGGTGGCTAGTAAATTAGAATTAAAAAGGTTGTATAACAGTATGACACTCACATCTATCAAGCTGGAAGATAGAAGGGAGAGGCTAGAAGAAAATAAAAAAAGAAAAATAAAACTGCTTGAAAGACTTAAGAAAATAGATGAGGAAAGGCAGTCTCATATTAAACTATTAAATAATCTTCTAGAGGAAAACAAGGCTCAGGATATTGAAGAATTTAGAGAAAACCTAAATAAAAAGGATAGCTATGAAAAAACTATTAATAAGCTAGAAAATAAAAGAGTTTTACTAAAACAAGCTTTAGGCCAATATAAGTGGGAAGAATTAAAGGAACAATTGATAGACCAAGAAGAAATAGAAAAAATTGAAGAAGACCTTACAAGTTCCAGGTTAAATCAAATGATAGGGGAAAAACAGGAAAGAATATATCAATTGGAGGTAGAAAACAGCAAGTTAGAAGAAAGGCTAAAGACTTTAAATAGCAAATTAGAAAGACTGGTTGAAATAGATGAGGAAATTGAAAGAAAGAAAAAACTAATAGAAGATTTGGATAATAAAAGGGAAGCTATTAAAATGGCTAAGGAGACCATAGAAAGCTTGTCTAAAGATATTCACAAGCAATTTGCTCCCTCTATTAATAAAAAGATTGGTAAAATTATAGGAAACATAACTGGAGGAAAATATACCAGCGTAATGATTGATGATCAATTGGAGATAAGCGTGGAAAATCCTAAAACAAAGAAAATTGTCAAGGTAGATGACCTAAGTGGTGGAACCATTGATCAATTATACTTTGCCCTTAGATTTGGTATAATTGATTCTATAGAAGAGGAGGCACCGCCTTTAATATTGGATGATTGTTTTATTCAGTATGATGACAATAGGCTGGCCAATATAATGGATTTTTTAGCTGATGTAAGCCAGAATAGGCAGGTTATATTATTTACCTGCCATAAAAGAGAGGCCAACTTTTTGGAAGATAGGCAGGTTGATTTTAATTTAATAAAGTTATAATAACTTGCCTAGGTTTTAGCTTAAGTTTAACTTTAAGATTAACCTAAAAAGCTTGAAAAATGCAGCAAAAGAAGTTAAAGTTAAAGCTAAACTTTAACTTTAACTAATATACAAATGATCTTTTCTATAGACTAGCACTGAAATAGAGGTGGATAAATGATATATGGAATTGGAGACCTACATTTTGATTCCTCTGGTGAAAAACCAATGGATATTTTTGGTTCCAACTGGGTAAATCATGAGGAAAAAATTATAGATAATTGGAAGAATAAAGTAAAAGAGCATGATCTAGTTTTAATACCGGGAGATATTTCTTGGGCCTTAAAGCTGGATCAGGCCTATTATGATTTAAGGAAGATAGACCAATTGCCGGGGAAAAAGGTATTAAGTAAAGGGAATCACGATTATTGGTGGCAAAGTTTAAAACAAATAAATGATCTGGGGTTGGAAACCTTATTTTTTATTCAAAATAATTCATACAGGTATAAGGACACCGTAATATACGGAACTAGAGGCTGGATTTCTAGAGATAGCGAAGATTTTAATGAAAATGACGAAAAAGTTTTTAGAAGGGAACTTTTAAGGCTGGAGATGTCACTTGAAAGTCAAAAACAGGCTAAGAAAAAAATTGTTATGATCCATCATCCTCCCTTTAATATGGACCTATCTCCCAATGAATTTGTGACTATTATGAAAGATTATGGGGTAGATATATGTGTGTATGGACACTTGCATTCAGATGGACATAGATTTGCAGTGGAAGGGGAAATAGAAGGCATTTTATTCCACTGTATCTCATGTGATTATATAGACTTCAAACCGAAAATTATTTTAGGAGAGTGATAGTGTGGAAGTAATTGTTAAGAAGGACTATGAAAGTTTAAGCAAGCAGGTGGCTGAAATCTTGGCTGAGGAAATAAGAAAAAAGCCAGATATTAAATTAGGCTTGGCCACAGGTAGCACGCCAGTAGGAACATATGAAGAATTAATCAAGCTCCATAAGCAAAAAGGGTTAGATTTTTCTAAGGTTAAAACCTTTAACCTGGATGAATATATAGGGCTAAGTGGAGATCATCCAAATAGTTATAGATACTTTATGAATGATATTTTATTTGATCATATTAATATTAAAAAAGAAAACACCTTTATACCAAATGGTAAGGCAAGGGATCCAAAAAAGGAGTGTAAGGCCTATGATAAGTTAATTGAGGAGGCTGGAGGCATTGATATACAAATCTTAGGAATTGGTACAAATGGCCATATTGCCTTTAATGAACCAGCTGAAGAATTATCAGCAGGTACTTCTGTTGTGGATCTGACGGAAAATACGATCAAGGATAACTCAAGATTTTTTGATTCTATAGATGAGGTACCTAAAACTGCTATAACCATGGGTATAGGCAGCATTTTAAAGGCTAGAAAAATTTTGCTTTTAGCCAATGGTGAGAATAAGGCAGAAATCATAAAATAACTTTTAAATAGGGGCACAGTTACTACCAAGCTGCCGGCATCCTTTTTACTATTACATCCAGATGTAACTGTAATTGTGGATGAAGCAGCTTATAAGGCATAGGAGGTATGGAGATGACCACATTAATTAAAAACGTTAGGATCATAACCCCTTATGACATATTGGACGGGTATGCAGTTAGCATTAAGAGAGGAAAAATAGATGGGCTAATAAAAGAGTCTCAATTGGAAGAAAAAGATTATGAAAGAGTAATAGATGGGGAGGGAAATTTCCTATCTCCAGGCTTTATAGATATTCACAATCATGGAAATTCTGGTTTCGATATTATGGATAGCAGTGAAAAAGCCTTGGACAAAATAGGGGCTTACCATATTAGCAATGGTGTAACCTCTTATTTAGGGACTGTGATTACCTCTGCCAAGGAAGACATATTAAAGGCAGTAGATAATATAAATAAATATGAAAATAAAAAGGATAAATCTCAACTTATTGGAGTTCACCTGGAGGGCCCCTTCTTTAATGTGGCAAAAAAGGGAGCTCAGCCAGAGGTGCATATTAAGGAACCTAACATTCAGGTCCTGGAAGAGATCATGGAATTGACAGACAAAATAAGGATGGTATCCTTGGCTCCAGAATTAGAAGGAGCCTTAGGGGCTATCAGGTATCTAAGGGAAAAGAATATTCCTGTGTCTATGGCCCATTCTTATGCCAGCTATGAAGAGACAATGAAGGGGATTGAAGCAGGTATAACCATTGCCACCCACCTATATAACGGTATGAGAGAGTTTAACCATAGGGAGCCTGGAATTATAGGGGCTTCCCTGACTGATGACCGGGTTTATTGTGAGGTAATTTATGATAGATTCCACCTTCATGATGCAGCTGTAAAGATGGCCCTGAGAATGAAAGGGTATGACAGGATAATCCTAGTATCAGATGCCATGAGGGCAGCAGGTCTAGAAGATGGAGAGTATGATTTGGGAGGCCAAAGGGTTTATGTTCAAGATGGGAAACCCAAACTAGAATCAGGTAGCATTGCAGGCTCTACCTTGGATCTTAAGGAAGCTGTTTACAATATGGTAACCTATATGCAGGTGCCTATAAATGAAGCAGTAAAGATGGCCAGCCTAAATCCGGCAAAGGCAATTAAGGTGGATGAAGAAATAGGCAGTATTGAAATAGGGAAAAAAGCCGATCTAATCCTATTTGATAGGGATATAAATATAAATAAGGTATTCCTTGGAGGACAATTGGCATGGAAAAAGAATTAGAGGTAAAAGTTTTAGGTCTAGATTTAGAAAAAATAGAAAAAAGAATAATAAAACTTGGTGGAAAACTAATAGCTGAAGAAAAACAGGTAAATACCTTAATAGATTCAAAAGATAGGCCGATTAAATCTTTTACAGATGCCTATTTAAGAATTAGAGAAACCAAGGACTTATTAAATAAGGAAGAAAGGGTCACTTTAACCTTAAAAAAGAATATAAGCCTGGCTGGTGTTAGGGAAAATCATGAATTTAATACAGAAGTGGAAGATAAGGAAGTTATGCTGGCAATTTTAAAGGAGTTAGGATTTGACAAAATAGAGGTAGGTTACAAGGATAGAAGGTCCTACCAGTTAATGGAGGCCAGGATAGATTTGGATAAGTGGGATGAAAAAACATATCCTTATCCCTATCTAGAAATTGAAGTAGAAGATTTGAAACAATTAAATGAGATTTGTAGTATTTTAAAGATACCAAGAGAAAATATATCTACTAAGTCTATAGTAGAATTAAGGAAAGAATTAAATCTAATTTAAACTAAATGGAGGAATCCTAATTCTTCTGAGGGTTTCTCCATTTCAATCTTAAATAGGCTAATAAGCATTTATATTTAATAGGGGGTCGTAAATTGCTAGATAAAAAGATTATAGAAGATGTATTGTATGCTGCCTTATCTAAGGGCGGAGATTTTGCAGAAATATTTGTGGAAGACAAAAGAAATGGCCATATGAAAATGGTAGGAGGCCTATTGGAAACCAATGTATCTGGAAGGGATCATGGTGTAGGAATTAGAATTTTTGATAAACACCATAGTATATATGCCTATACCAATGATTCTAGCAGGGAAAACTTAATAAAGGTGGCCAAAGAGGCTGCAGCAGCTTTAAATACTGAGAAAATCCATCTAGATTTAACCCTGGATAAAAGGAAAACCAGCAACCACAACCCAATAGAAATTTCCCCGATTCCAGTGGATAAAAAGGAAAAAGTAGACCTACTTAAAAAGGGCCATGAGGCTGCAAAAAACTATGATGAAGTAATATCTCAAGTGACAGTAAATTATTTGGAGGAAGAGCAAAATGTTTTAATTGCCAATACAGATGGGCTTTTAGTAACAGATTCAAGAGTAAGAACCAGGTATGCCATCCAGTCAGTGGCTTCAAAAGATGGGGAGATGCAGGTAGGTCATTATGCTCCTGGTGCCTCCATGGGATTTGAGTTCTACAAGAAAATAGATGTGGAAGAAGTAGCAAAAGAGGCCTCCAGGATCGCAAAAACTTCTGTATATGCCGATTATTGCCCTAGTGGTGTTATGCCAGTAATTATAGATAATGAATTTGGTGGTGTATTATTTCATGAGGCCTGTGGGCATGCTTTAGAAGCAGAATTTGTGGCTAAGGGTACTTCTGCTTTTGCCAATAAGCTGGGGGAACAGGTGGCTTCTCCCCTGGTAACAGCCATTGATGATGGAACTATAAAAAATGGATGGGGAACTACCAATGTGGATGATGAAGGTACCCCAACCAGAAGAAATGTTTTAATAGAAGATGGAATACTAAAAAGTTATTTAATAGATAAATTAAATGGTAGGAAGATGGGCATGTCTTCCACTGGTTCAGGTAGAAGGCAGTCCTATAAATTTGCCCCTACTTCTAGAATGAATAATACCTATATAGATGCTGGAAGCTCCACCTTAGATAATATGATATCTAATACAGAGTATGGCCTATATGCCAAAAAACTAGGTGGAGGTAGCGTAAACCCAGCTACTGGTGATTTTAACTTTGCTGTAATGGAAGGTTATATAATTGAAAATGGTAAGATTTTAAAGCCAGTTAGGGGGGCTACCCTAATAGGAAATGGAATAAAAGTTTTAAAACTAATAGATATGGTAGGCAACAATTTGGCTCTAGGCCAGGGCATGTGTGGTGCCTCAAGTGGCTCTATTCCAGCCAATGTAGGGCAACCTAGTATTAGGGTTAAATCTCTAACTGTAGGTGGAAGAAAGGGGGATAAATAGGTTGAGATATAGAGGACTTTTAAACCAGCTACTTTATAAGGCTAAGGATGAATTTGAGGAGTCTGAAGCCTTTTTAATAGAAAATAAGGAAGTAAATATATCTTTATACAAGGGAGAAATAGATAAGTTTAGCATAGCAGAGTCTGGTGGCCTATCCCTTAGGGGTACTAGAGCAGGCAGGATGGGTTATGCCTATACTGAAAAAATAGACGAAGAGGCCTTAGATATTCTAATTGAGGAGGCATCAGAAAATAGAAAGTATATTGATGATAAGGAACCAGAAGTTATATTTGAAGGTTCCAAGTCCTATAAGAGCCAAGATAACTATAGCCAGGCATTGGAGGAAGTAGGGACAGAGGAAAAGATAAACTTCTTGAAAAAATTAGAAGCTGAGGCTTTAAGGCTTGATAAGAGGGTATTCTCTGTAAATAATTGTGGATATCAAGAGTTTTATCAAAACAGGCATATCTTAAACAGCAAAGGTGTGGACTTAGAAGATAGAACAAATGGGGCTTTTGCCTTTATTTCTGTTGTAGTAAAGGAAGGAGAAGATACAAAAACTGGCTTAAGCTATAGGATAGTAAAAGACTTTTCAGAACTGGATTATAAAAAAATGGCTAAAGAGGCTGTAAAAAATGCCAGCTCCATGTTGGGAGCAGAAAGTATTAAATCAGATAATTATCCTATAGTGTTCGAAAACAAAACTTTTGCCAACTTCTTATCTGCCTTTTCCTCTATCTTTTCCGCAGAAAATGTGCAAAAAGGTTTGTCCGGCTTAAAGGGGAAATTAGGTGAAGATATTGCCAACCCTATTTTAACTATTGTGGATGATCCATTTTTAAAGGATGGTTTTGCCTCCAAAAATTTTGATGATGAAGGAACCAGCACCCAGGTTACCAAGCTAATAGATAAAGGTAAATTATCATCCTTGATTTACAATTGGAAGGCTGCTAAAAAGGATAAGGTTCAGTCTACTGGTAATGCTAGCAGATCCTATAAGGGGCAGATTTCTATTTCTCCAACTAACCTGTATGTTCAAAAGGGAGAAACAGAATTTACTGGCCTAATAGATTTAAAAGAAGGAGTATTTATAAATGACCTCCAAGGATTACACTCTGGATTAAATCCAGTTTCAGGTGATTTTTCCTTGTCTGCTGCTGGTTTTATGATTGAAGATGGACAACTGGGAAAACCAGTAAACCAGATAACAATTGCAGGAAACTTATATGAACTACTGAAGGATATAGAAGCCATAGGCAAGGATTTAGAATTTAGCCTGCCAGGAGCCAGTTATATAGGCTCTCCAAGTGTTAGGGTTAGCTCCCTATCTGTTTCAGGCAAATAAAAAAAGGTGCAAGTTTTAACTTGCACCTTTTCTAAATTAGAAAGTTTTACTTAAACTGGCTATCAAAAGGTTCCAAAACAGTAATATGGCCCATTAAAGACTCAGCCCTTTTTCCATCAACTAGAAATTGAACCTTATTTATATTATCCAGCTCCAGTAGGCTGGTGACAATTTGGTTGATGGTGAAGGTTTCCTGCAAGGAACCTCCATGTAGTCCTTCCCTGGCAAAGTTTACATAAGCTGTATCATCTGCCACTTCAACTTCCAATAGCTTTACAGTTGTTGGTATAGAGGAACCCAATTTTGGATTTTGACTACCCTTTATCAATTCTCTAACTACTACCTCTGCCAGGCTAATATCTCCATATTTAACTAGCCTTTTTTCCGGGATTAAATGTTTTAAATCTTCATTACCAGTTTCAATATATTCCATATTGGCAAAATAAAGATTAACTTCCTTAGATTTAATCTCGGGGGTTGGATCCACTATTATTTCTGCTTCTTCGGCCACCGATTTGCTATTACTGTTAGATATAGGCTGTTCTGCATCACTAACAGGTGTATTCAGGTCATCTGTATTCTTATTACTATCGTCTCTTTGCTCATCTACCTGTGGCATTTGACTGTCGGTAATTTCCCCTTCATTGGATTTATCTTCTAGTATTTCTGGGTATCCATCTTGATTGTTACTAGGACTGTCACCCTGCAGGCTTGATTGGCTTTCGCACCCTGTTATGGCAACTATTAAGGTAAATATTATTATTAAGGAAAATATCTTTTTCATTTTTACTCTCCTTTCATGTAAGTATATTTTATGCAAGAATGTTTAAATAAGAGTAAAGAGTTGTGAAGAAATTATTAACAAAGAGAAAATAAAAAGTAAAATTACTTGGGTATTGTGATTATAAACTGGCTACCCTGTCCCAGGCTACTTTCTACATGGATTTTCCACTGATGTTTGTCAACAATTTTTTTAACTATTGCAAGCCCAATTCCCTGTCCTTCCACGTAAGGCTCTGTGAGAGATGAATTTATCCTTCTAAATTCTCGTTTAAATATGGCAGGTATATCACTTTTATCTATTCCTATTCCATTGTCCTTAATAACAATCTGGGCTGAATTTTTTTCTTCTCTTAGGCTAATTTGAACCATAGGATTTTTCTTATTTTTGTCCTTATATTTGATAGCATTTTCTATTAGGTTTATAAATACCTCTTTAAGCTTATCCCTATCACAATAGACTTTAATATTTCCATCCAGATCTAAGCTTATATCTACTTGATTTTTGTTTGCATAAGGAGTTATGAATTTAACAGTTTCCTCAAGTAATTTACCCAGATCCTGGTAGGTTAAATTTAAATTAATATCCTCCAGCTTTATAGACTGGGTAAGGTGGTTTATTAAACTTTTCATTCGTGCAGTTTCATTCTTTATATCTTTTAAAAACTCCTTATAAACCCTTATATCATCCTCACCAATTAAAAGAGAGTCAATAAGAGCCTCTATAGAGGTTAAGGGAGTTCTTAATTCATGGGATACGCTGTTGATTAATAATTTCCTATTGGCCTCAATATCATATAGGCTGGTACTCATCTTATTAAAGGTATCTATAAGCTCTCCCACTTCATCCTTAGATTTATGCTCGACTTTATAGCCTAAGCTACCACCAGATATGGCACTAACTCCCTTTGATAATTCTCTTAAGGATTTGGTCAAGGTATTTGTGGTAATAGCTATTAGAAAGATAGCTATAAAAAGAGCTATTGAGGATACTTTTATAATATCTTTTCTTAAATTAGAAATATTTTCCCATAGAAAGGAAATGGATTTGGAAATCAAAACAACTCCCCTTATTTGTTCTTGACCTTGATGGTTGATTCTAATGGGAACAGTGGCCTGTAGGATCTTTTTTTCATCAATATTATAAATATCTGATCCTGGATGATTATTTAAGCTACTTTCTATTTCTTTATTGTTAATAAACTGTCCGTAAAGATCATTATTGCTGTCTATTAGGACAGTTTTATTATCATTGAGAACTAAAATCCTTGCATCTATCCTTTTGGCATAGTCCCTAATCATATTATTTAAATAAATTATATCATCCATATTCTCCCTATATAGATCTGCCACAATATTAGCAGTTTGAAAAAGCCTGGTTTCCTCACTTTTAATGGAGGTGGTTTTATAGTTGTTTAATATATTGATGCTAAAGAATAAAAAGGCCAAAATAATTATTAGGCTAAAAATAATCAGTGATTTATATCTTATTGAAATAGTACCCTACCCCCCATTTGGTCATAATGTATTCAGGTTCTTTTACATTTCTCTCAATTTTTTCTCTGATATTTTTGATATGTACATCTATGGTTCTTACATCTAAAGCTTCTTCTCCCCAGATTAGGCTAAAAATTTCTTCTCTTGTATAGACCCGGCCAGGGTTTTTGGCCAAAAGATGTAACATATCAAATTCCTTGGCAGTTAAAACAACCTCCCGGTCCTTGATAGTAACTATCCTTTCTTCTAAATTTATAACCATATCTCCTTGTTTAATAAGGCCAGCAACTTTTCTAACCTTACTTTCCACCCTTCTAGAAATAGCCTTAATTCTGGCTATCAGCTCTAAGGTGTTAAAGGGTTTGGTCATATAATCATCAGCCCCAAATTCAAAGCCTAATATTTTATCATAATCCCCATCTTTGGCTGATAGCATTAAGATAGGCATATCATAATCTTCCCTGATTTTTTTACATAACATCATTCCATCAATATCTGGCAACATTAAATCCAGTATAATAAAATCTATTTCTTCATTTTTCACTGTATTTATAGCTTGATGTCCATCATAGGCTACAAATACCTTATAATTTTGTTGTTCCAGACTTCTTTTAAGTCCTTTAGCAATTAGTTTCTCATCTTCTACGATTAAAATATTAATACCAATCACCACCTTTTATTATTACTTATATAATAACACCAGCTTAAAAAAATAACAATTTATAATTAAACATCTGGTAAGGTGATGTATGTTTGATATATAATATGTATAACAGAAAGGAAGGGCAAGCATATGTTTATCAAGATTCAGTTAGACTCTGATCTACCTATTTATAAACAATTAAAAGACAACTAATTATAGGAATAGCAAAGGAACAACTCAGTCCCAGGGGCTGCCTTCTGTAAGACAGTTAAGTGGAGATTTAGGTATAAACCTTCACACTGTAAATAAGGCCTATAATATATTAAAGGATGGAGGATAATTGGTTATAAATAGAAGCCAGGGTGCTATGGAACAAAAGGGTAAAAAGATTAAAGGAGGAAAGACGAGTACACATCCATATTTGTTGGAAAACGGGTAGGAATTGGCTGGACTGTCAATCCAAGAAGACCTTTAGAAATGATTTTAATAATCATTTCCTTATTGATCATAATTATTACAATTTTTTTAATTAAATAGGAGGTGCTATATGTTAAAGATAAAAAATGTGTCCAAAAGTTATGCCGGTGGAACAATAAAGGCAGTGGATAATATTAGCTTGGAAGTAAAAGCAGGAGAGATTTTTGGTTTTTTGGGACCTAATGGGGCAGGCAAAACCACCACTATAAAAATGATTGTAGGGCTTTTAAAACCTGATGAAGGGACTATTATGATAAAGGATCTTGATGTATGGGATAAGCCCCTTAAGGCTAAATCAAAAATATCTTATGTTCCAGATAATCCAGCAGTTTATGACAAGTTAAAGGGTATAGAATATTTAAATTTCATAGCAGATATGTATGAAATATCTAAGGAGGAAAGAAAAGACAAGATAGAAAGATATACTAAACTCTTTAGAATAGAAGATGCCCTAAACGATATGATAGGCAGTTACTCCCAAGGGATGAAACAAAAGTTAGTTTTAACTTCAGCCCTACTGAACAATCCAGATTTATTTATATTAGATGAACCTATGGTAGGTTTAGATCCTAAGTCGTCTTTTAACTTAAAGGAAATTATGAAGGCCATGTGTGAAGAAGGAAGGACTGTATTTTTTTCCACCCATGTTTTGGAGGTGGCAGAGCAGTTATGTGATAGGATAGCCATTATAAATAAGGGAAAGATTATAACCACTGGAAGTATGGAGGAATTACGGGCAGATGCCAAAGAAAGAGAATCTTTGGAGAAAATATTCTTGGAGTTGACTGAATAATGGAGAAATTATTATCTTTAATAAAAATAGATCTGATTAACACCTTTGGCCTGTCTAGCCTGGTCCATAGTATGAAAGACAGAAGGACCCGTTGGCAATTTATCATATTGGCTATAGCCTTTTTATCATTAATACCCAGCTATGTAATGTTTGTAAAGGGATTATCCAACATTTATGTTGCCTATGACCAGTTAGGTCAAAGATCATACTTTTTACAACTGGGGATTTTTTTAGCTCAGATGGCAGTATTTTTGTTTGGAATCCTATATGTAATGAGTAAATATTACTTTGCCAATGATTTAAACCAATTGGTACCATTACCTATAAAGCCGTCCCATATCTTAGGTTCCAAATTTGTAAGTTTAATGATAAGTGAGTATCTAACTAGTCTACCTATAACCTTACCCTTTATTATTATTTATGGAGTAAGGGGGAGGGAGGGTATCCTATATTGGTTATGTTCTGTTTTGGTTATATTAAGCCTACCAGTAATTCCTTTAGTCTTATCCTCTATTTTAGTAATGATTTTTATGAAGCATACTAATATTAAGGGGAAGAAGGATCTAATAAGAATTATAGGAGCTGTATTATTTATAATTGGTCTAGTATTCTTTCAACTGAAAATACAAGACTTGGTACAGAAATCCTTAATGGAAGGGGAGGACTTTTTCTTAAGACTGGCCAGTGATTCTAATCTACTGGTAAAAAGATTAGGTCTAATTTTCCCACCAAGTATGATAGGAAGCTTAAGCCTGATCTATCATGGAAAACTTTTAGGATTTATTTATTTGATTATTTTTCTAGGATTATCTACAGCTGGATACTTTCTGATGATTTTTCTGGCAGAGAACATATTTTTCGATGGTTTAATTGGAAATATTGAGGTTACATCAAGAAAATCAGGAAAAAAAATTGATCTTAATAGACAGGTTAAGGTCTCTAAACCCTATATAGCCTTGGCAAAGAAAGAATTAATTATGTTATTTAAGACCCCGGTTTATTTGATAAATTCAATAGGAGGAGTAATATTTATACCTATAATCCTCATTTTCTCCTTTTCAAGGAAAGATGAATCCCTAATTCCCCTGTTAAACCTATTGAAGTATTATGAAGATTATCTTGTTTTAGGGGCTACAGCAGTGCTAATGCTGGTGGCTAATTTAAATGCCATAGGAAGCACCAGCTTTTCCAGGGAAGGTAAGTGTTTTTGGATTCAAAGCAGACTACCTATTGGTTATAAGGATCAAATA
>Ga0079225_10001407_pt1 | contig 13450 bp, 13 predicted proteins | sample Poulit2012_FD_76344 | JGI IMG/M metagenome (GOLD analysis project Ga0079225, IMG submission 76344) | Agricultural soil microbial communities from Georgia to study Nitrogen management - Poultry litter 2012 | ecosystem: Environmental > Terrestrial > Soil > Agricultural land | place: USA: Georgia...
CACACCTGTTCCCATACCGAACACAGTAGTTAAGCTCTTCAGCGCCGATGGTAGTTGAGGCTTTGCCTCTGCGAGAGTAGGACACTGCCAGGCTTAGAAAAAACCTATTTACAATTTTGTAAATAGGTTTTTTCTTTTCTTTATGTTTAGTTTGCATTTATATGTCAAAAATAGTGAATAAATAACTTTTATTCTCGTTCTATCTGTCGTATAATAGAGATATAGTCAAATATAGTCAAACTCACTACTTTTTTTAACTGTACGCAAAGGAGTTGATTCAATTGAGTATATCAGATATTATTGAACAATATTTGAAAAAGATCATTCATTCTACGGAGGAAAAGATGATCGAAATTAAACGTAGCGAAATTGCGGATCGTTTTCAATGTGTTCCTTCACAGATAAATTATGTTATTAATACTCGTTTTACTCTTGAAAAAGGATATGTCATTGAGAGTAAACGTGGCGGTGGTGGATATATTCGAATTTTTAGGATTGAACATCAAAATAATTTGGAATTATTAAATGACCTATCGAAGATGATTAATCCTAAAGTTTCGGAACAAGGCGCTATTGATGTATTAGAACGGTTAGTAGAAAAGAAAGTGATAAATGAACGTGAAATGAAATTAATCCAATCTATGGTACAACGCGAAACAATTAATTTACCGTTACCTGAACGTGATATATTACGTTCACGATTATTAACAGCGGTGTTAAATACGCTTAAATATATAAATAAGTAGGGAGAGAATATGAATGAAATGTAGCGAATGTAATAAACGCCCTGCGACAGTTCATTATACACAAATAATAAATGGGAAAAAAACGGATTTTCACGTTTGTGATGTGTGTGCAACGAACAAAGGATATATTACGCATACAGAAGAAACGTATTCTTTGCATGACTTGCTTACAGGATTATTTAATTTTGGTTCTTCAAAAATAGATTTGCAAAATGATAATTTGTTTACAGAGATAGAAGAATTACAATGTAACAAATGTCATTTAACGTTTAATGATTTTCAACGTATCGGAAAATTTGGTTGTGCTCACTGCTATACAACGTTTAAACAAAGACTTGATTCTATTTTTCGAAGAGTCCATAGTGGAAATACGAAACATTTCGGAAAAATACCGAAACGACAAGGAAAACATATTTACGTTAAAAAGGAAATTGAGCAATATCGGAAACAACTACAACAATTAATTGCCGAGGAAAAATTCGAACAAGCAGCAATTGTACGCGATGAAATAAAAAAATTAGAAGCAATGGAAGAAGGTGATCATTCATGACATTAGAGCAGTTCATGAATGAGGCTCTTAGTCCTTGGATGCGCGAAATAGGCCCAGAGAATGATATTGTTTTAAGTACGCGAATTCGTCTTGCACGCAACTTCGCGAATGAAATTTTTCCAGTTATAGCGGATGAAGAGCAACAACTAAAAGTAAATAATTTTTTCTATGAAAAGTACAATAAACGTTCTTTTCGCAATTATGGTACATTCGAATTAATTGATATAAATGATTTAACTCATATTGAAAAAAGTGTTTTAGTCGAAAAACATTTAATTAGTCCATATTTAGCAAAAGCACGTGCGGGAGCAACCTTAGTATCTGAAAATGAACAAGTTTCCATCATGATTAACGAAGAAGATCATATACGCATGCAACTTTACTTTCCCGGATTTCAACTTAAAACGGCACTTGACGAAGCATTTTTACTCGACGATTGGCTTGAGGAAAAAATCGATTATGCATTTAATGAGGACATCGGATATTTAACGAGTTGTCCAACGAACGTTGGGACAGGAATGCGAGCTTCTGTCATGATCCATTTACCTGCACTCGTATTTACAAAAAAAATTAATCGAATGATTCCTGCAATAAACCAATTAGGCTTCGTCGTTCGAGGTATTTATGGCGAAGGGAGCGAAGCACTTGGTAACATTTTCCAAATATCGAACCAAATTACTTTAGGGAAGTCGGAAGCAGATATCGTGGAAGATTTACAAAGTATTATCGTAAAACTAATAGAACAAGAACGTGAAGCACGATCTCGTTTAATGGAACGATCGCAAGTACATGTAGAAAATCAAATATTCCGCTCATATGGGATTTTAAAATATAGTAGAATAATGGAATCGAAAGAAGCAACAACACGAATTTCTAACGTTAAATTAGGTATCGACCTAGGGATTATCGATAACATTTCACATACTATATTGAATGAATTAATGGTATTAATACAACCAGGGTTTTTACAACATTATGCCAATAAAGTACTAACTTCGAGCGAACGGGATGTGTTACGTGCCACACTTATTCGCGAAAGGTTAATGTTGGAAAATGGTTAAGGAGGAAACGACATTATGTTTGGAAGATTTACGGAACGAGCACAAAAGGTATTCGCACTATCACAAGAGGAAGCAGTTCGACTAGGACATCAAAACATCGGGACGGAACATATTTTACTCGGACTCGTTCGAGAAGGGAAAGGAATCGCCGGCAAGGCGTTAAAGGAGTTTGGTTTAAACGTTAGCCAAATTCAAACTGAAGTGGAAAAGTTAATTGGACGCGGCAATAAGCCATTAAAGTCGGTTCATTATACACCACGAGCAAAAAAAGTAATTGAATTATCACAAGATGAAGCGAGGAAATTGGGACACTCTTACGTAGGAACGGAACATATTTTACTAGGATTAATCCGCGAAGGAGAGGGCGTTGCTGCTCGTGTTTTATTAAATTTAGACGTTAGCTTGAATAAAGCCCGTCAATTAGTATTGCAACTTTTAGGAAGCACGGAAGCACAGACGGGTCAACAAGGAAGAGGCGGGCAAGCATCCAACGTAAATACACCGACACTCGACTCGTTAGCCCGTGATTTAACGGCGAGTGCAAAGGATGGTAAAGTAGATCCAGTTATTGGTCGTGATCAAGAAATAGAGCGTATTATTCAAATATTAAGCCGTCGCACGAAAAACAATCCTGTTCTTATCGGTGAACCTGGTGTCGGAAAAACAGCTGTTGTTGAGGGCCTTGCACATAAAATTGTAAATAACGAAGTACCGGAAACATTACGGGATAAACGTGTGATGACGTTAGATATGGGAACAGTAGTCGCTGGAACGAAGTATCGTGGAGAATTTGAAGATCGCTTGAAAAAAGTAATGGATGAAATTCGAAATGCTGGAAATGTCATCTTGTTTATCGACGAACTACACACATTAATCGGTGCTGGTGGGGCAGAGGGAGCGATTGATGCATCGAATATCTTAAAACCATCATTGTCCCGCGGCGAGTTACAATGTGTTGGGGCAACGACGTTAGATGAATACCGTAAATATATTGAAAAAGATGCTGCGCTAGAAAGACGTTTCCAACCGATTCAAGTCGATGAGCCAACAATTGAAGAAACAGTAGAAATTTTAAAAGGATTGCGTGATCGTTATGAAGCACACCACCGTGTAACGATTACAGATGAAGCGATTCAAGCAGCAGCGGAACTTTCTAGCCGCTATATAACAGATCGGTTTTTACCAGATAAAGCGATTGACCTAATCGATGAAGCAGGATCGCGTGTTCGTTTAAAGTCATATACGATTCCGCCAAACTTAAAGGAACTTGAAGCAAAACTGGAAGAAGCACGCAAAGAAAAGGACTCTGCTGTCTTAAGTCAAGAATTTGAAAAAGCAGCGTCATTTCGCGATCAAGAACAAAAGATTCGTGAACAAGTAGAAACGGTAAAAACGAAATGGAAAGAACAACAAGGTAAAGAAAACTTAGCTGTCGAAGAAGAAGATATCGCCGTCGTCGTCTCTTCATGGACGGGAGTTCCTGTTGTAAAACTAACGAAAGATGAAAGTGAGCGTCTTTTAAATTTAGAAGAAATATTACACAATCGCATTATTGGGCAAACTGAAGCTGTTCGTGCTGTATCACAAGCGATTCGACGTGCACGAGCTGGTTTAAAAGATCCAAAACGTCCGATCGGTTCATTCATTTTCCTCGGTCCGACTGGAGTTGGAAAAACAGAGTTAGCTCGCGCTTTAGCAGAAGCGATGTTTGCGGACGAAGACGCCATGATTCGTATCGATATGTCCGAATATATGGAGAAGCATTCGACATCGCGTCTCGTCGGTTCACCTCCAGGATATGTTGGGTATGAAGAGGGTGGCCAATTAACGGAACAAGTACGAAGAAAACCATACTCTGTCGTCTTACTTGATGAAATTGAAAAAGCGCATCCAGAAGTATTCAACATTTTATTACAAGTACTTGAAGATGGACGTTTAACGGACTCAAAAGGTCGCCTCGTCGATTTTCGTAATACGGTACTGATCATGACATCAAACGTAGGGGCAAGTGCTTTACAAAGAAACCGTTATGTCGGTTTCAACTTAGGTGATACAGATCAGGAACATCAAGATATGAAATCGAAAGTGATGGAAGAACTTAAAAAGACATTCCGTCCAGAGTTCTTAAATCGAATCGATGAAACGATCGTATTCCATTCGTTAGAAAAAGAACATATGAAATATATTGTAAAATTAATGATTGAACAAGTGAAAGCTCGAGTCGAGGAACAGAATATTCACTTTGTAATCACCGATCGCGCGATTGAAAAAATTGCCGAAGAAGGCTTCGACCCAGAATATGGAGCAAGGCCGTTACGCCGATCCATTCAAAAGAATATTGAGGATATGTTATCGGAAGAACTTTTAAAAGGGACGATTAAACAGGGGCAAGAAGTGCGAATAGGTTTAAATAGTAAAGGCGAGTTTATCGTGCTGCCATAATAAAGTAAACAGTCTTTGCAAAAAGAAGCTCGCATTGTTGCGAGCTTCTCTAATTATACGAGAAAGGATGACATCGTTGTCAAAACGAAAAACAGTATACGTTTGTCAAGAGTGTGGTTATGAGTCCCTTCGTTGGATGGGGAAGTGCTCAAGCTGCAACAATTGGAATACGTTCGTTGAAGAGTTAAAACAGAAATCTACTTCAAAAAAAATGTCTGTTTCGACAAGTTCACCGACAAAACCAATGCGAGTAAGTGATATTAACTACGAAAAAGAACATCGATTATTGACAGATATGCAAGAATTAAACCGTGTATTAGGAGGAGGAATCGTACCAGGCTCACTCGTTTTGATCGGCGGTGATCCGGGAATTGGTAAATCTACATTACTATTACAAACGTCTGCGCAAATTGCGAAAAATAGTAAAGTGCTCTACGTTTCAGGGGAGGAATCGATGCAACAGACGAAGTTACGCGCAAATCGTCTTGGTGTAAAAGTGGAGGAATTATACATACTTGCTGAAACGAATTTACACAACATTTTGCATCATATCAAAGAGATCGAACCTAAATTTGTCGTTGTCGATTCGATCCAAACAATTTTTAAAGAAGAAATTACGAGTGCACCCGGAAGTGTGTCACAAGTACGTGAATGTACTATGGAATTAATGAGAGTAGCAAAAACGAATGGTATACCAATCTTTATCGTCGGTCACGTGACGAAAGAAGGTGCTATTGCAGGGACACGTATGCTTGAACATATGGTAGATGTCGTTTTATATTTTGAGGGAGAACGTCATCATACGTATCGAATTATTCGAAGTGTAAAAAATCGTTTTGGAAGCACGAATGAACTCGGCATTTTTGAAATGAAAGAAAAAGGTTTACAAGAAGTGCTTAACCCATCGGAGTTATTTTTAGAAGAACGTTCAAGTGGTGCATCAGGATCAACTGTTGTCGCATCGATGGAAGGAACGCGTCCTGTCCTCGTGGAAGTACAAGCACTCATTTCTCCATCGAATTTTGGGAACCCGCGTCGTATGGCAACAGGAGTGGACGCTAATCGAGTATCACTCCTTATGGCTGTATTGGAAAAACGCGTAGGCTTTTTACTCCAAAATCAAGATGCTTACGTAAAAATTGCTGGTGGTGTAAAATTGGACGAGCCAGCAATTGATTTAGCTATAGCGATTAGTATTGCATCAAGCTTTCGAGATCAAGCAACCCGGTCAGAAGACATTTTTATCGGCGAAGTAGGTCTGACTGGAGAAATCCGTCGTGTATCCCGTTTAGAACAACGAATTCAGGAAGCTGAAAAGTTAGGGTTTAAACGTATTATATGTCCTAAACAGCAATTAGAACGTAAAGGTACGATCGAGGTTATTGGGGTTTCGACCGTTCATGAAGCCTTGCGCATCGGCTTACCCCAGTGAACTTGCAAAAACAGGAAATGCATTGAGTAATATTGTATAATATGTGTATAAAAGTAAAAAAATAGCTTTTCGTTCGTACTATTGCATAAGTGCAATAGTACGAAACCCTTTACATACTATAAAACTTAAAATAACGGAAAAAGTGCCGTAATTAGCTCTTATTCTTTCATGACGTTAGTATATCTATCCATATGAATGGAGCTAAATCATAGTGATGGTTCCTCCTTTTTTACTTCTCTACCCATCAATAACTAGACGCATATAAATCATTGACTTTAAAATGCTAGTGTGATAACATTTAGATTTTTGCCGAATTGACGACTGAATCCTCGCTATGCTATCATTTAAAGTGCGTACGTCTATTGCAAACTTTTACGGTTATTTTTTCATAAATAGGGTAATACTAAAAGATAAGGAGGTGTTTCATATATGTTAAGGAAAGTAGTTCATCTTTTCTTTCTTATTACTGGTGGAACGTTAGGCTTCCTCTACTTACCGCAAATTATCCGTTTTTTTAACATAACGGACAATCATTGGTTCACATCCCCATACGTCGGTCTCGTATTAGGTGCTCTTATATTTTTATTCTTAACATATTTACTAGCAGATTATATCGTTGGATTTTTAAAGTGGGTGGAAGAAGGGTTAATAAAAATACCGGTAGTCGATTTATTTTTCGGTACGGTCGGCTTAATCATCGGTTTATTCGTTGCATATCTTATTAACGTACCGTTACAAGATATCGGTTTGAAAATTGTTTCGGAAATTTTGCCTTTATTTTTAACGATTATTATCGGATATTTAGGTTTCCAAGTAGGTTTTCGGCGTAGAGAAGAAATTATGAACTTATTAATGCTTGCACGTAAAGATAAATCGAAAAAGCAAACATCAGAACAAGAGACAGATTATGGGGTTAAACCGAAAATATTAGATACGAGTGTGATCATTGACGGTCGTATTGCCGATATTTGTCAAACGAACTTTCTCGAGGGAACGATTGTCATACCACAATTTATTTTAGAAGAATTGCAACATATCGCTGATTCATCAGACGTACTGAAACGAAATCGCGGACGACGTGGGCTCGACATTTTAAATCGCATTCAGAAAGAGTTAGATATCCAAGTAGAAATTTACGAAAACGATTTTGAAGATGTACAAGAAGTAGATAGTAAACTCGTTCGCTTAGCGAAAGTAATAAACGGGATCGTCGTAACGAACGACTTCAATTTAAATAAAGTGTGTGATTTTCACGGCGTATCTGTGTTAAATATAAATGACTTAGCAAATGCAGTAAAACCGGTCGTTTTACCTGGTGAAGAGCTCGTCGTACAAGTTATTAAAGACGGAAAAGAACAGCGACAAGGGATTGCCTATTTAGATGATGGAACGATGATCGTCGTCGAAGACGGGCAAGATTATATTGGAAAAACGATTGAAGTACTAATAACGAGCGTATTACAAACTTCAGCTGGACGAATGATCTTCGCAAAGCCGAAAATACTTGAAAAAGCATTGTAAAAGTTGTATAAATAGAATGATTGTAGTAATTATTCACAAGTAATAACTCATTATTTACTGTAATAAGTGATAACAATATACTGTTATCGCTTTTTACTTGTAATTTGAAATAATGTACACTGGATACGGTCTAACTGTATAGAAAGAGGGGAACATGCATGGCAGAAAACGTACGCGTTCGTTACGCGCCGAGTCCAACAGGAGACTTGCATATTGGAAATGCTCGAACAGCATTATTTAACTATTTATTTGCAAAACATTTTGGTGGAAAGTTTATCATTCGTATCGAAGATACAGATACGAAACGAAACGTTGCTGGTGGAGAAGAAAGCCAACTTAAATATTTGAAATGGCTTGGAATTGAATGGGATGAAGGTGTAGATATCGGCGGTGAGTACGGACCGTATCGTCAAATGGAACGACTGGATATATACAAGAAATACGTTGATGATTTACTAGAAAGAGATTTAGCGTACGAATGTTTTATGACGGAAGATGAACTAGAAGCCGAACGAGAAGCACAGCGACAACGAGGTGAAATTCCGAAATACACCGGAGCACATGCGAGTTTAACGGATGAAGAAAAAGAGGCATTTCGTAAAGAAGGACGTAAACCGAGCATTCGCATTCGCGTGCCGAAAAATAAAACGTACACGTTTAACGATATCGTTCGCGGAAACATTTCAATTGAATCAAGTGATTACGGTGATTGGGTTATCGTGAAAAAAGACGGTATACCTACTTATAACTTTGCCGTTGCAATCGACGATCATCTTATGCAAATTTCACACGTCTTACGTGGGGAAGAACATATTTCAAACACGCCGCGTCAAATGATGGTATATGACGCATTCGGCTGGGAAGCCCCACAGTTTGGACATATGACACTTATTTTAAATGAAGAACGAAAGAAACTAAGTAAACGAGATCAACATATTTTACAGTTTATCGAACAGTATGAGAAGTTAGGGTTTCTCCCAGAGGCGATGTTTAACTTTATTACACTTCTTGGCTGGTCACCAGGTGGCGAAGAAGAAATGTTTACGAGAGAACAGTTAATCGACATTTTCGATCCGAAACGTCTCTCGACATCTGCCGCTATTTTCGATGTGAAAAAACTTGAATGGATGAACGGCGAATATATTAAAAAAGAAAATGTTGAACGAGTCATCGATCTTGCTCTGCCACATTTAATCGAAGCAAAACGAATCTCTAAAGATGCGGATGAAGCGAAACTAAATTGGGTGAAAGAAATTATCGCCCTTTATCAGGAGCAATTACGTTACGGTGCAGAAATTGTCGAACTAACCGAACTATTTTTCAAAACGGAAATTGCGTACGATGAAGCGGCCGAGAAAGTGTTGCAAGAAGAACAAGTTGCCGACGTATTACAAGTGTTGACGGACAAACTCATTCATTTAGATGACTTTACAGAAGAAAACATTAAGGAACAAATTAAGCAGACACAAAAAGAAACAAAACAACGTGGGAAAAAGTTATTTATGCCGATTCGTGTAGCGACAACAGGTCAAACCCATGGACCGGAATTACCAAAAGCAATTGAACTACTCGGTAAAGAAGTAGTCATTAAGCGACTCGACCAAGTGTTAAATAAAATCGGTGCGTAAAAGTTCACATTTATTGTTTCGTGTAATATAGTAAAGATAGTACATTTCAGATAATGGAAAAACGAAGATGAGGAAAAGTAGGAAGCAGCCCTCTTCTAACAGAGAGAATCATCACCGGCTGAAAGTGATTCGAAGAGTTGCTTTTGAACATGCGCCTCTGAGTTCTGTCACACAAACGAACGGAGTATGTGACAGCGGGTTATCACCGTTACATGATCGAGTTGAGAAAATAATACATTCATTATTATTTTCTAAACAGAGTGGAACCGCGCATCGTATTAAGCGTCTCTGTGTAAGAAATTACATAGAGATGCTTTTATTTTGAAAAAAGGAGGATATACGACAATGAAAATCTTCAAGCGGATGCGGGAAGATATGGACGTTGTCTTTGAACAAGACCCAGCTGCACGGACGTATCTTGAAGTTTTTTTAACATATTCAGGACTCCATGCCATTTGGGCACATCGGATTGCACATGCATTATATAAACGAAAGCTCTATTTCATTGCGCGTGTTATTTCTCAAATGAGTCGCTTTTTCACAGGTATTGAAATACATCCAGGCGCCGTTATAGGCCGACGATTTTTCATCGACCATGGAATGGGTGTCGTCATTGGAGAGACGTGTGAAATTGGGGACAATGTGACGATCTATCAAGGTGTGACGCTTGGTGGAACTGGTCATGAAAAAGGGAAACGACATCCAACGGTAAAAGATAATGTATTAATTGCTACGGGAGCAAAAGTGTTAGGTTCGATTACGATCGGCGAGAACTCAAAAATTGGTGGCGGCTCGGTCGTTTTAAAAGATGTTCCAGCAAACTCAACAGTCGTCGGAATCCCTGGACGGGTCGTCAAACAAAACGGAAAACGGGTAAGCCAAAAATTAGATCACCATATTTTACCGGACCCGATTGCAGATCGTCTTAAGGAACTCGAAAATGAAATAAATGGGCTAAAAGAAGAATTAAAAAAAGTAAAGGATGATAGTTCTCATGTCAATCAGCATTTATAATACGATGACAAAACAGAAAGAGCAGTTTAAACCAATTGAACCGAACAAAGTAAAAATGTACGTATGCGGACCGACGGTATACAATTACATTCATATCGGGAACGCACGTCCTGCGATCGTTTTCGACACGGTTCGTCGTTATTTTGAGTATAAAGGGTATGAAGTAACGTACGTCTTAAACTTTACGGATGTCGATGATAAAATTATTCAAGCTGCAAATGAATTGAATGAGGACGTATCTGTCTTAACGAACCGATTTATCGATGCGTACATGCGTGACGTAAAAGCACTCGGTGTAAAAGAAGCGACACATCATCCACGTGTAACAGATACTATCCAAGAGATTATTGATTTTACCCAAGGACTTATCGATAAAGGATACGCGTATGAAGTTGACGGGGACGTTTACTTTAAACCTCGTAAATTTACTGATTATGGAAAGTTATCCGACCAATCGATCGATGAACTACGCGCGGGTGCGCGTATTAAAGTAGGTGAAAAGAAAGAAGACCCACTAGATTTTGCCTTATGGAAAAAAGCAAAAGACGGTGAAATTGCATGGGATTCTCCGTGGGGAAAAGGTCGCCCAGGTTGGCATATTGAATGTTCCGCTATGGCGAAAAAGTATTTAGGAGAAACGATCGACATTCACGCCGGTGGGTTAGACTTAACATTTCCACACCATGAAAATGAAATTGCTCAATCGGAAGCGTTAAATGAAAGAACGTTTGCGAACTATTGGATGCACAACGGTTATATGAATATTGATGATGAAAAAATGTCGAAATCACTCGGAAACTTTATTCTCGCGAAAGATTTAATCGAAAAATACGATCCAATGGTTTTGCGCTTCTTCATGTTAAGTGTTCATTACCGTAATCCAATTAACTTTACGGACAAATTAATTCAAGGTGCACAAAACAGTTTTGACCGTATTAAAACTGCATATATAAATTTAGAACATCGCAAACAAGTAAGCGCCGATCTCGGCACAGATAGAGAAAAATGGTTGGAACTAATAGCGAAAGCAAAGACAGAATTTGAAGCGGCGATGGATGATGACTTTAATACGGCAAATGCAATTACTGTGCTCTTCGATTTAACACGTGAAGCAAACTTATATTTAGAGGAAAATCAAACGGAAGTGGAAGTCATCGAGGCGTTTCAAAAGCAAATGAAGATGATTCTAGATGTTCTCGGTATTATATTTGAAACAGAACAATTACTCGACGATGAAATTGAAGCGCTCATCGAAGAACGTGAAACAGCTCGTAAAGAGCGTAACTTTGTTCGAGCCGATGAAATCCGTGATCAATTAAAAGAACAAAACATTATTTTAGAAGATACGCCACAAGGTGTTCGTTGGAAAAGAGGTTAACGATGCAAGTGGATGTGAAACAGTTAAATGGGCTTACATTGGCGTATGTAGGTGATGCAATTTACGAACTATATATTCGAACACACCTTATCGAAAGTGGTTACGTGAAGCCAGACGCACTTCATCAAAAAGCGATTCAATTCGTTTCTGCCAACGCACAAGCAACAATTGTTCATGCGTGGCTAAACGACAACGTACTCACAGAAGAGGAAGCATCAGTCGTTCGCAGGGGTCGAAACGCAAAGTCTATTTCGACCCCTAAAAATATCTCTATACAAACATATCGCTATGCTACAGGTTTAGAAGCGCTTTTCGGTTATCATTATTTGCACAAAAATAAAGAGCGACTAGACAAGCTCGCACAACTTGCGATAAAATCAATTGAAAATGAAGACGGGAATGATAGCGATGGCTGAAGAATTTATCTACGGTAAAAATCCAGTGTTAGAAGCATTGCAATCAGGCAGGATGGTAAAAGAAGTACTCGTCTCAAAACAGCTAAACAAACAGACAGAAAGAGAAATATTTCGTGCAGTAAAACGAGCGAAATCAGTTATGAAACACGTTCCAGTAGAACGATTGGATCGCCTCGTTAAGGGAAATCATCAAGGAATCGTTGCGGTCGTTGCATCTTATACGTACGTATCCGTACAACATCTTTTAAACGTGGCAAAGGAAAGAGATGAAAGACCTTTCCTACTCATTCTTGATGAATTGGAAGATCCACACAATTTAGGAGCCATTTTACGTACTGCCGACGCAGCCGGTGTACATGGTATTATCATTCCGAAACGACGTGCCGTCGGATTAACTGACACTGTTGCAAAAACGTCCGCTGGTGCGATCGAGCACGTTCCTGTCGCTCGCGTTACAAACATCGTTCAAACGATGAAACAGTTAAAAGAACAAGACTTATGGATCGTCGGTACCGATGGTGAAAGTACAGAAGATTACCGTCAACTTGACGGTGACATTGCGCTCGCAATCGTTATTGGTAATGAAGGACGCGGATTAAGTCGTTTGACGAAAGAAACGTGCGATTGGCTCGTACATATTCCGATGCTCGGTTCGATCACAAGCTTAAATGCCTCGGTCGCAGCAAGCATTCTAATGTATGAGGTGTTTCGCAAAAGAAATGTGTTAGGTGAATGAGAATGGATGTACTCGTTGTAGATGGATATAACATTATCGGAGATTGGGACGAGCTGAAAAAATTGAAACAACGCGATATTGGATTAGCGCGTGATCGGCTCATCGAAATATTAATTGAATATCGAGCTTATACGAAACGACGTGTCATTATCGTCTTCGACGCTTTATACGTAAAAGGAACAGAAAGCAAACAACGAATAAACGGTGTCGAAATAATTTTTACGAAAGAAAACGAAACTGCGGATGAATGTATTGAACGATTAATTAAATCATTAAAAAACGTTCGGAACCAAGTGTATGTTGCGACATCAGACTATTTAGAGCAACGGACTGTCTTTAGCCGAGGTGCATTGCGTATTTCCGCTCGTGAATTATTTATCGAAATTTCGACGATGGAAACATCTGTACGCGAACAATTAGACAATCAAATAAATCGGGAATTAACGTCAAAAATCGAGCTTAAGGAACATATTAGAGAAAAACTCGAAAAATGGCGACGCGGGGAAGTGTGAAAAAAACATCAAAA
>Ga0079225_10001409_pt1 | contig 13444 bp, 18 predicted proteins | sample Poulit2012_FD_76344 | JGI IMG/M metagenome (GOLD analysis project Ga0079225, IMG submission 76344) | Agricultural soil microbial communities from Georgia to study Nitrogen management - Poultry litter 2012 | ecosystem: Environmental > Terrestrial > Soil > Agricultural land | place: USA: Georgia...
AAAAAATATTTAGGACAATTTTATCCGAAATAGAATATCTTTATTACCTTTGTTTCACTATTCATTTTTACTATGTTTTCTAAGGCGTGCGAATACGGAATTAAAGCAGTAGTATATATTGCAAAAAAATCACTCGATAATAAAAGAGTGAAATTAAATGAAGTTGCAAAAAATACAGGCTCTCCTGTTGCTTATACTGCTAAAATTTTGGGATTATTGACCAAAGAAAATATTATTCATTCAGTTAAAGGTCCCTATGGTGGATTTGAAATTGATACCAATCAGATGAAAAATATTTCGATTAGTCAAATTGTATATGCCATTGATGGAGACGATATTTATAATGGTTGCGCATTAGGATTAAGTTCATGCAATGCAACAGAACCCTGTCCTATGCACGAGCATTTTGTAAAAATCCGCTCCGAACTCAAACATATGCTTCAAAACACTAGCATTTACGAATTAGCAAACAAGTTAAAATCTGGAAAATCAATATTAGTACGATGAGAAAAATTTTTGCTTACATTTACGACAAAACTGTCCGAAATAAAAAAACAAGCTTTCTGCTTTTCTTTTTATTTTTTTGCAATACCATGAGTTTTGCGCAACCAAGACCTAACCCTAGTACAGAAAACTGGGTTTTTAGTCCAAGCATATTAGGAACACTTATTTTAATTTTAATTGTAGTTCTTATTGCAGTATTTATTTTATACAATAAAGTAAGTAATTATTATGATGAATCTAAGAGGCGCGCAATAGGCAAGCGGAAAATGGATTTTTCTGAAAAACTTTCAGAATTAGATCAAGAGGAAATTGATGCGATATTAGAAAAAAGAAAATCCGCATTAAAATATAAACTTAGCGGAAATGAAATTTCTGGCGAAAGTGAAGCTATAGATAAAAAAGGAATTGTAACTGCATATACGCACGAGAGAAACAATCCCATAGTAGATGAGAAAAAAGAATCAAAAGTATATATTGAAACATCTCCGAAGCTGCGCAAATTAGTAGTTTATTTTATAGGTGCATCTGTTTTTTGGCTCATTTTTGGAACACTTATCGGACAATATGCAGGTATGAAATTTGTTTGGCCAGAAATGGAACACATTTCATGGTTATCTTTTGGAAGAATACGTCCAGTACATACTAATGCTGTATTCTGGGGCTGGGCTTCCTTAGCAATGGTAGGTTTAGCATATTTCGTTGTTTCGAGAACTTCTAATGTGGAAATCCACAGTTATAAATGGGCATGGAGATCATGGTTTTTAATGAATATTGCGGTTGTAGCAGGTACTATTTTATTAATGGCAGGTGTAAATAATGGTAGTGCAGAATACCGTGAATACATATGGCCTGTTATGGCTTTATTTGCCGCTGGATTAGTAATAACATTTTACAATTTTTATAAAACAGTTGCAAATAGAAAAGTTTCTGAAATTTATATTTCTAATTGGTATCTTTTTGGTGCATTAATTTGGACTATAGTTTTGGTTACTATAGGATATTTACCTTTTTATCAAGATGGTTTAGGGGAAACAGTAATTCAAGGATATTATATGCACCAAGGGGTAGGTATGTGGTTTATGACATTCACATTAGGTTTAATTTATTACTATTTACCTTCATCTTTGAATAAACCCATTTATTCCTATTCTTTAGGGGTATTAGCATTTTGGACACAGATGTTGTTTTATACATTAATTGGTACCCATCACTTTATTTTTAGTCCTCTACCATGGTGGTTGCAAACAGTAGCTATAGTATTTAGTGCTGGTATGTTTATTCCTGTTGTTGCTGGTACAACCAACTTCTTAATGACTATGCGTGGAAGCTGGAATGAAATCAACAAATCTTATGTTTTACCTTTTTTCCTTGTAGGAGTTATCTTCTACTTTGTAGGTTCAACACAAGGGAGCTTACAAGCATTTAGATTTACCAATTTCATTTGGCATTTTAATGATTTTAATGTAGCGCATTCTCATATGACCATGTATGGTATTATTACTTTTATACTTTGGGCTTGTATCTATGCTATTTTACCAAAAATAACAGGAAAAGGACCAAAGCAAATATTTGTAGGTATCCATTTTTGGTTAGCATTCATAGGTTTATTTGCTTATATGATGTCATTAATGATAGGGGGTACATTGAAAGGTTTAAGTTGGATTGAAGGAAAACCATTTTTAGAATCAGTTATTCTCATGCAGCCTTATTGGTTATGGCGAGCAGTAGGTGGTTCCTTAATGTTTTTATCCCACTTAATGTTTGGATACAATTTTTATAAAATGGTTAAAAAATAAAATAGCTTAAAATCATGTTTAATTTTCATAAAAATCATAAAAGTTTAGCATTGACTTCATTTTTAGTTTTCTTAACGCTAAGTATATTGATAGCAGTTGTACCTGCTTATCAAATTAAAGATACAAAACCTTTACCTTCCATGCCAGAAATGTCTGAAGAGGAAATGATGGGTTTAAGTATTTATGTTTCCGAAAATTGTGCTGCATGTCACACGCAACAAGTAAGAAATATAGAAATGGATAATGTATGGGGAAGTCGTCCTTCCATACCTTCCGATTATTATTACAGCAAAAAAAGAATGGATATATGGCGTCAATCTCCTTCTTTATTAGGTAGTGAAAGAACAGGTCCTGATTTAACTGATGTAGGAAATAGACAAGCAGGAAAAGAATGGCATTTATTACATTTATATAATCCTAGAACTGTTGTTAAAGAATCTGTTATGCCTTCTTATCCTTGGCTATTTGAAGAAAAAAACGAGGAAGATATTACAGATAATGATGTAGTAGTTGCTGTTCCAAAAGAATTTTTAAAAAATCCTAATAAGAAAATAGTTGCTACACCAAAAGCAATGAATTTAGTAGCTTATTTAATTTCTTTAAAACAAGCAGATTTGCAAGGTACTCCTTCTGGAGATTTCATTCCTGCAACAAAAAAGAAAAAGAAAAATGCAGATGGTAGTGAAAGCCCTGAATATGACGGAGAAGCTTTATATGCTAGCACTTGCGCTTCTTGTCACCAACCAAATGGAGAAGGTTTAGCCGGAGCATTTCCACCACTTGCGGGAAGTCCTATTGTTAATGCAGATGATCCTGAATTATTTATTAGCATTATTCTAAAAGGATATGATGCAAGACCAGAATATGGCATGATGATTGGATTTGAAGATCAATTATCTGATGAAGAAATTGCTGCAATTGCTACACATGAAAGAAGTAGTTGGGGTAACAATGCTTCGGAAATTACTCTAGAGCAAGTAAAAGAAATCAGAGAATATCTTAACAATCAAACACAATAAATGTATATTTAGTATAACAAAAGATAAAAAATTATGGCAAACAAAGAAATTTGGCTAGAAAGCTTAAAAACGGAAACACCTCAAGAAGGTTTTGAACTTGCAATCAAATTAGCGCGTAAAGGCGTTGGATATACACAACCTGATGCAAGTGTTAGAGAGCGTTTACGTCCTCAATATGCGGAAAATCCAGATAGTTTAACTATGGCTTCGCATGTAATTGCAGTACATTTTCAAACAGTAGCTGCAGCAAATAATTATTGGAAAGACAAATAAAACATTATGAAAAAAATTGCATTCTTAATAAGTATTTTTTTATTAAGCATACCTTACGGGCTATTTGCTTGTGAGGTATGTGAAAAAAATCAACCCAAAGTACTACAAGGAGTAACGCATGGAGCTGGTCCTCAAGGAAATATTGATTATATTATCACTTGGTCAGCAGTAGTGATTGTAGGAATTACACTTTTTTATAGCTTAAAATTCCTCATAAAACCGAAGGAAGATAATCCAGAGCATATAAAAAATATTGTAGTAGAATAAATTATGTGAATTATGGAAAAAAATCGAATAATCAAAGTATTTTTAGATGATGAACCCGTTCCATTTGCAGAGTTTACTCCACCAGTAAAATTTGTATTAGATACTACAAAAATTCCTGATGGAAAACATCAATTAAAAATTGTGGCTAAATCAACCGATAATGTTGAAGGAGTTCGTATCGTACCTTTTGAAGTGAGAAATGGACCTGCGATTGATGTAGTAGGTCTCAAAAACAATGAGGTGGTAAATGAACACGTTCCAATTACGGTAAATGCTTATGGAAGTGAAAGAAAAGACTTTTTTATAGTAACAGGTTCTGAAACACCAAAAGGAATTCCTACTTGGGTATGGGTATTAGTAATTTTATTTGTTGCTTTTGCAATATTTTATTTACTCATGTACTTAGAACCTGGACTGTATAAATCCTTTGTTTAAAATATGAAAATAGAAAGAAAACAAATTGAAACTTTTGAAGATATTACATTCATGGTGGATGATTTTTATGGTAAAATAAGAAAAAATCCACTATTGAAAGATATATTTAATGAAGTTATACAAGATAGATGGCCAGAGCATTTAGACAAAATGTACCGATTCTGGCAAACCGTTTTATTAGGAGAACATACCTATAATGGAGCGCCCTTTATTCCTCATGCATATCTACCTGTGGAAAAAGAGCATTTCGATACTTGGGTCGGACTTTTTAATGAAACAGTGGACACTTATTTCTGGGGAGAATTAGCAGAAAAAGCAAAATGGCAAGGGAGCAGAATGGCAGAAATGTTTTTAAATAAAATTCGTTATTTTAATAATAGCCAAAGTATCCCATTAATGTAATTTTTTTACAGAATGAATAAAAACACTGCAATAGCAAGTACTTTTATATGGATAGGCTTTGTGGCTGCAATAAGCTTTATGGAGTCTTGGTTAAAATTTCAAGCTCCTGGAGTTACCACTAGTATTGGCGTTGGAATAGGAAATCTGGTTTTTAATGCTTTAAATAAAGTAGAATGGGCTTGTGCGATAATAATAGTAATAAGTATTTATTTACAAGAAAAAACAATCATTCTAAAGCATTATTTAACTTTAATTATATGCATCATAATATTAGCAATTCAAACAGCAATATTATTACCAATTATGGGTATAAGATCAGCAAATGTACTTAATGGTATTGAAAACTCTTCATCCAATTTACATTACTTCTTTGTACCCTTGGAAATTATAAAAATAATAGCTTTATTTATATTTGGAAAAAAATTACTAAAATCAAAATAATATGCTTTCAGAAGATTTACTAAATAAAATAAAAGAAAAATACGCAAGCACAGGAGAAAATCCAAATAATTACCTAAAAGGACTTTTGCATGCAAAACCAATCAATTATTGGGATTATATTCAAGTAGATACTTTGCTATCTTTACAAAATACAAGAACTGATTTTAAAGATGAAAAAATATTCATCATGTATCATCAAGTTACTGAATTGGTGCTCAAAATGATGAATCATGAATTAGAACAATTAGTTTTTGACACATTAACAGAAGATGTTTGGGTGGACAAATTGAATCGCCTCATACGTTATACAGATATGCTCATCACCTCTTTTGATGTTATGCGTTCCGGTATGAATTATGATGATTACAATACCTTTAGATACACTTTAACTCCTGCAAGTGGATTTCAATCAGCACAATTCCGCGAATTAGAAATTTATTGTACTCCTTTGGAGAACTTAATTAATGAGGGAGGAAAAGAACGCATTTCTGAAAATCCTGATATAGATGAATTATTTGACCAAGTATATTGGAAGGATGCAGGACATAATAGAAAAACAGATACAAAATCCAAGACTTTACAATTATTTGAAGAAAAATATTTAGAAAAATTCAAATCCTTAGCCAGAAAAGTAAAAGGAAAAACTTTATACGAGCAAATACAAGCAAAAGAAAATCCTTCAGAAGCATTAAGAGAGAAGCTCAGAGAATTTGATCATATATATAATGTAAAATGGCCTATAGTTCACTTAGAAACTGCTCAATTTTATTTAGATAGTAAAGGAGAAAGCAAAGCAGCTACAGGTGGTAGCGAATGGAAAAAGTATTTACATCCTAAATACCAACAAAGGAAATTTTTCCCTAATCTTTGGTCTGCTGCGGAAATAGAAAAATGGGGAGAACAAAAAGATTTATATTAAAAAACATTTAAAACAATGAGTCAAAAACCTATAAAGAGACATGAGTCTATCCAACCCTTCAGTAGAGAACACCATCATAGTCTATTACTATGTTGGAAAATACGACAAGGATTGGCTAAAGATGTAGATTTAAACCGAATAAAAAAATTTGTAGATTGGAGTTGGGAAACTCGTATTAAACCTCATTTTCTTGCCGAGGAAAAGTACATGTTTCCAGTTCTTACCGAAAATGACCCATTAATTATTCAAGCTAAAAAAGAACATAAAAGAATTGAATCTCTTTTTAATGAAGAAGAAAATCTTCTCGAAAGCTTTAAAGCTATAGAAAAAGAATTAGATGAACATATTCGTTTTGAAGAGAGAGTATTATTTAATAAAATTCAAGAAGCAGCAAATTCTGAACAATTAAAAGAAATAGAAAAGCATCATGAAGAGCTTAATAGTGATGAATGGTCAGATGAATTTTGGTTATAAATGAGAATTTTACATTTATTAAAATAATAAAAAAGCAGGTTACTATAATAGTTAACCTGCTTTTTAAAAATATAAATCTTTAGTATTTATTCAGAAACAACTTCGAATTCAAATTCGATAACGTTTTCCTTACCAAAATCTATTTCAGCTTTATAGGTTCCAATTTCTTTCACCTCATCAAGGATATTAATTCTTCTACGATCAATTTCATATCCTTTTTGTTCTTTAATAGCTCTTGCAATTTGAATTGGAGTAACAGAACCAAAAATTTTATTTGTAGTTCCAATTTTTGCACCAATTGTAATTGCAGATTCTTTTAATTTAGCAGAAACACTAGCAATTTCAGCTAATAAAGCTTCTTCTTTTTTGCGTTTAACTTTTTCTTTTTCTGCTAAGATTTTTCTATTTGTTTTACTTGCTTCAACAGCAAATTTTTGAGGAATTAAATAATTCCTAGCATATCCAGGACGAACGCTTACTAACTCGTGCGCAGACCCTAGATTATCAACATCTTTTATTAATATAACTTCCATTGGGATTATTTTAAAAGGTCAGTAACATAAGGTAATAAAGCCATTTGGCGTGCTTTTTTCACAGCATGCCCTAACTTTCTTTGATACTTTAAAGAAGTACCAGTGATACGTCTAGGTAACATTTTACCTTGTTCATTCAAAAATCTTTTTAAGAATTCAGGGTCTTTATAATCAATATATTTAATGCCCATTTTCTTAAAACGACAATATTTCTTTTGGTTTCTATCTACTCTTTGTGTAGATAAATATTTAATATCATTTGCTCTTGCCATAATAATTTGTTTTTTAAAATTAGGATTCTTTACTTTCCATTTCTGTAGAAGCTCCTCTACGTTTTGCATTATACTCTACTGCATATTTATCTAAAGCAGTTACCATGTGACGCATAACACTTTCATCACGATTTAAACGCACTTCTAAAGACTTATTTAAATCTGTAGGTGCTTTGTACTCCAATACTACATAAAAACCTGTAGTCTTCTTTTGAATTGGATAAGCTAAGGAACGTAAGCCCCAAGGATTAACATGTACAATTTCGCCTTCATTTTCTTCGATAAAGCGAATCAACTCCTTTTGTGCCGTCTTAAATTCATCATCCGTTAATACCGGAGTGAAAATCAGCATAAGTTCGTAATCTCTAATTACCGTAGTTGCCATAATTAATTGTTTATAAAAATGATTAATTCCATAAAAAGACTGCAACAATGGACACTCCATGAGTGGTCTTTTTATAATAGAAATGCAAAGATAAGATAATGTAAGATAATCTGCAAATTATTTCTCTTTTATTAATTCCACTTCTGCTAAAAGAGATACGGTATATAAATCAGTTGCATTCACAGAATGCAATAATCGACAAACGGCGCGAGTTCTATTGACTTTTATTTTTTCAAATACCCTACCCTCCAATAGAAAATGAGAACCTACTTTTACACTCTTCAATAGTACTTTATTATCCCTCTCCGTTTTTTTATCGTATTTTTTTAATAAGGTATATAATTCCATATCAGTACACTGAGAGGCTGTCAAATTATTTTTTCTACTTTTCAAGAGCTTAGCCAATTCTACTGGAAAACAACCTTTTTCAATAAAAGGATGCAATAATTCTTTAAAAGTATTTTGCCATTCTTTTCCATGAGCAGCTACTCGATTTCCGTAATTTCTATAACAAACTAAATGGGCAAATTCATGAACTAAAGTAATTAAAAAAGCATAAGGGTTTAAATCCCCATTTACAGTTATAATATCAATGCCGTCTTTATTTTTTTTATATGATCCTAAAAGAGTTTTTCTAGGACGAGTAACCTTAAAATGCACTGGGTAGCTTTCGAGCAAATCCACAACTAAAGGTATTGCTTGCTCGGGAAAATATTTAAATAAATTTTTATAAATTTCCTCTACGCGTTTTCTCATTTTTTTATGCTCCTGGTTTTCTAGCCCATACTGAAAGAATTGCAGCTTCTAAAATAGTATACACTAAATAAAATCCTAATAAAATAAAAACATTAAATTTCTCTAAATGGTCTTTGTTAATAAAGATATATAAACCTAAAACTAAAATACAAGCAAAAAACTTTATCATTGTTCCTGCATATTTTGCATTCATAAATGCACTAGTGTTTTTATTTTGTATTCCTTTTGAAATTATATAAAAGCTAATATAGCAAACAATTCCTAAAAAAGTATTACTAATCAATAATCCTGTTTGATCAATAAAATCCATAAAGTTATTTCCTATTAAAACAAAAGCTGTCAATAAGAAAAAGAATCCTATATATAATAGATTGGCTTTTTTACGCATAATTCATGTTCAATATTGCAAAGATACATTTTCTAATCTTGCTTTTTAAATTTATGCTTTTATTTTCTTTAATTCAATAATAAAAAGAGGTTGCTCTAAAAATTATAAAGCAACCTCTTTGTACAAACAAACAATAAAAAACAATTAATTTATTTTAGAAATACTACGCTTAACAGTTTTTCCATTATCTAAATTAAAATTGATATAGTAAATGCCCGCCTTTAACTCTTTTAAAGAAAGCTCCTTTGTGCTTTCCATCTCAATCATAACTTGGCCAATAGCATTAACAACAGTTACATGATATACCTCTTCAGAGAAATATAAATAATCGCTTGTTGGATTAGGATACATTTTTACAATGTTTGCATCTAATTCATGAACAGAAATTGGGTCTTCCTCTTCTTCAATTTCAGAAAAAACAATTTCATCCAATGCAAAATAAGCAGGAGTATTTAAACCATATTGACCCATATCATTTCCAACTAAATCAAAAGTCAACATAGCAATATTCTCTTCAATCTCGGAAAAATCAATTGCTTCCCAATCTTCTAAAATATATCCTGTACTTCCAGTATAATCAGCTAAAGGAAATACTACAGAATCTATCATTTCCATTTGTTCATCATACATTCGAACAATTAAATGCATATAAAATTCATTAACTGCAAAGTTTTGTTGCATATAATCATAAGCAATTAACTGATTTGCAACGGAAATGCTGCTTAATTTATAATTTTCTGGCACATTAGAAAATTTCACTTCAACTGGAATAGTAGCCGCAGGATCTGGACCCATAAAATCAACTGGGACAAAAGCAACAGCATAATTTTCCGTACCATTAGCTCCTTCCAAAGGTTGTGCCGCTAATGGATGACTGTAATCATTATAACTCGCATCACTAACATTTGAAATTTCAAAACCAGACAATAATCCATATTGAATAGTTGCTTGCAAAGAGATTTCAATTTCCTCATCAGCATCTTTAGCGATGATTAAAGTATCTCCATCTTGAGGAGTTTCCGCATTAAACATTAATAAATTAGAATTTGGATCTAATTCGTACTCTTCAAAACTTATCACTTTGTCTTGAGCGTAAGTCAAAGAGGAAACTGCAAAAGCAATTCCTAAAAAGGGTAAAAACTTTTTAAACATACTGTAAATTTGTGCCTTGGGAGAGAATATTTTAGGAAATTGCCATAAAAAAATTATGAGCAACCTAAAAAATATTTTCACTTTTATCCCGAAAGCGATTAAAAAATAAAATAAATTCAAAGGCAGGTCTTCTGACTTTAATGCAACTTAATTTCCTTCCCAATTAAAAATCAGTGGTTTTTATAATTAAGCCCTTTAGCATTATCACAGCAGCGGGAACTGTTTCAGATTTACACTGAATTCCCTATTAAATCCTATTAGGATACCATTTGAGTTGGCAAAGATACATAATTTTATAAATAAAATAATAAAAAAGTTCTTGCGTATTATTCAAAAAGAAAAAGCCCCTTTTTTTTAAAAAAAGAGGCTTTTAAAATTACTTGACTTAAGTTTATAAATTCTCAGCATCTTTTAAAAACTGAGCTAATCCATTATCTGTTAAAGGATGTTTTAATAAACCTAATATAGAACTCAAAGGAGCAGTAATAATATCTGCACCCATTTTTGCACATTCTATAATATGATTAGGATTTCTAATTGAAGCTGCTAAAACTTCAGTCATATATCCTTGACTATTATAAATTTCTACTATATCTTTAATTAATTGATTTCCGTCCCAACCAGTATCATCAATTCTTCCCATAAAAGGAGAAACCATCGTTGCACCTGCGCTAGCAGCTAATAATGCTTGTCCTGCCGAAAATACTAAAGTACAATTGGTAGGAATACCTTTTGATTCAAAATAATGTATTGCTTTAATTCCATCTTTAATCATAGGAATTTTAACTACAATATTATCATGTAATTTAGCTAATTCTTCTCCTTCTTTTACCATTCCATCAAAATCGGTAGATAAAACTTCAGCACTTACAGGGCCATCAACTATATTACAAATATCTATATAATGTTGCAAAATAGCATCTTTACCTTTTATTCCTTCCTTAGCCATTAAAGATGGATTTGTTGTTACACCATCTAAAATTCCTAAATCGTTAGCTTCCTTAATTTGATCAAGATTTGCGGTATCAATAAAAAATTCCATTGTATATGATTAAATAATTTCAACAAAAATGGCAAGTTACTTGCATCGCGCCGCTACAACCTAATATCCTTGCTGCATTCCTGCCCTGGGGAGGTTCAAAGGGAGCTGGCCGTACAAGACTTGCCATGGCAAAGGTAAACACAATCGACAAATAAAAAAAATAATAGACTAAAAAAATTTAGAAATAAAGAAACAGGCTTTATTTTACTTTGTAATTCTCTCAATTTTGCGGAACTTTGCATTTTATTTGAAATAATTTTTTATCATGGAATCCCAAAAAATAAAAAGTGCCTTAATCTCTGTCTTTTATAAAGATGGTATTGACGATTTAGTAAAAACTTTACATGAACAAGGTGTAACAATATATTCCACTGGTGGCACACAGTCTTATATTGAAAAATTAAATATTCCTTGTATAGCGGTAGAATCTGTTACCGATTATCCTTCCATTCTTGGTGGGCGCGTAAAAACTTTACACCCTAAAATGTTCGGTGGGATATTAGCAAGAAGAAATTTAGAACAAGACCAAAAAGATTTGGAAGCATATGAAATTCCTACTATAGATTTAGTTATTGTTGACTTATATCCTTTTGAAGAAACACTAAAGAATACTTCAGTTGAAGCTGAAATAATTGAAAAAATCGATATTGGTGGCCCTTCCATGATAAGAGCGGCAGCAAAAAACTTTAAAGATGTTGCCGTAATAGCACATAAGGAGGATTATAATGTTCTTTTAAATCAATTGAAAGAGCAAAATGGTGCTTTGAGTTTAGAACAAAGAAAAGAATATGCTGCAAAGGCATTTCATGTGGTGATGAACTATGATATTGCTATCAACAACTATTTCAATGAAACAGTTTTTCAAGCTCTTTCTGCAAAAGAAAGTTTACGCTATGGAGAAAATCCACATCAAAAAGCAAATTTCTATGGAGATATCTCTGAAGTAGTAGATCAAATTCATGGAAAAAATTTAAGTTATAATAATCTTGTAGATGCAGATGCTGCAATTCAATTGATAAAAGACTTTTCTGAAGAACAAAAACCTTTATTTGCTATATTTAAACATACTAATGCTTGTGGAGTAGCAAAAGCAGATTCGCTTGCAGAAGCTTGGGATAAAGCTCTTGCTGGAGATCCAGAAAGTGCTTTTGGAGGAGTTTTAGTTACGAATAAAGAAGTTGATCTTGCAACAGCAGAAAAAATAAATGATCTATTTTTTGAAATTTTAATAGCTCCAGCTTTTGCTGCAGATGCAATGGAAATATTACAATCTAAGAAAAATCGCATATTACTTATTTTAAAAGATTGGTCTTATCCTAAAAATACTTATAAATCTGTATTAAATGGAGTTCTTGTACAAGAGTTTGATCAAGGAAATGCAGCAGAATGGAAAGAAATGGGTGCTTTTGAAACAAATGAGCAACAAAAAGAAGACTTACTCTTTGCAAATTTGATATGTAAACATTTAAAATCAAATGCTATAGCTCTTGTAAAAAATGGACAATTAATTGGAAAAGGCTGTGGACAAACCTCTAGAATTGATGCTTTACAACATGCTATTGATAAAGCTAAATCTTTTGACTTAGATTTGAAAGATAGTGTTTTAGCTTCTGATGCTTTTTTCCCTTTTGATGATTGCGTGAGCATGGCACATAAAGAAGGTATTAAAGCTATAATACAACCTGGTGGTTCTATACGAGATCAAGATTCTATAGATTATGCTAAAAATAATGATATGGCAATGGTCTTAACAGGACAAAGGCATTTCAAGCATTAAGCATATTAAGCTTTAAAATTTTAAATTAATTGGAAATAAGAATTGTTGTATTTAATAACATTTTCTTATTTCCATTTTTTATTTTTTCTATAGTTTTTCAAGATCCCATTTTTTTTGTATATTTCCCTTATCGTTTTATTTTTAAAAAATTTCAAATTATGGGAAAAGGAGACATTAAAACAAGAAGAGGAAAAATTTGGAAAGGTTCCTACGGCGTAAGACGTCCTAGAAAAAGAAAAAATAAAGATAAGACTCAATAAAGAGCAAGAAAAGAAAAATATTTTTTCTTAATTACCAGAGTTTTCCAAATAAAATTTTCCAAAAAGGTAGTTGTAATTCTTTAAGACAATAAAGGCAATAGAGTATTTTTATTTATAATCTGATTTAAGATACAATTATATTACCTTAAATATATCCAAACATTGTCTTTCGAAAACAACTACTTTTTTTATTATTTCTCAACCACCAACCTAATTTCATGTTAATTAGTCGTTCCTTAAATACCCTTCAGTAGGATGATTATTAATAAATTACATTCTGTTTTTGTTGTATTATTTTGCAAGTTTTTGTATCTTTAATCATGAAAAGCTTGCAATTATGTTAGGAAAA
>Ga0079225_10001410_pt1 | contig 13441 bp, 9 predicted proteins | sample Poulit2012_FD_76344 | JGI IMG/M metagenome (GOLD analysis project Ga0079225, IMG submission 76344) | Agricultural soil microbial communities from Georgia to study Nitrogen management - Poultry litter 2012 | ecosystem: Environmental > Terrestrial > Soil > Agricultural land | place: USA: Georgia...
CGCCATGCGGTGCACGTCTTCACGCTTCTTCACTGCTGAACCCTTGCCTTCAGCGGCGTCGAGCATCTCGCCAGCCAGACGCTGCTCCATGGTCTTTTCGCCACGCTTGCGCGCCGCATCCGCCAGCCAACGCATGGCCAGCGCCTGACGGCGTGAAGGGCGGACTTCAACCGGCACCTGATAGGTCGCACCGCCTACGCGGCGTGACTTTACCTCAACCATCGGCTGGATGGCTTCCAGCGCGCGGTCGAAAATGTCCAGCGGCTCTTCTTTACTACGCTCGGCAACCTTGTCCAGCGCACCGTACACGATACGCTCAGCTACGGACTTCTTGCCGCTGACCATCAGGTGATTCATGAACTTGGCCAGACGCTCACTTCCGAACTTGGGATCCGGCAGAATCTCACGCTTGGCAACAACTCTTCTTCTAGGCATGACAAGCCCTCTAGCAAAGGGTCTTTCAGGCAAACCCGGGACTTCCGTACGCTCGCTTTACTGCATCTTTCACGTACAGCCCGGCCTTACTCTTATCAGACCGTCATAAAATGGGTTAGGCGACGAAACCGATCAGGATTTCGGACACTTGGTACCGTACTTGGAGCGAGCCTGCTTACGATTCTGCACGCCAGAGGTATCGAGGGCGCCGCGCACGGTGTGATAACGCACACCCGGCAAGTCCTTGACCCGTCCACCGCGGATAAGCACAACTGAGTGCTCTTGAAGGTTATGGCCTTCACCGCCGATGTAGGAGGACACTTCGAAACCGTTGGTCAAACGCACACGGCAGACCTTACGCAGGGCCGAGTTCGGCTTCTTCGGGGTAGTAGTATAGACGCGGGTGCAAACACCGCGCTTTTGCGGACAAGACTGCAGCGCCGGTACGTCGCTTTTGGCGACGACACGCTTGCGTGGCTTGCGCACGAGCTGATTAATGGTTGCCATATTGTATAGCTGACTCCAGTGGTTGCCTGGCCTTTTCAGTAGGTGCGAGCACACCCGCCCCACTATTAAAGGCTGCGCATTCTAAGGTCTAACGGGCAAGGCGTCAAGCGCTGCTCTCGCAGCACCTGACGCCCGGTTCCCGCCTATAGGTCGTCGTCATCCGAATCGAGAGCAGTCAACTGGGCTCCCAGCTCCTGCTCGACATCGAAAGCTGACGGATGGAGCACGCGCTCGCTGTCATCACGCTTGCGCCGACGCTCCTGATGGTGGGCCAGCCCGGTTCCCGCCGGAATCAGGCGACCGACCACCACGTTCTCTTTCAGGCCGCGCAGGTAGTCGCGCTTGCCTGTCACCGCTGCTTCGGTCAGCACCCGTGTGGTCTCCTGGAAGGAGGCCGCGGAGATGAACGATTCTGTCGCCAGGCTGGCCTTGGTGATGCCCAACAGGACACGCTGGTACTTGGCCGGGAATTTCTCGGCTTGCTCCAGCAACGCGTTTTGCTGCAGCACCTTGACCAGCTCGACCTGATCACCCGGAATGAAGTCCGAGTCGCCGGCATCGGTGATCTCCACCTTGCGCAGCATCTGACGCACGATAACCTCGATGTGCTTGTCGTTGATGCCAACCCCTTGCAGGCGATAGACTTCCTGGATTTCAGCGGTAATGTATTTGGCCAGTTCCTCCACCCCCAGCAGTCGCAGAATATCGTGCGGATTGCTCGGGCCATCCGAAATGACCTCGCCCCTCTCTACCGTCTCGCCTTCGAAGACAGCGATCTGACGCCATTTGTGGATCAGTGCCTCATACGCATCACTGCCGTCATCCGGCGTGATCACCAGGCGCCGCTTGCCCTTGGTCTCCTTGCCGAAGCTGACCACACCACTGATCTCGGCAAGAATCGCCGGTTCTTTGGGCTTGCGCGCTTCAAACAGGTCCGCTACGCGAGGCAGACCACCGGTGATGTCCTTGTTGGCAGAGGCTTCAACAGGAATCCGTGCCACGATTTCACCAACACCGATCTTGGCATTGTTGTCGACCGAGACAATGGCCTTGCCCGGCAGCAAGTACTGGACCGGCGTGTTGGAGCCCGTCACGCAAACCGGTTCACCGCTGTCATCCGTCAGCAAAATCATCGGACGGCTGTCACGACCAGCCTGCGGGCGGGAGGCGGACTCAATCACCTCGATAGAGGAGAGGCCAGTCATTTCGTCAACGCTACGGTGCATGGTCACACCTTCGACCATGTCGACATACTGCGCCTTACCCTCGACCTCGGCGATGATCGGGTGAGTGTGCGGATCCCACTTGGCGACGATCTGGCCGGCTTCCACTGCCTCACCGTCCTTGATCGACAGTTCAGCGCCATAGGGCAGCTTGTAGTATTCACGCTCACGACCGTGTTCGTCAGCTACCGCCAGGGCACTGGAGCGAGATACCACGACCAGCTTGCCGTCGGCACGCTCAACAAACTTCATGTTGTGAAGCCGTACGCGACCGCCATGTTTGACCTGGACGCTATCGATTGCAGACGCACGCGATGCCGCACCACCGATGTGGAAGGTACGCATGGTCAGCTGGGTGCCCGGCTCACCGATGGACTGCGCGGCGATAACGCCAACCGCTTCCCCGATATTGACCTGGTGGCCACGCGCCAGATCACGGCCGTAGCACGACGAACACACACCGTGGGTCGAAGTACAGGTGATGGCGCTGCGCACCACAATCTCATCGACGCCCATGGTGTCGAGACGCTCACACCAGGCTTCGTCGAGCAAGGTGCCCTTTTCGATCAGCACTTCCTGGCTATCCGGCGCAATGACGTCCTGGGCCACCACACGGCCCAGTACGCGCTCGGCCAGGGAGACAATGATATCGCCACCTTCGATCACCGGATGCAAGGTCAGGCCATGCTCGGTGCCGCAATCGGTCTCGGTGATTACCATGTCCTGGGCCACGTCGACCAGACGCCGGGTCAGGTAACCCGAGTTAGCGGTCTTGAGGGCGGTATCGGCCAGACCTTTCCGTGCACCGTGGGTCGAGATGAAGTACTGCAGTACGTTCAGACCCTCGCGGAAGTTGGCCACGATCGGCGTCTCGATAATCGAGCCGTCCGGCTTGGCCATCAGGCCCCGCATGCCCGCCAGCTGACGAATCTGCGCAGCACTACCCCGTGCGCCAGAGTCGGCCATGATGAACACGCTGTTGAACGAAGCCTGCTCCACCTCGTTGCCATCGCGGTTGACCACGGTCTCTTTCTCGATACCTGCCATCATCGCCTTGGCCACCTTATCGTTGGCCTTGGACCAGATATCGATCACCTTGTTGTACTTCTCACCGGCGGTCACCAGACCCGAGGAGAACTGGTCCTCGATCTCCTTGACCTCGGCTTCGGCTCCTTCAACGATTTCGCTCTTTTCCGCCGGAATAACAAAGTCATTGACGCCAATCGAGACGCCCGACCAGGTCGCCATGCGAAAGCCGGTATACATCAGCTGGTCAGCAAAAATCACCGTCGGCTTGAGGCCGGCACGACGATACACTTCATTGAGCAGGCGGGAGATGGCTTTCTTCTTCATCTCCTGATCGACCAACTCGAAGGGCACGCCATCGGGCAGGATGCGAAACAGCAGTGCACGGCCCACTGTGGTGTCGTAAAGCGTCCGCTCGGTACTGCTCTCGCCGCTCTCTTCGTCGATCCGCACTTCCGTCAGACGCACCTTGATTCGCGCATGCAGCGACACGCTCTGGGTACCGAAAGCACGCTCCACCTCATTGAGGTCGGAGAACACCATGCCCTCACCCTTGGCGTTGATCTTCTCGCGGGTCATGTAATAGAGACCCAGCACAACGTCCTGCGACGGCACGATGATCGGCTCACCGTTAGCCGGTGACAGCACGTTGTTGGTGGCCATCATCAGCGCCCGCGCCTCGAGCTGGGCTTCCAGCGTCAGCGGCACGTGCACCGCCATCTGGTCACCATCGAAGTCGGCGTTGTACGCAGCACACACCAGCGGGTGTAACTGAATCGCCTTGCCTTCGATCAGCAGCGGCTCAAACGCCTGAATGCCCAGACGGTGCAGTGTTGGAGCACGGTTGAGCAGTACCGGGTGCTCGCGAATCACGTCGGCAAGGATATCCCACACCTCGGGCAACTCGCGCTCGACCATCTTCTTGGCCGCCTTGATGGTGGAAGCGTGGCCGTTGAGCTGCAGCTTGGAGTAGATAAACGGCTTGAACAGCTCCAGCGCCATCTTTTTGGGCAGGCCGCACTCATGCAGGCGCAGAGTCGGGCCCACCGTGATGACCGACCGGCCAGAGTAGTCGACGCGCTTACCCAACAGGTTCTGACGGAAACGCCCTTGCTTGCCCTTGATCATGTCGGCCAGCGACTTCAGGGGGCGCTTGTTGGAGCCGGTAATGGCACGTCCACGACGACCGTTATCGAGCAGCGCGTCCACGGCCTCTTGCAGCATGCGCTTTTCGTTGCGCACGATGATGTCCGGCGCATTGAGGTCAAGCAGCCGCTTGAGGCGGTTGTTGCGGTTGATCACACGGCGATACAGATCGTTGAGATCCGAGGTCGCGAAGCGGCCACCATCCAGCGGCACCAGCGGGCGCAGGTCCGGCGGCAATACCGGCAGCACTTCCATGACCATCCACGCCGGATCATTGCCGGAATTGAGGAAGGCTTCCAGCAGCTTGAGCCGCTTGGAGAGCTTCTTGATCTTGGTCTCGGAGTTGGTCTGCGGAATCTCTTCGCGCAGCAGCTCCACCTCCTCGGCCAGATCGATATCCTTGAGCAGGGCCTGGACAGCTTCAGCACCCATCCGAGCGTCAAAATCGTCACCGAACTCTTCAAGAGCCTCGAAGTACTGCTCATCGTTGAGCAGCTGGCCACGCTCAAGCGTGGTCATGCCGGGATCAACGACCACGAAGCTCTCGAAATAGAGCACCCGCTCGATATCACGCAGGGTCATGTCCAGGAACATGCCGATCCGTGACGGCAGTGACTTGAGGAACCAGATATGCGCCACCGGGCTGGCCAGCTCGATATGCGCCATACGCTCACGGCGAACCGCTGCCTTGGTTACCTCGACACCGCACTTCTCGCAGATGATACCGCGATGTTTCATGCGCTTGTATTTACCGCACAAGCACTCATAGTCCTTGACCGGGCCAAAGATCTTGGCGCAGAACAGCCCGTCCCGCTCCGGCTTGAAGGTGCGGTAGTTGATGGTCTCGGGCTTTTTGACCTCACCGTAGGACCAGGAGCGAATCAGGTCCGGTGAGGCGAGCGAGATTTTGATCGCATCAAACTCTTCGGACTGTGACTGCGATTTGAGGACTTTCACCAAATCTTTCATGGAGTCGGCTCCTAGCTCTCTAACTCGATATCGATGCCCAGCGAACGGATCTCCTTCACCAATACGTTGAAGGATTCCGGCATGCCGGCATGCATGGTGTGGTCGCCATCGACAATGCTCTTGTACATCTTGGTGCGACCTTCCACATCGTCAGATTTCACCGTGAGCATCTCCTGGAGGGTATAGGCCGCGCCGTAAGCCTCCAGTGCCCACACCTCCATCTCACCGAAGCGCTGGCCACCGAACTGCGCCTTACCACCCAGCGGCTGCTGGGTCACAAGCGAGTAGGAACCAGTGGAACGGGCGTGCATCTTGTCGTCGACCAGGTGGTTGAGCTTGAGCATGTACATGTAGCCCACCGTCACCGGGCGGTCGAAGGCGTCACCGGTACGGCCGTCGTACAGGGTCATCTGGCCGGATTCGGGCAGCTCCGCCAGACGCAGCAACTGCTTGATCTCATGCTCCTCGGCGCCGTCAAACACCGGCGAAGCCATGGGCACGCCGGCACGCATGTTCTTGGCCAGGGCAATCACCTCATCGTCCGTCAGGACATCAAGATTCTCTTGCCGCGTGCCGGACATGGTGTTGTACACCTCGCCCAGGAAGGCACGAATCTGCTTGACCTGCTGTGCCCGCGCTTCCTGCAACATGGCATCGAGCTTGCCGCCGAGTCCGTGGGCAGCCAGGCCCAGGTGAGTCTCGAGGATCTGGCCCACGTTCATGCGCGACGGAACGCCCAACGGGTTCAGCACGATATCCACCGGCACCCCGTTATCGTCGAATGGCATGTCTTCAACCGGCATGATGGCGGAGATGACGCCCTTGTTACCGTGGCGGCCCGCCATCTTGTCACCTGGCTGAACGCGACGCTTGACGGCCATATAGACCTTGACAATTTTGAGCACGCCCGGTGCCAGGTCGTCGCCCTGGGTCAGCTTGCGTTTCTTGTCTTCGAAGCGCTCTTCCATTTCCTTCCGGCGGCTTTCCAGCTGTCCGTCGGCCTGGGCCAGCAGCTCGTTGAGCGTCTCATCTTGCAGGCGCAGCTTGAACCACTGCTGACGCGGCAACTCTTCCAGATAGCTGTCGGAGAGCACGTCGCCCTTTTTCAGCTTGGGGCCCCCATTGACGGCTTGGCCGGACAGGGCGCGCTTGAGACGCTCGAAAGTCGCATCTTCAGCAATACGGTAGGTCTCTTGCAGGTCCTTGCGCACTTCATCGAGCTGCATTTGCTCGATGGCCAGCGCACGGGAATCCTTCTCCACACCGTCACGGGTAAAGACCTGAACGTCGATGACAGTGCCACGCATGCCGGTCGGGGCACGCAGTGAGGTGTCCTTCACGTCAGAGGCTTTCTCACCGAAAATCGCACGCAGCAACTTCTCTTCCGGAGTCAGCTGGGTTTCGCCCTTTGGCGTTACCTTACCGACCAGAATGTCACCGGGGCCGACCTCGGCACCGATATAGACCACGCCTGCCTCATCCAGCTTGCCCAGTGCCGACTCACCAACGTTGGGAATATCCGAAGTGATTTCCTCCGGCCCCAGCTTGGTGTCACGTGACACACAGGTCAGCTCCTGGATGTGGATAGTGGTGAAGCGATCTTCTTCCACCACCCGCTCCGACAGCAGAATCGAGTCCTCGAAGTTGTAGCCATTCCAGGGCATGAAGGCGATGCGCATGTTCTGGCCCAGTGCCAGATCACCCATGTCGACGGACGGGCCATCGGCAAGGATATCGCCACGCTCGATCACGTCACCGGGGCTGACAATGGGACGCTGGTTCATGCAGGTGTTCTGGTTGGAGCGCACGTATTTGGTCAGGTTGTAAATATCAACCCCGGCCTCACCGCCGATGATCTCATCCTCCTTGACCCGCACCACGATACGCTTGGCATCGACCGAGTCGATCACCCCGCCGCGACGCGCCACCGCACAGACACCCGAGTCACGGGCAACGAAACGCTCCATGCCGGTACCCACCAGCGGCTTTTCGGCCCGCAGGGTAGGTACAGCCTGACGCTGCATGTTGGCTCCCATCAGAGCCCGGTTGGCATCGTCATGCTCCAGGAATGGAATCAGCGCCGCCGCGACAGACACCACCTGACGCGGCGACACATCCATCAGGGTGACCTGATCCGGACGCATGAAGGTGGTTTCACCCTTGTGGCGTACCTGCACCAGATCATCAATCAGCTTGTTGGACTCATCGACACTGGCTGAAGCCTGGGCGATGACGTAGTCACCTTCCTCAATAGCCGAGAGGTGAACCACTTCATCGGTCACCTGGCTGTCCACCACCTTGCGGTACGGTGTCTCGAGGAAACCGTAGCTGTTGGCGTGACTGTAGGTGGCCAGGGAGTTGATCAAGCCAATGTTGGGGCCTTCCGGTGTCTCGATGGGACACAGACGGCCGTAGTGGGTGGCATGAACGTCACGCACCTCAAAGCCGGCACGCTCACGCGTCAGGCCGCCCGGGCCCAGCGCTGAAACACGACGCTTGTGGGTCACTTCGGAAAGCGGATTGTTCTGGTCCATGAACTGTGAAAGCTGGCTGGAACCGAAGAACTCCTTGACCGCCGCTGCCACCGGCTTGGCATTGATCAGGTCTTGCGGCATCAGGCCTTCGCTCTCAGCCATGGAGAGGCGCTCCTTGACCGCACGCTCAACCCTTACCAGACCCACACGGAACTGGTTTTCCGCCATTTCGCCGACACAGCGGATACGACGGTTGCCCAGGTGATCGATATCATCGACTTCACCGAAGCCGTTACGGATGTGGATCAGTTCCTTGACCACGTCCAGGATGTCACGCTTGTCCAGCACACCGGAGCCGGTATCGGTTTCACGGCGCAGGCGACGGTTGAACTTCATGCGACCGACGCCTGACAGATCGTAGCGGTCCTCGCTGAAGAACAAGTTGTTGAACAGAGTCTCGGCGGCCTCTTTGGTGGGCGGCTCGCCGGGGCGCATCATGCGGTAGATCTCGACCAGCGCCTCAAGCTGGGATCCGGTGGTATCCAGACGCAATGTCTCGGAGATGAAAGGTCCACAGTCGAGATCGTTGGTGTACAGAGTCTCAAAGGTGGTGATGCCGGCCTGGACCAGTGTCTCAAGCAGCTCGGGCGTGATAACGCTATTGCTCGGGCACAGCAGCTCGCCTGTTTTGGCATCGACCTGGTCTTTCGCCAAGGTCTTCTCAAACAGGTAGTCCATCGGCACTTCGAGGCGCTCGAGACCCGCCTTTTCCAATTGACGAATATGCTTCTGGGTAATCCGGCGCCCTTCTTCAACAATCACGCTGCCATCTGCATCCTTGATGTCAAAGGTGGCGGTTTCACCGCGCAGGCGCGACGGCACCAGCTCCACTGAGAAGCCGCTTTTCTCGACGTGGAAGATGCTGGTATCGAAAAACTCATCGAGAATCTCTTCAGCAGACATGCCCAGCGCACGCAGCAGCACCGTAGCCGGCAGCTTACGGCGGCGGTCGATACGCACAAACACGTTGTCTTTGGGATCGAACTCGAAGTCGAGCCAGGAGCCACGATAGGGAATGACGCGAGCAGAATAGAGCAGCTTGCCCGATGAGTGGCTCTTGCCCTTGTCATGGTCGAAAAACACCCCCGGCGAACGGTGCAGCTGGGAAACGATGACACGCTCTGTGCCATTGATCACAAAGGTACCGTTCTCGGTCATCAGGGGGATCTCCCCCATGTAGACCTCTTGCTCCTTGATGTCCTTGATCGCCTTGTTCGATGACTCACGGTCATAGATGATCAGGCGAACCTTGACACGCAAGGGAGCGGAGTAAGTCACGCCACGCAGCTGGCACTCCTTGACGTCAAAGGCTGGGGTGCCAAAACGATAGCTGACATACTCAAGTGCAGCATTGCCCGAGAAGCTTTCGATCGGGAATACCGACTTGAAGGCAGCATGCAGTCCTACTTCGAAGCGCTCGTCGGGAGCACGATCCTGTTGCAGGAAGTCGTAATAGGAATCAAGCTGGATCGCCAGCAGGTAGGGCACATCCATTACTTGGGGCAGTTTGCCAAAATCCTTGCGGATGCGTTTTTTCTCAGTGTATGAGTAAGCCATCTGTATTCCCCAGCTTGTTCACCATGGGTGACCGATGCGTGGTCGGCGCCACCCGACGGGATCGTCCCCGTCAGGCGCTGACGGCAAGCTCCATAGAGGTAGCTCGCCGTCGAGATTCTTCTAGCGACACTGCATTAACAACACAACGCGCTAGTGCAACAGAAAAAGGCCGGCAACGGGAGTTCCCGCCACCAGCCGTGGAAGCTTACGCAGCGCGTAAAGCCATGGAAACCAAGGGGTTACTTGAGCTCCACGCTAGCACCGGCATCTTCCAGCTTCTTCTTGGCCTCTTCGGCCTCTTCCTTGGACATGGCTTCCTTGATCGTTGCCGGAGCGCCGTCGACGGCACCCTTGGCTTCTTTCAAGCCTAGTCCAGTGATCTCGCGAACCGCCTTGATCACGTTGACTTTCTTGTCGCCAGCGCTGGTCAGCACCAGGTCAAATTCAGTCTGCTCTTCGGCAGCGCCGGCGTCACCGCCAGCAGCCGGGCCAGCCATGACGGCAGCAGCGGCAGACACGCCGAACTTCTCTTCCATTGCTTCGATCAGCTCGACAACTTCCATGACGCTCATGTCGGCAACGGCGTTGAGGATGTCTTCTTTGGTCAGTGCCATTTCGATGATTTCCTAACTTTGCGGGAGCCTCGGCGTACCGAGCGCTCTACGATTCAGTATTCGATTCAGACAACAGGCAGGAGTTCACCTTTTTCAGGCGGCCTCTTCTTCCTGTTTCTTGTCGCGCAGCGCAGCCAGAGTACGAACCAGCTTACCGGCGGATGCCTCTTTCATGACGGACATCAGCTTGGCGATGGCCTCGTCATAAGTCGGCAGGGTCGCCAGACGGTCGATATCGCTCGCCGGGATCAGCTCACCTTCGTAAGCCAGCGCCTTGACTTCGAAGTCCTTCTCTTCCTTGGCGAACTCCTTGAACAAACGGGCAGCTGCACCCGGATGCTCAGTAGAAAACGCCAGCAGGGTCGGACCTACGAAGCTCTCGTTCAAGCACTCCCAAGGAGTGCCAGAGAGGGCGCGGCGTGCCAGGGTGTTGCGAACAACACGCAGCTGGACGCCATTCTCGCGCGCCTGCTTACGCAGACTGGTCATTTTCTCGACCGTAACGCCACGAGAATCGGCAACAACGACGGAGAGAGCGTCCTTCGCGGCTTCACTGACCTCGGCAACAATCGCCTTCTTGCCTTCGAGTGCTAGTGCCACAGTGATCACTCCTTCGTGCCGGAGCTGCGCACAGGCGGCTCCGGAGTTACCATCTCTCCCGCCTTGCCGAAGCTTGGCGGGAGTCCTGGGTGATGGTGCACACCAGCATACTGGCGGCCACACCATCTGCGCAGGCATCCTTGCGGAGATTAAGCCGCTTTGACAAGAGCCGGCACCTGCGGTCTTTGACGGCGCCCCTCACATCCTGCTGAACAGAACGCTCGGGAACCGCAAAGTTCTTACAAAATCATTCCTGCCAAGCCAGTCGACTCGCGCTTAAACGAGAGCTGAATGGTCCAGCGTCAGGCCCGGCCCCATCGTAGTGGACAGCGTGACCTTCTTGAAATAGATACCTTTCGAAGCACTCGGCTTGAGACGCTTGAGGTCTGCTACCAATGCTTCCAGGTTGCCACGAATGGCATCAGCATCGAAATCGACCTTGCCCAGCGTGGTATGAATAATGCCGTTCTTGTCGGTCCGGAAACGCACCTGACCCGCTTTGGCATTCTTTACCGCGGTCGCCACGTCAGGAGTTACCGTGCCAACCTTGGGGTTGGGCATCAGGCCACGCGGCCCCAGGATCTGACCCAACTGACCGACAACACGCATGGCATCCGGAGAAGCGATAACCACGTCAAAATCGAGCTGACCTTGTTTGACCTTTTCGGCCAGATCATCCATGCCGACGATATCGGCACCGGCTTCCTGGGCGGCTTCGGCGTTGGCACCCTGGGTAAACACGGCAACACGCACATCTTTGCCGGTTCCGTTAGGCATTACGGTAGCACCACGCACCACCTGGTCCGACTTACGCGGGTCGACACCCAGGTTGATGGCAACGTCCAGGGACTCCTTGAACTTGACCGTGGAGAGCTCAGCGAGCAGAGCCACGGCCTCTTCGAGAGAGTAGGCCTTGGTGGGGTCTACTTTCTCACGAATCATCTGTGCGCGCTTGGAAAGCTTGGCCATGTCAGAGACCCTCCACGTTGAGGCCCATACTACGGGCACTACCCGCGATAGTACGCACCGCAGCATCAAGATCAGCGGCCGTCAGATCGGGCTCCTTGGTCTTGGCAATCTCTTCGAGTTGCTCGCGGGTCACGCTACCCACCTTGTTCTTGTTCGGCTCGCCAGAGCCGGACTTGATACCTGCTACCTTTTTCAGCAGTACCGCAGCTGGCGGCGTCTTGGTAACAAAGGTGAAGCTACGGTCGGAGTAGACAGTGATCACAACAGGTGTGGGCAGCCCTGCCTCAATATCCTGAGTCGCTGCGTTGAACGCCTTGCAGAACTCCATGATATTAACACCGTGCTGACCCAGCGCAGGGCCCACGGGGGGGCTCGGGTTGGCTTTACCGGCTGCGACTTGCAGCTTGATGTAAGCCTGAACTTTCTTGGCCATGATGGACTCCAGTTGGGTAGTAGCGCCTCGCGGCTCCCCGGGATGAGCAGCTGACTTGGCAGCCGCATGAATCGATTAACACAAAACTCAAGCAACCAGAAAAAACTGGCTGCCTTTACTCTTTTTCGACTTGCGAGAATTCAAGCTCGACCGGCGTCGACCGGCCAAAAATAAGGACGCTAACCTGCAGGCGACTCTTATCGTAGTTGACCTCTTCCACCACACCATTGAAATCGGCAAAGGGACCATCGATAACACGCACGGACTGGCCCGGCTCGAACATGGTCTTGGGGCGTGGCTTGTCACTGCCATCCTTCACACGATGCAGAATGGCATCAGCTTCTTTCTGTGAAATCGGAGCCGGCTTCTCTTTAGTACCACCGATAAAGCCCATGACGCGCGGGGTCTCGTTGACCAGGTGCCAACTCGCATCATCCATCTCCATCTCGACCAGCACATAGCCAGGATAGAACTTGCGCTCACTCTTGCGGCGCTTACCGTCGCGCACCTCCACGACTTCCTCTGTCGGCACCAGGATCTCACCAAAGCGATCCTCCATGCCGTGCATCTTTACACGCTCCTGCAGGGAGCGCATAACATGCTTCTCAAAGCCGGAGTAGGCGTGTACGACGTACCAACGCTTGGACATGAGGACTCCTAACCGATGACGCCGGACATCGCCCAGCTAAGAAGGGTGTCGATCAGCCACAGCATCAGCCCAACCACCAGCACCGCCACCAGCACAATAGCTGTCGTCTGTACAGTTTCGGGGCGAGTCGGCCACACCACGCGCTGAATTTCACGCTTGGAGCTCTTGGCAAGCTCGACAAGCTCCCTGCCCTTACCGGTGGTCAAGGCAACTGCTGCTGCACATACGCCTAGCACAACAACACCCAGCACGCGGTAGAGCAACGCCTGCTCGGCAAAGAAGGTGTTACCCACCACTGCCAAAGCGACCAATATGGCAACAACTGCCCACTTGAGACCGTCGTGGCGCGAACCCTGCACCTCGGCGTTATGTTTCATAAAAACGAGACTCCTCAAGGTGCGGCAATCGAGTATATTCGCATGAAGGATACCAACCTGGGGAAGGCTGGCAGGCCAGGAGGGAATCGAACCCCCAACCTGCGGTTTTGGAGACCGCTGCTCTGCCAATTGAGCTACTGGCCTGTATTGTGACACCCATCTCCGCCTTGGGCATACACAACAGCGGGCGCAATGATAGCGAATACTGCGCCGACTGACAACCCTTCCCGCCACATATAGCGAGAAGAAAAGAAAGGCGAGCCTTGGCTCACCTTTCAATATGGAGCTCATGGACGGATTTGAACCGTCGACCTCACGCTTACCAAGCGTGTGCTCTACCCCTGAGCTACATGAGCATACTGCACTTTACTTACCAATTTGCCGCCCACACAACACAGGCAA